>Ga0315900_10010719_pt1 | contig 11430 bp, 8 predicted proteins | sample LakEriMetagenome_FD_203521 | JGI IMG/M metagenome (GOLD analysis project Ga0315900, IMG submission 203521) | Freshwater fungal communities from buoy surface, Lake Erie, Ohio, United States - Buoy 12 MA114 | ecosystem: Environmental > Aquatic > Freshwater > Lake > Lake biofilm | place: USA: Lake...
ACTCGACCGGCAGGCTCCACAGCGAACCGTTGACGGCGTTGGGTATCCGGTTGTTCTCGAAGACGCCGGGCAGGTAGTAGCCGATGTAGAGCGCGATGTTGCGCAGGTAGCCCACGGTGTGGGGACTGGCGAAGTAATCGGCCAGTGGCAGCGTGGTCAGCAGCGGCCCGAGCACCAGCACCGAGAGCAGCGTGCACACCACGAGCGCCGGAAAGATGCGCAACGCCCGGCGCGCGAGAAAGCGCGGCAGGCTGGGGTCGCGTGCCCAGCTCTGGCTGACCAGGTAACCGCTGATCGTGAAGAAGATCAGCACCCCGAGTGGCCCGAGCGGCAGCCATGACAGGAACAGCGGCTCGGGCAGCCCGAGGAAGATGAAGGCGTGGCCGTAGAGCACCAGCCATGCGGCGGCGAGGCGGATCGCGTCGAGGTTGTTGCTCGCCGGGGGTTCCCCTCGGCTTGGCGAGCCTGGAAGCACCATCATCAGGCCGGATAGGGCTGGTACTCTAGACCGCCGGATGCCAGACCGACGAAGCCGATATTGGCGAGGTTCAGATCCGACTCGGCCACCAGGACACCGAGTCCGGTCTGCGTGAACGCGCCGCCATCCATCAAGCCGACAAAGGTGGACGTGAGCGCCGCGTCGGGAGCCACGCCGAAAAGATTGGTGAAGAAAAGCTCGAAGACCTGGGCATTCGTGGCGGCGCCACCGAAGCGGGCAGCGATCGCGAGCTGCGTGAACTGGGTGATGTCGAAGCCCTGGGAATCGACGAAGTAGAGCCCGATCCCGTTGAAGACCGGATTCGCCACCGCCTGCTTGCCGAACACTGCACCCAACACCTTGGCGGCGATGCCGGCATTGCCGCCAAGATCGATCGCCAGCGAGCGATCGGCAAAGCGCAGGCGCTCGACTCCTGAGATCGAGTCCATGCCCTCGCCGGCAGCCGATCCGGCATTGCCGGACACCGAGCCCACGCCGGTCATCGACGCCGAGCCGGTCAGCAGCGTGTAGGCACTGCTCGCCATCGCAAAACGGGCCGTGTCGATACCTGCTCCACCCTGCAGCACATCGTTGCCAGCCCCGCCCTGCAGCACATCATTGCCGGTACCACCGCTCAGCACATCGGCGCCTTCCCCACCGATCAGGAGGTTCGCCAGCGCATTACCGACGAGGCGATCGTTGGCCACGCCACCCCGGACATCGATCGGTTGCGCGCCCGGACCGAGACGCAGCACACCGTCGCCAATGGTCGAGGCCGCCGCACCGGAGAGGTCGATATCGACCGACTTGGTCATGGCGGCGGCATTGAGGATCGGCATCGCGGCGGCGGCATCGAGGGTGCGCTCGCCCGAGAAGGCATCCGTCAGCACGAGCTGTCCGCCGAAGGCACTGGCCGCCCCCCAGACCTTGACCGAGAAGCCCTGGAAGGTGGCGACACCGTTGGCGACGCTGGTGGTCCAGGCTGGCAGGCCGGATTCCTTGTCGCGGATCTCGAGCTGCCAGTCGCCCTGGCTGCGCTCGCCCAGGAACCCGGCCACGCCCAGGGTGAAGGCACCCGGCCACGGGTTATCGGCCCCTTCGGTGCGGGGCGCCTTGGCAAGGGGTCCGTCGAACAGCGTCAGCCGCGTACCCGAGGGCGATACCAGCGTGGCTGCGAGCTGGCTGGGGATGACGGCCTGCATGTTCAGCGTGACCTCGACCCGCTCGACGACCAGATTCTCGGCTACCGTGGCCGAGACGGTGAGCGACTGGCCGGTGCCGTCGGGCAGCGGGGCCGCGGGCGCCGAGGTCGAGCCCTGGGCGCTCGCCCAGTTGGCCGCGGCGTTGGTGCCGCCCATCCAGCCCTCGGCCAACCGGACGGCCGCGGCCGCATCGATCAGCCCGTAGCCGTAGTCGCGCGAGTAGGTCTGGCCCGCAAGGTTCCACTGACTGCCGTGCAGCTGCACCCAGCTGGCGTTGCCGATGTCGGTCTTGCGGGCGGTGAGGGCGAGGATGTTGGCGACATCGCGAAAGCCGAGCAGCGGATTGGCCTGCAGCATCAGCGCGGCCACGCCACCCACCATCGGGGTCGCGTAGGAGGTGCCGACATTCTGGAAGGAGTAGTCGCCGGTGGCGCCGTCGGTGGTGTTGTAGCCCCCGGGACCAGCCACATCGGCAGAGAAGATACCGTAGCCGGTGTCCTCCGACTGGGGGGCGTCGCCGGATCCGCCGGGCGCGGCCAACAGGACGCCAGCGCCGGGCGTGGAGTAGTCGGTCACGACCCCCTGGTCATCGACGGCGGCCACCGCGATCGTGCCTCGATTGCCCGTCCAGTTCGAAAGGCCCGAGTCGGCGCTGCTGGCGCGCTCGTTGCCCGAGGCGACCACGAAGACCATGCCGCGGCCGGCGCGTCCCTCGGTGTAGGCCTGCGTGATGAACTGGCCCCAGGTGCGGTCCTCGACCGTACCACCGGCGCCGAAGTTCTCGCTGAAGGCGGCATCGGTGCCCCACGAGTTGACCGAGACCATCGCGCCGGCGGCGATGTTGGACTGAATGACGCGGGCGCTGGCGTCAGCGGGCAGACCGCCACCGATCACGCGCGCCGGTACGATGCGCGCCTCGTGGGCAATGCCGGCGCCACCGAGACCGTTGTTGTCGGTCATGCCGATGATGCCCGCCACGACCGTACCGTGGGCATTGGCCTCGGCGCTCGAAGCGGGACCGAAACCGTCGCCGGTGGTGTCACGCACCGGATCGTAGACCTTGTCGAGCAGGAGGTTGGCGACCATGTCGGGGTGAGCAAGGTCGACCCCGTCGTCGTTGACGGCAACGACGACGCCCGCACCGTCGTAGCGCCCCCAGACCGGTAGCAGGTTGATGTCGATACCGGGACGACCGCGCTGGCCGGTATTGCTCAGATACCACTGCGAGCCGAATAGCGGGTCGTTCAGGAGCTTGGACATGCAGGCAGGCTCCCGTGCGTCGGCAAGGAGCGATTGACGAGGAAGATGGGCAGGCAAACCGCGGGCGGCACGACCTGGTACCTTGGGGAAAGCGCCACGCCCTTCAGCCTTCGGTCGAGTGTGAATGCCGGCAGGTGCGGTGTCAATTCGAGCGCAAGGGTAGACCGCGCGCGGGTAGACCGCGCGCGAAGGGCAGCCGCGCGGGACACCCTGATCAGCGTGTCTGGGTGACGCTCTGGACGATCACGAAGGCGGTCGGGAAGTCGGCCAGCCCGAAACGAGTCGCCGTGGGCAGGGCACCGAGCGCGTCGAGCACCGGAAGACCCTGAACGACCTGACCGAAGACCGCGTAACCGGGCGAGGCCGCGCTCGCGTAGTCGAGCGCCAGGTTGTCGGTCACGTTGAAATAGAACTGCGACGTGGCGGTGTCCGGCAAGCTGGTACGGGCCATCGCGATCGTGCCCCGACGATTCGACAGACCCCGGTTCGTCTCGAGGGGAATCGGCGCAGCGGCTCCGGCCTTGACGGCCGGTGCGGGTGTCAGCCAGCCGCCCTGGGCAATCCCGATTCCGGCGCGAACGACGCGGTGGAAGATCGTGTTGTCGTAGAAACCCGCCTGCACATAGCGCAGGAAGTTGTTCGTCGACAGCGGCGTGGCCGTCGGCTCGAGTTCGATCACGATGGTGCCGAGCGTGGTGGTCATCGTGACCTGCGGCTTGGCCACCGTGAAAGAACGATTCGCCAGCACCGCGCCCGAAGGGCTGCGCAGTTCGAGCCCGACGGCGTCGGCGCCAGCCGCAGCCACCGTGCAGCCGACCAGCACTTCGGTGGCGGTGGCCGTGAGCACCGGCGCGGTCTCGGCGCAGCCGCGCAGAACCGCGGTCAGCCCGGCGTCCAGGCCGGTGCCGGTCACGCGGAAGGTCGTGACCTGAAAATAGGAGAGCCTGTCGGGCTGGATGTCGGCAACCGTCGCCGTCGGCGGTGCGTTCACCAGCGGTGCGAAATCGGCGAGGTTGCCCACCACCAGGATCTGCCAGCTGGTGGGCGCCCCGAGCAGCAGGACCCGCTCGCCGCCCTCAACCGCCAGGTAGAGGTCGGTGGCGGGGTAGTAACGGAAGCGAAAGGGGGGCAGATCGTAGGAGGTGGCAGGCGCGGGAAAGAACTGCGGCAGCACACGCTCGGCCCAGCCGAAGAGTGCGTCCGGGGTGATCGTCGGCGAGGCCGAGGGCATCGGGGAGGCCGGCGGGGCGGCCAGTGGCACCGCCGAGCGCGTTGCGGGCGGCATGGCGCGGGCCGTCGCAAGACGCTCGGCGAAGGCCGCGCCGGGATCGCTCGGGCCGCAACCGCCGAGCAGCAGCAAGAGCAGCGCGAAAAACAGGGAGATTGAACGGTGCGACGGCAAGGCGCTTTCTCCGGTGACATCGGGTGCGGGCCGAAGCGCGCATCGCGGGCATTGTCTCGCAAGCGGATCGCCTGCGGATGCTGATACCGCATTGCGGGTCGTTGTAGCATCCTGCGCGGGGTGGCCGACCGGTCACCCCGCCGCGTTTTCGCTGAAGGTTTCCAACCGTGACCAAGACCCTGCTGCATGTCGGCTGCGGCCGCAACCGCAAGGACCGAACCACCGCCGCATTCAACACCCCCGAGTGGGAGGAGCGGCGCCTCGACATCGACGAAAGCGTCGCGCCCGACATCGTGGGCACGATGACCGACATGTCGGCGGTGGCGAGCGCCTCGGTCGATGCCATCTTCTCGTCGCACAACATCGAGCACCTGTACCCGCACGAGGTGCCGACCGCGCTCTCGGAGTTCCGCCGGGTGCTGCGCGACGACGGATTCATCGTGATCACCTGCCCCGACCTGCAGTCGGTGTGCGAACTGATCGCCGAGGACCGCCTCACCGAGCCTGCCTACCAGTCACCGGCCGGGCCGATCGCACCGCTCGATATCCTTTACGGCTTTCGGCCGGCGATGGCGCGGGGCAACCTCTACATGGCGCACCGCTGCGGGTTCACGCGCAAGGTGCTCGGGGCCACGCTGCAGGCCGCCGGATTCGGCACGGTGGCGCTGCTGCGCCGCCCTCGGCCCTTCTTTGATCTGTTCGCGCTTGCGACCCCGGCCGCCGGGGCCGACGATCGTGTCAGGGCGCTGGCCGGCGCGCATTTCCCGCGCAGCTGAACCCAGACTCCGCGCCTCTCGGTCGCGAGCCGCCCTCCCCGCGCCGATGCTCAGTGCAGCACGGCCGGTGCAGCGCCGGCTGGCTGCGCCGCGGTTTCGGTCATCCAGGCCGGCCAGCCCTGCATCGGCCACTCGGCCTGCCGGTAGCGGTCATGCACGATGTTCAGCCACTGGCGCAGCGGATTGATCGCGAGATCGATGCTGACCGCCTCCTCGCCAGGCGGCGCGGCGAAGGTCAGGCGCACCAGCGACTCCTCGGTGGTGACATCGATCGAGGACACCAGCCACGATCGCGATGCGCGGGCCGCGTTGACCGGCGGCTGCACCGGCAGCGCGGCGCGCGCCGACTGCTGCGCCATCCCCTGCACGAGTTCGCCCAGACCGGTGGCGATCGAGGCCTGGGGTACCGCCGGCCCCTTGCGCTCGAGCCAGCCGAACAGATGCGGCAGCACGCGATCAAGCAGGCGGCGCGTGATCCAGATGACCACCGCCTGGTCGGGAGCGGTCTCGCCGGCAAGGCGCATGCGGTCTTCGGCGGGCACGTATTCGGTGGTCAGGCGGGTGAGACGCACGATGTTCAGGGTCACGGCGACGTGGCCTTCGACGACGGCAAAGGCGCGGAGCGCCGATTCTAGTACCGGCTTCGGTCAGGCGGGGCCGGCCCCCGCCAGCGCGGTGCACCGCTCGGCGAGCGGGCCGGTGCACTCGTAGTAGCGGTACAGCGAATGCGCCCGCGACAGCCCGAACACACGGCAGCGCAACGCGCCGAAGCAGTGCCGCAGCACCGCCTCGATCTCGTCGGCGGTATTGACATGCTCGTGGCGCATCAGCTCACCGTAGTCGAGGCCGTGGCGCAGGCGGAACTCGAGCCCGGTGGTGAGCTTCCAGCCCAGTGTCCACAGCCACGTGCCCTCGCTGGGCACGCTCGCCCGGAACACGCCGCCGTCGCCGAGCAGCAGGCCGCAGCGGGCCACGAGCCGCGGCAGATCGCAGACATGCTCGAGCGTGGCCACCGACGTGATGCGCCGGTAGCGGTGATGCGCGGGGACCTGCGCGATATCGGCAAACACATGGCGCACTCTCGGCAGATGCGGCGAGCCCTCGTAGAGAAAGGCGAGCGGCTCGACGATGTCGTAGGTGCTTACCGAGGGTTCCCAGGGCAGCTGATTCAGCGTGCCGGCACCAAGCTCGAGCGTCGGCGCATCGGCGCCGCCACCGCCCGCGACATCGGCCGCCACTTGCCGATGCAGCCACGACTCCACCCGCTGGGCCAGCGAAGCCGCCGCCGTGCCGCCCTGCCGGTTCGACGCGTACTGCCGCGCGTAGATCGCCTCGATCGCCGGCGGCAGCGGCGGTCTTTGCTTCGGAAATCGGGCGAGGATGTCGTTCATGCGAGCCCAAGGTCAAGCGGCCGCGAGCGCGGGAAAACCGTCTGCAGCGCGGCGGCGTCGAGCCCGTAGACCCGGGCGAACAGGCCGCCGAGCACCGCGCGGTACTCGTTGAGCACCGGCAGGTCGCGATCCTGGTGCAGCGCGCCGGGCGCGATGCTCGCCTGCTCGCCGACGATACGTCCGCCGCGCACGGCGCCCCCGAGCACCCACAGCACGGTACCGTGCCCGTGGTCGGTGCCGCGCGCGCCGTTCTCGCGGAAGGTTCGCCCGAACTCCGAGAGCACCACGACCAGCGTGCGGCGCCATTCGGCGGGGCCGAGCGCATCGGCGAGCGCGAGCAGCCCATCGCCGAGCGCGCGCAGCCGCCCGGCGAGATAGGCGGCCTGCGCCGCATGCGTGTCCCAACCGCCGACGTCGATGAAGCCCAGCGCGTAGTCCGGGCGCTCGCGCATCAGCCGCCCGACGCGGGAGGCCTCGAGCGCGAAGCCCCCGGCCGAGATCGCCTGCCGCGACGCATCGGCCATGTCTCGCGCAAGCCCGGCCTCGAGCTCGCGCCGCAGTGCAAGCCCTTCGCGCACCAGCGGCTCGAGCCGATGCCCGGCGTACATCGCGAGCAGCCGCTCGTCGTGCGCTGCCGCGGCGCGCATCGCGGGCGGGTTCTGCGCGCGCAGACGCGACCCGGACCCGAGCGCCGCGCTGATCACGGGTCGTTGCCCACGCAACGAAACCGGCAGACCCTGCGTGAACGCGATGCCGAGCGCCGGCGCATGATCTTCGCCGGAAAGTTGCGAAAGCAAGCGATTGAGAAAGCCGCTTCGGCTGTCCGGCCGGCCGGCATCGGACGGCTGGCCGAACTCGATCCAGTCCTGGGCCTCGAAGTGGCTGCGCGACACGAAGCCGGTGCCGGCGAACGGCACGGCGGCAAGCTGTCCGGCCTCCCAGAAGGTGCCCAGCGAAGGGGCGAGCGCGGGCGCCAGCGCCCAGCGGCCATCGAGGCGCATCGACGCCTCGACCTGCTGCTCGGCGACGGGCTCGACGAGCGGCGATGGCGGCTCGGGCAGCGCGATCGTGGGCCGTGCCGCACGGTAGAAGGGCTCGGCATAGGGCACGAGCGCGCTCAGCCCGTCGCAGGCGCCGCGCAGGAAAAGCACCAGCGTGCGCGGGCGCGCGGCCGCACCGGCCGGCGAAGCCCACAGGCGCCAGCTCGCCGCCCCCAGCGGAAGGCCGGCAGCGAGACGCAGGAAATCGCGCCTGCCGCCCGGGCCGATCGACGCGATGCCCTCGACATCGGAACCGGGATCGGCATCGAGATCGACCTCGGAACCGGGATCGGCACCGCAGGCGGCGTGGCGGCCAGGTCGGGACCGAGGCTCGTGCGGAATCATCATCGTCTCATCGTGTCATGAATTCCGGGCTCACGAGAAGCAGCGCGAGCGCCTCGGCCGGGCTGGCGGCAGACGCCAGCACGCCTCGCGACGATGCCCCCAGGCGCTCGCGCATCGCGCGCACCGGCGCGCTCTCGAGCAGCCGGGCGGCGGTCGATGCATCGCGGCGCGGCCCGGCCATCGAGGGCTCATTGGCGGCCGGGTCTTCGCCATGGATGCGACCCTGCAGGGCCACGAGTTCGCGAGCCACCTGGAAGCGCTGCACGAGCTGCGCCGAGCTCGTCCAGTCCGCGCCCGACAACGGATAGCCATCGGGCGTGCCGCGCCCGAACAGCGGCTGCCCGAGCCTGATCAGCCAGGGCTGCAGCGGTGCCACATCGACCACCGGACGACCGTCGGCCAGCAGGCCCACCGCATCGACGAGCCACCGCAGCGGCAGCTTCAGCGTGTCGCCGGGTGGGGCTGCGACCGCAGCCGGCTCCAGCACGGCGAGCATCGCGTCGATGCGCCCGCCGCTGGCGATGAAGGCCTGCGAGGCATCGGCTTCGAGACCGGCGGGCGGCGCGTCGCCCAGCAGGAAACGCGCAAGCCGCCGCGCAAGATGCCGCGCCGTTGACGGCTGCCTGCCGAGCCAGTCGCAAAGCGCGGGCAGTTCGTCGTAGCCCGCCGACGCGATCCGCCGACCGAGCACCAGCTTGTCGTGCGGGTCGTGTCGGCGCGGGTCGAAGCGGAATTCGCCGCGCTCGCGCATCGGGTACGGTGGTGCGAGCGACGCGATCCGTTCGCGCATCGGCCGCAGGCCGAAGCCGGTGAGCAGCCGGGCCACCGCCTGCACGTCGGCCTGGGTGTAGCCCCCGTCCACGCCCAGCGTGTGCAGCTCGAGCAGCTCGCGCGCGAGGTTCTCGTTGAGCTGGCCGACGGCGTTGCGCGCGTTGTCGAGGTACACGAGCATCGCCGGGTGCGAGACCACCGCCTCGAGCAGGTCGGCGAAGGATCCCCGGATGCGCGGCGCGATCGCCTCGTCGAGATAGTCGGGCAGCGCGGCGCCCACCAGGTCCTTCGCCCAGAACACATTGAAGTGGTTGAACCAGAACCAGGCGAGCCATGCGTCGCGGGCGGCGAGGCTGCCCGCTGGCGCCGAGAGCAGCCGGCTCAGCATGCTGCGGCCAAGCTCGTCGGTGATCTCGCGGCGCCGTGCCTGCAGGGCCTGCAGCGCGCTTCGCCGAGCCTGCGGATCGGTAACGGCATTGGCGGCAAGCTGCTGCTCGCGCCACGCTCGCAAGGAATCGGCGTCCGGGGCCCGCGTCATGCCGGCGACCACCGCCGCAGGGCCGGCCGGAACGGGCTGCCCGCGCCTTGACAGGGGCGTGCCTGAACTGGAAGCATCGACGCGTCGAGTTTCATTGGCAGTTGCATCATGCCCGACCAGAATAGCAGCCCCGACATCCCCAGCGGGTCGCAGACCGACGCCGTCCTCGACCCCCTGACTGGCGACATCGTCTCCCAGACCCGCTTCTCCGCGATCGATTTTCCTTCCGACCGCGACTGGTTCGGCGTGGCGCTCGGCGCCGGAGTCGCCTACTGGTTCCGGATCGACGCCGCGTCCTACCTGTGGCCGGAAATCATCGCCCAAGGCGAGGGGGTATCGGGCCCCTCGGTCCAGGTCTTCAATCCGGGCACTGGTTATGTGTCGGCCTCCACCAGCCTCGAAGGTACCGACTTCGCGGTCATGCAGTTCACACCGCAGACCGCGGGCACTTACTTCGTCGAGGCCTCCGGCGGCTTCGGGCAGACCGGCGAGTACGGCATCAGCTACGGGCGCACCGCCAGCGTGGGGCCGTTGCAGCTCATCTTCGACAATCTTTCGTCATCGCCGAACGGCCTGTCACCGGACGCGACCATCAGCCTGGGCTTCAACGCACCCGCCTACAAGGGCCAGGGCACCGCGATCCTCTACGAGAAGGTTGGCGCGAGCCGCGTCTTCGTCGCCGACTTCAATTTCAACGCTCCGAGCGCCACCGCGCTGCAGATCAACGGCGGCGAGATCTCCATCGATCCAGCCAGCCCGCTGAAGGAAGGGACAGACTACCAGCTCGTGCTCGGCGCGGGTTTCCTGCGCAACGTGCTCGGCCAGGCCAGCGCGCCGATCGAACTCGGCTTCCGGACAGGCTCGGGCAGCCAGGGCGAGCCGCCACCCACGGTGCAGGTGTCCTTCGTGGGCAACGATGGAAACAACGCCTGGACGAGCAACAGCGCCAACAACAGCTTCAATGGCCTCGGCGGCATCGACACGGTCGGTTTCGCCGGCAGCCGCGCGCAGTACGCGCTCTCGAAAGTGGGCAGCTTCTGGTTCGTCGACGACGGTGTGTCGTCGCGCGACGGCAGCGATCAGCTCGACGGCATCGAGCGGCTGCAGTTCACCGACCGTGCCATCGCGCTCGATCTCGCCCCCGGCCAGAGCGCGGGCAACACCATGCTCCTCCTCAGCGTGCTCGGCCCGACCTTCATGCAGTCGCCAGACATTGTCGGGGGGGTCATCCGGCTGTTCGATGAAGGCAGGAGCCTTCTCGACATGTTCCAGTTGGCCATCGACGTGAATCTGGTCAGCGCGCTTGCCGGCGGCAACACCATGAGCGACTACGCGCGGCTGGCGGTCAGCAATGTGCTGCGAACCCCCGAACCCGATCCTGCAATCGTCGATTTCCTGGTCGGCTTGACCGACGGCCGCTACGCCTCGTGGTCGCCCGCCGACGTCTTTCAGGCGGTTTCGCTGCTCGAGGTCAACATCATGCAGATCGGTTTGCCGGCTCTGCAGCAGACCGGGCTCGAGTTCGTCTGAGCCGCCGGCGCACGCCAGCACTGGGCGAGCCCGGCGCGCGTTCAGGCGCCGCCGCCGGCAAGTTCGGCGACCCACCGCAGCTGGGCCGGCAGGCACACGCTGCGCAGATCGTAGGTTTGCTGCGCGAACGCGCGTGCGGCTGCGCCCAGGCGGGCCCGCTCACCGGGATGCTCGAGCAGGTCGCAGACCGAACGCACCAGCGCCGATCCGTCGAAGAAGCCCACGAGCCGGCCGGTCTGGTCGTGCGCGATCGCTTCGCGAAGCGGCGCGGTATCGCTTGCCACGATCGCGCAGCCCGCGCTCATCGCCTCGAGCAGGCTCCAGCTGAGCACGAAGGGATAGGTCAGGTAGACGTGCACCGTCGAGACCCGCAGCAGCGCGAGGAAGTGCTCGTAGGGCAGATTGCCCAGCAGATGCACGCGCGCCCAGTCGGCATCCGGGATGCGCGGGCGCACTTCGTCGATGAAGATGTCGCGCCAGCGCCGCCCGTCGGGCGAGCGGGCCCCGTAGCTGACCCCGTCGCCGCCGACGATCAGCACCCGGGCGCGGGGCCGGCTGGCGAGCAGTTCGGGCAGCGCGCGCATGAACACGTGATAGCCACGGTAGGGCTCCAGGTTGCGGTTCACGAAGGTGACGATCTCGTCGGCGCGGGTCAGCGCGCCGCCATCGCGCAACGCGATGCGCACGCCGGGCTCGG
>Ga0315900_10010720_pt1 | contig 11429 bp, 6 predicted proteins | sample LakEriMetagenome_FD_203521 | JGI IMG/M metagenome (GOLD analysis project Ga0315900, IMG submission 203521) | Freshwater fungal communities from buoy surface, Lake Erie, Ohio, United States - Buoy 12 MA114 | ecosystem: Environmental > Aquatic > Freshwater > Lake > Lake biofilm | place: USA: Lake...
ATGCGCGGGCCGGCCGTGTAATCGCCGTGCTCGGCCGTGTCGCTGATGGAATAGCGCATGTAGTTGAGGCCACCCTGATACATCAGGTCGACAATGAGCTTGAGCTCGTGCATGCACTCGAAGTACGCCACCTCGGGCTGATAGCCGGCCTTGACGAGCGTGTCGAAGCTCGCTTTCACGAGGGCGCTGACACCGCCGCAGAGCACCGCCTGCTCGCCGAACAGGTCGGTCTCGGTCTCCTCGGCAAAGGTAGTCTCGATGACGCCGGCGCGCGTCACACCGATGCCCTTGGCATAGGACAGCGTCAACGCGCGTGCATGGCCGGTGGCGTCCTGATGGACCGCGAAGAGCGCGGGGGTGCCCGCGCCTTCCACGTAAAGCTCGCGCACGCGGTGGCCGGGCGACTTGGGGGCCACCATGGCCACATCGATGTCGGGCCGTGGGGTAATCGCGCCGAAGCGGATGTTGAAGCCGTGCGCGAACATCAGCATTTTTCCAGCCGACAGGTTCGGGGCAATGTCGTCCGCATACAACTGCGCCGCCGTCGTGTCGGGGACCAGCACCATGATGACATCGGCCCACGCCGTCACTTCGCCAGGCGTGCCCACCTGCAGACCCGCGGCCTGTGCCTTCGTGCGCGACCGGCTGCCGGCCGACAGGCCCACCCGGACGTCGACGCCGCTGTCCTTGAGATTGAGCGCGTGTGCGTGCCCCTGGGAACCGTAGCCGATAATCGCGACCTTCTTTCCCTGAATGAGTCTCAGGTCCGCGTCCGCGTCGTAGTACATCGTCGCCATGTGTCTGCTGTCTCCCGTATGGAATGAATGAGGCGGCTCCGCGTCGGCCTACACCGACATGGCACCGGTATCGTGTGGCCCGCGGGCGCTGGTCATGGCACGCCCCGGGGTGATGGCCGGCCCGTCGGTGGTGCCCCGCGTCATTTCAATGCGTCCGGTGCGGACCATTTCGAGCACCCCGTAAGGACGCAGGATCTCGAGCAGGCTATCGACCTTGTCTTCGGTGCCCGTCGTCTCGATGACGAGGGTTTCCGGGCTGACATCCACAATGCGCGCACGATAGACCTCGACCAGCTGCATCACCTGGGGACGGGTCTCGGCATTGGCCTGCACCTTGATCATCGCCAGATCGCGGGCGATGGTGGCCTGGTGCGTGATGTTCACCACGCGCCGCACGGGCAGCACCTTGTAGAGATTCGCCTCGACGAGCCGGCCGCCTCGCTCGTCGGTGTCGACCACGATGGTCATCCGCGACAGACCATCCACTTCGGTATGGCCGACGGTGAGTGACTCGATGTTGAAGGCCCTGCGGCGGAACAGCGACGACACCCGGTTGAGCACCCCGGGCACGTTATCCACATAGACGGCAAAGGTCTGCATGCGTGACTCAGTCTGCGGCCGTCTCGACGATCGGCGACGGGCGGCGAATCATGTTGTGGAGGTCGTTGCCGGCAGGCACCATCGGGAAGACCGAGTCTTCCTGCTCGACGCGGAAGTCGATGACCGCGCCCTTGGCATGGCGGCGGGCCGCCTCGACCGTCGGTTCGACCTGGCTGCGCGCCTCGACCGTGGCGCCCCAGACGCCATAGGCGCCGGCCAGCTTCTCGAAATCGGGAGCGCTGATGGGCGTGGCTGCATAGCGGCGCTGGTAGAAGAACTCCTGCCACTGCCGCACCATGCCGAGGTACCCGTTATTGATGATGCAGACCTTCACATCGAGGTCTTCCTGCACCATCGTCGCCAGTTCGCAGAGCGTCATCTGGAAGCCGCCGTCACCGACCACCACCCACACTTCGGCGTCGGGCCGGCCCACCTTGGCCCCAATGGCCGCCGGCAGGGCAAAACCCATGGTGCCCAGCCCGCCGGAGGTGATCAGCGAGCGCGGTGCCTCGTGGTGGTAGTACTGGGCCTCCCACATCTGGTGCTGCCCGACATCGGTGACGACGAGAGCGTTGCCATCGGTGATGCGCCAGATGTCGTGGATGACATGGGCGGCATAGAGATGCCCGTGGTCGGGCATATTCTTGATGTCACGCACGGCGGCGTCACCACGCATGCCGTTGATGTGGCCGATCCACGGTGACCGGTCGACCGTCGCCAGGTTCGGAAGCCAGCCTGACACCACGCTGCCGACGTCACCCGAGATGGCGGCGTCGACGCGAATATTCTTGTTGAACTCGGCCGGATCGATATCGACGTGAATCTTCTTCGCGTGCGGCGCGTACGTCCTGGTGTTACCCGTCACGCGGTCGTCGAAGCGCATGCCCAGGGCGATCAGGAGGTCGGCCTCCTGAATGGCCGTATTGACCCAGGCCTCGCCGTGCATTCCCATCATGCCGAGGTTGAGCGGGTGCGAGGCCGGCACGCTGCCAATGCCCAGCAGGGTCATGGCCACGGGAATCTGCGCCTGCTCGGCCAGCTGCTGCACGGCGGCGCTGCCTCCGCCGAGGATGATGCCGTGGCCTGCGAGGATCAGCGGACGCCGCGCCTTGTTGATCAGCTCGATCGCGTCGGCACCGAACCCCTGCCCCGATCGGTCGATGGCCCCGACATCAGGCGTCGCGGCGTCCCAGTCAAACTCGCAGGTGCCGAGCTGCGCGTCCTTGGTGATGTCGATCAGCACCGGTCCGGGCCGGCCGTGCCGGGCGATGGCGAAGGCCTCACGCACAGCTGCCGCCACCTCGCTCGCGTGGGTGACCAGATAGTTGTGCTTGGTAATGGGCAGGGTAATGCCTGTGATGTCCGTTTCCTGGAAGGCGTCGCTGCCAATGAGGCCGCTGCCCACCTGGCCGGTGATGCAGACGATCGGCGACGAATCCATCTGCGCCGTGGCGATGCCGGTCACCATGTTCGTAGCCCCGGGTCCCGAGGTCGCGATGGCGACGCCGACCTTGCCCGTCGCTCTCGCGTAGCCGTCGGCCATGTGTGTGGCGCCCTGCTCGTGGCGCACCAGGATGTGCCGGATGGGAAAGTCGAGCATGGCGTCGTAGGCCGGCAGGATGGCGCCGCCCGGATAGCCGAACACGACCTCGACGCCTTCGCGCACGAGGCATTCCCACAGAATCTGTGCTCCGGTCAGTGTGCGTGTGCTCATAGGGTCGGGGCATCGCCCCGCTGGCACATTAAAGCGGCGGTCTCTCCGGTCGGTCAAGTCGAATCATTTGATTCAACCATAAGCATCACTTATTTAGAACCTCACACCATAAATTGCTTCAATGACGCGTGCACCGCATGCATGCTTGCCACATGCCATGGCGCGGTCATCACTGCGGACGCGTCTCAGCCCGGACATCCGCTCCGCTGCCGCGGAGCACGCGGCCGGCACGGACGCCCGTGTGTGCACCCTGCGACACGGTCACCTGCCCGTTCACCAGCACATGGCGCATCCCCACCGCGTAGTGATGCGGATCGGCAAACGTCGACCGGTCTTCGATGGTCGCGGGGTCGAACACCGCGATGTCGGCCATCAGCCCGGGACGCAGGAGGCCGCGATCGGCCAGCCCCAGCCGCGCGGCGGGAAACGCGGTCATCTTGCGCACGGCCTCCTCGAGGGTCAGCAGCCGTCGCTCGCGCACGTAGCGACCCAGCACACGCGGATACGTGCCGAACGCCCGCGGATGCGGCGAGCCGTCCCCGAGCCGCGTCAGGCTGCCGTCTGAGCCGATCATCCCGAGTGGCGACTGCAGCAGCCGTTCCACATCGGGCTCGTCGTACGCGTGGAAGATGGCGCTGCAGCCACCCTTGAGCTGGAGGTCAATCACCATCTCGGCGGTGGCGGCCTGTGTCAGCGGCTGACCGGCAGCCTTCAGCAGATCGGCCACCGTGCGGCCCCCAAGTGACGGGTCGTGGCCGCACCGCGCCAGCTGAATCCGGGAGGGATCATCGCCAAACCGCTCGTCAATGAAATCGAGCATGCCACTGGTGATCTCCCGGCGCATCGATGGAGTGGCCAGCCGCTCGGCCAGCTTGCCGTCGGCGAGCGACCAGCGTGGGAAGATCAGCGACAGCCCCGTGTGCGAGGCCGTGTAGGGATACTGGTCGAACGTCACGTCCACGCCGCGTGCGCGGGCCTCGGCCATCAGGGCCAGCGACTGCACGCTCTGCCCGAACTGGCGCCGGCCGCCCACCTTGTGGTGGCTGATCTGCACCGGAATGCGGGCGCGCTCACCGATGGCGATCGTCTCCTTCACCGATTCAAGGACGCCGCCACCTTCGTCGCGCATGTGCGAGATGTACAGACCGCCGTGCTGCCGGGCCACCTCGGCCAGCGCGACCACCTCGTCGGTCGGGGCGTAGGTGCCCGGCACATACGCCAGCCCTGTCGACAGGCCAAGGGCGCCTTCCCGCATGGCCTCCGCGACCAGCGCGCGCATGCGGTCGAGTTCTGCGGCGGAAGCGAACCGGTTGGCATCTCCCATGACGCGTTCCCGCACCGTGCCGTGCCCGACAAAGAGCGCCACGTTCGGTGAGACGCGGGTCGCGGCCACCTTCTCGAACCACGGCCTCAGCGGCAATGGCGAGCTGCCGTCATTGCCGTCAACCACCGTGGTTAGCCCCTGCAGCAGATAGCCCTCGGCCGTCGGCAGATCGAACAGACGCTCGCGTGCATGCACATGGGGATCGATGAACCCGGGGGCCACCACGAGCCCACGGGCGTCAATGCGCACCGGGGCCTCGGCACGCCCGAGGGTTCCGACGGCCGCAATCCGATCGCCCCGGATGCCCACATCACCCGTGAACCACGCGCCCCCCGCACCGTCAACGATGCGCCCCCCCGTAATCAGGATGTCGTAGACCGCCACCGGCGGGGCCTGTGCCGAGGGCTGCACCGTCAGGACCAGCAGCAGCAGGGCCAGGAGTCGCGATCGGGACGAGGTGCACATGGCCGGGACATTACCACGGGCCTACCTGCGGTAGCATGCCTCGCGGACACCATTCGAGGAGGCTTCCATGATCACGCGACGCGCATTTGTGGCCGGCACGGCGGCCGGACTGACCGCCGGATTACCGGTGCCCGAGGCCCGCTCGGCCACGCTGTGGTTCCAGCGAACGGTGCGCCCGGTCGTCATTGCCGACTACTCGGGCTACGAGTTCACCAACGGCGGCACCGACAATGCCGTCGCACGGGCCTTCCGCCTCATCACCGACGGCAGCGACGTGCTCGACGCGCTGATTGCCGGCGTGAACATCCCCGAACTCGATCCGCTCGAGACGGGCATCGGCTTCGGCGCCCTGCCCAATGCCGACGGCATTGTCGAGCTCGACGCCTCGTGCATGCATGGTCCCCGCAAGCGGGCCGGCGCGGTGGCGGGCCTGCGCGGCGTGCGGACACCCTCACTGGTGGCGCGGGCCGTGATGGACTACACCGACCATCACCTGCTCGTCGGTGATGGGGCGCAGCAGTTTGCCCGGCAGATGGGCTTCCCCATCGAGGACGACCTCAACACGCCGAATTCGCGCCGCCTGTGGCTCGAATGGAAGCGCCGCTCCGACCCAGAACACTGGCTCGACCCGAAGGGCGAGAGCCGCAGCCCGCGCGATCGTCACGAAAAGGACCCGGGCGATGCCGCGGCACACCTGCTGCGCGAGCGCGATGCCGAGTCACGCGCGCTGGCGGCCGGGCGCGCCATGGTGCGCGATGGCCTGATTCCCGAGGGCAGTTTCTGGGGCACCATCAACTGCGAAGGCATCGGCCCGAACGGCGACCTGTGCGGCGTCACGACCACGAGTGGCCTGGCGTGGAAGATTCCCGGACGGACCGGTGACTCGCCCGTCCTTGGGGCTGGCCTCTACGTCGACAACGAAGTCGGGGCAGCCGGTTCGACCGGACGCGGTGAAGCCAATCTCTACAACCTGTCATCCTTCCTGATTGTCGAAGGTCTTCGGCGCGGCCTGAGTCCGAAGGATGCGGGCCTCGAGGCCCTGCGGCGCATTCGCGCCAACACCATCGAACGCCGACTGCTGAACGCCCGCGGGCTGCCCAACTTCAACATCCGGTTCTTTGTGCTCAACAAGAAGGGCGAGTATGCGGGCGTGTCGATGTATCGGGCAGGTGAGACCAAGTACGCCGTCTGCACCGAGCAGGGCCCGCAGGCCCTGGAACTCGAGCCGTTGCTGCCAGGCGCCCCGGAGGATTGAGGCAGCGTCCGCTCCGACTCAGAACCGGAACAGCCGCGTCACCTTGAACGCCAGCGTCCGGTTCTGCACGGTGGTCGAGGTACCAGGACGCAGCGCCGTGTCACGGCCATCGCTGTACACGAAGAAGACCTCGCTACCGCCCGTGTATTCCCAGCGAAGGCGGGCACTTGACGTCAGCGTGCGCGCGTCGACGTTCAGCTGCACCAGGCTGCTGATGACCATCCGGGGCGTCGGCGTCACCGTGAATCGCGCCCCCATCAGCCTCGCATTGAAGGTGCCATACGGCAGCGACACCCAGTTGAGCGTGGCCGTGGGCTCGACCGACATGCGCGGATGCAGCCCCCATCGGCCACTGTAGGTGAGGTCTGAACGCCGGCCGTTGTACAGCGTGCCCGTGGCCAGCGAGAATCGTCCTGAAATTGGCCGCTGCTGTCCCATGGTGTAGGCCAGCCGCGTGCTCTGGAAGTCGTAGTCTCCCTGTGGCACCACCACGCCTGGAGACACGGTGAAGGCCGCCGGCAGATATTCGAACTCGCGGGTGTGCTCGATCGACGCCTGGTCGCTCGACTGGAAGTCGACCCGGAAGAGAGCATTGGCCTCGCCCGTCTGGCGCTGGCGGACCGCCGCATCGGTCACATACTCGCCGCTCAACTGCCACGTGAGCTTGCGCACGACACGGCTGCGCCTGGGTCTCGGACTGAAGCGGGCCTGCACGAACGTCCGCCGTACATCGGTCCGCCGCGTGAAGCCCACGTCCGGGGCAAAGCCCGGGTCGATCAGCAGGTGTTCGGCCGACAGGCCGTACCGGTCCGTGGTGTAGTCGGCCCGGCCACGGTAGCTGTAGCCCGTGACTGGCACGCCGGCACGGTTCGGCGTGTCGGTGCGCGCGACAAAGCCCGTCAGGTTCATCGAGGTGCGGAACAGCAGCGTCGCGTCGGCCCCGAATGAGGTGCTGGCCGGCAATCCGCGCGCCGGCTGGCGGTGCGTGGCCATGATGCCCACGTTGCTGCGACGCAGGACGTTGCGCTTGAGCCGCAGCGCCGAGAACCCCGTCTGTACGGCACCGGCGTCTGGCGTGTTCTCGGTGTGAATGTTGAGTGCGCCGATGCTGTAAGCGCCGGCACGGCCCGTCAGGCGTCCGCCCCCGATGACCGGAATCGCCTGGCCCTGGTTGAGGCCGATGCGGCGGCTGTAGAACAGCAGCGGCACGTCGCCGGGGCTGCTGCCCGCCTGCACGCCCCCGAAGTCGAAGATGCCCTGACCCTCGATGAAGAACTCGCGCTTCTCCGGAAAGAACAGGCTGAAGCGCGTCAGGTTGATCTGCTGCAGGTCTTCTTCCACCTGCGCGAAGTCGGTCCGCCACGTCGCGTCGAAGATAAGGCTGCGCGTCAGTCCGTACTTCGCATCGAGCCCCCCGTTGCCGCCCACGGCCGAGTCGAGCAGGCCATTGGCGCGGCGCAGCCCGGTGGTCGAGGCCAGGCCATAGGGCTTGAGTTCGATGTTCTTCGACTGCGCCGGCGTCTCGAGCCCCTCCACGGTCGCCGCCGATGCCATGCGGCTGACGCCCGTGGTGCCGAGCGCCGCCGGCACCAGCGACAGGTACGAGAATTCGTTCTTCCACTTGACCAGCCGCCGGAGATTGATGCCCCAGGTCTGCGGCCCGGCCCCCTTGTACCGCAGCGTCTTGAAGGGAATCGCCACTTCGACCGTCCATCCCTGCTCGAAGCGCTGCGTCTTCACATACCAAATCCCGTTCCACGCCGAGTTCTGCTGGTCGTCGGTGATGGTCATGTCGCGCAGCGCGCCGAGCGGGTTGGTCTGGAACAAATACCCGTTGCGCCGGTCGTGGAGCGTATCGATGACAAACGTCAGGTTCTCGTTGCCCAGGATGTTGCCGTTGTCGCGCCGCAGTTCGTTGGCCACCTCACGCGCCGGCTGCGAATCCCACAGCCGCGCCGCCACATAGAAGCTCTCATCGTCAAAGAGAATCCAGGCCTCGGTCTTCTCGGTGGCCAGCTGGCCCTCGCGCGGTTCCTGCTGGATGAAGTCGGTCAGCGGGGCGACCCGCTGGTAGATCGGCTCGTCGAGCACACCATCGACGCGCAGTGACGGATCGACCCGCACCGCACGCACCGTCACATCGTCTGCCGCGCGCCGCTCCACCAGGGCCAGCAACGGCGGCACGTCTCCACCAGCGCCCGGGTCCCCGGCGGCCGCCGGCACCGCCGGTGCCTGGGCCGTTGCCGATGTGGCGGTATCACCGGGCACGGGCTGCTGGCCGGACGCCTGGGCCCCCATGCCCAGCACGACCAGGATCCACGCCCCCACCCAGATGCGCCCCACGCTCACGACGGGCGCCATGATAGCGCGTGCGCCCGATTCCCCGTAGAATCCGGAGATGCATCTCCCGGCCCGCATCGCCCTTGCTGTGTCACTCTGCTGCGCCGTCCCCGCCTCCGCGCAGACACCGCCCCCGCTCGCTGCCCTGCAGACCCGCGCCGAGCAGAGCGACTTTGCGGAAACCAGTCGCTACGACGATGTGCTGGCGTTTCTGAAGGTGGTGGACGAGGCCTCGACGAAAGTGCACGTGACGTCGTTTGGGTACACCTTCGAGGGACGCCGGCTGCCGCTGGCGGTCGTGGGTAACGTGGCCGATGCCCGGCCCGAAACCGTGAAGCAGTCGGGCCTGCTGCGCGTGTACGTGCAGGCGAACATCCATGCCGGAGAGGTCGAGGGCAAGGAAGTGGTGCTGGCACTCATGCGCGACATCGCGCGCGGGCAGCACGCTGACTGGCTGAGCTCGATGGTGCTGCTCATCAACCCCGTCTATAACGCCGACGGCAACGAGAGGGTCACGCTCACCAGCCGCGGCTTCCAGCATGGTCCCATCGGCGGACAGGGCACGCGCCCCAATGCGCAGGGCCTCAACATCAACCGTGACAACATCAAGCTCGAGACCCCGGAAGCCCGCTCGATGGTGCGGCTGCTGAGTGACTATGACCCGCACGTGATGCTCGACCTGCACACCACCAACGGGTCGCGCCACGCCTATCACCTGACCTACGAGATTCCGAACAATCCCGCCGTGCGGCCCGAGATCACGGCGCAGTCGCGCACGTGGCTGCGCCAGGTGGAACAGCGCATTGCACAGCAGGATGGGTGGGCCTTCCGGTCGTACGGCAACGTATCGGGTCAGCCGCCGATGCGCGCGTGGACCACGGTAGAGGACCTGCCCCGCTACACGCACAACTACTGGGGCCTGCGGAATCGCTTCGGCATCCTCAGCGAGGTCTACTCCTACCTGCCGTTCAAGGAACGCGTCACCACGAACCGGCGCTTTGTGGAAGAGGTGCTGGCCTATGCGCACGCCAATGCCCGTGCGCTGAAGGCCGCCACCGAGGCGGCCGACGCCGCGTCGCTCGTGGGGCAGACGCTGTCGATCAGGTCGGCCGTGGCACGTGCGGCCGAGCCCGTCGAAATTCTGATGGGCGCGGTGGACGAGGAGGTCAATCCGTACTCGGGACGCATCATGCACCGCCGGCGCGACGTGCGGATCCCCGAAAAGATGTGGGACGAGACCACCTTCACCTCGACCGACCGCGAACGCGTGCCCGCGGCCTACTACATTCCGGCCGCCGAGAAGGCCGTGCTCGAGCGCCTGCGGGCGCACGGCATCAGGCTCGAGCCGGTGACCCAGCCGATCACTGGCGGCCTCGAGGCCTTCACCATCGCCTCGACATCGGTCGCGCCGCAGCCCTTCGAGAACCACCAGGAGCGCACCGTCACGGGCACCTGGGCCGCCTCGGACGCCACGGTCGAGGCCGGCGCCTTCCGCGTGCCGATGCAGCAGCCGCTGGCGCGTCTGGCCTTCTACCTGCTGGAACCCCGCTCGAACGACAGCCTGGTCACCTGGAACGTTCTTGAAGACGCCGTGAAGGCTGGCCGGCTGCCGATCGTGCGTTCGCGGAACTAGCGTGGTGCGGCATCATGTGCAGACAGGCCAGGCTCCCATGACCGCGCTGACGTCCTGCAGGCACCAGCGGACGGCCTGGAACACGGCGCCCCCCCGATGACCTTCCCGCGCCCCGGCCGCGATGCGGTCCTCACCGTCCTCTCGGTCGTGGCCATCGGCGCGCATCTCTGGCTGCGGTGGGCGGCCGCCGGCCAGCTCCTCGGCCGCGTCCCCGTCGACCAGTTGCCCCTACTAAGTGCGCTGGCCGTCGGGGGCGGACCGCTGGTCTGGGGCCTGCTGCGCCAGATCACGCGCGGCAATTTCAGCGCCGACCTGCTCGCCGGCATTTCGATCGTCACGTCCGTGCTGCTCGGCGAGTACCTGGCCGGCACACTCGTGGTCCTGATGCTGTCGGGTGGGCAGGCGCTCGAGGCCTATGCGGTCAGGCGTGCATCGTCAGCCCTCGCCGCGCTGGCGCGCCGCATGCCTACCCGGGCCCACCGGAAAGCCGGCGCCTCCATCGCCGATGTGCCACTCGAGGAGGTCGCCGTTGGTGACGTGCTCGTCGTGTTTCCCCACGAGATCTGTCCCGTCGATGGCACCGTGCTCGAGGGCCAGAGCACGATGGACGAGTCGTACCTCACGGGTGAACCCTATCGCCTGTCCAAGGTCGCCGGGACGCAGGTGCTGTCAGGGGCGATCAACGGCGACGGGGCTCTCACCATCCAGGCCGACCGCCGGGCCACCGACTCGCGCTATGCGCGCATCATGCAGGTGATGCACGAGTCCGAGCAGCGACGTCCTGCCCTGCGCCGGCTCGGCGACCAGCTCGGTGCGTTCTACACGCCGCTGGCCCTGGCCATTGCCGCAGCCGCCTGGCTGCTCACTGGCGATCCCTCGCGGTTCCTGGCCGTCCTCGTCGTGGCGACGCCCTGCCCCCTGCTCATCGCGATTCCCGTGGCCATCATCGGGTCGGTCTCGCTGGCCGCCCGCCGCGGCATTGTCATCCGCGACCCGGCCGTGCTCGAGCAACTCGACCGCTGCCGCACCGCCATCTTCGACAAGACCGGCACGCTCACCTACGGGCGCCCCCTGCTGACCGCCACGATGCCGGCACCCGGGACCGATGCCCGCGACGTGCTGGCCCTCGTCGCCAGCCTCGAACAGTACTCGCGCCATCCGCTGGCCTCGGCCATCCTGGCGGCAGCCGCATCGCAGTCGCTCCCGCTGCGAGACGCCACCCGCGTCAGTGAACGCCCCGGGGAGGGCCTGACCGGTGACGTCGCCGGCCGCACGGTGCGGGTGACGAGCCGGAAGGCCCT
>Ga0315900_10010721_pt1 | contig 11429 bp, 9 predicted proteins | sample LakEriMetagenome_FD_203521 | JGI IMG/M metagenome (GOLD analysis project Ga0315900, IMG submission 203521) | Freshwater fungal communities from buoy surface, Lake Erie, Ohio, United States - Buoy 12 MA114 | ecosystem: Environmental > Aquatic > Freshwater > Lake > Lake biofilm | place: USA: Lake...
TTTTCGTCGCCGAGCTTGTTTAGTTGTACACATATTGCGTCTGTACATACGCTGTAGTGTCGTGAACAACGTGCGATCTTTGTAGGAGTTTACTCCTCATCATCTGCGTAGCTGATGATCAACGTGAACGTTGTTGACAAATTGAACTCGTAGCTGGTGCCCCAAGAACACCATCAAGACCGAGCCTACCGTAAACTCGGATGGACGCGCTTCGATCATAAAGACGGGTGACCGCACCTGGCTCTTACCGAGCCAGATGTTTTAGATACGGATGACGCCAACGGTCGCACTCGATTGCTGAACTTGTTTCTGAAAGAAGCTTCACCTCTGGCGGCTTGATGAACTTGTTTCTGAAAGAAGCTTCACCTCTGGCGGCTTTCTGAAAGAAGCTTAACCTCTGGCGGCGTCCTTCGGAAAGCTTCACCTCTGGCGGGGTGGCGGCTTTCCGAAGGAAGCCAACTTGTTTTGAAAAAAGCGCGTCCTCCCGAAGGAAGGGCATCCTTCGGGAAGCTTCACCTCTGGCGGCTTCCTTCGGGAAGCTTTACCTCTGGCGGCTTCCCGAAGGAAGCGCCAGAGGTTCCCGAAGGAAGCAACTTTTTCCTTCGGCTTGATGAACTTGTTTCTGAACGTCCTTCGGAAAGCTTCACCTCTGGCGGCTTGATGAACGTCCTTCGGGAAGCTTCACCTCTGGCGGCTTTCCGAAGGAAGCGAACTTGTTTCCGTCCTTCGGCTTCCTCCCGAAGGAAGGGCGTCCTTCGCTTCATTCGGGAAGCTTCACCTCTGGCGGGGTGGCGGCTTTCTGAAAGACGCTCGCTTCCTTCGGCTTCCTTCGGCTTTCTGAAAGAAGCTTAACCTCTGGCGGCTTCCTTCGGAAAGCTTCACCTCTGGCGGCTTTCTGAAAGACGCTCGCTTCCTTCGGCTTCCTTCGGCTTCCTTCGGCTTCCTTCGGAAAGCTTCACCTCTGGCGGCTTGATGAACTTGTTTCTGAACGTCCTTCGGAAAGCTTCACCTCTGGCGGCTTGATGAACTTGTTTCTGAAAGAAGCTTCACCTCTGGCGGCTTCCTTCGGGAAGCTTCACCTCTGGCGGGGTGGCGGCTTTCCGAAGGAAGCCAACTTGTTTTGAAAAAAGCGCGTCCTTCGGCTTGATGAACTTGTTTTGAAAAAAGCGCGTCCTCCCGAAGGAAGGGCGTCCTTCGGCTTCCTTCGGGAAGCTTCACCTCTGGCGGCTTGATGAACGTCCTTCGGGAAGCTTCACCTCTGGCGCTTCCTTCGGAAAGCTTCACCTCTGGCGGGGTGGCGGCTTTCCGAAGGAAGCCGAAGGAAGCGAACTTGTTTCCGTCCTTCGGCTTCCTCCCGAAGGAAGGGCGTCCTTCGCTTCCTTCGGGAAGCTTCACCTCTGGCGCTTCCTTCGGAAAGCTTCACCTCTGGCGGCTTCCCGAAGGACGTGTATCCTTCGGAAAGACGCAACTGCCTTGGAATACCTCCGTCCCCCGCGGGGGACGGAGGGGGACGGTGTAAGGTTACGCGTGGTTGGTGATCAAAGATCACCTAGATCATCACCATCATCTACCCGCTGCTTTCCAAAGGATCGCGCAGCATAAGGTCAGTACACATACTGCGTATACAATCTTCGATTGTAAATTCACTTGATCGTATTTATGCTCGCGTAGCTTCACCTCTGGCGCTTTCCGAAGGAAGCATCCGCAGTATGTGACATACGCAGTATGTATTTACATACTGCGTCTGTCACTTGATCGTATTTACGCTCGCGTAGCTTCACCTCTGGCGCTTTCCGAAGGTAGCATACGCAGTATGTACTGATCAGGAACGCCACATTCCATACAACCACCACAACCGAAGGAGATTAAGCCTTCGCCTTACGCCATTAGGGTGGTCTCCGTGTGCCACTTGATCGCAGCCGCATACCCGATACCCGTTGGCATACCCAAGGTTTTGCCTGGTTTTCCACAGGACGGACGTCTCTTTCGTAGAAGGTCTGAGCCTTTCTCCTATTAAATTCGGGCGTGTTACCAGCCTGTATACGCTTAGCTGGCGTTATTCAAGATCACCTCTCCAAAGGACGGGCCAAAGTTGCCTTTGTTGACCTTGCTCAATTTGACACTTGATTCACCGAAATACCCAGAGGTTTCCTCCTTCCTTCGGGGGATACAAAGGTTGCCGTAGCACGCCCTAGCTGCTGCGCACTCCGTCCCCCGCTTTCCGAAGGAAGGGAACAAGTTCGCTTCCTTCGGGAAGCCCGCCAGAGGTGAAGCTTTCCGAAGTACGCGCTTTTTTCAAAACAAGTTGCTTCCTTCGGGAACCTCTGGCGCTTTCTGAAAGAAGCTTCACCTCTGGCGGGAAGGGCGTCCTTCGCTTTCTGAAAGAAGCGAGCTTCCTTCGCTTTCTGAAAGAAGCGAGCTTCCTTCGCTTCCTTCGCTTCCTTCGCTTCCTTCGCTTCCTTCGCTTCCTTCGCTTCCTTCGCTTCCTTCGCTTCCTTCGCTTCCTTCGCTTCCTTCGCTTCCTTCGGAAAGCGGGGAACGTACGTCTTGTAGAGTAACGTAGGGAGGACCCCCGTGCCTGATGGTGATCTCCGTCCTTGGACGGAGGATATCACCAGTGCAGAAGCACGCTATTTCGGTGCAATAAGTTATGAGGTCCCCCTTCCCGCTGAAGCATCATTTACCTTGAGGGTCTGAGGCGTCCGTCTCCCTAAGGCTGTCGACCAAGGAAGGCACCGCAGCGTCGCTAGTTACCAAATGTACCTTAGGTGACCATCTCTGACCGATGCTGATGTCCCCCGTAGGTTGGAGTAACCCTCGGATTCGGTGGTTCTTTGGAAAGGCTTGCGTATCCGCTGCCTTCTTGGACGAGGAAACGGGAATGAACTTTCTGCGGCACTGCGCCGCCGGACTGCTCACTCTGCCCTTGGATGTAGCAAAGGGTCCACAGCCATCGACCATACGGCTGAGGGTATGGATAGGGCCGCCCTCTCCTGTCGGACGGCTGCCCGAGAAGTAACCATGTATACCCGACTGAACGGCGGGGCAATGCGCAAAGGTGTCTGCTATGACGCAACGAGCACCGCTCGTTGCTCACCGAGCGGTGAGTCCTCAGGACCTACCGCCCCGGCTAAGTTCGGTCCCAACCGGCGGCTAGGAAGTGGGCCGTCAGAGGTCGTGGGGCCGTGCTGTCTTCTCCCAGCAAGTGAGTCCGACACCTGCCTGCCCTACTCGGATCACCCAGTTCGTTCCGAGTTCCGCGAATGCCCCGGGGGCAATGACTCCCCTGGGCTGTGTGAAAAGCGTGTAACACCCCGTGTCAAGGTGACCTACCACGGTCAGAGTTGGGCCGCATCTTGCAGAAACCCCAACTCCTCCAAGTCTGGCCTGTGGGTAGGGCTCGGTAGGCTACACTCGACCCCTCGGCACCCGTCGAACCACGACGGTGCATTTGGGGACCTCTTGAACACCAGGGACAAGCAACCAGGGACAAGCAGCTCCTGGTCAGCCCTAGACAATGGCTCTCCCCAACGAGGCGGTGGTTCAGTCCCCCACCTGCGGGGCGCGGCACGAAGAAGGAAGACACTATACTCCGACCCGCACCAGCGCCCACAGACGTAGCCCCACGCGCCACTGGGGGGGGGGGGTCATCTCCCAAGGCTGCTACACATTTTTCGAAGGCGCAGCCGCTGGTAAAGTCGATGAATATAGAGGGGAGAACTAAGCTCTGCTTCGCGCCAGAGGTGAAACTACACGAGCGTAAGCCCGTAACCCAGACTCCTGATCGAGACCTTTACTAAGGGCTCCTGAAAAGATGGGACCCTAAAACGGCCAAGTTCACCCACTGGCTTTCGCTGGCAGCCAGTGAGAGTCTACTCTGGATAGCATTCGAAAAGACACGTCGCGCCAAAGGAGCCACCACCCCTGGGGGAGATACGCATACCCTGGACGCTAACCTAACCGCCAAGATCCGGGATCTCTCTGAGCAACTCTTGACGGGAAGGTATGCATTCGGTACCGCACGACGGTTCCTGATCCCTAAGCTCTGCTTCGCGCCAGAGGTGAAGCTACGCGAGCGTAAACCTGACGGGGGCAAACGCCCTCTCACCGTCCTATCCCCCAGGGATAAGGTAGTTTGTAACGCGCTACTCCTCGTGCTAGAGCCTGTCTACGAGGGGCTCAACTACCGGAATGAGGTACAGGACCGCCGAACCGAGATTCCTCACCTGCCCAAAGCCTGAGCCACGGATTCCGTCCCCAGAGATCATGCCACACAGCTCTCTGGGACGTCAAGACGTGTTGTCTGGTTTCCTGGTTCATCGACAAGTGTTTTGACTCCAAAAGAGACTTGTGTAGAGAAAGCGGATAGAGGATCAGCCCCTTCTCGCCCTGATCAATAGTATGTTTGCCGCAGAGGTGCTGAACATTGAACTGGGGGGCCCCGACGTGCGCTTTGGGTTCGGGGTGCCCCTGGGAAAGCCGTTGAGCCCTCTGCTGTGCAACATCTATTTAGATCGACTGGACAAATTTCTCCTCGGACTGACTGACCAGTTCGATGTAGGCGCACAACTGAAACGCAAGCAGCCCGTAATTCGCGCGGGCTGGGTTCCAAAACGACTATTCGCTCGCTTTCTAGACTTGTACCCAGCCTAGTACAAAGAGCTTGGGCGACCGGAAATAAAACTCCTAGCCATTTTATAATCGCATAAGACTCTAGCGCGCACTCGCTATCAACACACTGAGGAGTAAGTGTTTCGACGGCTGCACATGGTAAGCTACGCCGACGATTTGCTCATCGGGGTGCGCGGTACGATGTCTGCATCCCTCTGGCTCCTGGATACACATCCAGTTTCTGCTCCGCATACACATACTACGTCGGCGGAGCCGCCCTTGAAAGAAGCAAATACGTTGTATACACATACTACGTCGGCGGAGCCGCCCTTGAAAGAAGCAAATACGTTGTATAGCTATGTCTTGTTCCAACGCACGTCCTTGCTTCGGAAGCAGAGCTTACTGGATGTCAAATACGCTGTATAGTGTCGTATCGTACCTTAAGAGCGATCTCCACCTTGAGTGTAAGCGAGCACAGCTGCTGCACTACTGGACGGATCGCACGGGATTCCTGGGGTTCATACTGTAACTACGACCTTCCTTTGGAGAGCCGCGCTCTCCATACTCCCAGAGTATCAACTCCCTATACTGCGTATTTGACATCCAGTAAGCTCTGCTTCGCTTCGCTATGCGGAGCATAATCTGGATCAAGATGCGAGCTAGGTCCAAGTTGAAACATCCGAGACTGTACCCGGCTTATCTCCGCTATGCTGGGCGTGCGGTCAGCCTTCCCCTGTCCAAAACGCTCATTGGCCTTGACTCGCCAAATATCGGCTCAGCAATAACGATCTGATACGAGGCTCCAAGGACGTAAGCTGGTACCACATCAAAAGGGCCTTGGTATCATTCATCCAAGTGTCGGACCGTCGCTTACCCCCACCTTCCAAAGCCGTGCCCACTTCGGCTGAAGTGGGCGCGAATACACCTCTACGCGTCCGCTGGAGTCACGAACAGGTAACTCCACTACTGGTATCCGACCAAGTCTATTCCTGGACACCATTGCCTAAACCCAGGATGACCCTACCTTTCCTGAAAACGTCATGCACAGGGAACGAGATCCGAAGCAAGTACGTCTGGCCCTACGCCAGATGCTGCATCCATAGCTCCTGGTCCTAGAACGCGAAAAGGAGATCCAGTTGGCCCATACACCACAGGCACATCCGTATGCGCGTGTACGCACGGCTGGGAGTTCGATCGCTGTGCTGCTCGATCTGTACCGCGTGACTAATACAACGTATTTGCATACGTAGTATGTGTAACCGACTGCGGTCCTGGGGCCTGATCGGCGAAAAGACGCGTCGCCCCAAACTCTCCGGCCAGTGTCTCCCGTCTCACGATGCCTCCATAATCGACTACTACTCCGCGAAGACTCGAGGACTAGTGAATTACTACAGCGCGGCCGACGACTTGGGGCGGCTTAAATCCTTGGTTACGCTCGCGTAGCTTCACCTCTGGCGCGAAGCCTAGCTTAGCTACCAGATGTGCTTCTCTCTCTTACACACACTGGCAGCAAAGCACAATAAAAAGGTCCACGAAATCGCCCAAGCCTTTGTACAAGCCCCTAAGATCTATTACCGAAACAAGGCCGGCACCCTGAAATTGCTGGCCGGCTTTCCTTCCAAATCCCAAGTCTTTCGTTTGCCCGGAAAGTTACGCTCCGACCTAGACCCCCACCTGTGGAGAACCATGTACCAGGCGGGTATTGGAAAGCTATCGATCCCTCGTTCGGTCTTGTACGACTGCGCTGTATACAACGTATTTGCATACGTAGTATGTGTAGTAGGATGTTACAACCTTCTACTCCATCACGTTGCTTGCCTGTACCGAAAAATCGGCAATTTTATCGTTGAATCAATCAAAAGCGCTAAAGGTCGCACGCTCTTTCCCAAGGAACAAGTTCGCTTCCTTCGGAAAGATCCGCGCAGCCTTGCTGCATCTGCGCTGAACCGAAATCAAATCCCGTTGTTTGTGAAAAGCAACTTCCATCATCAAGCCGTGCACAGCGGGTCGCTCGACATCTCCACCCTGGCCAAGCAATACGTGAGCCAGGACTCCTTCGTCCTCGGAGGCAGCCGTCTCTTCCCGTCCCGTAAGCGTGGATCGAATGCCCCGCGATCCTGCTATCTGAAAGAAGCTTAAAGAATCACAACTCTCCGGAGAGACGGGGAGGTATGATTAAGCTCTGCTACGCGAGCGTAAGGCCCTATACCGCACTAGATGATCGGGCGCAACCCTCTGGTACATGGGCGGTCGTTCTCGTATGGGTAGCTGAGTACGTCCCTCATACTGGGGGGAGCTTGTTGCACTCTAGGTGCACGAGCAGATCTGAGGGGCTCGTTTGTGCAACCTACATCATAAGCTCACGGTATGCTCCACCGATGGTCGCAGTGCCTCCATCGGACACACGAGCTTTCTAAAAGAAGCTCAACTTGTTCCTTTGGGAAGTTCGGCTTTCTGTACGAAGCTAAACTTGTTTCTGAACGTCCTTCGGAAAGCTTCACCTCTGGCGGCTTGATGAACTTGTTTTGAAAAAAGCGCGTCCTTCGGCTTGATGAACTTGTTTTGAAAAAAGCACGTCCTTCGGCTTTCTGAAAGAAGCTTAACCTCTGGCGGCTTCCTTCGGAAAGCTTCACCTCTGGCGGCTTGATGAACGTCCTTCGGGAAGCTTCACCTCTGGCGGCTTGATGAACGTCCCTCGGGAAGCTTCACCTCTGGCGGCTTTCCGAAGGAAGCGAACTTGTTTTGAAAAAAGCGCGTCCTTCGGCTTCCTTCGGCTTCCTTCGGAAAGCTTCACCTCTGGCGGCTTCCTTCGGAAAGCTTCACCTCTGGCGGCTTCCTTCGGAAAGCTCTGCTTCCTTCTGCTTCCTTCAGAAAGACGCGCGTAGCACCCCTTGACATTATGCTGCGCGCTCCTTTGGAAAGCAGATCGTCGATCTGCTTTCCAAAGGTCTGCCTAGCACTCTTCATGGTGATCTTGGATCACCCTCTATAAGCATAAGATCACGGAGCACCCTGAGGATACGCGCGTCTTGAAGAGCACGCAGTGACTCCAACGGACGCACGTCTACAAAGCATAAGAAGCCCTGAGGTTCACCTCTGGCCGTCCCCGAAGTACGGAAGAAAAAAAGACATTGCGAGCCCCCGTAGGGGTGCCTAGGGGGTGGTCCACTTGATCGTAGATTGCCATCACCATCTTGGTAGATGATGGTCACTGCTTGCTCTCTTTACGAAGGAAGCGCCAGATGTTCAACTTGTTTCTGAACGTCCTTCGGGAAGCTTCACCTCTGGCGGCTTTCTGAAAGAAGCTTAACCTCTGGCGGCGTCCTTCGGGAAGCTTCACCTCTGGCGGCGTCCGTGCTGCTACCCGCTTTCTGTAATAAGCCCGCGTCCTTCGGGGGACGCGCTGCCTTCGGGCTTCTTACAGAAAGCGCGTCCTTCTTCTTTCTGAAAGAAGCTTCACCTCTGTCGGCTTTCTGTAAGATGCTAAACTTGTTTCTGAAAGAAGCTTCACCTCTGGCGGCTTGATGAACTTGTTTTGAAAAAAGCGCGTCCTTCGGCTTTCTGAAAGAAGCTCGGCTTCCTTCGGAAAGCTTCACCTCTGGCGGCTTTCTGTAAGAAGCTAAACTTGTTTCTGAAAGAAGCTCGGCTTCCTTTGGAAAGCTTCACCTCTGGCGGCTTCCCGAGCTTCTTTCAGAAAGCGCGTCACCCGAAGGAAGGGAAGAAGCTTCACCTCTGGCGGCTTCCTTCGGAAACACGCAACTGCCTAGGACTACCGCCGTTCTTCGACGGAAGCGCATCAATGATGGTGATCGTAGATCACCAGGTAAGAGATTACCCTTCCCTCTGAAAGACGTCCGCCCCCCGCGGGGGACGTAGGATGGATACGCGCGTCTTGCCGAAGGAAGAGAGCACGACGTGACCATCATCTACCTAGATGGTGATGTCAATCTACGATCAAGTGTACACATTCTGCGTATACATTCTTGGATTATAAATACATACTGCGTAGGTCACCATCATCTTCGATTATGTCCAATACGCTGTATTAAGCTCTGCTTCGCGAGCGTAACCCCACGTCCTTTGCTTCCTTCGGGAAACGTGCGTCCTTTGCTTCCTTCGGGAAATGCGCGTCCTTCTTAAAGACGAACGTTCCTCTTCAAGACGTTCGTTCCCCCAAGGAATCGCCAGAGGTGAAGCTTTCCAAAGGAAGCCGAGCTTCTTTCAGAAAGCCGCCAGAGGTGAAGCTTCCCGAAGGACGTTCATCAAGCCGCCACCCCGCCAGAGGTGAAGCTTCCCGAAGGAAGCCGCCAGAGGTGAAGCTTCCCGAAGGACGTTCAGAAACAAGTTGCTTCCTTCGGGAACCTCTGGCGCTTCCTTCGGAAAGCCGCCAGAGGTGAAGCTTCCCGAAGGACGTTCAGAAAGCCGAAGGACGTGCTTTTTTCAAAACAAGTTCGCTTCCTTCGGCTTTCTTCGGCTTCCTTCGGCTTCCTTCGGCTTCCTTCGGCTTCCTTCGGCTTCCTTCGGCTTCCTTCGGAAAGCCGCCACCCCGCCAGAGGTGAAGCTTTCCGAAGGAAGCCGCCACCCCGCCAGAGGTGAAGCTTCCCGAAGGAAGCGAAGGACGCCCTTCCTTCGGGAGTAAGCCGAAGGACGTGCTTTTTTCAAAACAAGTTCAGAAAGCCGAAGGACGTGCTTTTTTCAAAACAAGTTCGCTTCCTTCGGCTTCCTTCGGAAAGCCGCCAGAGGTGAAGCTTGCCGAAGGACGGAAACAAGTTCGCTTCCTTCGGAAAGCCGCCACCCCGCCAGAGGTGAAGCTTCCCGAAGGAAGCCGAAGGACGCCGCCAGAGGTTAAGCTTCTTTCAGAAAGCCGCCAGAGGTGAAGCTTCCCGAAGGACGTTCAGAAACAAGTTGCTTCCTTCGGGAACCTCTGGCGCTTCCTTCGGAAAGCCGCCAGAGGTGAAGCTTTCCGAAGGACGCCGCCACCCCGCCAGAGGTGAAGCTTCCCGAAGGAAGCGAAGGACGCCCTTCCTTCGGGAGGAAGCCGAAGGACGTGCTTTTTTCAAAACAAGTTCGCATCCTTCGGCTTCCTTCGGAAAGCCGCCAGAGGTGAAGCTTCCCGAAGGACGTTCAGAAAGCCGAAGGAAGCCGAAGGACGCGCTTTTTTCAAAACAAGTTCATCAAGCCGCCAGAGGTGAAGCTTCTTTCAGAAACAAGTTCAGAAAGTGCGTCCTTTGCTTCCTTCGGGAAACGTGCGTCCTTCGGAGAGCGAGCTGACGTTCAAGTCGGCGAAGCATAAGGTACGGAGCACTAGCACTCTTCAAGACGCGCTCTCTCTTTCCCAAGGAAGCGAACTTGTTCCTTCGGCGTCCTCCTGAGCTTCTTTCAGAAAGGGCGTCCTCCCGAAGGAAGGGAAGAAGCTTCACCTCTGGCGCTTCCTTCGGAAAGACGTACTTGTTTCAGAAAGGATGCCTACCCCCGTCGGGGGAAGGCCGTCTCGATGGTGATCGTAGATCACCATAAGGCACGCAGTAAGTCACCTAAGCCAGAATGACGAGGATGTAGATTGTCCATTGATGGCAATCTACGATTGCCTTCACCCTCATCTACGATTTGCTTTACAAAGGATCGCGCAGCATAAGGTCAGTACACATCCAGTTTATGCTCCGCATAGCGTAGCGAAGCACAGCTTACTGGATGTCCAATACGCTGTATTATACAGCATATTGGTCATCATCGAAGATGTTGGTGACCTACGCATTATGTGTATACAGCATATATGACATCCAGTGTGCTCTGCTTCCGAAGGAAGGACGTCCTTTGGAAAACGACATTGCTATACAACGTATTTGCATACGTAGTATGTGTATGCGGAGCAGATACTGGATGTGTATTACCATAGGTTACTCTTCCAGAATAGCATCATCTACGGTGATGTTTAAGAGAGAGCGCCCGTCCTTTGGAGAAGTGATCTTGATGATAGCTCGCAACCCCGAATGGGCCCCGAATGGGGTGAGTTCACTTGTCTACAACGTGAACGTTTGCTCTACGTCCCCCATAGCACGTATGTAGGACGTAGGTTATCACCATCAAGGAGTTGACTCCTACAAAGGACGAACGTTGTTTACGACAGCACGCACTCTCTGAATATCTGCCGTCCTTTGTAAAACAGCACGTAACTAGTACGTATCTACTAGCGTTCGTCCTTTGGCTAGGTGATTTTTAAGATCGCCAGCTCGGCGTCTATTTCCGAATGTCGCCCTTCTTTCAGAAAGACGCCCGAGGTCGCTTCCTTGGTGCTTGGCACCTTCGAAGGTCCCAAAGGTAAGCCCGTCTCCTCATCGTCAGCGTATCTTTTGAGCTTCAGTCTCCTTTCTACGTAAGACCCCGTGGTTTTGGTTTCCTCCGTCCTCCGGGATACCCATAGGGAATCCCTGCCTATATGGGCATATCCGTGCCCCGAATGACGTAGGAGATCCCCAGTACAGACCGACGCCGAAGGTCGTGGGTCCTACGCACCTGGCCAAAGGCCGGCCTTGGTAGCTGTAGATTGTACGACGCCCAAGTTGGGTTGTCCTGCTGCTTTGGAGGATGGCTATGGCCCTCCATATGGCCCTCCATGCCACGTTGTTGCCAAGCCGGACGTAGGGGGTACCTCCGTTCCTCTTCAAGACGTACGTTGCCCTCATTCTGAAGGAAGCCGCCACCCCGCCAGAGGTGAAGCTTTCCGAAGGAAGCCGAAGGAAGCCGAAGGAAGCCGAAGGAAGCCGAAGGAAGCCGAAGGAAGCCGAAGGAAGCCGAAGGAAGCCGAAGGAAGCCGAAGG
>Ga0315900_10010723_pt1 | contig 11427 bp, 5 predicted proteins | sample LakEriMetagenome_FD_203521 | JGI IMG/M metagenome (GOLD analysis project Ga0315900, IMG submission 203521) | Freshwater fungal communities from buoy surface, Lake Erie, Ohio, United States - Buoy 12 MA114 | ecosystem: Environmental > Aquatic > Freshwater > Lake > Lake biofilm | place: USA: Lake...
CTGTGGCGTTTCAAATTTGGACGGATGCGATGACTTATGATCCTGCTAAGCCGCTTTGGCCGAATCGGGATCGGTTTGTTTTGTCGTGCGGTCATGCGTCGATGCTTCTTTATTCGATGCTCCATTTGTCTGGTGTTCGATGTGTTGATGCACATGGTAACGTGACGAATGAAGAGGCCATCTCTCTCGACAACATCAAGAAGTTCCGACAGCTTCATAGTCCCTGTGCGGGACATCCGGAGTATGGCTATGCGACGGGCATCGAAACCACAACAGGCCCGCTTGGACAAGGTGTCGGCAACTCGGTAGGGATGGCAATCGCGTCGAAGCACCTGGGGGCAAAGTATAACAAGCCCGGTTTCGATCTGTTCAATTTCGATGTTTATGCGTTGTGCGGCGACGGGGACTTAATGGAAGGAGTGGCTTCTGAAGCTGCTTCGCTCGCTGGCCATTTGAAATTATCGAATCTTTGTTGGATCTATGACGACAATGGAATCACCATTGAGGGGCATACCGATTTGGCCTTTAGCGAGAATGTCGCGAAACGGTTTCAAGGACTTGGTTGGCACACGGTCGAGGTAGCGGATGCCAACGACCTTGTTGCCTTGAAGGCAGCCTTCGATTCGTTCAAAGCGACAACCGATAAACCGACATTGATCATCGTGAAGTCGGTGATCGGTTACGGTTCACCGAATAAGGCGGACTCGCACGGTGCTCATGGTGCTCCACTCGGGGATGACGAAATCAAGCTGACGAAGAAGTTTTACGGTTGGCCAGAAGACGAGAAATTTTTCGTACCCGATGTCGCCAGAAAAGTGTTCGCCGACACCATTGGTACAAAGGGAGCCAAGGCTTCGAGTGAATGGCAATCCAAGTTCTCGGAATACAAAGCCAAGTTTGCAAAAGAAGCAGTCGAATTGCAATCGATTATCGAGCACAAGCTTCCTGAAGGTTGGGATGCTGGATTGAAGCCTTTCGCCGCGGACCCCAAGGGGCTGGCGACACGCGTTAGTAGCGGCAAAGTGCTGAACATGCTTGCTCCTACCTTGCCCAGTTTGATTGGCGGTTCGGCCGATTTGGCACCGTCCACTATGACATTGCTTGATGGCCAAGGGGATTTCGGTGCGGGGAGTTTTGCGAGCCGAAACATGCACTTTGGAATTCGCGAGCATGGGATGGCTGCAGCCTTGAACGGCATGAGCTTGTGTGGATTGCGTGCTTACGGAGCGACCTTCTTTGTCTTCACAGACTATATGCGACCTTCCATGCGATTGAGCAGCATTATGCATCAGCCGGTGCTGTATGTTCTGACGCATGATTCTATTGGATTGGGCGAAGACGGGCCAACGCATCAACCGGTGGAGCATTTGGCCGCTTGCCGTGCGATTCCTGGTATGTATGTCTTTCGACCTGCGGATGCGAACGAAGTGCTCTACGCTTATCGCGCGGCAATGAAGTTAACCAAGCATCCGTCTGCGATGGTTCTATCGCGACAGAATGTACCGACATTGGATCGAGCAAAAATGGGTGATGCTTCGGGTACCGAAAAGGGTGGTTATGTATTGAGCGACTGCCAAGGGGAACCGCAAGCGATCATCATGGGTACAGGAACGGAAATTCCCATTTGCCTGAAGGCACAAGAACTCTTGAGTGCAAAGGGTATCAAGACACGCGTAGTCAGCATGCCATGCATGGAGTTGTTCGAAGATCAAGACGAAGCGTATCGAGCAAGCGTGTTTCCTGGCACTGTCAAAGCGAGAGTAGCTTGCGAAGCAGGTATTCGCCAGGGTTGGGATACCTACATCGGCGCCGAAGGGAAGTTTGTCGGAATGAGTACCTTTGGTGCTTCCGCCCCGTTCAATCAGCTATATGACCATTTCAAGATCACGGCAGAGAACATTGCGAATCAAGTGCAGTTGATGGTTAGCTAACGACCGATCTGCGGCTTGAAGCTGTTTGGGAACAATTCAAAACAGGAACTTCTTGGAGGGAACGAATGCACTACAACTTTGCAGGCAAGAACGCGTTGGTAACTGGTTCTTCGAAAGGTATCGGACGAGCCGTTGCGATTGAACTAGCGCGAGGCGGTGCGAACGTCACGATCAATTGCAGTTCGAGCAAGTCGTTAGCGGACGAGGTAGCCCACGAAATAGAATTGATCGGCACTCGTGCGATCGTAGTCGAATGCGATGTCTCAGAGCAGTCAGCAGTCGAAGACATGGTAAAGAAGACGGTGGATGAGTTCGGTAGCCTCGACCTCTTTGTTTCCAATGCTGTTTACAGCGATCGCCAGTTGATGGTGGAAGCCGACATGAAAGGCTTCCGCAAGACGATCGATGTCAGTATGTGGGGCGCGTTTTATGGTCTTCGCGCAGCAGCACAACAGATGATCGATCAAGGGAAAGGTGGTGCGATTACGATTGTCAGTTCACCGCACTCGCTTGTGCCGTTTCCGACGGCGATGGCGTACAACATGGCCAAGGCAGCGATCGACCACATGGCGAGAACTGCAGCCATTGAGTTGATCAAGCATGGTATTCGCGTCAACATCTTCCATCCGGGTTGGATCGATACGCCAGGTGAACGCAAGTTTTTCTCGGAGAAACAATTGGAAGATGGTGCACGTACGCTTCCTATGGGACGACTAGGGACCTCCGAAGAAATGGCCCATGGCATTTGCTTTACCCTTAGCGAAGCTGCTTCCTACATGACAGGAACCACGATGACGATGGACGGCGGAGTCCAGCTTCCGTGGTGGTCAAAACGAACCGAGGGTGGTCAGTAAATATAGAATTCCTGACGCTTTGGGACACTAGACAACCGGCAATTCATTAAAAAATCTAATCCCGAAGGATTCTTGATGCGGCCGCGTCGAATTTTCCGGAAATAGTCTATTCGTTTGTTGGCTCACATATTCGGCAGGATCGGAACTAGGCAGAACTTTAGCGCTTGAATAGGTGAAATTGAGATTCTCCGGAAAGTAATGGCTGGCTCGTCGCGTCCGACTGCGTAAACTATTCCTATTCTGATCCGCTCCGACCTGGAATTGACAACCTTATGGACGCTATCCGCTCCCCGATTGAAACCAATATTCCTGCTCCTGCCACCCAGCCAGCAGCGGCGGGTCCGGATTTGCTCAAGCTACTTTGGCGTTGGAAGTGGCTTCCTATCTTGGGTACTGCCATTGGCATGACGATCAGTTTTCTCGTCTACAGTCAATCACTTCCGCAATATAGGGCAACCGCTCTTGTTCAAGTGGAAACACGGAAGAAGAGTATTCCGATGGAGAACAATAGTAACGGTCCAATGGAAATGGGATCGCCTATTAATGATGAATTGGTTCTTATCAAGAGTTTGGTTGTATTGCAAAAAGCCATCGAGATAGGCAAACTTGAGCAGCATCGCCGTTTATCTTCGATGTCACCAGAGAAGTTGATTAAGTTCTTGAAGAAGAACATTACGACGAAACTAGGATCGACAGACCCTCAAACCACGGTAGTATCGATCAGCGTCACGACCGATGAGGCGGAATTGTCAGGCCAAATCCTCGAGTGCCTTTTGGCTGGCTACAAGGAGCACACATCCATGAGGCTCAAGAGTTCAACAGGCGAAGTTTTGGGGGTTCTTGCAAAGTATCGCGACAATTACGAAGCGAAAAAAGAAGCCGTAGAAAAAGAGCTGGCCATGCTTAGGAATCATTCTGATCTTCGATGGGTGGAAGGAAAACCGGTCGATCCAGCAAGCACAAAGCTTATCAGTATTGAAAAGACGCTACAGGAGCTTGAATCCAAGAAGAAGAGTATCGAATCGCTTCTTGAACAGATTGCGGTTGCTCGTGAGAACAATAGACCTCTTGACGAACTCGTTCAGCTCATCACGTCTTCGACAGAGAATCAGAGCAAGCTAGAAGAAATAGGCTTGATGTCGGATCAAGCCGATCTTCGAGAGATGCGATCCGACCTCGCGAATTTTGAGTATATGGTCGTCACGCCCGTACGTGTGGAATTGGCCAATGCAAAAGCTGCCCATGGAGATCTCCATCCTCTTGTAATTAGCAACTCGCGTAAACTTGCGGGGCTCGAATCAGAACTTGCGTCTAAGCGGGCCGAGATTGAAAAACGCGAAGGGCGGACTATCCCCGGCGAAGCCAATTCAGCTCAAAGAGACGTTCAAGCCATAGAGACAACCTACAGAACTTTTGTCAGTGCGCTTGGGGATCAACTTCAGAAGCTTGATCGTGAGATGCTAAAGCACATGGAAGAAGTAGAATCGCTTCGCGCAGCAATGCAGAAAAATGCGTTTTTGATAGGCAACTTCACGGTCAAGCTCGCGGAGCTTGAAGCGATAGGCGAAACGTCTAGTGAAGTCACTGAATCCCTCAGCCGCCTCAACCTAAGCATCGATTACAGCCAGAAAACGGTAACGCCCATAGAAGTAAGCAATTTAGGAACCTTCGTTGGTCCTCGAATTGAACTTTACCTAGGCATTGGAGGATTACTTGGGTGCGCGTTGTTCGGTGGTATCGCCTATCTGCTTGAGTTGGCAGATCGGTCCTATCGAAGTCCTGACGAAATTGCCTCCGACCTGGGGATGCCTATTATCGGGCATTTGCCTCTTTCGAGCATGAGCCGCAACAAGCGAATAGATGACAAAGTAGATAATTCAATCGTTACTCTTCATAAATCTCGGTCTTCGTTAAGTGAGGCGTTCCGTGGAATACGAACTGCCGTATTCTTTGCGAGCCAACAAGGTTCGGTCAAGGTGATACAAGTGACGAGCCCGGTACCTGGCGATGGGAAATCGACGATCGCGGCAAATTTAGCCGTTTCGATTTCTCAGTCGGGTCGTCGCGTTTGCCTTGTGGATTGTGACTTCCGACGTCCGCGAGTTGCCAAGATTTTTGGTCTTCGCGAGGATGTGGGGTTAGTGCAAGTCATTGGAGAGAAATCCACTCTCGATGAAGCGATTCAACAGACATCGATTGAAAACATGTGGTCGCTCACATGCGGACGTCGTCCTGGCAATCCAGCCGAACTTTTGGCAAGCCATCAGTTTGAGTCAATAATCGCGGAATTGCGAGAGAAGTTTGATTACGTGATTGTCGATACGCCGCCGATTTTGGTTGTAAGCGACCCGGCTGCCGTAGCGTCACACGTAGATGGAGTTGTTCTGACGATTCGACTTCGTCGTAATCTCAAGCCGATAGCAATTCGTGCATCGCAAATGCTCCACTCCATGAATGCCAATATGTTGGGTGTAGTCGTCAATGGCATCGGTGTTGGCGGAAACGGTTACGGTTACGGTGGCTATCGCTATGACTCGTATTCGAGTGGCTACGGAGCTGGTTCGTCGGGATACGGCAAATCCGGTTACGGCGGCTACGGTTATGGCTCGACATACCAATACGGTGGCTACTACGGCGGATCCGTCATCGGCAAGGACTATTACGCGGATGAAGTGCCCAAGCCCGTATCCAAAGCATAAGCATCCACACTCCCAGGACGGGCAATTTTGGTGGTCGAAAAGGTCAGCATAATCAATGTTGTCGGGCTAACGCCTGAACTATTGCAGTTTGCACCAAATATTGCCAAGCTTGGTCAAGCCAAAGCTTGGACAAGTCCCATACCTGCGGTGACATGCACTGCACAAGCGACGATGTTGACGGGACTCCAACCCGGGCAGCATGGAATCGTCGGAAACGGATGGTACTTTCGTGAAACGGGTGAGATACGTTTCTGGCAGCAATCTCGGAACCTAATCGATTCTGCGGACTTATTGTACGACGGTATCGAGACTGCGAAGATGTTTTGGTGGTTCAATCAGCACGCACCAGTTCGATGGTGTGCCACTCCCAAACCGCACTATGGGTCGGATGGATCCAAGGTGTTTGACATCCTCGACAATACGGGATGCGACCTAACAAAACGACTGGGGCCTTTTCCCTTCTTTACTTTCTGGGGGCCCAATGCTGGGCTTCCATCGAGTCAATGGATTGCGGATGCCTCCGCAATAGTGCTTCGCCAAAACAAACCTCAGCTTACGCTCACGTATTTGCCCCATCTGGATTACGACTTTCAGCGTCTAAGTGTTCCTGATCGGGAGCGGGTTGCCGAAGTGGATCGCTGCGCACAAAAAGTCATTGAAGCGGCAAACGAGATAGGCGCTTTGAGTATTGTCGTGTCCGAATATGGCTTGGTTCCTGTAACTAAAGCGATTGGAATCAACCGGGCACTTCGCGAGCATGGCTTTCTCGTAGTAAGAGATGGTCCTTTCGGTGAGATGTTGATGGCAGGAGATTCCAAAGCGTTTGCGGTCGTCGATCATCAAGTCGCGCATGTGTATGTGCGTGACCCTGCCGACCGCACTGCCGTTCGGAATATCGTCGAGTCCCTAGAAGGAGTTTGCAATGTGGTTCTCCCAGAAGATATCGGCCTCGGACATCCACGCAGTGGCAGTTGGGTTGCCTTAGCAGAACCTCACGCTTGGTTTCATTACTACTATTGGTTCGATGACAACAAAGCACCTGATTTTGCAAGAACGGTCGATATTCATCGCAAACCGGGCTATGATCCGGTGGAGCTGTTCATGACATCGAAGCTCAAAGCGATCGCCAGAGTCGCCCAAAAGAAACTAGGCTTTCGATACCGTATGGATGTTATTCCTCTCGACCCGACACTCGTCAAGGGAAGCCACGGTCTCATCAATCCACCAGACAAAGGCCCGCTTATCATTGGCCCCAATGCACCTGATACTATGCTGGAATTTCGCAGCTATGTTCGAGGACTTTTGGGAGAAAGATAACGCGAGAGTCGGTCAAAACCAGCTTGCGGCCGCTTCGGTACTGGTGTCAAGAATCGCTTCAGGTTATCGTACGGATGCTTTAGTCTCCGCTTAAAGAGGTACTCCGACATGAGATTCTATAGACCTTCGTTCGTGTTCTTCTCACTAATCCTCCCTTTCGGATTGCTCCAGCCCCTCGCTATCGGAGCTGATTCAGCGATGGAGGCCTCTAAGATTCTCACCGAGTCTGGTGTGACTGGTGGATTCATCGTTCATTTGGGAGTTGGAAATGGTGAGCTCACTTCGTCGTTGCGATCGAGTGACTCCATTCAAGTCCAAGGCTTGGATCGAGATCCTATTCGTGTAAAAGCCGCCCGAGAAAAAATCCGCAATTCGGGGAATTACGGAAACGTCGCGATAGAACGACTGGAAGGGAAGCAACTTCCGTACGTTGACAACCTAGTCAATCTCATGGTGATTGACGATCTCGGCGATCTCGATTGGGAAGAAGTCATGCGTGTCTTGGTTCCTAACGGTGTTGCCTACCTAAAAAGTTCTGACGGGACTTGGAAAAAGACTGTCAAGCCGCGACCGAAGAATATTGATGAATGGTCGCACTATCTGCACGATGCCACTGGGAATTCGGTAGCCCACGACGAAGTCGTCGCACCCCCGCGACATCTACAGTGGGTTGGCAGCCCTCGCTACTCGCGACACCATGATCGCATGGCAAGCATGAGCGCCCTCGTTTCTACGGGTGGCAAGATGTTTTACATCATGGATGAAGGAAGCCGAATCTCAATCCAGCTACCATCGAAGTGGAAGCTCATTGCACGCGATGCATTCAACGGCACAATCCTTTGGAAGAGAGACATCGATACTTGGCAAAGCCATTTGTGGCCTCTCAAGAGCGGCCCGAGCCAACTCTCGCGGCGACTTGTTTCAGATGACAAAACAGTCTACGCGCCACTGGGGTATGATGCTCCGCTGTCAGCCATCGATGCAAACACGGGAAAGACAATTCGAGTCTACGAAGGTACCGACGCAACGGAGGAGATCGTCAACACCCAGGGACGACTTTTCCTTGTGGTGCGAAAGGGTGACGCTGAGTTGGCTAACTACGCACCTGTAAATGGTCGCGTGGGTGATCAAGCGTTGGCCCGTGAAATGTTTTGGAACGAAGAGCCACGATTACTTATGGCTTTCGAAGCAAGTACTGGAAAACAGCTTTGGGCCAAGCAAGCCAAGGTCTCACCACTAACGCTTGCAGCCGATTCAGAGAATGCATACTTTCATGACGGAGAGAAACTCATATGCCTCGATCAAAAGACTGGGGCCATGTTGTGGCAGTCAGAAAGTGTGAGTCGCCGCAATCAGTTCACGTTCAACTTCGGTCCTCGACTGGTGATTCACGACGATGTCGTACTCTATGCGGGTGGCGACGGCAAAATGTTGAGCATCTCCAAACAAGATGGCAAGACAATATGGAAAGCAGAACATCCAAATTCAGGTTACCAATCTCCTCAGGATCTTTTGGTGGTTGATGGGCTCGTCTGGTGTGCCCCAACGACCTCCGGCAAGGATTCGGGAATATACACTGGACGCGACCCAAAGACTGGGGAGGTCAAAAAGAGCTTCGCGCCGGATGTACAGACTTATTGGTTCCATCACCGATGCTACATTGCCAAAGCCACCGATAAATTCCTGATGCCATCCCGCACGGGAATCGAGTTTGTAAGTCCCGAGAAAGAGCATTGGGACATACATCACTGGGTGCGTGGCGGTTGCTTGTACGGAATCATGCCATGCAATGGATTGACATACGCCCCGCCTCACAACTGTGCATGCTACCCAGAAGCAAAGCTATTCGGATTCAATGCGCTCGCCCCTTTAGCGCCAACACGCCCCATCCCAACAGAAGTATCCGAGGAAGGTCGTCTCGAGAAAGGTCCATCGTACGATATTGCTCTGGAGGATGCGTCCTCGCAACCCGAAGGAGATTGGCCAACCTTTCGGCACGATCCTGCGCGAAGTGGAGCGGCGTCGACCGCGATTGACGCGAAAGTGCAGAAGAAGTGGAGCATTCCATTGGGCGGGCGTTTGACTTCGCCGGTGATTGCAAACGGCAAAGTCTTTGTTGCCAAGATGGACGAACATACGCTATACGCTTTTGATGAAAAGGAAGGTAAACAGCTCTGGGCCCATACCATTGGCGCGAGAATCGATTCGCCACCGACAATTCATAAAGGCAAGGTTGTCTTTGGCGGTGCAGACGGTTGGATTTACTGCTTGCAATCTTCTGATGGATCGCTGGCGTGGCGATATCGTGGCGCTCCGCTCGATAGAAGGACGATGGCTTATGAACAATTGGAATCGTTATGGCCGGTGCACGGAAGTGTTTTGATTCAGAATGATGTTGTCCATAGCGTTGCTGGACGCTCGGCGTTTTTGGACGGTGGTCTTCGCTTGATTCGCCAAGATCTTTCAACAGGCAAAAAACTCTCAGAGAGCTTGATGGATTCAACGAATCCAGAAACAGGTGGCGATCTCCAAGAACTGGTCAAAGTGCTACAAATGCCCGTCGGTTTGACCGATATCTTGTCCTCCGATGGCAAGTATATCTTTATGAAGTCGCAAAAGTTTGACCTAGAAGGAAAGCGACTGGATCTGGGACCAAACTCCGGTGACTTCGTCGGGCAGGCGTCGGTCCAACGAGGGGAAGGAGCGCACTTGTTTGCTCCTATGGGCTTCCTCGATGACTCCTGGTTCCATCGATCCTACTGGGTGCTAGGAAAGAGCTTTGCCGGTGGGCATGGTGGATACTATCAAGCAGGCCGGTTCGCCCCCTCAGGTCGACTCTTAGTACAAGGGAATGGATATGTTTATGGATACGGCCGAAAGCCAGAATACTTGCGATGGACAACCACGATGGAGCATCAGCTTTTCAAAGCAGAGCCTAACGCACCAGAGCTCCCCGAGGACTTCCAAAAAGTGGGCGGTGGGGCTTCATCAGGTGCCATGCCTGAGGTATTTGCTCAATTTCCCAAGTCTCCGAGCCTCAATCCGCTCGGTCAGCCGATTACTCTGGAAGCGTGGATAACGACAACCAAACCAAACGGAGTCGTTGCAGCCAGAGGTGGCCCCGCAGAAGGCTTCGCACTTTCGATTGCCGAAGGGCACGCAGTATTTAGCATTCGATCAGGCGGAGATTTGTCGTCCGTGAAGAGTCCGAATCGAGTCGTCGGTGGGTGGCACCATCTGGTGGGCGTTCTCACGCCGGACAAAAAAATGCAACTTTATGTCGACGGCGAACGTGTCGCGGAAGGGAAGTCCACAGGCTTGTTGACCAAGGATCCAGCGCAAGGGCTAGAGATCGGTGCTGATCTGGCTGGAGCTGTTGGCGAATACGAATCACCCAACTCGTTTACTGGGATCATCGACGAAGTGCGACTTTATTTCGCAGAAACGTCCGCTGAAGCAGTTGCAGAACGATTCAACAACGGTTCGGAGCTGGGGAGAGATCCACGATTAGTTTTGACATTCGATGACGGCACCGCCAGGGACTTCTCTACTTACCGAAACAACGGAACCATGGAAGGTGGTATCTTGGTAGATGGACATATTGGCAAAGCGATGCGTTTCACGTCCCAAGGAGCGAAGAAGGCAGGGGCTGAGGCAAACAATTCGAAAAAGAAAGCAACTCGAGCTGCTGCAACCGAATCTAATGCGTCTGCTCCTACTCCGCCAGCGGCCAACCAAACGGCTTCCAATCAAGCGCAAGGCAATAGCTTTGTGAAGCCGAAATGGACATCGGACGTTCCCATTTATGTTCGTGCGATGGTCCTTTCTGGCAATAGGCTATTCATTGCAGGCCCGCTCGATATCATCGATGAAGAAAAGACTTTCAAGCAGCTATCTGAACGAGATCCTGAAGTTCAATCGCTCCTCGCGAAACAAGATGACGCGATGGAAGGAAAGTTCAGTGGTAAGTTGTTGACGGTGGACTGCGACTCGAGCACCGTTGAAAGTGAAATCGATTTGGGAACGCTCCCAGCTTGGGATGGTATGGCGGGTGCGAACGGAAGTCTTTTCTTATCCACAACAGATGGGCAATTGATATGTTTCGGCAAGTAACGAAATCATCGAGTTTCTTCTGGTTGTTCCTTGCTGCATTGATTGCGAGCCATCCCACGCACTTACTGGCTTGCAACATTCCGGTCTTTCGCTATGCCCTAGAGCGATGGAATCCTGACACGACCAAGGTTTTGATTTTCTACGATGGTTCGTTGCGGAAAGAGGACGAATCACTAGTCGGCCGGTTCGAAATGGAAACGACAGCGCGAGGTGGCATGACAAACGCCGAAGTGATCCGAGTGGATGTCTCTGGGGGGATAGGGGAGCGAGAGCGACTTTGCTGGAACAAAATTCAGAAGGATGCGAAGGTAAATTTCCCATACGTCGCCGTTCAGTTTTCGTTGAGCAACAACCGATTGGTGACTCCATGGCATGGTCCCTTGAGCGAATCATCGCTTCAGCTCTTGCGAGACTCTCCAGCTCGACATGAATTAGCCAAGCGTTTCCTCACTGGGCATTCGGTTGTTTGGTTGTTGGTGAAATCCAATGACGACACAAAGAACCGAAATGCGA
>Ga0315900_10010724_pt1 | contig 11427 bp, 14 predicted proteins | sample LakEriMetagenome_FD_203521 | JGI IMG/M metagenome (GOLD analysis project Ga0315900, IMG submission 203521) | Freshwater fungal communities from buoy surface, Lake Erie, Ohio, United States - Buoy 12 MA114 | ecosystem: Environmental > Aquatic > Freshwater > Lake > Lake biofilm | place: USA: Lake...
CCGCGTTCGGCCACACGACCAGCGACTTCCCGAACCTGCTCGAGAACACGCTGAACAAGCTGCTGCTGGTGGCCTACACCGGCGCGCCCACCACGTGGCGGCGCATCGCCCGGACCGGCGATCTCGCCGACTTCCGCGCGCACCCGCGCTACCGCATCGGCACGTTCTCGGACCTGGCGACGGTCAACGAGTCGGGCCGGTACGAGCAGGGCACCGTGGCGGATGCGCAGCGCGAGTCGATCACCGCGGTCCGCAAGGGCCGGATGCTGGTGGTGACGCGCGAGATGATCGTGAACGACGACCTGCAGGCGTTCTCGGACATCGCCCGGAACCTCGGCAGCGTCGCGGCGCGCACGATCGACAAGGACCTGTACGCGCTGTTCGCGCTGAACTCGGGCAACGGCCCGACGATGGGCGACGGCCAGCCGCTGTTCCACAGCACGCACTTCAACATCGACTCGACCGGCGCCGTCCCCTCGGTGACCCGCATCGACGCGATGCGCGTGCTGATGGCGCGGCAGCAGGACCCGAGCGGCAACGACTTCCTGGACATCCGTCCGGCGATCGCGCTGTCGGGCATGGAGCTCGGCTCGGCGCTGCGCGTGCTCAACGAGTCGCAGTACGACCCGGACGCGACGAACCGCCTGCAGCGGCCGAACGTGGTCCGCGGCCTCGTGAGCGACGTGGTCGACACGCCGCGCCTCACCGGCACCGCCTACTACCTGCTCGCGAGCCCGGCCGAGGAGCCGGTGTTCGAGGTGGGCTTCGTGGGTGGCGTGCAGGAGCCGACCGTCGAGCAGATGGAGGAGTTCGACTCCGACTCGCTCAAGTGGAAGGTGGTGCTCGAGTACGGCGTCGCAGCTATCGGCTGGCGAGGCATCGTCCGCAACGCCGGCGCCTGATCGGCCTGAGCCCGGGTCGACATCGGCCCGGGCTCACCTACATCACAGTTTCAGGAGACAAGTGACATGGCTCGCAACGTGGTTTTCTCGGGCGGTGACGACGACGTCATCAACTTCACCGCCGGCGGCTCGGCGATCGCGGCGGGTGCCGTGGTTCCGATGAACGGCACCGTTGGCATCGCGCTGGTCGCGATTCCGGCCGGCGGAACGGGCAGCGTCGCGGTGGGCGGCGTGTTCCGCGTGCCTAAGGTCGGCGGCGCGGCGTGGACGGTCGGCTCGAGGCTGATCTGGGACCAGTCGGCCGGCGCCTTCGGCAACATCGGCCAGATCACGGTGGCCACCGGCGACATCACCGGCGGCGCGATCGTGGCGGCGCCGGCGGCGTCGGGCGACACGACGGGCGTCGTGAAGCTCACGCCGGGCAACACGACTCTGACGCCGTAACCGCGATGGGCGGGCGCCCGCGGCCCGCCCCAACTCCTCATGAACATTGCATCCCGTCAGGCCGCGCTGCAGGCCGCGATCCTGCGCGTGCACGGCGAGCGCGTGCTCGTGTACCCGGCCGACGGCTCGCCCGAGTTCTCGGCGACAGCCGTGTGGACCGACCGCCCGCGCTCCATGTCTATGCTCGACGGGCCCGACGTGAGCGCACGCGAGATTACCGCCACCTTCGGCGCGGCAGACGCGCGGCGCATCGCCACCGACGCCATTCTCGTGCGCGATCAGTTCCGCTACCGCGTCTGCGAGCCGCCCGAGCCTGACGACAGCGGGCTGACCGTGTGCCGGCTGCATGTCGAGGGGCCGACATGACGCATGTCCGTCAGCAGCTCCGCGAGCGCATCGCGACGACGCTGAACGGGCTGCCAAGCACAGGCCGCAACGTGTTCCGAAGCCGCGCGCGACGACTCGAGCGAAACGAGACACCGGCCCTGTTCATCTACACGCGAACCGAGAGCGACGACCCGCTCACGGGCACCGAGCCTCGGGTGCTGCAGCGCGAACTGACGGTGTACGTCGAGGTGGTGGCGCTCGTACCCGAGCCCGACGACGTGATCGACGCAGCCTGCGCCGAGGTCGAGCAGGCGCTCGCGAACGACCGGCGCTTGGGCGGGCTCGCCCGCGACCTGCTGCTCGTCGCGACTTCGATGGAGTTCTCTGATGATGCGGAGGCGCCGGGCGGATCGGCTCGCCTGGAGTACCGCATCCGCTACATGACGACCGACGCGGCGCCTGACGTGGCGCTCTGACGTCCGCCCGCATTCACCCCTGGCGCCTGCGCTGAGCGGGCCTTTGCCTTCCTGGAGACCGCTATGTCGATGACCAGCAATGGCTTCGTGCTGAACATCCGCACGTCCACCGGCCCGGACGTGTTCACGCCGATCGCGCGCGTCGCCAAGATCACCCCGCCGAAATTCGTGCTGAACAAGGAGACTGTGCGCGCCGACGGCAGCGGCCACGCCATCGTGATGCCGACTACGTTCGAGCCGTTTGAGGTGCCCCTCGAGATCCTGTTCGACCCGGTGGTTCCGACGGCGCCCGCTATCGCCCACGACGCGCTGCGCACGCGGCTGCTCGCGAAGACAATCGACGTGTACCAGTTGATCCTGCCGGACACCGGCGCGTTCCAGTGGCAGTTCCCGGCGTTCGTCTCGTCGTACGAGATTTCCGAGTTGACGCAGGACGGCGCTCCCGTGATGGCAAGCATCACCCTGTCCTGCACCGGTGCGCCGACGGTGACCCCGTGAGCTACGCCGATCTCCTGACGCGCCTGCGCGCGGCATCGATCGTCACGGTCGACGTGCTGGGCGTGTCGTTGCGGATGCGGCTGATGACCGGGGCGGAGTGGTCGGCCTTCGCGGCAGCCGTGCGCGCAGCGAAGGACGGCGGCGACACCGAGCGGCTCACCGACCACGCCTTGCTGGCGCAGCACCTCGTTGACGAGACGGGTGCGCCGCTGGTCACGGACCCGCAGGCGTTCGAGGAGTGGCCGCGCGCAGTGGTGCTCAAGGCGGCCGCAGAACTCATCCGGCTGTCGAACCTCACCGGCGAGACCGCCGAAAAAAACTGACGGACGAGCCGGAGCTTCGGATGTGGCTTCGGCTCGCGCAGCGATTCGGCATCCCGGCGGGCGAGTTGATGCAGCGCATGTCGCCCGTCGAGTTCTCGTTGCACTGCCAGCTCGAGGCGGAAGAGCCGCAGGGCTGGCCGGCGCACCGCGTGCTGTTCGGCCAGGTGGCGGCGCGCGTCGGCAACTCAGCCGGCGGCAAGCGCAACGGCCAGCCTTTCACCATCGACGACTTCTATCCTGAACGCATCCATCGGCGGCCCGTGGCGCAGTCGCGCGAGGCCCAGATCGCCATCCTAACCGGGATATTCGGAGCACCGCCGAAATGACCGACGCGCGGATCTTCATCGGCGCCGACCTCGACGAGCTGAAGCGCGGCATCCGGGACGCGAAGTCTCAGATGACGTCGATGCAGCAGGCGGGCGAGAGCGTGGGCCGCGCGATGGCCGGCATCGGCGCAACGGTCGCGGGCGCGCTGTCGATCGGCGCAATCACGGCGTTCACGAGGTCAATGGCCGCCGCGGCCGACCAGATCGGCGACACCTCGGAGGCCGTCGGGCTCAGTTCGCGCGCGCTGCAGGAGTTCCGCGCCGCTGCGGTCGACGCTGGCGGTTCTTCGGCTGCCATGGACGCCGCGCTCGGCGCCCTGCAGCGGAACATCGGCGAGGCCGCGACGCAGGGCGGCGCTGCCGCACAGTCGTTTCAGCGGCTTGGCCTGTCGGCCTCCATGCTGACGAGCCTGGGCACCGAGCAGGCGCTGCTCGAGGTCGCCGACGCGATCGCTCAGCTACCGACGCACGCCGAGCGCGCCGCCGCAACGCAGCAGCTCCTCGGCCGGGCCAGCAGCGAGCTAGTCCCGTTCGTGTCGGCCGGCAGCGCCGGCATTCGCGCGATGACGGACGAGGCCGAGCGGCTGAACCTCGTCATGGACGAGCAGACCATCGCGACGCTCGGCGCGGCGCAGCAGACATTTGACCGCCTTCAGATCGCCGCCACGGTCGCGGGCGCGCAGATCGCTGCCGGATTCACGCCGTTCCTGTCGGCCGCGATGGAGGCGATCTTGGAGGCCGACGGCCGCGGTCAGGGGTTGACCCGGACCATGGAAAGCGTGGCGGCCGGCGCGACCGGCCTGTACGTCGTCGGCCGCGCTGCGTTTGCCGGCCTCGAAGTCGCGATCTTCTCGCTCGGGATGGCCTACAACCGGGCCATGGCGATGCTGACCTTCGGCGACATGTCGCGGCAGTTCAGCGCGATGGCAAACAACGCCGCGTCGGCGGTGCAGGAGGCCGCCGCGCGCATGAACGTCCCGGCCGAACTGGACCGCGTCGGCGGACTCATGGCGCAGTCGTGGATGCGCGGCGCGGTCGGCGTCGAGCTGTCCTCGCCCCGCGGCGCAGCGGCGGGCGGAGGTCGCGCTGGCGCCGTCACGGCCAGCGCAGGGATGGAGGCGCTCCTCGGTCGCAACGCGATCGACAGCCAACTGTACGGATTGACGACGGCGACGGGCGCCTCGGTCGTAGATCCGCGCGTCGAGGCCGAGCGCCTGCGGAACCAGCAGATCCTGGACCTGCAGAACGAGCACAACGCCGCGATGGTTGCCGGGATCGACCTGCGCGAGCAGACCATCATCGAAGCGGTCACGCGCAGCGCAGAGACGCAGCGGATGATCGAGGAAGTTAAGGCTGCGTCTACGGGCGAGCTGGCGCGCATGGGTGTGGACATGGCGATCGATGCGCTCGGGCGCCAGTCCAAGGCCGGCAAGGCGTTCGCCATCGCTGACGCGACGATCACGGCGCTGGCCGGCGCGAACCGCGCGCTGAAGGACGTGCCGTTCCCGAAGAACCTCGTCGCCGCGGGCCTCGTACTTGCGAACGGCATGGCGCGCGTACAGCAGATCCGCAGCATCAACCCAGGCGGCGGGTCGGTGACTGGCGGGGCGGGCGGCGCTGGCGGTGGTTTCGACTCGACCGCCGCGCTCGACCGCATCGCCTCCGCGAACGCGCAGACCGAGACGCAGTCCCGCCCGCAGGCGCAGGTGATCATCCAAGGCAACGTGTTCGGCACCCGCGAGACCGAGGACTTTATCGCGAACGCGCTGAAGAAAGGCATCGAGGAACGGGATCTCGTGATCATCACCCCGAACAGCCGCCAGGCCCTGGAGTTGATGCCGGCATGACAGCCGTGACCTACAACGCCGCGCGCTCGCTGGTGGCCGGCCGCACGGTGGGGCTGCAGTACAGCCTCGACCTCCGGTGCGTGGAGGGCTACCCCGCCCGCACGCGCAAGGTGGGCGTCGACGATCAGCGAACGCTGAATGACTCCCTTGAGCGCCTGCGCTACTTCGGCAAGGCGACGTGGCAGGTGCAGGTGCTGACACTCAGCGCGGCTGAGCTGCTCGCGCTGCGCGAGTTCCTGGACTCCACCGAAGGCGGCGAGCCGTTCTCGTTCGACGAGTTCGGCAGCATCGCCGCTCCGGGCGCCCTCGTAACTGCGAAGCGCACGACTCCCGGGTACAGCGAGCAGCGCATCCCTGGCACCGGCGCCACGCGGGCCGACGATGCTTGTCAGGTCACGTTCGACGTCGAGCAGGCCTGATGCGTACCGATCCGCCGCTGTTCCGTGCGCTGGCCGAGGCCCGCACAAAGGAGCCGCGCTTCGTCGTCCTCATCGAGTTCCCGTCGGGCTCCCTCTACGTCACCAGCCACCCGGGCATCAGCGGCGTGCCCGGCGTGGTGCTGGCCGGCTGTCTGGCGGAGCCGAACGTCGTCTCGCAGCGCCTGAACCCGGACGAGGGCCGTGCTGAGATCGGCTCGGCCTCGTTCCGCCTGGTCGACGTCGGCAGCCAGTTCACGACCGAGATTCGGGCGCAGCTCGGCATGGGCCGTGGCCTGCGGAACCGTCGCTGCCGCTTCTACATGGGCTTCGCCGGCCAGCCGTGGTCCGACTTCCAGCTGATCGCGACGCAGGACGTGTCCGGCGCGACCTTCGACCGGGGCGCTTATTCGGTCGAGTGCCGGGACGTCCAGCGCAGCGCACGCAAGGACGTCTTTACCCTCGCAACGACCACCCTCGCGCAGTCCATCACGGCCACGGACACGACGATCTTCGTCGGTTCAACCACCGGCTTCGCGCGGGTCTATCACGGCGCCAGCTACTCGGACGCTCCCGGCGCGACGGTCGGATACATCAAGATCAAAGACGAGGTCATCCGGTACACCGGGACGACCGCGACCTCGTTCACGGGGTGCACGCGTGGAGTGCTCGGCACCACCGCGGCTGCCTACGCGGTCGACGCGAACACGCCGGCCAGCCGCCGCGAGAAGGTGACCGAGCACGTCTACCTCGAGCTGCCGGGGCCGAAGCTGCTGTACGCCCTGCTCACCGGCGTGCTGCACAACGACAGCGCGACGCTGCCGAGCACCTGGCACTTGGGTATCCCGACGGACCTGATCCGGCTGTCCGACTTCACCGGCATCGGTCCGGATCTCTGGGACCTGACGAACGACGCGAACGGCGTCGTGCTGCGCTTCCTTGGGATCGGAAAGACCGACGGCAAGAAGTTCTACGAGGAGGAGATCCTCCGGCTGCTCGGCCTGTTCGCGCCGGTCTACGCGGACGGGACGCTCGGCTTGCGGCGGATGACGCGTGTTCTCTCGGATTCCGCAGGGGTGGCGACGCTCGACGAGTCGAACTGCGTGCAGGTCGGCGCCCTCGAGCACGACATGCAGTCGCTGCGGAACGTGTTCACCGTCGAGTGGAACCCAGCGCCTGACGGCCGCTCGTTCACGCGGCAGCTGCAGCTGCTCGACGCGAACTCGGTGACGACCCACGGCCGGGGCGAGGAGCTCAAGCTCGCGTTCCGCGGCCTGTGGGGCGGTCGCCACACCGACAGCACGGTGTTTCGCCTGATCGACGGGCTGCGGGACCGCTACGCCGCGCCGCCGGAGCGCATCACGGTGGACGTGCTCCACGGTCTGAACCGACTCGAGGTCGGCGACGTGGTGCGGCTGAAGCTCGAGCACGTTCGGGACTACGCCGGGACGGTGACGGGTATCGATCGCGCGTTCGAAGTGCAGTCGATCGCGGTGAATCACCGCACCGGCAAGGTGACGCTCGACCTCTTCGGCTCGACGGCCCCCGCGTCCGCGCTATCGCCGACGGTCAGCGTCACGGCGCTGCCGGACGCATTCTACTCGGCCGCCGGCCAGCCGCTGACGAACGTCGTGCCGGTCACGGCCGGCGTGGCCGCGACGGGCACCTACAACCTCGTCGGCGGGTCGACGCTGGATGCCGGGATCTTCTACCACCTCGGCGACCTGACGATCCCGCAGGGCACGACGCTGAACATCAGCGGCAACGTGCAGCTGCGCGTCCGCGGCTACCTGACCCTGAACGGCATCGTCAGCGGCGTCGGAGCCGGGCGCGCCGGTGTCGCCGACACGAACACGACGACCCAGCCGGCCGGCTCGCCCGGCTTCGTGGGCCACTCCCGCGGCTGGGACGGCATCAACGTCTCGCGGGACTACTCCAACGGCCCTCCGGACATGGAGACGGTGCCGGCGCAGCTCACGCGCGCCGCGCACTCCGCGTTTCCGGTGCTGACGCTCGAGGTCGGTGGGAACGCGCTCCGCGGCCTCCCGACGGACCTCCGCGGCACTGGCGGTGCGCCAGGCGGTCGCATCCTGACCAGCGGGGTCAACATCCAATCGCTGGGCGGCGCCGGCGCGAACGGTGGCGCAGGCCTCGCGATCGTCGCGCGCGGCATCGGGCTCGGTGTCTCGTCGTCGATCAACCTGTCCGGCAACTCGTCGGCCGCGACGTCGGTGCTGACCCCGGACCGCAACACCTACGCGGCAGGCCCCGGCGGCGCCGGCGGGCCCGGCGCACTCCTCGTGCTGCTCGACGGCTCGCTGCTGTCCGCGCCAGACTTCTCGGGCCGGTTCGTCGCAAACACCGGGAACCTGACGCTCCCGAGCGGCTCGCTGCCGCCGACAGGACAGCTGCAGTTCCTCGACAACGGCGGCCGCCGCCGGTACCCGTCGAACACCGGCGTCTGGATGGGCTACCCGAATCCGGACGTCATCACCGGCCGCTCGCTCGCCGGCTCGGCGCTGCGCATCCAGTACGTGCCGGCACCGGAAACGCCTTCCGAGGATGTCGACAGCCCGCCGCCGGCGCCGACCGCGCTCGCGACCACCTCCCAGCCCGGCGGCATCCAAGCGCGCGCGACTCTGCCCGACCCGCTGCTCTGGGACGTGGTCGAGTTCTGGGCGTCGATCGACAACAACCGCGCGAACGCGGTGAAGGTCGCCGAGCTTCGTGGCGACACCGTCTCCGTCACCGTCCCGGCGGCTGAGTCGCGCTGGTTCTGGATCCGCACGAAGCAGGGCCGGACGATCTTCGGCACCGACAACGTGTCTGCTTGGTTTCCGGCGGGCGCTACCGCAGGCGTGCAGGGCACGGCGCTCGCGGCGGGCGCCGGCGCCGATGGACGCAACGGCGCCGTCGTCTACATCTACCAGCGCGCGTCCAGTGCGCCGGCACTGCCGAGCGTCTCGACCACGTACACCTTCGCGACGGGCGCGCTCACCGGCCTGAACAACGGCTGGTTGCAGACGATTCCGGCCGGCACGGATCCGGTGTGGGTCAGCACCGCGACCGCGAGCGCCACGACCTCGACCGACACGATCGCCGCGGCCGAGTGGGCGACGCCGGTCATCCTCGCGCAGAACGGCGCCAACGGATCGAACGGTGCGCCCGGCGTGAGTGCCGCGACCGTCTACCTCTTCCAGCGAACCGCGAGCGCGACACCGCCGAGCTTGCCCAACGCGAACGTCACCTACACGTTCTCGAGCGGCGCAGCGAGCGGCCTCACGAACGGCTGGTCGCAGACGCTGCCGACCAGCGGCGGGGCGTTCCGCTGGGTGACGACTGCGACGGCGCTGAGTACAGGCGCCACCGACACCATCGCGCCCGGCGAGTGGGCCGCGGCCGCGCTCTTGGCCCAGGACGGAGCCAATGGAGCGAACGGCTCCAACGGTACGAACGGGTCCGACGGCGCGCCAGGCAGCAGCACGGCGGTCGTGTTCCTGTTCCAGCGCACGAACACGTCGACGCCGCCGAGCGTGCCCAGCGCCACGACCACGTACACGTTCGCGACCGGCGCGCTGTCTGACATCAACAACGGCTGGTCGCAGTCGCTGCCGACCAGCGGCGGGCCGTTCCGCTGGGTGACGACCGCGACGGCGTCCAGCAGCACCGCCACGGACACGATTGGGTCGGGCGAGTGGGCGACGCCGAGCATACTGGCCGAGGACGGGGGTGCGACGCCGCCGCCGACGTTCTCGGTAGCGATCAGCGGCTCGCCGATGTCGGGTGCGTACGGGAACGGATCGACAGCGATCGGCACTTGGACGGCGAACCCGACCAACGGCACTGGGCCGTACAGCTACCTCTGGTACTACGTCGAAAACCCGGCCGCCACCTACGGGCCTTCGGTGTTCTCGACGTCGCCGTTCACCGGGCAGTCGGTCTCGCTGTTCACGTCCGGCGTGAACAACCTCTACGAAACCATCCTCGCGTGTGAGGTGATCGACGCAGCCGGGCGCGTCGCGCGCGCCACGGTGAGTTTCTTCTTCCAGCACGGCGCCCCGCCGTAAGGAGACGCACATGGAAGCCTGGCAGGTGCTGGTCGCGCTGGTCGCGATCGGGTTCGTTGCGTTCGGGATCCTCTACACCCGGCGCAAGCGCCACAACGCGAAGCCGCCGGTCGTCGGCGCGCCCGGTCCGCGCGGCGACGGGACCGAGATCCAGTGAGCACGCCCGAGCCGCAGGTCGGCGATCCGCTGCCGACGCCGCCGGCCATGCAGCGGCGGCTCGATGCCGAGTCCGACGCCGTGCTGCGCCGACTCGTCGCCGCCTCACCCGCAGACGTCGAGGCGTGGCTCACGGCGAACGTCACCAACGTCGTGCAGGCGCGCCGGGTCCTGCTCGCGCTCGCTCTCGCCGTCCGACACTTGTACCTGAAGGCGTAGCCGTGGCCCCAGCCGACATCGAACACCTGCGCGAGCGACAGCAGCGGCAGGACGAACGACTCAACGCACAGGGCGAGGAGATCGCAGCCTTGAAGGCCACGATGCCCGGTCTGCAAGCGTCGATCGACGCCAACACGGAGGCGCTGCGCGAGCACGCCAAGATCCTCAACGAGTACGCGGGCGCCAGGAAGGCACTGCACTGGTTGTTCACGGCGGCGCTGGCGGTGGGTGCCTTCCTGTTCGGGCGGGAGATCAAGCCGTGAATCTGCAGCTCGTCCGCATCGCGTACCTGCCGGATGCCACGCTCGGCTGGCTCACGGTCGGAGATCTGCGCCTGGCGACGCTCGAGGAACCGTGGCGGCCGGATCTGGACGGGCCAGGTGGCCAGCGCCGCGAAGGCGCGCTGCTTGAGTCCTGTGTTCCCGACGGCACCTACCGGCTGTCGCCGCACAGCTCGCCGCGCTGGCCGAACGTCTGGCGGCTGTCGAATCCGCGGCTCGGCGTGTACGACTGGCCGGGCGAGATCCCGCGCGGTCAGCCCTGGGGGCGCTCCGCGATCCTGATCCACAACGGGAACACCGTTGCCGACATCCTCGGCTGCATTCTCGTCGGCCGCCGGCACGGTCGGCTGAACGACCAGCCCGCGGTGCTGCAGTCCACCGATTCGCTCAACGCGCTGCGGCAGGCGCTCGGGGTCGGCACCGTGCACACCCTCACGATCCGCCCCGTCGCGGGCACCGCCGAAGTCGCGGCGTAGGAGACCCCATGCTCGAGCTATTCCTCGCGGCCGCCGCGGGCCTGACGCTGCACGTGCTCAGCCGGTACGCGGAGGCCTGGCGCGCCGCGCCGGCGGACGCGCGGCCGTCGCCGCTCGCATTCCTGCGCACCGACGGGCCGGGCTGGCTGGCCGCCGCCGGCGGCGTCGCCGTCGTCGTGTGGCAGCTGCCGGCGCTCGGTCCGGTGCTCGGCCTGGCGGTGACGCCGGCGGGCGCGCTGATGGCCGGCTACATGGGCAGTTCGCTGCTGCGGAAGCTGCCGGCGCCGAAGCCGTGACTATCGTCGCCGACCAGGACGAGGTGCTGTCCAGCGTCGCCCTGTCGGCGGCCGTGGCGAACATCCGCGACTAAGTACGCCGGCACCCGCCGGCCGACTACCACCTCGCGATCGCGCTCGAGGCGCTACTCGCGGCGCTGCAGGTCTACGCGCTCCGCGAAACGCAGGAGCTGCTCGAGGGCGCTGAGGACGACGAGCCGGACCCGGTACACGCGCAGAGGGTCATCCAGTGATCCCGTACCTCAATCTCGCCCGGCGGTTCTGGTGGCTGGTGCCCATCACCGCACTCGCCCTGGTCGCCGCCTACTGGCACGTCCGCGCCGATCGCGCCGAGGACGCGCTGCTCGAGGCCCGCACGATCGCCGCCGCTGAC
>Ga0315900_10010725_pt1 | contig 11426 bp, 10 predicted proteins | sample LakEriMetagenome_FD_203521 | JGI IMG/M metagenome (GOLD analysis project Ga0315900, IMG submission 203521) | Freshwater fungal communities from buoy surface, Lake Erie, Ohio, United States - Buoy 12 MA114 | ecosystem: Environmental > Aquatic > Freshwater > Lake > Lake biofilm | place: USA: Lake...
CCACCCCGACCGCTGGGACGATGCTCTTGCCGGCTGGGACCGTGCGCGGGTCATCGTCAACGCCATGACCCGCATGCGCGTGTGCTCGGACGAAGGGGTGATGGAGTTTCGCCACAAGGGTGACCCGGTGGACATTCCGCCCGGCTACCGTCCCTGGTTCGAGGTTCCTGGCCGGCGCAGCACTTCCCACACGCTGCTGTTCGGCCATTGGTCCGCGCTCGGGTACCGCAGCGGGCCGGGCTACGTGGCTCTGGACAGTGGTTGCCTCTGGGGGCGCTGCCTTACGGCGCTGCGGCTGGAAGATCGCCGCGTGTTCCACGTGCCCTGCCAGGGGGCGGGAGACTGAGCGCCCCGGCCACCTGAGCCGCGCAGTGCTCGGCCAGGTCGCGGCGGTGCCGTCCGACGGCATGCACCGGCGGGAGAAGGTGCAGGTCGACGTGAATTTCCGGTTGGGACACGATGAGAAGTGTTGATTCCCACAGCGAGCGATCCCCTGAATAGGCGGCCGCATCGCTGATGCGGCCGTCGGGATGGCTGTAGCGCACGGCCACGGGCTGTGCATAGCCCTCCGCCTCGACCAGCGGTTGCAGCAAGGATCCATGGAAGGGCCGGACTTCGGTGCCGTCGGTGGTCGTGCCCTCCGCGAACACCGCCATCACCTGTCCCTGTTGAAGGGCTCGGCCAAGGGACGCGTTGACCCGTGAGGTGTCGTGGCGGCGCGCACGGTGGACGAAAACCGTCCCCTGGCGCGCAACGAGCCAGCCGACCAGGGGCCAGCCGCGGATCTCGGATTTTGCGACGAACAGACAGTCCAGGCTGCTTCTGATGACGAACACGTCCAGCCAGGACACGTGGTTGGATACGACGAGCAGCGGGCTTCCCGGGGCCGAAGGCACCGCATTTCCATGGCGACGGAGCCGCACATTGAGGATCCCCAGCAGTCGCCGTGACCACCAGCGGAAGCATGCCGATCTTCCGCCGGCGCCGATCAGCGGGTAAGCGACCGCGCTCAGCCCAAGCCCGACGAGCAGGTGGGACCCCAGGCGTGCCAGACGCAGGCCGCGAATGACCGTGCTATTGGGGGCGGACATCCTTCATGAAGTGGCGAGCGTAGCGAGTGTCCATCCGGGCCAGTGGCAGCATCATGAACAGGTCGGCTGTGTTGAAATCCGGATCCCAGGCGGGTTCCCCGCAAACCTGGGCGCCGCAGCGGAGGTAGCCTCTGAGGAGGGCTGGTGGTTCCGCGGGTCGGGTTGCGTCCAACCTGGCGAGTGGCAGGGGACATTTCGGAAAGACCCGGTAATCCACCGGACTCGAACTCGCAATACGAATGCGATTGTAAAGGCTCGCGGCGCCATGTCCACCATCGGACATGCTGACGGAGGCGCAACCGATGAGATGGTCGAAGCGCCGGGAGACCATGAACTGCGCGATGCCGGACCACAGCAGCGCCATGGTGGCTCCGCCGCGGTAGTCGGGGTGGATGCACGAGCGTCCGATTTCCACCGTACGGTCCGCCAGATGGGCGAGGCGAGAGAGGTCGAACTCCTGGGCGGAATAGAAGCCACCCAGGTCGCGTGCGGACGGCCCCGTGAGGATGCGGTAGGTGCCCACGACCTCGTCGCTGGCCTCATCCCGCACCAGCAGATGTTCGCAATGCCCGTCGAATCGGTCCTTGTCGACGCCGGCTTCATCCGACGACAGCCGGGCGCCAAGTTCACCCGCGAACACGCGCCAGCGGAGTTTCTGGGCGCCGCGTACCTCGTCCGCGGACCTCGCGAGCGACACCGACAGGCGTACCCGCCCAGGGCGGGACGGACGTGATTCCAGTTGCAGCATGCGGCCTCCAGGAACGCGTTCGGAGGCCGCAGGCTAAGAACGGGCCGTGACGCGGCCATGAAGCTTCCGTTACCCTTCGGTGAAGGCCGGTGTGTCACATCACGGCAACCCGCTTACCAGGGCCGTGTTCCGAACGCCTCGAGAAAACGGGTCTCGATTTCATCCCGCGTGAAGCTGTGATTTTGGGCACCCCGGCAGGCGATCTTGATCGAACCGATCAGCGAAGCGAGCCGACCGGTCAGTTCCCAGTCGAGTCCGTTGGCGATGCCGTACAGCAGACCACCGCGGTAGGCATCCCCGCAACCGGTGGGGTCGACCACCGCCTCCGGTGTAACGCTTGGTATGGCGATTGCGGTGCCGTCCGTCCAGATGGTGGATCCGGCCGCGCCCCGGGTCACCACAAAGGCCTTGACGAGCTGAGAAAGGGCCTCGACGCTCTGTCCCGTCTTCTCCTCAACCAGGCGGGCTTCGTAGTCGTTCACCGTCACGTAATCGGCCTGTCGGATGAAGGCCATCACCTCATCCCCATTGAACATCGGCAGGCCCTGACCCGGGTCGAACACGAAGGGTATCCCGGCTTCGTGAAACTGCGCTGCGTGCTGGATCATGCCGTCGCGGCCGTCCGGCGAGACGATGCCGAGATCGACATCCCGGGCGTCGCCGACCTTGTTGCGATGCGACGCCATCATGGCGCCCGGATGGAACGCCGTGATCTGGTTGTCATCCAGATCGGTGGTGATGAATGCCTGCGCCGTGAAGGTGCCGGCCATCTCGGTGACGTGCGCGCGGCTCAGCGACAGGCGGTCCAGGTGCTCTGCGTAGGGCGGGAAGTCCTGCCCCACCGTTGCCATGATCAGCGGCCTGCCGCCCAGGAGCTGCAGCGAGTAGGCGATGTTTCCGGCGCAGCCTCCGAATTCGCGTCGCATGTCCGGCACGAGGAACGACACATTCAGGATGTGCAACTGATCCGGCAGGATGTGCTGCCGGAAACGGTCGTGGAACACCATGATGGTGTCGTATGCCATGGATCCGCAGATGAGGGTGTTCATGTGGCCTGTGGTCTCGTTGATGGATTTGATGCGGCGTGACCGTCGTCGCTTCAGCGCACGACCACGAAAGGTTTGGCGCCCAGGCGAAGGGCGATCCGCTCAGACTCCTGGCGCGCGGCATCGCGGTCAGGGAAGGGGCCGGCCTGTACCCGGTGTATGCCTGCGACCGACAAGACGCCGATCGGTGGCGCAAGGCCCGGCAGCTCGCTGCGCATCTTGTTGACGAAGTCATCGGCGTTGGCGCGCTCCGCAAAAGCCCCGAGCTGCAGGAATACCCCGCTTGTCCCCGCAGGGGCGGCCGTCGCAATGGGTGCCGAGGAGGGGAAGGCCGGTGGGGGCGTCACCGCCACGGCGACCTGGCGGGCCTCGGGGAGTATGGCCTCGACTTCCACCATGCCGCTGCCGTCTGTCACCAGACCGAGGCGGTGGGCCGCTGCGTAGGACAGGTCGATGAGCCGGTCATTGCGGAATGGCCCCCGGTCGTTGACCCGCACCACCACGGACCGCCCGTTCCTGAGCGAGGTCACACGAACGTAGCTGGGCAGCGGCAGCACCGGGTGAGCGGCCGTCATGCCGTACATGTCGTACGTCTCGCCGTTCGATGTCGCCCTGCCGTGGTAGCGGCGCCCGTACCAGGACGCGATGCCCCTCGCCTTGTAGGGCGCGAGAGCGGTCATCGGAACGTAATCGTTGCCAAGCGCGGAATAGGGACGCATGGCGGCGCGGTGCAGTGGCTCCGCTCTGGGCTCGGCGTCGGGGATGCTGTCGAGGTCGGCCGGCGGGTTGTCGCCAGGGCCGTCGTCCAGGTAGTAGCCGCCCCGTCCCTGGCCATTGGCGGTCGTGGCCGGAGGTGTCGTCTGTGGTGCCGTCGGGGCGGACTGGGCGGCGCTGGTGCTCTGTGGCGGTGCTGCGCCGACGACCGGGGTCACGTTCCCTGCGGCGGGCTCGGTGGGGGATATGTCGGCCGAGGCGCATCCCGAGGCGATGAGCGCCGAGGTGACCACGCCTGCAACGATGATCATGCGGTCCACGTCGATCCTCCCGTTCCGGTCTAGCCTTTCACAAGGCGCTTGTGGGTGTGAATGCTCATCAGGATGCCGATGCCGAAGAGCAGCGTGACGAGCGACGTGCCACCGTAGCTGATGAGCGGCAGGGGCACCCCTACGACGGGCAACACACCGCTGACCATGCCCATGTTCACGAACGCATACGTGAAGAAAGTCAGGGTCACCGCTCCAGCCAGCAGCCGTGAAAACAGGACCGAGGCGTTGGCGGCAATGTAGAGACCCCGCCCGATCACGAGCACGAACAGGATCACGAGCACCAGGTTGCCGAGCAGACCGAATTCCTCCGAGAAGACGGCGAAAACAAAATCCGTGGTGCGCTCGGGCAGGAAATCCAGCCTTGCCTGGGTGCTGTTCATCCAGCCCTTGCCGAACAGCCCGCCGGAGCCGATGGCGATGGTCGACTGTATGGTGTGGTAGCCCGCGCCCAACGGGTCCTGGCTCGGATCCAGTAGCGTGAGCACCCGCTGGCGCTGGTAGTCATGCATCATGCCCCAGAGCATCGGCAGCAGGGCGGAACCGACTGCCGCCAGGCCGATGATGATCTTCCAGGACAGCCCGGCGAGGAACAGGACATAGAACCCGGCTGCACTCACCAGCAGTGCGGTCCCGAGGTCGGGTTGTTTGGCGATCAGCCCGACGGGGATCGCCAGCACCACGGTACCGATCGCGTAGTCACGCAGCTTCAGGACCGCCTCGTAGCGGTCGAAGTACCAGGCCAGCATGAGCGGCACACCGATCTTCATGATCTCGGAAGGCTGAATGCGGGTGATGCCGATGTTGAGCCACCGGCGTGCGCCATTGCTCACTTCCCCGAACAAGGCGACCCCCACCAGCAAGAGCAGACCCAGGACGTAGACGGGTAATGCCAGTCGAGCCATGTGCTGCGGAGGCACGTTGGCCGCGATCCACATGACGGTCACGGCCACCCCCATATTCATGAGTTGTCCGCCAACGCGTGAGAAGTTCTGCCCCGAGGCGCTGTACAGCACCACCATGCCGATGCCGAGCAGAGCCGCGACCACCGCGATCATGAAGGGGTCGAGATGGCGCGTGAGGAACGTGACGAGCCGGTTAATCACTTTCCTCCTCCTGGGCCGCCGGCGGCTGAGCGGCATCCGGCGTGGTCGCCTGCTTCGGCAGCTTGCCGAGGATGGCGAAATCGAACACGGCGCGCGCGATCGGGGCGGCGGCCGACCCGCCGTGGCCGCCGTTCTCGACAAGGATGGCCAGCGCCACCTTGGGTGCCTCGGCAGGCGCGTAGGCGATGTACAGGGCGTGATCCCGATAGCGTTCCGCGATGCGGGACTCGTCGTACTTCTCGCCGGCCTTCATGCCGATGACCTGGGCGGTTCCGGTCTTGCCAGCCACGGAGTAATCGGCGCCCGCGAAGGCCTGTGAAGCGGTGCCGCCGGGTCTGTTCACGTCGATCATGGCGTTACGCACACGCACATAGTTGGCGTCGCTGATGGAGAAGGTGTCGAACGGGCGGGGCTCGATGGTGCGACGCTCCCCTGTCCGGCTGTCCTCCACCTGTTTGACGATGTGCGGACGAAACACCACCCCATGGTTGGCTAGGATCGCCGTGGCGAAGGCCAGTTGCATGGGGGTCGCCAGGTTGTAGCCCTGCCCGATGCCAACCGAGATGGTGTCACCCGCGAACCACTTCTGCTTGAAGCGGCGCATCTTCCATTCCTGGGATGGCAGCAGTCCGCCGGACTCCCCCGGGATGTCGACGCCGGTGACCCTGCCGAGTCCGAACTGCCCGATGAAGCGGTGGATGTTGTCGATGCCCAGGTCGTGGGCCAGCCCGTAGTAGTAGGTGTCGCAGGACACGACGATTGACCGGTGAAGGTCCACCGAACCGTGCCCACCTTTCTTCCAGTCCCGGTAGACGTGCCCTGCCCCACCCAGTTGGAAGGCGCCCGGATCCGAGATGGTGTAGTCGGGGGAGCGCTTGCCAAGTTCCAGGCCCGCCAGCGCCATGAAGGGCTTGAACGTGGATCCGGGCGGGTAGACTCCCTGAAGCGCGCGGTTGTTCAGGGGCTTGTCCGGCGAATTGTTGAGCACGTCCCAATTCTGCGGGTCGATCCCTTCCACGAACAGGTTGGGATCGAAGCCGGGCCGCGAGACCAGGGCCAGCACGCCGCCCGTCGCAGGCTCGATCGCCACCAGTGCGCCGCGACGGCCGGCGAAGGCCTTCTCGGCGATCTCCTGCAGGCGCAGGTCGACCGCCAGGTGCAGGTTGTTGCCGGACACCGACGGCGTCGTGCGCAGCGTTCGGACCGCCCGGCCCGCGGCGTCGGTCTCGACTTCCTCCACACCGGCAACGCCATGCAGGTCCCGTTCGTAGCTGCCCTCGAGACCGACCTTGCCGATGTAGTCCGCGCCGCGGTAGTTCGCCGCGAGCCCCTTCTCCTCCAGCCGCGCCATCTCCTTCTCGCTGAGCCGGCCAATGTATCCGATGAGGTGGGACGCAATGTCGCCGTTGGGGTAGTGACGGAACAGACGGGCGTTGATGTGCACCCCGGGGAAGCGGTAGCGGTTGACCGAGAAGCGCGCGACCTCCTCCTCGCTCAGCCTCGTCCGGATCGGCAGGTTGTCGAGCTCCTTTCGTTCCTCCAGCAGCTTGCGCAGGCGACGGCGGTCCCGTGGGGCGATGTCCACGATCTCCGACAGGCTGTCGAGAAGTTCCTCGACCGGCCCGGCCTCCTTCGGCGAGAGCTCGAGCGTGTAGGCCGAGTAGTTGTGGGCCAGGACCACGCCGTTGCGGTCCAGGATCAGGCCGCGATTCGGAAGGACCGGCACGATGGAAATGCGGTTGGCCTCCGCCTGGGTCAGGTAGTACTCATGCTGCAGGATCTGGAGGTGGAAGAAGCGCAACAGAAGCGCGAAGAACAGCAGCAGCACGCCCGCGGCGCAGACGCCCAGTCGCCACCTGAAGCGTTCCAGTTCGAGCGCGAGGTCGCGCATCTCCACGCCGCTGGCCTGCGGCCTGAAGCCTGCCTTCGGCTTGAGCTGCGCAATGCGGGACAGCCAGACCTTCAGCCGTGGCTCCTCCGGACGCAGTTCGACACCGCGTGCCTTGGGCCGGAAACCCGTCCGGCGGCGGCCGAATTTCGCTCGGGACGGCAGGCGCAGGAACATGGGCGACGTTGGCGTCGGGGATCAGCCGACCTCCTCCTCCCTGGCGCGGCGCCGCATCGGCAGCGTGAGCAGGCCCGCTGCCGCAGGCCAGATCGCTGCTCCGGTCAGACTCGACACGAAATACAGCACGTCCGGTGCCTCGGCACTGGCCACGAGACGGATCAGAAGCTGCACGGCCTGCTGTCCGGCCAGGATCGCGAGCACGTGCGCTATCTGGTAGCTCGTGGGAAACATCTGGATTCTGCGGTGCAGGAAAATGGCGGCGTAAGTCGCCATGCAATAGGCGAGGGCGTGCTGACCGAACAGGCTTGCATCCGCCACGTCCATGAGCAGCCCGAGCACCCAGGCGGGCAGCAGGCCGATACGGTGCGGCTGGAACACACTCCAGTAGATGAGGATCACCACCACGAAATCCGGCATCGCGCTGGCCAGCCATCCGGGCAGCGGTATGAGGTTGATCAGCAGCGCCAGCGCGAGCGTCGAGGTGATGTATGCGCCCCGGACGGGCCGCAGGATCTCGCCACCCAGGATGTTGTCCCCGAGGTTGCTCCGACTCACTGCGACGCCTCGCGGGATTTTGCCGTGGGCGAGGTGGGCGCCAGTGGGTTGGCCGGCCGCGGCGGGCCCGGCGAAAGGATGGCGACGCGGGTGTAGTTGGACACGCCCGCAGCCGGTACGCAGAGGATGCGCGCGAACGAGGATGCATTGCGCTCGATGTTGGTCACCACCGCCACCGGTAGCCCGGGTGGATAGATGCCGTCGATGCCGGAGGTCACGAACAGGTCGCCGTTCCTGACGTCGGCGTTCACCGGCATGAATCTGAGTTCCAGCATCCCGCCCAGCCCCAGGCCGAAGGTGACGGAGCGGACGCCGCTGCGTGCGTTCTGGACGGGCACCGACTGCGTCTTGTCCGTCAGCAGCGACACTTCCGAAACCAGCGGGAAGACACGTGTCACCTGGCCGACCACGCCGAGGTGATCGACGACCGCCTGACCTACACCGAGGCCGTGGACGCTACCTCGATCCACCACCACCTTGCGGGTGAACGGATCCCGGGTCTCGTAGAGCATCTCCGCCACCATGCGTTGACGCTCGGGGATCGGCGGTGCCTCGACCAGCCTGCGCAACTGCTCGTTGTCCATTTCCAGGGCACGGATGCGCTGCGATTCGGCGCCATTGAGAAGACGCTCCCGCTTGAGCTGCTCATTCTCACGGTAGAGCGCGGCGTGGGTCACGAAGAACTCGCCGGCACGACCCAGCAGAGTGGCCGGAACTGCCGCCGCCTCCTGCAGGGGAAACAGGACGATGGACAAGGCCGCCCTGATGTTCTCCAGATAACGAAACCGTGCGTCCGCCACGAGCAGCACCAGCGAAACCAGGGCGAAAAACGCCAGCCGGACGAGGAGGCTCGGGCCGCGCTTGAACATCGGCGGCGCAGACGCTTGCATCACGCAGCTCGAACAGGCTCGAGGTGGTCCCCGTGGCGGTGGGCTGCATCGCGGGCGGCCGCATTGCGGCGCCCGCGATGCCTCAGTCGTTGGTGAAGATGCTGGTCCACTTGTCCATGTGCTCGAGCGCCTTGCCGGACCCGCGCACGACGCAGGTGAGCGGATCGTCGGCGACGATCACCGGAAGACCGGTCTCCTCCATCAGCAGGCGGTCGAGTTCCCTCAGGAGCGCACCGCCCCCGGTGAGAACCATGCCGCGGTCGGCGATGTCCGCGCCGAGCTCCGGGGGGGTCTGCTCGAGGGCGGACTTGACCGCGCTGACGATGGAATTCAGGGGGTCTGTCAGGGCCTCGAGAATTTCGTTCGACGAGATGGTGAAGCTGCGCGGGATACCTTCGGCGAGGTTGCGACCCTTCACCTCTTTCTCGCGTACCTCCGAACCGGGGAAGGCGGAGCCGATCTCCTTCTTGATCTCCTCGGCGGTGGTTTCGCCGATCAGCATGCCGTAGTTGCGGCGGATATAGCTGATGATGGCCTCGTCGAACTTGTCGCCGCCGACCCGCACCGAGGCCGAATAGACGATGCCTCCCAGGGAGATCACGCCCACCTCGGTGGTGCCGCCGCCGATGTCCACGACCATCGAGCCGGTGGCCTCGTTGACGGGCAGCCCGGCGCCGATGGCGGCCGCCATCGGCTCTTCGATGAGTTCGACCTTGCGTGCCCCGGCGCCGAAGGCCGATTCCTTGATCGCGCGTCGCTCCACCTGGGTGGAGCCGCAGGGCACACAGATCACGATGCGGGGCTGGGGACTGAACAACCGGGCGTCGTGCACCTTCTTTATGAACTGCTTGAGCATCTGCTCGGTCACCGTGAAGTCGGCGATGACACCGTCCTTCATCGGGCGGATGGCCGTGATGTTGCCTGGCGTCCGGCCAAGCATCTGTTTCGCCATGAGGCCGACCTGCTCGATCACTTTCTTGCCGTTCGGCCCGTCCTGCCTGATGGCGACGACGGAGGGCTCGTCGAGCACGATGCCCTGCCCGCGAACGTAGATCAGCGTATTCGCGGTGCCGAGATCGATCGCGAGATCATTGGAAAAATAACCACTTAGAAAACCGAACATGCGAGAGGGCCCCGTGGCAGGCGTGGATGGTGGGGTGGCGCCGGGTGGTACCGAAATGGGGCATTATGGTAACTTACGCGACCCCATGGGACCAAGACGTTTGAGCGAGCAGGTGGAGAAGAACCCCCGATGGCACTGACCCTCGAAGATGTCGGGCGCATCGCCCATCTGGCCCGCATACACATCTCGGCGCAGGAGGCCGGGCTGGCCCTGACGCAACTGAACGACATCTTCTCGATGATCGAGCAGATGCGCGCGGTCGACACTTCGGGCATCGAGCCCATGTCCCATCCGCTCGGCGGTGTGCAACGCCTGCGGGACGACGTGGTTACCGAGCACGTCGATCGCGAGGCCCACATGCGCAACGCCCCCGAGCGGCAGGAGGGCTTGTTCCTGGTGCCGCGCGTCGTGGAGTGACCGGCCGTTCGTGGCCGCGCGGCCACGGTCCCCTGATCGACACTGCCCTGTCCCGAGGATCCGCCTTGACCCAGTTGCATCTCGCCTCCGTGGCCGAACTCAGCCGTCTCCTGACCCGGGGGGAGGTCTCGTCGGTCGAACTTACTCGCGTGTTCCTCGAGCGGATCGACCGGCACCGCGACCTCAATGCCTTCCTTGACGTCCGCCCCGAGCAGAGCCTGCGGCAGGCGGCCGAGGCCGACCGGCGGCGTGCGCAGGGGGAGGCCGGGCCTCTGCTCGGCGTTCCCCTGGCGCACAAAGACATCTTCGTGACGCGAGACTGGGCCAGCACGGCCTCGAGCCGCATGCTCGCCGGCTACATGAGCCCGTTCGATGCCGCCGTGGTCGAGAACCTTGCCCGCGCGGGCATGGTGTGCCTGGGAAAGCTCAATTGCGACGAGTTCGCCATGGGCTCGTCGAACGAGAACAGCGCCTACGGGCCTGTCCTCAACCCCTGGGACAAGGCTTCCGTGCCGGGCGGCAGTTCGGGCGGGTCCTCCGCGGCGGTCGCAGCCCGCATCACCCCGGTGGCGACGGCCACCGACACCGGCGGTTCCATCCGGGAACCAGCCGCCTTTGCCGGAGTGACCGGTACCAAACCCACCTATGGCCGTCCGTCTCGCTGGGGCATGATCGCCTTCGCCTCGAGCCTGGACACGGCCGGGCTGATGACGGTTTCGGCGGAAGATGCCGCCGTGGTCCTCTCGGCCATGCTGGCCTTCGACCCGAGGGATTCCACCAGTATCGACCGGCCTGCCGAGGACTGTGCGCGCGAGCTCGGCCAGCCCGTGTCCGGGCTGCGCATCGGCATCCCGCGGGAGTTCTTCGGTACCGGCCTGAGGCCGGACGTGGAGGCGCCGATCCGCGCCGCGCTCGAGGTGTATCGCGGTCTCGGGGCGGAGCTGGTCGACATCTCCCTGCCGAACGCCCACCTCGGAATCCCCGTCTATTACGTGGTGGCGCCTGCCGAATGCTCCAGCAACCTCAGCCGGTTCGACGGTGTGCGCTATGGTCACCGGGCGGCTGACTACGCCGACCTCACGGACATGATCAAGCGTTCCCGCGCGGAGGGACTCGGGCCCGAACCGAAGCGCCGCATCCTGATCGGCACCTACGTGCTGTCCCATGGCTACTACGACGCGTATTACATCAAGGCGCAGCAGGTACGGCGACTGATCGCCCAGGACTTCCAGGCCGCGTTCCAGCGGTGCGATGTGATCGCAGGCCCGGTGACCACCTCGGTCGCCTTCGGCTTCGGCGAGAAGGCGGCGGATCCGGTCTCCATGTACCTGGCCGATCT
>Ga0315900_10010727_pt1 | contig 11425 bp, 9 predicted proteins | sample LakEriMetagenome_FD_203521 | JGI IMG/M metagenome (GOLD analysis project Ga0315900, IMG submission 203521) | Freshwater fungal communities from buoy surface, Lake Erie, Ohio, United States - Buoy 12 MA114 | ecosystem: Environmental > Aquatic > Freshwater > Lake > Lake biofilm | place: USA: Lake...
GCGGGGCACGCCTGCTGGCACGCCGTCACGATTTCGCCGTCTTGGACTTCCTTGCCCTCGACCTTTGCGTTGATGCGCTTCTCATTGATGCGCTGGACGCAGTAGGTGCACTTCTCCATCACCCCGCGGGTGCGGACCGTCACGTCGGGGTTCTGGAGCAGCTTCAGCACCGGCAGGTCGTGCACGGGCTTGGTGAAGTGCAAGAAGTTGAACCGCCGCACCTTGTAGGGGCAGTTGTTGCTGCAGTAGCGGGTGCCCACGCAGCGGTTGTAGACCATCTGGTTCAGGCCTTCGCTGCTGTGCACCGTGGCCGCGACCGGGCAGACCGGTTCGCACGGCGCTTGCTCGCACTGCACACAGGCGAGAGGCTGGAAGTAGATCGGCGGGTTGTCGTAGTTCAGGCTGGAGCCGTTCCCCTTGTAGTACCGGTCAATGCGAATCCAGTGCATTTCGCGGCCGCGCATCACTTCGCGCTTGCCTACGGTGGGGATGTTGTTTTCGCTTTGGCAGGCCACCACACAGGCGTTGCAGCCGGTGCAGAGATTGAGGTCCACCGTCATCGCCCACTGCATGTTTTGGGCGTACAGGTCCTTGTAGTCGGAGCCGTCGTAGAGGTTCAGGTCCTTGCCATCGCCGCCGGCGTCGGTGCCGCCCGTCGGGGCTGCGCCTGCACCTTCGGAGTGCGCATCAGTGTGACCACCTTGGCCTTCCAAGCCGTTGTGCAGCTTGTCGCCGCCGTGTTCGGCCTCCGCGCCGCCGCCATGACCCTTGCTGGCAAAGATCATCTGGTTGGCCTTGTAATCGGCCAGGTTCGCGTGGCGAATGATGTCGCGGTCGGTGTCGATCTCTTCGACCTCGAGCGTGTTGTGGAACTGGGTGTTGGCCAGTTCGTAGCCGCCGGAAGTCTTCTCGACCACCGCATCGGCCACGATCCACGGGGATTGGCTGCTGCGGAGCGGATAGATGTTGAACCCGCCGCCGTGCCAGCGGTCGTCACCCTTGTTGCCGACCTTGCCGACGCGGGTGCGGCCGTAGCCCATGCGCACCACCACGGTGTCATCGGCCATGCCCAGGTTGACGTAAACCGGCATCTCCACCGACTTGCCGCCCACGGTGACCTTCACCATCGGAGCCGGCCCCGCGCCCGGGATCAGGCCCAGGTGCTTGTACGGCCCGGCCACGCCAAGTTGAGAGGCGAGCTTGTGCCCCATTTCCACCGCGTTGTCCCAGGTGAGGTTCGTCAGCGGGCGCGGCAGCTCTTGCAGCCAAGGGTTGTTGGAATAGGAACCGTCGTGGATCGCTTGGTCCGGGGCGAAGCGGAGCTCAATGCCCTTCGTCGAAGCGTCCGGGATCGCCGCCATCAGGTTCGGCTTCAGCGCCGGCGGAGCTTCCTGAGTGGACACCGACATCATCACACCGTTGGCCAGCACGGACCGCCAGGTTTCGCTGTTCAGGTCCATCTGGTGGAACTTCGAAATGGTCTCTAGGTCGTCTTGGGAGCGGTTGTTCAGCGCCTCCATGACCTGGAGGGCCGAGCGGCTTTCGTACAGCGGCTTGATGAGCGGCTGCTGGATGCTCACCGTGCCGTCGAACGCCAGGTGGTCGCCCCAGGCTTCCAGGTAGTGCGATTCGGGAAGCTGGAACTGGCACTTCTCACCCGTCTCGTCATCGTACAGGCTGAGTTGCGCGGTGAACGGCACCGTGCCAACCAGCGTGCCGAAGTCCAGATCGGCCGGGGCGTCGTAAACCGGATTCACGCCGAGCAGAAGGAGCGTGTGCACCTTGTTGCCCTTGATGGCTTCGGCCAGCGAGCGAATGCTTTCCCCATTGTGGGTCGCCCAAGTCGCGCTCGGCCGGAGCGTCACCGTGGCGCCGAGGTTGCCCAGCGCTTCGTTCAGAGCGTAGACCGCCGCTTGGACCGCCGGGGGCAAGTGGCCACCGGCCACCACCACACAGCGCCCGCGATGAGCCTGCAGGTCGCGCACCATGGCATCCACCAGTTGGGCATCGGCCCCGGTGGCACCCGGCGCGGTCACGCCCGGCATGCCGAGCTTTGCACCCAAAGCCCGCACCAGCGCGCCCATTTGGGAAGCGCGCACCGGCGAGCGGTGGTCGGCCAGCGCCCCAAACGTTGTGGGGGCACTTTCGAAGGCGTAAAGGCGGCTCATTTCGCCGTCGGGATTCCGCTTCGCGGCAATGTTGCGCGCGTGGGCGGTGGCACCCGGCAGCTCGTTGAAGACGTCGCAGTCAATGCTGACCACCACGTCGGCGCGGCTAAAGTCGTAGACCGGTCGCACGGCCTGGCCCGTGGCCAGCATTCCCGCCTCGTGCATCAGGTCGCGGTGGCAGGCTTCCCACTGATACCAAGTGGCATTGGGGTGCTTGCCGAGGAAATCTTCAATGGACTTCGCCAGGGCGGGCGAGGTCACGTTCGGCGTGACGATGGCGACGCCGCCGTTCTTCAGCGAGGCGCGAACATTCTTGAGGAAGTTCGGCCAGTTGTCCATATCGCCCTTGTACTTGACCCCATCGAGGCGATCCGGATCGTACAGGCCGTGGATACTGGCGAGTTGCTTGGCATCCAAACCACCCAGACTGGCGGGGTGCTTGGGGTTACCTTCCAGCTTGACCGGACGGCCTTCGTGGCTGCGCACCAGCATGCCGACGACTTCACCGGCGATGCAGGCCGTGGTGGCGAAGTGCTTGCTAATCCCGGAAACCCGGTTCTCGGGGGCTTGCACATAGCCGATGATCTTCTCTTGCGGCATGATGAGCGAGCGGCAGCCCGAACCGGCAATCCCGGCCATGGCCATGGCGCCCCCCATCAGCTTGAGGACATTGCGGCGATCAATCTCGGCAATCGACTTGCGGTGCGGGAACTCGTCCCCTTGCCACACGCGGGCCTCTGGTTCACCCCGATGGTCGGCCGGCCCCTTATAAAAGCGAGACGGCGCGGTCGGTTGTTCTTCGTTCTTCGGTTCGTGGCCCATTAGCGGTGACAGATGTAGCAGTCCTTTAGCTGCGATTTGTTGATCTTGCGCTCTTCGACCAAGCGCACGCCTTCGTGAATCTTGTCCTTGGGAACACGCTGGGGCAAGCCGCTCACCAGCTTCTCTTCCGCCCCGGTCAGCACTTCGCCGGCCGAGATCTTGCGGTAGACCTCAAAGACTTGCTCGCGCGGAGACAGGTTCAGCTCCGGCGAAACGTGGGTCATAAACTTTTCGGGGTTCTGGTGGCACTCCAGACACCAGACCATGTGGAACGCCTGGCCCTTCCAGGTGATCTCCATTTCGTGCACTTGGCCGTGGCACGTGTTACAAGAGATGCCGCGAGCGATGTGGATGGCGTGGTTGAAGTAGACAAAGTCCGGCGCGCGGTTGACCAGGTTCCATTCCACCGGGGTGTTGGTGGCCCAGCTGGAGCGGATCGGCTCGATCATCGGGCTGTTCGTCCAGATCTGGCTGTGGCACGTCATACAGACTTCGGTGCTCGGGATGCCCGCACTAGCCGACTTCTCGACGCTGGTGTGGCAGAACCGACAGTCAATCCCTAGCTCCTTTGCATGGTGCTTGTGGCTGAACGGGGCCGGCTGATTGATAGGCACCGTCACCTTGGTGTTGGCGGGAGATCGAGAGATCTCACTCACCCCTACCAAGAGGAACGGCACGCCCGCCAGCGCGAAGAGGCTGGCAGTCGCAATAGTGTTTGCCGCGGGTCCAAAGATTTGCGCCATAGTTGCTGCTCTAAATGAATGCTCCTAGATTGCCCGGTCCACCGCTACGACGAGGAAGAACAGGGCGAGATAAACCATCGAATATTTGAAAAGGGACTTGGCTTTCGGCCGGGTCGTGCTGCGAAGCAGACCCAGGCTTTGGGCCAGGAGCCCGACGTTGAGAAGAACCACCAGCCCGAGGGTGATGGAGTTGAATCCGTTGCCGGCCAGCGGAATGATACTGACCACCGCCGTGAGAATGGCGTAAATGACGATCTGCACCGCCGTCACGTGCTCGCCGTGCACCACGGGGAGCATCGGCACCCCAGCCTTGGCGTAGTCGTCCTTGATGAGGATGGCCAGCGCCCAGAAGTGCACCGGCGTCCAGAGGAACACGACGGCAAAGAGAAGCCAAGCGAACCAGTTGAGGTCGCCCGTCACGGCCGCCCAACCCACCAGAGGCGGGAAAGCCCCCGCCGCGCCCCCGATGACAATGTTCTGCCAGGTGCGGCGCTTCAGGAGGAGCGTATAGATAAAGACGTAGAACAGCAGCCCGGCGAAGGCCAGCAGTGCGGCCAGCACGTTCGAGACGGCCGTGATCATCCCGAAGGAGATGACCGTGAGCGCCAAGGCGAAGAGGAAGGCGTTGCCCGAGGAGACGTAGTGCGTGACCGTCGGTCGGCTGGCGGTGCGTTCCATCGCCACGTCGAGGTCGCGCTCCACGATCATATTGATCGTGTTGGCGGCGCCCGCCATCATGTAGCCGCCCAGGGCCACACAAATCGTCATGAGGAACGGAGGCCACCCTTGGTTCGCCATCACCATCGCCGCCACGGTCGTGAACAGCAAAAGCGAGATGACGCGGGGCTTGGTGAGGGCCACGTAGGCCCGAATCTGCGCGGAAAGTCGCTCGCGCGGCGTGAGGCCCGCGAAGGGATCCTCGGTGCTGGGCGTGTATTCCGGATAGGCCAGCGTATAGGTGCCCATCTTGACGAAGCTCACCCAGGTGACCAAGGCCAGCAAGAGGTGACCCATCTGCATCCAGGCCGGGGCGCTCATCAGGAGGTTGGCCAGGCCGAAGAGCATCTGGGCGGTGAGCCCGATGGAAAGGTAGCGGCTCCACTGCTGCACGCCCGGTTCCGGACGCGACTTGGAAAGTTGATTACCCGCCCAGAGCATAAGGGCGAAGAGCGAGGTCGCCAGCAGCGGGTGCGCCACGCCACCCTTGAGGATGGGGCTGGCGGCCGCGCCGATGTGCATGTTCAGGCGGTCGGAAAGCGTCTGGGCAGCCTGGAGTTCCGGCCCGTACGCCGTCTTGCCCATGGCGCTGATGGCTCCGGTGATGCCCAAGACAAGCTGGGAAACGCCACTGGCCAGGAGCAGCATGAGCGGACCGCGATCCGGCCGGCGGAGCGGCGCGCCACCCCGGCTGTACCAATCGGCCAGCATTAGCGCCCCCATCAAGAAGTAGTTGTTGACCAGGTGGACGGGCATGAAGATCGCCCGCGCCAGCGATTTGTCGTGCACCACCAGCCCTTGCCGCACCAGCACCGCTCCGATGAGCGCGCTGATGACACACGCCAGCACCGAGAACCCAATGGCCCGGCGCATCGGCGAACCCTTCGGCTCCGCCCGGCGGGCGGCAATCCAAAGACCACCCAGAAGGAGACCAAGTAACCCAGAGGTGACCCGGTGCGTTAACTCAATGAGAGTCTTGACATTCGACGTATCGGGCAGGATGGCCCCGCCGCAGTTCGGCCAAGAAACCCCGCATCCATCCCCGGAAAGCGAGGCCCGCACCCATGCGCCAAAAAGGATGACCAGCGCCGCGTAAACGAGGCTTAGTCTCATCCATGGTCGAAAGTCGGCGCGCGTCACAGGTGGGAAATCCGTCTCCAAGCCCAAGGATGAACGAGTGGACCCCCTTCTGTCAATGTTAAAACGAGGTCCAAGGGGACTTCTGCCAGCGTTTTGTGAAGATGGGAAAACTACACAAGATTATCCAATATTGAACCTAAGAGGCCCCGCTTGTTGCATTTGAGTGCCTTTCTAGCCTCGGGCTTGGCTAAAATGCCGCAACATGACTAAGGAAACACGCGTAAAAAGATGGTTTTCCCTGCTCGCCCTGACGAGTGCGGCCGCTTTGGGACTTAGCGCGCCCGAAATCCGTAGCGTTGGTTCCTTCCAGGTCGTGGTGTTCGATTTGACCAAGGGCGACTACGCCCCGCGCGTGGTGCTGGAAGAGCGGCTGGTGAGCGTGCGCGAACTGCTCGGCCCCGAGCCCCCCGCCGCCGCCATCACGGGCACCTTCTTCGCCTGGGAAAACGGCCGGCCCGTGGGCGAAGTGGTGATTGACGGCGATGTGGTGGCGGATGGTGCCCGGGGCAGCGCGATTGGCGTGGATTGGTACGGCCGCGTGCACATTTTTGACACCGAAGTGCGGGGCTGGCAGGATTGGTTCCCCTACCGCTACGGCCTTCGCGCCGGGGTCCGCATCGTGCGCGAAGGCGTGGTGGACCCCAAGCCGTGGACGCAGGGGTTCCGTGACCGCAGCATTTGGGGATCGGCGGCCCGCACGGCCGTGGGCACCACCCCCGGTGGCAAGCTGGTGATGATGGCGACCCGGAGTTCGGTGACACTTTCCACCCTCGGCCGACAGATGACCGCGCTGGGCGTAACCAACGCCGTGGCTCTGGATGGCGGCGGCAGCACCATGCTTTACGCCAAGGACCGCTATCTGATTAGCACCTCGCGGCGGCTGAACAACCTCTTCATCGTGGAAGAGAAGAGCCCGCTGGATGACACCTTCCGCGCCCACCTGCAGCGGCTGGCCCGCAACCAAACGGACGGCGTGGCGAACGGGGTTTCGGGCACCGGGGCCGCGAATCCCTAACCGGGCTGGTATCCTCGGGTCCGCTTGCCGCGTCCTCACCTCGCGATCATCATTCCCGCTTACAACGAGCAAGAGCGACTCGGGCCTACCCTTGCCCGCATCGCGGAATACGCGCGTACCCTGGATTTCGACACCGAGATCTGGGTGGTGAATGACGGCAGCGCCGACGACACCGCCAAGCTGGTGAAATGCGTGGCCGAAAGCGAACCGCTGGTGCACCTGCTGGACTGCGAGCAGAACCAGGGCAAAGGCGCAGCCGTGCGTCAGGGCATGCTGGAAATTGATGCCGAGTGGCTGCTGATGAGCGACGCCGACCTGGCCACGCCCATCGAAGAACTGGACAAGCTGTGGCCCCACGTGGGCGAAGCGACCCCCATTGCCATTGGCAGCCGCCCGCTGAAGGAGAGCGAACTGGAAGTGCGGCAACCTTGGTACCGCGAGATGATGGGGCGAGCCTTTAATTTGGCCGTGCGCACCCTGGGCATCAAGGGGATTGCGGATACGCAGTGCGGGTTTAAGCTGTACCGGCAGGATGTGGCCCGCGACATCTTCTCGCGGAGCAAAATTGACGGCTTCGGGTTCGATTTTGAGGTGCTGATGATTGCCCGCGACCTGGGCTACAACATCGCCGAAGTGCCGATCCGCTGGCAGCACAAGGAAGGCAGCAAGGTGAACCTGCTGCGCGACGGCGTGCGAATGCTGCGCGAACTGATGCTGCTGCGCCTGGCGGGGCGGGCGCGGCGAATTTCCCCCCGGACGAGGGGGCAGTGAATCCCGAAGAATACGAAAAGATGCGCCGCCTGGAGGACCACTACTGGTGGTTTGTGGCGCGGCGCACCCTCTGCATCGAACTCTGGCGACGCCACGCCCCCCGGGGTCTGGTACTGGACGTGGGGTGCGGCACCGGCGCGGTGGCCCAAGAACTGAGCCGCGAAACCGAGGTGGTGGGGCTGGATTTCACCCACCTGGCCTTGCGGCACGCCCAGGGGCGGGGGCTCACCCGCTTGATCCAGGCCGATGGGGCCAAGCTGCCGGTGCGCGATGCGAGCGTGGCCGGGGTGGTGGCACTGGACATTTTTGAGCACATTGAGGACGATACGGCGGCCTTTGCCGAAGCGGCGCGCGTCCTGCAGCCGGGGGGCGTGCTGGTGCTGAGCGTGCCCGCCTACAAGTGGCTGTGGGGTCCGCACGACGTGGCGCTGCATCATTTTCGGCGGCACACGCGGCGCTCGGTGCGGCGGCAGTTGGAGGCAGCGGGGCTGGAACCGGTGCTGGTGTCGTATTCGGTGTTTTGGCTGTTCCCGCTGGTGCTGGCGGAGCGACTGGTGGGCAAGTTTCGGCGGGGACCGGCGCGGGCGAGCCTTCCTCCGGTGCCGGGCGGCCTGAACCGGGCGCTGGTGGCGCTGATGGCGGCGGAAGGGCGCGCCCTGCGGACCGTGCGCTGGCCGTGGGGGAGCAGCGTGGTGGCGGTGGCCCGCCGACCCGAGTGACCGCGCCGGTTGGCCTAGGCGGATGTTGAAGTGCGCACGGTGCGCCGAGGTATGATGGAAGGCCGCGTGGGGATATAGCTCAGCTGGGAGAGCGCTGCAATCGCACTGCAGAGGCCAGGGGTTCGAATCCCCTTATCTCCACCATTCCGGGTTCACTTTTTCCTTACTTGGGCATGACGGTGTCCACGATGGCGTGGTACTTGGCCTCGTCAATCCCGTGGCGCTGGTCGATGGCCAGCGGGTGGTTGTGGTCTTCGGCGCAATAGAAGAAGGGGCGCTGGTGCCCCGGCCCGAACTGCACCCGGAGCGGCAGCCCCATGGAATCCGGGTAGCCCGGGATCTCGCAGGCCAGGGTGCCGGGCTCCGAGGGGAGATGGGAGCCGTCGGCGTCTTTGAGTTCCCACAGGGTGCGGGCGGTGGATTCGCTGACCTCGGCCCAGCACCCCCAGCCCCACCGGCCGTCGCTGAAGGTGAAGGGGAGATACAGAACGCCGCGCAGGAACCAGCGGCCCTCGTGGCAGCAGGCTTCGGTCCACCAATCCAGGTGAGCCTGGCGGGTTTCTTCATCGAGCGCCCAGACCTCGTCTGGCAGCCGCCAACCGTAGTCGGTGGGGAGGCCAACGTGCGTGCCCCCGCAGTGCGGGCACACCCATTCGGGCGGCGGAGGGGTGCGCTTTTTGCCCCACATGGCGCGGAGTTTACTTTGGCTTGGGAGGCGCCAAACGCGCATTGCAGAGGCCAGGGGTTGAACTCCCCTTATCTCCCCCATTCCGGGTTCTCTTTTCCTTATTTGGGCGTGACGGTGCAAACAACGCCACGCCCCGCACCCTCAACGGTAAGCGCGATGCGCCTAATCGTGGAGGTACTGGTTTGGCATCCACTGGTACTCAGTTTTGCCATCCGCGTATCTCGTGTGGCCACCAATTTCATCCAAGTGCTCCGCATCCACGCGGGCTAATGCATTCACGAACTCCTCGAAGTTGCTTCCCCGTTCGATGAACACATAGCCATCATGGTCAAAGGTATAGACCTTGCCGCGATTATTGCCGACCAGCGGCATCAGGAAGTAATTGCCAGATTCTGGGATTTCGCCGACCACCACATACTCCGTGATCCAATCCGGCAGGAGCTCCCGGGCTTCATCCTCGCTCAGATCATCAAACCAGCTTTGAGCCCCGTCGCGGAGCTCGGCCCACTCATCCGGGGGAGCGATGTAATAGGCAGACGCCCTGCCGATCCACTGATCCTCGATGGAATCGCGGAACAAGCGCACGCTGCCATAGCGTTCATAGAACGCGAGGAGATGCGGAAGGTCGCCCACCTGCTGGCGCAGATCGGCCAGCGCGTTGGCGTCCAGCCCCGGAGTCACCTCATGATCGATATGCGCGATGTGCTCGCCGGCATCGGGCTTGTCACCCGCCGCCTCGCAGACAAAGCGGGGGTTGCGGTGTTGAAGTAATTCCTGCAGTTGCTGAAACATGAGACTCCCTCCGGTGATGAACTCCTGAGTGATTCGAATTATGCTCCTTGCGGGTTCCCGAGCGCTAGCCACCCCTTTCGGCGATATGAGTCGGTTTGGTCGCATCCCCCGCCAGCCGTCCGCCGCAGTCGGTGGTGAGGCCAGCGTGCGTGCCGCCGCACTGCCGGCACACCCACTCGGGCGGCGGAGGGGTGCGCTTCTTGCCCCACATGGTGCGCAGTCTACTCAGGACGCCTTGATTAGACACCTCGTAAAAGACAGGCCAAGACATTGGGCTCGAATCCTCAATCTCCAAATACGAAGCTGCGCGGCTTTCCACGACACGGCTATCTGTTCCAACAGCGTTATATTCTGCCTTCAACCCCGCTATGCTTGACTTTCAGCGTGGAATATAGTGCTTGTGTTTCACAAAGACAAAACCCCTTCTCAGCGACCAAGTTCCATTCATGAATTTTTGATCGAGGCGCATAAGATAACGTGTAGAAATGTCGTTTCGCTAGAGTACTCATCAAATTGAAAGATAGATCGAATAAGTAATTTTGATTAGAATACACTCGTCTGGCCCAAGCAACAAAACAACGGGTATAATGGTTGTACAATCGTACTTTATCATATGCGAACCGAAGGCACTGTTTTCCGACCACGTCTCTTTGGTGTCCCCCAAGGGACAGACGCCAGACTCAACTTCCGAGCCACAGATTGTGCTTGGCGACTCATCTGGGAAATAGAAACCCTTGACCAACCCGTTGAGTTCATGTTTGTACCCGACCTCCTGACTCACGTTGTCTTCGACCTTCGCGGCACCATCGAGGTTGAACCATTTGTCATTCGATCCCTTTTAAGCCCGGTTCGGTTGGCCTGCCCACCGCACTCACACCTGCTTGGAGTCTGCTTCTTCCTTTGGGACAGCACAGATTGGTTCCACTTTGAGAACGAGGGATTGGGTACCTATGGATGGCCTCGCAAGAATCTCACGTGGACTGATCTTGTTTACTTCTTTCTTCTTTCTCGTGCACGACCGGGCACTACTGAACATCGAGCAGCTGACCGATACCTTTCTTGGTTTGAAGATGAGATGAATCGACTCAATACTGAGCACGCCGGGATCTTCCGACATCTTGGCAAGCCCACAGAAATGGCACTTGCTTCAGGGTACTCAGACCGCCAGCTTCGACGCCTACAGCGTCGTCACGCGGGTATCGGTCCTAAAGACATAGATCGGATCGCGAGGTTTCAACAACAGCTTGCTCAACTTCAGGACAATGGTAGGTTAGACATCCTTACGTATTCTGACCAGGCCCACGCAATACGCGAATTTCGGGAGTTTTCTTCAATGACTCCCGGCCATTACCTCAAGCACTACTATCTTGACCGAAATCTTCAATCAGGTACGGGGGCTTAGCCTGTATGCTCCTAGAATGCATAGAGCGATACGGTTGGGACTTTGGATATGGTTTGTCCCCTTCCTCTTGTCAATACCCTTTATTGATGCATCGGGTGATCTCAAGATCCAACTCGTCCTCTTTAAGCTGATCATGGCGGCTTCCCTGCTCGTTGCCACCGTTTTGGCGTACCGAAGTCAAAGCCCGACCCTCCCTACAGCTTGGAGTGCTGCGGGAATAGCCAGTGTTCTCGACTTTTTTGTACTCGGACTGATCTTTGGACAGCCCTTTGTGCTGATTGTGACTCAAGTGGTCCCGATGTACTTGCTCGTTCCGGCAACCGTTGCTCTCTTCAACACGAAGAACAAGGGCAGAGGATCACTTCATGGCCAAGACGACTAAGAGCTGGCGCGATAAGTACAATATGCGAACTGCTTCCGAGACAAAAACCTTGGAGACACCCTTTGC
>Ga0315900_10010731_pt1 | contig 11423 bp, 2 predicted proteins | sample LakEriMetagenome_FD_203521 | JGI IMG/M metagenome (GOLD analysis project Ga0315900, IMG submission 203521) | Freshwater fungal communities from buoy surface, Lake Erie, Ohio, United States - Buoy 12 MA114 | ecosystem: Environmental > Aquatic > Freshwater > Lake > Lake biofilm | place: USA: Lake...
TTTATAGTATTTATTTAAATTAATATAATCTTGAATAATAGGCTGATTAAACCAAGCTACCATATAATCTCTTTCCCCACCCATTCTTTCAAAAGTAGCAGTGTTACTACCAGTATCTAAAGTAATACCTAATTCAGTTAAATAGTCATCTTTAGCTGAATCCACAGCAGCTGTTAAATAGTTATTACCAAGTATATCAGATATTAATTCACCAGCTTGATTAGTAGTACCTGATAAATCAGTATACTTTTCACCATTAATTTCTATTTGGTTATGTTTAAAATAAAATGGTCTTTTAGTTGTTTTAAAATGTAATCCTACTTGTTGTGCTAAAGTATGGTGAGTTGATTGAGAAGCAAACACACCAACTAAAGCTTTAGATGCAAACATCTGATTACTAATCTTAGCTAATGTAACACCATTAAACATATTAGATAATTCAATCTTTAAGTTTTTTAATGGCTTCTTAGCTTCATTTAATTTCTTAGTAATATCCTCACTCATCTGTTTTAAAGCACCTGGAGAGTTAGGAGTAATTAATGATTTAACTACTTCTTCACTTTCTAATACTGCTACAGTTATTTCTATGTTTTTATTCTGTAATTGTTTTTCTTTATTTTTTAATAACCAATTTTGTTTGTATTCTTCAGTTGAATACTTTTGAATTTTAGCTATTACTTTTTCCAATTCATCTTTAGCAAAACCGTTTTCTACTAAAATATCTTCAATATCTTCTTGAGATAAATCAGCATCTGCTCCTTTAGCACCAAAAATAGCAGTTAATAATTTTTGAGCAGCTTCATCAGCATTATTTATACTATCTTCAATATCAGTTTTAACTCTTTGTAAACCTGCATCTAAATATTTTTTAAACTTTTTAAACCCTTCTAATTTTTCTTCAAATAATTTTTCTAAATCTAAATTAGAATCTAAATATTTAGTTTCACCTTTAATGTTAATTGTATTAGGTATAAATATATTAATCTTATCCACGTCAAAATCACCACCACTTTGAGTAGTAATTTCTTTAGGTAAAACAATCATTTGATCTAAATGAGATGGTAAAAATCCAATTACTTTTAGATGTAACATAGAGTTATGTCCTTGTGTAGGAATACGATAACCTATACTAATAAGTAATTTAGGATCAATGGTGCCATCTTCGTTTACATACTTTTTAAATTTAGCTGGTAACAAACATTCAGCTGCACCAGTAGTAGTATCTATTTTAAAAAACGATAACCCTTTATTATTATAGTAATTTATTTTAGCTTCATCATTAACAAAATCAATAGCAGTTTTAACAGCTAAAATATCTTCATTAGTTACTTTAGATTTATCTTCTTTAACTATTACAGGCATTTCCCAACCTTGTTGAGATATTTGCACTAAAGCTGAACCATTAGTATATTGCTTAATAATTCTATTATTAATAATAGCATTAAGCATATTCATAATCTTTTGTCTAGCCGGTACACTATCCATAGTTAATATTACATTTCCATCAGAATCTATAATATCATCAATAGCTTCAATAGTATTAATAGGATTTTCTCTAGCTATTAATTCATCTTTAATTAGTTCTTTAAATTTGCTAAAGTTTTTAATTGTAATGTCACCATCTACTTCTTCAATACCCATCTCTTTATACAACTTTTCTCTTTGTATATTAGACATAGCTTGAATATTATCTTTATCTTCTTGAAGAAGTTTTTTAAATTTATCAGATATAGATTTACCAAATTCAAATAAATTGGCCCATTTAAGTTTTCTTTGCTGAGTACCAATAAGTTGTTTAGTAGATTCTTTAGGCATAATATCTAACTGAATACCAAAGTCAGCCATTGGAAAATCTACAATAGCGTCTTCGTTTATACCTTCAGATACTTTTTTAAGAGTTTTAGGTGTAGCCATTTTAATACCAGATTTTGGTATCCATAAACCTATACCTCTTTCAATAGATGCTTTGTATTTAGCTTCATTAGCTGTACCAGCTATATCTGCTGGAGACATTGGATAAACAGCTGTTTTAATATAAATAGGTATTTTATGACCGTCTTTATTTACTACTGAAAAACCTACAGGTTTAATAGGTGGGAATAACCCTTTTTCATCTTTAGATAATTGCTCACCTTTCATTATTTTTTGGTAAGCTTTTTCCTGGTTATCATTCCATTGTGAAGACATTTTAAGTATGGCTTTATACATTGGAAATACCATAATACCTTGAGCATCATCTTCATTGTTTTCAGCATAGTTTTCAGATATAGCTAAAATCTTTTTATCAGTTGTAGGGTTTTTTGTTTCAGAATGTATTTGTATAGTTAAAGTAGAAGCATCAAAAGTAGTTAACCCTAATTGTCTCATCTCAGCATTAAGTTCTTCTACAATTAAACTATCAACCCTAGGAGTTCTACTTTCTGCAGCTGGACCAGCAGTACGTTTAAAAAAGCTATTAGGATTTACTCCTGACATAGATCCTTGAAGAGTTTGTGTACTTAATATTCCAAAATATAAATTGTTAAAATTGTAGTTATTAATTAATTTTAATAACAACCCTCTTTGATAATTTTCTTTAGATTCATTTTTAGGTGACTCATTCCAACCCATTTTAAGTAAAGCTGCGTCACTAAATAATACTTTTAAACCACCATCTGATTTTACAAATAATTTATTTTCTTCTAAAATTTTATAAGTTTCTACTTGAAGTGATTGTATTTTAGTTCTAATAGCTCTATCAAATTGATCTCTAGTAAAATTAGGTTCTATACCTAAAGATTCCCAGAAAGACAATGGTGAAGAATCTTTTGCATAATTCCAATTTGGATGAAATGTTTGTGCTTTATCAGATTCAAATGCTTTATATAAATTAGTAATTAACCTAGGATCTATATTAGTATAAGCAAGATGCTCATTTAAATCTGTAGTATCAGTAATAGTAAACCCTCTTTCCGTAGTCTTAGCCTCTGTTCTAGGTAAATGTAAAGTTGGTTTACTGCTAAACATGTCAGTTAATTGAGTATTTAATACATCTGTAATGTTTAAACTATTAAATGTAGAAGATGTTTTATCATTGTCTTCACCATTTTGGGCACCAGAAATTATATCAGTTATAGCTTTACCTTCACTAAATAACTTTTCAAAAGCATTAGTAGCTTTTTTAATACCAGATTTTAATCTACTAACGGTTCTAGAGTAATAATTATGGTTTGAAATAGCATGTTGTTGTTTACCTTCAGCATTACTAACTGATAATTGTTTATTTTCTTTTTCAAAAGGTACTTGTGCTTGAAGTATATTTTGTACCCTAGATGATACATCTAAAAACTTATCATCAATCCATTGTACATCTTGGTTGTTGTTAATAGCTTTTTCTACAGCTTTTTTAACTTGAATAATATCAGCTTTTAATTCAGGTGTAATTACTACACCAGGGTTAAAATTCATACCAAAGAAAGATAAAAAGTCTCTTAAATCTTTTTCAGATAAACTAAACTCTTTAGCTTTATATTTAGCTACGTCTAATATTCTAGATCCACCAATTACTTTAGAATTAAATGATGACCAAAAGTTAGTTTGTGCTTTTTCTTTAATATCTAATTTTTGTTTAGAATCAATAGCAGAAAATGAATCTTTACCACCAATAGAAGTAATTGAAATATCAGATAATTGTTTAGCAAAAGCTTCAGAAAATGAAGTTCTAACAGATCCATAAATAGCTTCAGGCATAAAGTCATTAGTATCTACAATACCTAATTTTTCCATTAATTCAGGTACCCAATAATATTTATCTTTAATTGCTACTAAGTTATTTGCTTGATCTACAAAGGTTAAACTATTACCTAAATAATTTTGAAGTATGTTTTTTACTTCGGTAAAACTAACTGGTCTAGGTACACCGTTATTATCTTCATTAGATTTTAAAGAAGCTATTAACCATTTAGCTTCATCTGATCCACTATTAAATACATCAGTAAAAACAGATGAAGTACTACTAATAGTATCTTTAACTACCTCAGTTTCATCTACTTCTTCTGGAACATTAAACTTTTGTAATCTTTGTTTAACTAAATATTCTTTATATTTTTCAAAGTTATCTGCTACAGATTCTAATCCTTTTTTTCTAAGAATGCTAGGCATTTTTTCAAATACCTTTGGTTGAAATTCTTTAATAATTTGTCTAGTAAGTACAGGACTTTTAGATAAAGCAGATATACCTTGGAAATAAATATGTTGTAAATAATCTAAAATATCAGTTTTTTCTGATATAGATTCATTTTGAAATTTATCTTCTGAAGAAGTATTCTCAATTTTAGTATAAGTTTCTACAATATTATCTACTGTAGGTAAACCTTCTAATTTAGTAATATCATTATCAATCCACCTATTCCAAATAGTAACTAATTGTTTTTTACTAAAATCATTATTTAGTTCTTTTTCTAAAAAAGCTAAATGTTCTTGAACACTAGGTGCTCCAAGATTAATACAAGAATACTTCATACAATAACAAAATTAGGTAATTATTAGTTAATTACCTAATCCCAATCATCGTTATTAGTATCTGTAAATTTTTGGTTATTTAAAGTACCAGGTTTACCCTCTTTTGCAGGGTTATTAGTTGTACAAGCTTTATCATTTTCTTCAACAGCTTTGTTTAATTCTGTTGTAACTGGCTTAGTTTCAACAACTTTAGTATCTACACTAGTACCAACTTTTTCCCACTCAGCTTCTGTTCTAAATGGTTTTATAATTTGTTCTTTTGTAACTTCCTTCGCAGACTCATCACCATATCCAGCAGCATTTGAATCTGGAATTACATAATACTTACCATCTTCTGTTTGAAGATAGTGAAGCCCATTGAGATATGCATCTGTAGTAATTTTAGATGTTACACCAAGATCTTCGTTAAGCCTTGTTTGAACTTCTTGGGTAGTATCAATTTCTCCTTCTAAAGCAGCCAGTTCTGCATCATATTTAGCATTGATATTTTCTGCTAAAGCAATATTTAATAAATAAGGTTTGTTTTCTATAATAGTAAAGTAATTTACATTTTCAGTAGAAACTGATTTTTTTGTTTTTACATTTTGTTGCTTGTAAGTTTCCTGCATTTCAGCATTTAACATATTATTCTTAGGTACTATTACTATTATAGGAAATGTAGTTTTATCTGCAAAATCAGAAGCTTCTTCAAACCCTTTAATACCTTGTCCAAAATAAACAGAAGAGTATTTATTGATTTGTTGATCTTTTCCTTTCTGTCTTAATATTTTATTAGTTAGTGCATCTATTAATCCTTCTTTACCTATGCTTCTATAATATAAATCATTATTTATATATCTTTTTAAAGTTCCTTCGTCTTCCTGTAGTTCTATAAAATTATTTACATTAAATAATTCTTCTTGTCTTCTTCTTTCTATATCAGCTTTAGTATTTGTAGTAGCAGGAATTGTAGTAATAGGTTTAATTTCACCTTCATCAGTTAATTCTCCAATTGTTTCAGCTTCAGCTGCTTCTGATTGATTAGGCATTTCACCAAATGTTTTATCTAATTCATCCATATAAGATGTTTCAACTTCTACTTGTTCTTCAGTATTTAATTCTAATCCTTCTGGACCAGTTTTAAAAGTAAAGTAAGAATTTATAAAAGGAACTTCCGAGTTAACATTAGTACCAATTAATGGGGCATTACCGGCAAATAAGAATTTAGATATAGTTTGAATATCAGCATTTGCTTTACCATCTATAATTTCAGTAGGAAAAGCTATTTTATTATCTAAAGTACCTGCAGTAAATGAAGGGTAGTTTTTATAAATCTGAAGAAATTTTTTAATTTTTTCTTTAGCTTGAGGATCAGTCGGTTGTATAGTATTTTTACCAATTACTAAACTACCATCTTTATTAAATTGAATTTGTTTTTCTTTTTGTTCTGGCCTAAACCCCCAATTTAATAATGAATCAAGTATACCTCTATTTTCAGCTTTACCTACAATAGTAAATTCTTGATTATTAATTTTAAACTTATTTTCTCCAGTAGTTAATCTGTGGAAAATAAGATTAGTCATGCCATCTAAATTCTCATCGGTAAATTCTCTTTGAGTTGTTTTAGTAAGATAAGGTGTACCATTAGCAGTTACAGTACCAAATACTGTTTGACCTACATAACCATTAAATTCTTTTTTAGGTATTTTAACTTCGTAGCCTTGTTTACCTTCTTTGTTACCTTCATATCTAATAGTGAAACTATCTTCATCTTCTTTTACAACTACACCTAATCCATTAGAATACACTACAGGTTTACCATCTTTATCTACTTTAAGTATTTTACCGCCTAAATCACCTAAACTAAATAAAGGTAACACTTGGTTTTTACCATCTACTTTAGGATTGTAATTAATTATACCATTAGACTTACCTACAATTTGTAACTGTACATCTTTACCTGATTTTAAAGCAGTTATAATTCTTTGTCTTTGTTTAGTAATTTTAGCTTTTTCTTCTTTTAATAATTGTTCTAGTTTTACTTTATCTAAATTACCTTCTTTATCTGTAGCTTCTTCTACTAATCTATCATAAATAGCTGTTTCTTTAATATAATCTACATCGTGAAAATGTAGAATGTCTTGACTAACAGATTTACCATTCTCAAGAACACTCATGCCTATTAACTGATAAGAAGGATTAGATTCTAAATCTTGCATTGTTAAAGCAGGTAATCCTTTACTTCTTCTCCAATTATTAGTTTGGTTTAATATAGCTTCAGTTGGTTGTTGTATAAACAATCTAGTAGTATAAGTAGATTTACTAACACCGGGAGTATTAGTCCATTTACTAAACCATTTAACAATATCATAGAATAAACTTTCTTTTTGATATGCTACTTCATTAGTAGGGTTATTATAAAATGTAGTTACTTTATTACCAGTTTGGTCTCTTTGGTAACCTCTAGTAGAAGTAGAATAAACATTTGGTTTTTTAGCTGAATCACTAAAATCTACAGTTTCTTGGTAGTCTTCTTGATCAGTAAAATCTTCAGCTTCTTTAGCTTTAGTATCTATTATATCTTGTTTAATAGCTTCTTTAACTAACTCTTCATCTAATTCTTGACCTGTTTCTGGATCTACTAATATTCCATCTACAACAGTTGCCATTTGCTCAGTACCTGGTATAACAAAAGGTTGTTCAGTAGCTTTAAGTTCAGCTAACTTAGAATCTGTTTCAGTTAAAATATTATCTTCAGCTTCTATTTGATTAGCTAATGTTTGTAACTCTTTATTAGTTTTTTCAGCTACTTTATTATTTAACTTAGAAGGATCCTTTAAAGCTTCTTTAATAGATTTATTTATTTCATCATATCTAGTTGCTAGTTCTTCTCTTGTAGATTTTAAGTTTTTAATTTGTTCTTCTACAACAGGGTCTAAAGTTTCTTCTACTTTAGTTGTAATACCAACAGTTTCAGGTATAATAAAAGTCTTAGTAGCTTCTAATGAAGCTATTTTACCATCTAATTGTTGTATACTTTTTAATAAGTTATCTTGTGTAAGTATGTGGTTAACAAAATCATTTTTAGCTTCTAAATCTAAACTTTTATATTGAGGTATAGTGTTTAGATTATCTATCATCTTTTTAATTTGTCTAGCTTCTTGTATTTTTATAGAAGCCATTTGATTAGCAGATAGTTTATTACCTTCAGCATCTGTAGGTACTTTACCAAAATATTGAGCTAACTCTACATCATCGGTTTTACCTAATGATTCTAACTCATCTATTAAATCATCAAACTTATCGTTTTGAACTCTAGATTGTACTAAGTTACTAAATTGTTGTTTTTCAATTAATTCAGCAGTTTCTATATCTCCTTGTTCTAAAGCTTCATTTTTTAGCTCTTCTAATTTAAGAAATGTTTGAGATTGTTTAGCAAATGCTGGATTTATAACTCTTTTACCATCAGGTGTTTCTATATATTTATCTGTTACTACACCGGCATTAGAATTAAGCTCATTTACCATTTGCTGTAACTGTTTTGCTTTTTCAGGAGCATTTCTTTTATTAGCAATAGCAGATGCACCTCCACCTAACACTGCACCAAGTAACATTGACTTTTGACCTTCAATAGTACTAAACAATTCACCACCTGCATTTAAAGCTTCATTAATAAAACTAGTGCCTTTCATTGCTCCTCTTTCAGCACCTTTTTGTACTAAAAATTGAAACCCTTCTTCACCAGCTTCTTGTAAAGATTCTTTCATAAAATCTCCAATTAATTCACCTTTAGTTCTTTTCTTTACTGCATAGCCAACACCTTGTTTAATAATATCATCAGCTAAACCTGTTGGTTTTAACCATCTTGTTTGTTGTCCTAAATCAGATATAGCTAAAACCATGTTACCATAAAATGCATCAGATTGTCCTTTTTTTGCAGCAAGTTCTATTTCTTCAGGTGTTCTAATTTTTTTATTAGTAGTTCCATATATTTCTAATTCTTCTTGAGCAGCTTCATTTTCAGCATTTAATTGTGTTAATATACTTTCATAAACACCATTAGCTTCCATAGCAGATTCACCTAATCTACCAACTAAAGCACCAGTCATTGCTGGAGCTTTTTCAAAAAATTTACCTAATAAATTTAATTTACTAGCATCTTCAGCTTTAACTAATCCTTTACCAATAGCTGTTTCTAAAGCAGATTCTAATTTACCTGCTTTAGCAGTAGCTGCTAATTTAGGTAATCCGCCTAAAAGTTTAGTTGTAGCAGCTGAAGGTATAATATTAGATAATAAAAATCCTACACCGTTTACTAAATCAGTTCCTGTAGAAGCACTTATTAAACTTTCTTGTTGTTCTTTAGTGTAGTAAACAGGTAATAAATCTTCTTTAAGATATTTATCAAATTCTTGTATGCCTTGCATAACAGGATTATTTAAAGCAATATCTAATCCTGAAACTTTATCTCCTTCTACAAAAGCATCTACACCTTCTGCTAATAATCCAACACCACCACCTACTAAAGCAGCACCTGATGAAGCAGTAGCTGTAAGAAAAGTACCTACACCTTGACCTATAGTATTACCTATTTTAGCTAAACTAGATTGAGCATTTGCTCTAGCATCATCCCATTGGTCAACATTTAAAGATGTAGATTCTCCTAAATACGGTTTATATTTAGAATAATCTATTAAAACATCTTGTGCTGGTAAAAGATATTCTTTATTTTTAGAATAATTATCTAATCTATTTTTTAATTCTTCGTCTAAAGGCATATTATTTTATGGTAATAAAGCCATTACAGCTTCTATGTATGAATCAAAAAGTGTATTTGAACCAACTATTTGGTATCCTTTTTTAGTTTTTTGTATTTCAATATCAGCAAATCTAGGATCTACTTTACCCAATTCACCTTCTTCAAATATATCTTGAACTGTTCTTTTTTCACCTACTCTACTAAAAGGTCTAACATTTTTAAATCTATTAGCATCTACTAGACTTATTTCTTTTCCAGTAGATTCATAAATTGCATCTTCAACACTTTCTAATATATCATATTTACCTTCATAATTAGGTTCTACTAAAGCTGTTTGTATTTTACCGTCTTTATCTTTTTGCTGTACTTCAAATAAAATACCAGTGCCGTTACCTCTAGGTGCTGTAGCAACTTTTCTAAATTCAAAAGGCTTTTCAATATCAAATCCTTCAGATTGTTTATACACTTCAGTATTAGTATTATTAAATACATTACCCATATAAGCAAAAGCTTTTTGCAAAGCTTCGTCTTTAATTCCAGGAGCTAACATAGGAATAGCAGTAGATACAGATTCTTTAGGAGCTTTTAAATAATCTTCAATACCATCTTCTATATCACTATCTTTAAACCATTGGCCCACATAATTTCTATATTTATTTCCTAAAGTATAAACTCTTTGTTGAAATTCTTGAGTTCTAGCAGGATCTGCAAATATAGATTTTAAGTTTTCAATTCCAGCCAATGCTTTATCTGATATATTTTGTAATAAAGATGCAGGTTCTCTTGTAACAATTTCAGATAATGTTCTTTTATATTCTGGAAAATCTTCTGTTAATTGTTTAAATTCTTTAAACATGTTTTTAGCATCAATAAATCTATTTTTTTCTTCATCTGTTTTAGCTTTACTTATATTATAATCCATTGCATCTAACAAAGTATTAAAATAAATTTTTTGTTGAGGTTTAGTTAAATCTGATTTAAAACCAGATACGTTACCTAATATTGCTTTTTGAACAAAATCTGCAGGAGCATTAACGTTACTAGTAGGGTTTAATAAATCTGGGTTATCTTCACCACTAATTTCTGTATTTGTTACTAATAAGTTATCTAAAGATTTTCTTTTTCTACCTCCACCACTACCATCACCGGTACCATCTCCAACTACAGCAAATGTATCCTGAGTCATATCTCTATTTCTTTCATACATATTACCTAAAGCTTTTGCAGCTCCTTGCAATCTTTCAATCATTAAATTATCATACACTTGTTTTCCTTCTTTTGTATTAATATCATACCCTAATCTACCAGTATCTCTAGCAATATAAGCTTTATAAGCTTCATTGTTTTCCATAAAAGCCATTAAATCTTTTTCAATTTCTCCAGCAGGTAATTTTTCTTTTCCACCAGATTGTGTTCTAACAACCAATACTTTTTGACCAGTTAATGGATTTACTTCAGTATCAAAATAAGAACCTTTAGATTTTAAATATTTAGCTGTTAAAGTAGGTGCTATAGGTAACATTATTTCAGCAGCTGATTGATCGGCAGCTGCATTATAAGGAGTAACAGTAAAATCAGATATAGTACGTGTTTCAGGATTAATATTTACAGCTGCTACTTTAGAAAGATATTCTTTTTTGGCACCTTCTGGATCTAATCTATATCTAGGATCTTTAGCAATAGCTTCTAAATCAGCTTGAATTTTTTGATTACGTTCAGCTATTGTTTTATAATTAACAGCAGCATTTCTAGCTAAAGCAGCTGTTTGTTGTCTCATGTTATGAAAGTCACCTTTTTGAAGTATGCCTTGCATTTCTTGATTATATAATTCTCTAAGTTCTTTAGCTTTTTCTCTATCTACTGCATTAGCTGAAGCTTCCATTTGTTTAAGAGCTTCATCTGCTAAACTATATTGTTCGTATGATTTATCATATCTGTCTTGTAAAACTGCACCTGTTTTTTCCATTGCAGCTAATGGTACTTCTTCTCCTACTATCTCTATCTTCGGATCAAAAACTAATTGTTTGTTGAAATCTATAGCCATAATTATTTAATTATTTACAAATATACGGTTTTATTTAAAAAAGAAACCCTAGTATTTCTACTAGGGTCGGTTTAAATATACTATATTTAAAGGGGTTATTTTTTAAAACTACGTTTTTTAATTGTACCACCGTACATTTTA
>Ga0315900_10010734_pt1 | contig 11421 bp, 8 predicted proteins | sample LakEriMetagenome_FD_203521 | JGI IMG/M metagenome (GOLD analysis project Ga0315900, IMG submission 203521) | Freshwater fungal communities from buoy surface, Lake Erie, Ohio, United States - Buoy 12 MA114 | ecosystem: Environmental > Aquatic > Freshwater > Lake > Lake biofilm | place: USA: Lake...
CCGGCTGTCCCAGCTCGCCACACGCTTGATGGGTGATGAAAAACAAAGGGTGCTCGAACAACGCGAGGGCTGCCTCAAGGAGTCCAAGGAAAGTGTCGAGCATCTGCGATCGGCGGTCGCTACATTCCGTCAATTCGTCGAACAGGAACAGGAACGGGATATGGATACACTTCAGAAGGATTTAGAGCAATCATTGCAATCAGCGCGGCGTTCGGAAGAACGCATGCGAGAATGGGCTCCTTCGAGTGACGAGGCGTCGTATCTCCGAGAGTAGTTTTTGAGAGTAAACTCGGCAGCCAATCCACTTCATCAAACAACGACTATAACCTTACTTTTGCACTTTTCTTCAAACGATTCCTAAAGGAGATATTGATACGATGTTCAACGCACTCGGCCGACTGTTTCGAGCGGTTAAGTACCTTTTCACGGGCAAGGTAGATGCGGCAGCGGACGCTCTAAGCGCCAATCCGACGGTGATCTCAGCCAATTACGATCGCATTATTCAAGAAAAGAAGAACCGTCTCAATCAATACAAAGATGCGATCAGTGCAATGATCGCTCAAGAAGAGAGTAAGAAAGCCAAGCTGACACAGCTGACGGAAGATGTTCAGAAGTTGGAAAAGCTCAAGTCGGGGGCGGCTGCGAGGGCGAAGCAACTCGTCGAAAAGTACAACGGCGATGTAAATGCTGTGAAAAACGATCCGGAGTATGCAAAATGCCAAGCTGCATTTAAGGATTTTTCGAGCACTTTGGCGGAGAAGCAAACCCGGGTTAACGAGCTTGAAGAAGACCTCAAGCAATTGATGACGAATGTTACCGGCCACAAGAACCAAATCCAGTCCTTGATGCGTGAGCTTGAAAAGATCAAGGAAGAGAAACATGATGCTGTGGCAGATATCCTCTCTGCAACCGAAGAAAAGCAAATTGCAGACATGGTCAACGGAATCTCCAACGACCGTACGTCCGAGGAACTCCAACGCCTTAGGGATATGCGCAACAAAGCATCGGCCAACGCTCGCGTCTCCCGCGAACTCGCCGGAATGGATGCCAAACGGGCTGAAAACGAGTTCATGGAATATGCCGAAAGGTCTGCTGCCGACGATGAGTTCGATGCTCTCATCGGATTGTCGAAGGAAAGCAAGTCCAGCGACAAAGATGCTTCGGTACAAGAGACCAAGATCCCTGAGGCGTAAGCTTCAGGTGGCCCATTCGCTTTTTCAATACGTCCAACCCGCCAACGGTTTTTACACCAAAGGAAACTCGCTCTATGAGAAGAACATTTACTTCGAGTCGCTCGCTTGTGGCAACATTCATGATTAGCATGACCGCATTGAGCATGGCGACCATCGGCTGCGGCGATAGCAAGCCCACAGCCAAAAGTGGGAATGCAGGTGGCGGTTCAACCGTCACCGCACCCCCGGCAAAGTTCACCCTCGCATGGAGCGAGTATCCCTCTTGGAGTATCTTCGGCGTCGCCGATGAGGTGGGTTTGATCGATGGCAAAGCGGGCGCGATGGGCTCCATCGAGAAGAAATACAATATCGATATCGAGCTGCTTCTGGCATCCTACGATCAATGCATCACCCTCTACGGGAACTCCCAAGCCGATGCGGTGTGTATCACCAACATCGACATCCTCGGCGCTGCTGGATCTCGAAATTCAGTAGCCATCATGCCGACGTCGACTAGCGCAGGAGCGGATGCTTGCATCACTGCAGGTATCAAATCGATCGACGAACTCGCGGGCAAGCCAACTCGTGGACTTGAGAAAAGCGTCTCTCAATATTGCTTTGAGCGTTGCTTAGAAAAGCTCGGAAAGAATCCTGCGGATTTTCCATTCAGCCAAATGGATCCAGAGCAAGCAGCTCAGGCCTTTCAAGGTAAGGACGACAAAATTCCATCCATCATGGTGTGGAATCCATTCGTGATGCAGTCGGTGCGCAGCCGCAACGATGCGCATGTCCTTTTCAGTTCTGAATCGATCCCGGAGGAAATCATCGACATGGTGGTCGTTGGTAAGGATTCCCTCGCGAAGAAGGGTGGTTCGGACTTTGCCAAGGCGGTTGTTGAAACCTTTTACGCCATGAGCCAACGCATGAACGATGAAAAGACACGGGATGCTACACTCGTGGGTATCGGTGCTCGATTTGCCAAGTTGGAATTGGAAGACATGAAGACTGTCGTTACGCAAACGCGGTTTTATTCCGATCCAAAAGATGCGGTAAGGTTGTTCACAGAAGAGAAATTCCAAAAGGAGACGATGCCTTTGGTCAGCAAGTTCTGTGTGAAGTACGGATTGACGCCGGCACCGGTCGAACTGTCGTTCGGAACCGGTAAAGGTGTCATGGAATTTGACACGACGTTTGTCAAAGAGTACCTCGAGCAACCCAAGAAGTAAGCGACAGGGAAATAGACGGACATGATCCGACGCGAAATACCTATGTGGTTGTTTCTGGCTCTGGCCATCGGTGGCATCGTAGTTTTGCTAGTCAGCTACGAACTCCTTTCGGCTCGTCAGACCAGGATCAATCCCAAGCAGACCACAATCCCTTCCTTCGCCAAGCTCAACGAGGGACTTCAGAAGATCTTCCAGCCGCAGGGCACAGAAGAGAATCCGAAGCCGCCCATGTTCTGGAACGACATGCGAGCGACTCTGTGGAGGTTGTTGGTAGGGCTCGGGGTCGGCGTTTCGGCATCGATCGTGATCGGGGTGCTTATGGGGGCGTATCGATGGATCGAGGCCCCGCTCAGTCCCATCGTGATGTTCTTGTCCAAGATACCTCCCACGGCGATGATGCCAATCTATTTCGCCGTGGCTGGGACAGATCAACGGATGTTCACCTCTATGGTCGCGTTAGGAATCTTTTTCTCAATGGCTCAGTCGATCTATCAGGCGGTGCGGGATAACGTCAGCGATGAGTCGATCAACAAAGCCTACACGCTTGGAGCGTCCGAGATGGAAGTGATCTACGAGGTCATTTGGAAACAGATCTTGCCCAATGTGATCGACTGCGTCCGCATGCAGATCGGCCCTGCAATGATTTTTTTGATCGCAGCGGAAATGGTGGTCAGCGATGCAGGCTTGGGTTACCAAATCCGTATGCAATCCCGGGTGCTGAATATGAACATCGTATTCGTTTACCTAGTGATCCTGGGTATCATCGGTTTGATCGCCGAATTCGGTCTCGTCCGCCTGCGCCGATGGCTATGCCCCTGGTTCGACGAGGGGGCTCGTTAATCCCAGGTTCTGACCGCGAGAGTCGTGCTCAGGTCGCCGAAAAATCGCTATTTGGTGTTGTTCAACCCAGTGCATTCCATCATCCTTTGATGACGCTGATTCCTTCTGAATCCTGTGTCATCATTCCAAGGTGGATATTCGTAAACGAAAATGGCAATCTCCGACGGGCAATTGATCGCTTGGCTCTCCCACGACCATCCAAAAGTGCGAAGCGCATCGTTGGATTTGCTCTCGAACAGCTATGTTTGTGACGACGGGGTGCTCCAGGCGATCTTTAGTGCTTGGGATCGGTATGGCCCTGAAGCGGCCTTTCCCGATTTTCCATTGGTCTCGCATATCCCGATTCCAGAGGCGATGGTCGATGAACTCCTCGAACGAGCGGCGGTCATGTCGGCTGGACGCAAGATCACTGACCGAACCTGCCGATGCGCTGGTAAACTCCTCGAGGCCTTGTCGGTATCCGAAACACCCCGATTTGCGAATCATCTCGCTGCCATCTCGGATTTAAAAAACGCTTCGAAGATATTCTTCAGAGTACCTTTAGCGTTGATGCGTGAACGAGCGTCTGCGCTCTCCAGAGAGTCGAGTTCGTTGCAGATGGATTTTGATGACGGTACTCCAGAGAATATTACGGTTGCACTCGAGTGCCTCTTTCACCGCGGTCATGCATCCAAATGGATTGACCGGGGTTTTAGTGAACTCGAGGACGACGCCCCAGTATCTCCGCTCGCGATGGCAACGCTTGAATTTGCAGCGAGGCATCCATTGCCAGGCTACGACAAGCAGCTGTTGGGATTGATTGAGCGTAATAACGCAACCATCGCTGATCAAGCGACGATTGCGTTGGTTCGAGCACGGCAACCTCAAACCCACACGCTGATCGCCGAGCGATATCCTAAACTCACTCGATCGGGACAACTGCGGTGCCTCGATATCATTCGCCGTACGCGCTTGCCGAAGTCTTCAAACCTACTTCGGTTTCTTTTGCCTCACGGTTTGGATTTCCAAGTCCAGGATGCGACGCGTATTGCTGAGGTAGCCCTGTTCGATTTTGTTGCATTAGAGGATTGGCTCGAGGCATTTCTGCTCGCAGACGAAAAATCATTGATGCGCGTCGCACCGTTGATTGCACTCGCCAAACCGCTCGCGGAGCAAGTCGCATCGACGGAGTGGCCGCGAGTCGAGCATCTCATACGAACACGTCTTGGCTCTTCCTGGATCGATCCATCGACGGCGCAACCATGACCATCAACCTATCCTCAGACGATTGCTTGTTGGCCATCGAATCGACATGTGACGAGACCGCTGCGGCGGTGATCACCCGCGCCGGCCAAGTTCTGGGTGAATGCGTGGCGACGCAGGAAACGTTGCATGCGCAGTTTTCTGGGGTAGTGCCGGAGATTGCTGCTAGGGCCCACCTCGAGCGTATCTTGCCGGTCATCGATACCGCCCTTGGGCAATCCAAGATTGCGATCGATCGGTTGGTAGCGGTGGCGGTCGCGACCCACCCTGGTTTGCCCGGTTCGCTGTTGGTGGGGCTGTCGGCCGCCAAAGCACTCGCGCTCGCGTGGTCGAAACCCGTGGTGGGGATCAACCATGTTCAAGCCCACATCTATGCGTGCGGTATGAAGCATGGTTCGAGTGCCTATCCGTGCATCGGTTTTGTCGTTAGTGGAGGGCATACCAGTCTGTACCGTTGCCATTCGGCGACCGATTGGGAGTACTTAGGGGGGACCATCGACGACGCGGCCGGCGAGGCATTCGACAAAGTCGCAGTCATGCTCGGTTTACCGTTTCCGGGTGGACCGCAGCTTTCAGCCCTTGCATCCAAGGGTGATCCGCGAGCGATCCAATTTCCTCGCCCATTGCTCGACGACCACACACGGCTGGATTTTAGTTTTTCTGGATTGAAGACAGCCGTCCGTTACCATATCGCAGGAACGGGCCAAAAAGACTGGTCGAGCATCGATATCAGCGAACAGGCAAAAGTACAGATTGCAGCTTCTTTTCAACAAGCCGTCATCGATTGTTTGGTGGGGAAGGCCGTTCTGGCGGTGAAGAAGACAGGGCTGAGGCGAATATGTTTGGGGGGAGGTGTGGCGGCCAACCGGCGGTTTCGAGAGCAATTGCAAACGGCATGCGACTCGAAGGGGATCGAGTTGTTGATTGCCGCGCCGGAGTTATGCACTGACAATGCGGTCATGGGGGCATTGGCGTGGGAGAAAATCGAAAGAGGCGAATACGACAGCCTCGAATTGGACGCCCAGCCCGGGTTGCTTCGCCCCGCGCTAGGTGCAAAGCGTCGCTAAAATTGCTCAGCGACTTTGGGTGCTGGATTTAGAGATAGCATCGCGCCGAGCGGCTTCGAACTCATCCCCTGGATTCCACGATTGCATTTCCGAAGCGTTGGCGGACTCGAGCCCAACTTCGGTTAGAAGTTGCAGGTCCTCGACAGCTCCTTCGAGATCCCAGGATGGGTCGTACTCATCGGATCGTTGGTGGTAGTGTTTTTCCGTCCATTGCTGGAGTTGTTCTTTCCCCCAGCCTTCTGGTTTGTTGCGGACTGCGTGGCCTGAATGGAGATAGACCGCGGGCACACCGACCTTGGCCAGTGAGAATTGATCCGACCGATAGTAGTAGCCTTTGCTCGGCTCGAGATCGCCGACTACTGTTCTGTTTTGCCGCTGTGCCGCTGCGTTTACTAAGCGATCGAGGCTGCTCTTTCCTAAACCGATGACTTGGACATCCTTCGTGGGGCCCAGGAAATTCATTCCATCCATATTGATTAAAGCGGCGAGTTTACCATTGGGGATCGGTGGATGTTCCGCCATGTATTTTGAACCGAGTAGGCCTTGTTCTTCCGCCCCGACGGCGGCGAACAAAATCGATCGCTTGGGTTTGAATCCACTCTCGGTGATCGCTTTGAGGATGGTCAGCAGGGATGCGGTACCCGATGCGTTATCGATGGCCCCGTTGTAAATGTTGTCACCTCGAGCATCTCGATCGATAGCGATTCCGATATGGTCGTGGTGAGCCATGAACACAACATGTTCGTCTGCGAGTTTGGGGTCGGTACCTGGGAGGACTCCGAATACGTTGGCGGTGATTCGTTCTCGAACCTCACACTCGATTTTGGTCGAAAGCTTTAATCCCAGGGGGACGGGTTTAAAGTCGATGGATTCGGCTTTGGCGCGAAGTTCATCCAGGTTGAAACCTGCCAATGCAAAAAGCTTGCGGGTTGCATCTTCCGTAGTCCATCCCTTCATCGACATCTTGGGACCTTCGGAGTCTCGCAGTTCGAACTCTTCGCCGGTCCAAGAAGTTTGGATGACGGTGAAGGGATAGCCGGCTGACGGCGTTGTGTGGATAATGATGGCACCCGCAGCACCTTGGCGAGCAGCGCTTTCGTATTTGTAATCCCAGCGGCCGTAGTAGAGTCTTTTCGAGCCGCCGAAGTGATCCGGGTCTTTCTCCGGATCGTTGTTCATCATGACGAGGACTTTTCCTCGAAGGTCTGCCCCTTTGTAGTCATCCCAGTCGTACTCGGGGGCTTGGATACCGTAGCCTACGAAAACCAATTCCGCGTCGTTGAGTTCCACGCTGGGTGCCGGAGTTCCGGCTACGGCGATGAAGTCTTCGAAGTACCTCAGTTGCAATTTCTCAGACCTAGAATCAGCTCTGGGGGATTCGAACTCCCAGACTTTGTCCGGAGTGCTGGTAACCCCCAGCATCGGTACCGCTTGACGGTAGGAGCGAAGGGTGTTGACCGGTTGCAATCCCATCGACTGGAATTGGGTTTCAAGGTAGAGCTGCGTGATAGCATCGCCGTTGGAGCCGGGACCACGTCCTTCGAGAAGATCATCTGCTAGGAAGCGGATATGGCTGCGCAAGGTCGACTCTTGAATGCGTCGCTGCGCGTCCTCGATCGATTGCGCTTGGATGGCGTTTGGGCCGACCAAGCAGGCGAGGAGGAACACTCCCAATCTTCGGCTCGACAAGGAACGCCTCATGGCAGTATCGCGGTTAGGCATGAGGGGCATCCTTGTTATTTCCCGAGAATGAAACCGTCGATTCCCCAGCCATCCTTTTCAGTGCGAATCACCATTCCGGTTGGGGTGAAGAATTGCTTGACCTGTTCGAAAGGAGGGAGTTTGTTCCCTTGCAACTCCTGCGCTTTGGATTTGTCCGTTTTAAGGATTCGTTCCAGCACCAGCGCGAGAAGCGATCGGGACTGTGGCAGGATTCCCTGACGGAACAATTCGTATTGCATTTCGAATGAGCGATCCGCGAGGTCAACTTCGGAGAAACTGAATCCATTTCCATTGACCAGTTTCTTTTGCATCGCCCGGACGGCTTGGACTGTTTCCAACCGCTCAAACTCACCTTGGATGGCTTTGTTTTGAGCGTTGGCGATTACCTTGGTGAGTGTTTCGGGGTTCGAGGCAAAGACGAAATACCCATCGACGATCGATACGGCCCATTCGCTCAGCAGAGGCTTTTCTTCTTCCTCTTCTTCTTTGCCTTGGCCGGGTACTTGGTTGAACTCGATGATCTCTTCTTCCTCTTCCTCATTGGAGAACTTCCAAATGCGATAATCGCCGATATCCTCGGTGCTGGCGCCCGGTTCACTCTTCGAGTATCGGTTTAAGACCCCTGTCAGTTTGTTGTCTGGATCTTTGAGTTTGATGCAGATCAAGGATCGCTTGCTCTCAGGAGTGATTGGTTCTACGACCTCGTTGATCGCATAAAACTCAGTTCCGATGTAGGGAAGGAGCTCTTGTTTGATGTCGATCTGCGGTCCGTTCGGGTCGCGTTTGATTCCGTCGAGGATCTCATCGAATTGCTCATCGCCAATGTAGGCGTCGACGATTCCCTTGAACTTGGGGAACGCGTCGCTGAAGTTCCAGGAAAATCCGAGAACTCCTGCCGAGTTTACGCTGATCCAAGATGGTGGGAGCAACTGTTCTTGATTGGGGAAATCTAGGATCTGTACCGAGACAGGTAATTCTTCTTCGCGAAGAATAAATCCTTGGTGATGCATGTCCAAATCGGTCTTGTTCAATTGCACGGAGCCGGCGGCACACAAGATCCGATCGAAGCCTTGGCCTTCGAGCAGTTTGAGAATGTCGACTTGGCTTTTGGCTTGTTTGCCGGAAACGGAACGAAGAAGTTTTCCGAAGCCGATCGGTTGGACGAAGTACTCGATCTCCGAAGGATGTTCGTCCCGTTCGATTTTGGATTGAACATTTTTGTAGAGATCGGATTGCGACAACGCTCCAGTTGGTACGCCTGATTGCGCCTTCACCAAATCCTTGATGGTTTCCAAATCATCCGCTGCGAGTAGCTGGCCCTTGGAAAGGACATAGTAAGAATCGCGAATCTTGGTGTCATTTGCCAATTTGGGCAAGACATAATGTTTGACGTTCAGCCCGTCGATCGCAATGCTTTCCGTGGTAGCCTTCTTGCTATCCATTTCGCCCTGAATGCGATCGAGGAATGTCGTGACTTGCGAATCGCGCCCGGCGACGTCAACGACCAAGCCGAGCGAATAAGGTTTCGCGGTGATGCTTGGTCGCGAGATCCATCCCATGGCCGCTTGGCCTGAGCAAATCTCGGGTAGATCATCGAACTTCACACTCAGTTGCCAACCGGCATTGGAAAACCGATTGCTGATTTCTTCTTGTTGGCTGACCCAGAACTCTTTGAGCCGTTCATCAGCGGCTAGTTTTCCGAGTTCGGTTTCCGCCCAATTGTCCAAGAACGATTTGCTGCTGGGCATCCAGACGAAGGCTTGAGTTTCCGCAGGAAACATATCGACGGCTCGCGGCAAATCTTCAACAGCGACAAGCCGTGTAGACATTACCAACGAAAGCACCAACATGAATGTATTGCGGACCGTCATTCCCGAGAACGACCAGGACCGTATCGGACTTGAAAGGCATACGCAGTGGAGGAGTCGCACCAGATAGTTCTCCGTTCGTGACAATCTAGCTTAAAAAGCGAATAGCCATTGGCAATCAAACTGTGTATCGTATCGCAAACCGCGTAGGGATGGAAACCGGGGGTCCCCTGGCAGAAAACTGACCGGGAAGACTCCTTTATAGGAAAACAAGGGACGGGCAGGCCCGCAAACCAGGCCGCCATTGGTCTGGTGGCTGATTCGTTGGCCTGCCGGCCAGTAAGAGTATTGTTTTGGTGTTCCGTATTGTTTTGGTGTTCCGGAGCCTACTGCTGGCGAATCGAGAATTGAACCGAGGCTTTGAATATGGCAAAAGACGAAGAAGTACTAGTCATCCCCGCTTTGTTGCTAGACCAATTAGGCCCATTCTCGGGATTTCTTCCAACAGTTGACCGTTATCTTCCGGCCATTTTGGACCGAGCCAACCAGTCGTTTCGGCCTCGGAGTCTCGTCGAGGATGACCCATCGTTCAAGCAGTTGATCCCCTATGTGATCCTTGAATGCAGCGATGCAGACCGGACGCGACTGTTCCAATATACCCGGGGTAAAGGCCAAGGCGAGAAGCGATTGCACGCCCTGAGATCGATCGGAATCGGCGGTCACATCTCGATTGAGGACGCCGAGGGGGACGATTGGTATCGAAACGGGATGCAGCGCGAGCTCAACGAAGAAGTGATTATTGAGTCGAGCGGCAAAGACCGGATCGTCGGACTGATCTACGATGATACCACCGCCGTAGGACGCGTTCACTTGGGTATCGTCCATATTATGCAACTATCCTCATGCAAAGTCACGCCGCGAGAAGACCACCTATTGGAAGCTGGCTTCCAGAGCGTCGAAGATATCGGCGGCAATCTCGAACTGATGGAAACATGGTCCCAGCTGTGCCTGCGTCATCTCTACATGTGATCCCATGCGATTCAGGCCTGATAGGAAAGGCCTGATCGGAAAGGCCTGAGGTCAGAAGGAACTCTGTTCACTAGGGTTCCCGACCTAATGGGCCACTAAGCCCATGATTAAAAATGCCTGTAGGGAAGAATGCCCGTGAAACTCAGCGCCCGTGAAACTCAGCGCCCGTGAAACTCAGCGCCAACAGTGCGGCTTCATGGGTCTTTAGCTCTGATTGTCCACGTATTACTTTGCAATTACTTTGCAGCGGCAGGCTTGACCATCAAGAGCAAGTACGACATCTCACGGCGTTCCTTGGTCATCGACGGGGCTCGCGACTGCGAGGCCGCGATGCGATCCTCGAGCTTCACGCCTGAGCCTTTGTCGACGTGCGGGAACATCGTTACCAGTCCGCTGTCAGACGCACCGCGGAAAGTCAATCGTCTCGCGTAATCATCGGACGAGGCGACGGTACTCAGTTGGTTTGCGAGTTTCAATACCGCTGGGTCGAACGACAAATCCAAACGGTAGGTTGGGAAATCTTTGTACTGGGCAAAAGCGTCCATTAAAAAGCTATCGATGCGATCCGCCCGTGCCCGCAAGAACAAAATTTGGACCCCATCTCGATCCCCAACGTCCACTTGATTCAAAGCCCCCACGAGTTGTGACGACACCAAGGTCTCAAGCTGGCCATTGTCGAGATTCAAATCGTCGGTCACCAAGATTTCATGCTCTTCCATCAAGGTACGGAGCGAGTCGTTCTCAGCAGCGACTGGGTCCACAGTGATTTCAGCGACCAAGGTAAAAATCGGATCGGTGACGGATTTCGAAGCGATCAAATCATCGATCGCTTTGCTCCGTGGATCATTCGGTTTCTCTAAGCCGGAAGGTGACGCGGGGGTGGACGCTTCGGCCAATGTCGGCGCCATTTCCTTGGCGTTGTTACTTTCAAGAGCGCCGGCTGGAGCGGATGCTGAATCAGCCTGCGGGACATCCCGATTCGCATCGGAGTTAGCACTCGGGTTCGAAGTGGCTACCCGGGAGTCAACATCCATCGAGCTCAGGTCGGGATCGCTGTTCGATTTCTGCGAGGGAGATTGGTTCGCGTTCGAAGCAACGTCTCTATCGATGTTCGGTACTGGATCGAGGTTGGGTGTCGCAACCGAGTCCTTCTTGTTGAGGAGATCGGTAGCAACATCGTTCGAGGAAGGGTCGTTGGTGCCTTGGGGAACCCCGGACATGCCCGCGAACGGTTGGACGGAGGGGGATGGCGGCCACATCACTGAGAACATAACCATCGCCAACGAAGCTGCCAGGACCAGCGACAGAGCCGGTA
>Ga0315900_10010736_pt1 | contig 11420 bp, 5 predicted proteins | sample LakEriMetagenome_FD_203521 | JGI IMG/M metagenome (GOLD analysis project Ga0315900, IMG submission 203521) | Freshwater fungal communities from buoy surface, Lake Erie, Ohio, United States - Buoy 12 MA114 | ecosystem: Environmental > Aquatic > Freshwater > Lake > Lake biofilm | place: USA: Lake...
AGTCAATAACCGTTAAAACTTGTTGTAACGTAACAAACGGTGGTAACATTGGCGGACACTTAGAGTTCTGCGGATGTGTACCAGCCGGTACAATCACATTAGGCCCTGGCACTTTACCATCAGGTGGAGAGGGAACTATAGAATATATGTGGTTATACAGCGATGTGGAAGATTATGCGTTCAACCCGGGTAACACTTGGTGGACACCAATCGCAGGAGCATCGAATGCATCATATACTGTTGACTACGAATTATGTAACAGCCGTTGGTTTGTACGTTGCAGCCGCAGATCAGGATGTAACGACTGGCCTGGTGAATCAAACGTAGTACGTGTACGCGTTAAACCTGTACCTGTAGTAACATTAGCTTCTTCAATAGAAGCTTGTGCCGGACCTTGCACAGGTAGCATATCTATCGGTGTAAGTGGTGTACCTTCTTATTCAGTAATCTGGACTAAAGACGGAGCTCCTTTTGCATCGAATGTTAATGCTTTGGATAATCTTTGCACAGGTCAGTACTGTTTCACAGTAGATGCTAACGGATGTCAGGTTTCTGATTGCTTTGGTGTAAATGCACCGGATTTCTTAGAAGCTAGTGCAACCAGCACAGATCCTACTTGTAACAAAATCAATGCGCCTTTCGGTTGTGATGGTACAGCTACGGTGACCATTACAGGCGGTACGGCACCTTATACTGTTGAGTGGGATAACGGTGACGAAGGTGAATCAATTGGTAACCTTTGTGATGGTACGTTCAAGTATACAGTAACTGATGCCAATGGTTGCACGGTAACCGGATTGGTTGATATCACAGAACCAGAGCCATTCTTCGCATCATCTGAGTGTGCTTGTAATGCTGCGGGTTTACTTTGTAAAGGCGACTGCAATGCGGCATTCAACTTAACTGTACTCGGCAAATTTACTCCTGAGCTTTCATTTGCTTGGAGTAACGGTGCAACTACTCAGAATGTCGATGGCTTATGTGCCGGAGAATACGATGTAACGATTACTGATGCCAATGGTTGTCAGGATGTTCATACTGTTCAACCGGTTACTGAGCCAACAGATTACTTAAGTGCTGAGCCAATCGAGATTACTGCAGACGATTGCAGTGAGGCATCACCTGCCTGCGATGGTGAGGCTACTGTTATTGTAAGTGGTGGTACTGCACCATACTCATATCAGTGGTCAACCGGCGACGAAACAGAATCGTTATCTGGTCTTTGTTTAGGTGACTATGAAGTAACAGTTACTGACATTAACGGTTGTGTTGCTATAGCTAGTGTTCGCATTGGTTGCTCTGCAGATGCTGAAGCAAGAAATGCTGAAGCAGATGCTACATCAAATCTAACTTCGAATGGTCAGCCTCAGATTGTAGTTTATCCAAACCCAATGTCTGACAAAGCGAACATCGACTTCATTACTCCTGCAGACGAATTGGTTACTCTTGAAGTATTCAACGTTACAGGTGTAAAAGTGGCCGAATTATTCAGAGGTCAGGTAAAAGGTGGCGTTAAGCAAAGTGTACTGTTTAATAACGATAACTATGCAGAAGGTATGTATATCTACAGATTAACCACATCTGAAGGTTCATTTACCGGAAACATTGTGATTGTTAGATAATCACTAAATAAACCTTAAACCCATAAAGGGGGCAACGAAAGTTGCCCCCTTTTTTATTTAATAAAATACCTATAAATAGGTAACCTTTTTAAATAATTGAACGTTAAAGCCAAAAAAATCTAGACATGAATAGCCTTCTACTCATCTTGTTTACTGCACTTTTTCAGGTTAATCACTCCGGGCCAAAACTTTTTGATGCCTTGCCCAATGTGATACATATAGAAGCATCTAACATGGGAGCCCTGCTTACCAATGAGAATGTAGGAAGCAAGATTACCATGAATACTCAGGAAACCGTTCCATTAAAGGTGGAACTCTTCAATTACACGAAATGGAATGCAGAAGAGAAAACGGTAGCATATAAGTTATTGGGTTATCCGGAAGGTACGCACCTAATCATAAATATTGCGATTCGTAATAATCAAACGATTTATCGTGGTTACATCAAACATATGGGTTATGCTGATGCCTATACCATTTCATTTACCGGATCAGAATTAATACTAACCAAAACAGAACTTGAGCACATCGTAGTAGAATAATTCAACAACCTGAAAAAATGATAACCATGAAAAACATTTATATACTTTTTTCCATTTGTCTGCTGACAACAACCGTAAAGGCACAGATTCCGGTTTTGAACAGTAAACCTTCCTCACAAAATGTCATTTATCTGGATTTTGATGGAGAGGTCGTAAATAATCCAAATTGGTATGCGTCCACCATAAATGCTGCGCCATCAGGTCTTACCAATGATCAAATCGTTGAAACATTTAAGAGGATAACAGAAAAATATATTCCTTTTGATGTGAATATTACTACCAGCCTTGCTGTGTATAATGCGGCGCTGGCGACTAAAAGACAACAAGTAGTTGTTACACCAACATCTCAATGGTATGGCTCTGCAGGAGGCGTAGCTTTTGTTGGAAGTTTTGGTTGGGCCGCATATTCTCCGGCCTGGGTATTTCCGAATAACCTCTCCAATAATGCAGACTTTATAGCAACTGCGGCAGCTCACGAAGTGGGACATACCTTATTGTTGAATCACCATGCCCCTTATGACGCATCTTGTAACCGAATAGGATTTTATCATCAGGGAAAAGGAACAGGACAAACTAGCTGGGGGCCAATTATGGGAGCACCTTACTATAGCAATTTCGTTGTATGGTATAAAGGCTCTACAACGTCACCTACTTGTGCACAAACTAATCAGGACGACCTAGCCTTGATAACGAGTTTTATACCTTACCGTAATGACGACCACGGAAATACCATAGCCGCGGCAACTACATTAAATATAGTATCAAACGCTTTTGCCGACTCAGGTATCATTGAGCGAAATACTGATGCCGATTTTTTTAAATTCACGTTAACACAATCATCTAATGTTACGGTTAATGCTCGTCCATGGTCATTAAATCCGGCAACCAATACAGCGGCTTGTTTAGACACTAAGGTTGAATTATTCAATAATTCGGGAATGCTTTTGGTTGCTGATTCGAGTATTACTACGCTTAACTCATCCATTACTCAGAATAACTTGTCTGCCGGAACCTATTATGTTAAAATAGACGGTACCGGTATAGCTAATTATAATGACTACGGCGGCACCGGACCTAATGATTATGGTAGTTTAGGACGCTTTTATATTAACGCAATCATTACACCCAATGGCGGAGGCCCAACACCGCCTGTTGCCAACTTTAATACATCAGTTAATACCATTTGTACCGGACAGTCTATTTTATGTTCTGATATATCATCGAATACACCGACAAGTTGGAGTTGGACGTGCACGGGAGCGACACCTTCTACTTCCACATCACAGAATCCAACCTTTACATTCCTAGCGGCCGGATCGTACAATATATCACTTACGGCAACGAACTCGGGAGGATCAAATACCTATACCAAACAGGTAATGGTAAATCCTAACCCGGTGATTACTGCAACAAATCAAACGATGTGCTCCGGTAGCACGATTTCTATTTCAGCGACCGGCGCATCCACGTATTCGTGGATGCCTGCCACAGGATTGGCTCAAACAACCGGCGCAACCGTTAATTGTACGGCACCATCCAATACTACCTATACGATTACCGGTACCGGTTCTAATGGTTGTATGGCAACGAAAACGATTACCGTTACCGTTAACGCCTCACCTAACCTCACATCAAATAACCCCTCAGTCTGTAACGGACAAGGTGCTACGCTAACTGTTTCCGGGGCAACAACATATACCTGGGCGCCATCAACAGCATTAAATTCGACAACAGGCTCCAGTGTTATCTCAACAGCCACATCTAACACAACCTATACCATAACCGGAACGGCCAGTAATGGATGTACATCTGCAAAGACCAGCATTGTATCGGTTAATGCGGCACCTTCCTTAACGGTGTCAAGTGCAACGGCAATATGTAATGGAACAAATACGCCACTTACCGTGAGTGGAGCAAACACGTATTCCTGGACACCTGCAACAGGATTGAATAATGTAACATCGTCCACCGTTACAGCATCACCGGTATCATCAATTACCTACACCGTTACAGGATCATCTGGTAATGGTTGCTCCTCACAAAGCACAGTTGCTGTTACTGTAAATGCAGTGCCATCGCTGACCGGAAGTAATAATACAGCTCTTTGTAATGGCACTTCAACAAATCTAAACATCAACGGAGCAAACACGTATTCATGGGCTCCGGCTGCAGGCTTAAACAATATTACAGCATCTACTGTAACGGCAAGCCCAACATCGTCTGTTACCTATACGGTAACCGGCACCTCAGCAAACGGCTGTAGTTCCTCAAAAACCATCGCTATTACCGTGAATCAGACACCGAATCTTAATCTTACACCTAACGCGGCTGTTTGCAGTGGAAATGCGGCTTCATTAAGCGCAAGTGGTGCTACCACTTATGCTTGGTCTCCTAGTACAGGTTTGAGTAATACTTCCGGTGCTACGATCAGCGCTACTCCGGCTTCAACTACAACATATACGGTTGTTGGCACTACTTCAGGTTGCTCCACTTCAAGCACTGTTGTCGTTACCATCAACACAACACCCGTACTAACATCAACTCCAAACACCTCTGTATGCAACGGTTCTGCGGCAACGCTCTCCGTATCCGGTGCTTCTACCTATTCTTGGTCACCATCAACAGGCTTAAGCGCGGTTACGGGATCTACGGTAGCAGCCAGCCCAACAGCAAATATTACCTACACGATTACAGGAACAAGTAACGGGTGTAGTGCCACTAAAACAATAGCTGTTGGAATCAGCTCATCACCTTCAATCGTAGCAACCAATACCAGCCCTCAGTGCACATCGGCAAGCGGCTCTATTAATGTTAATGTTAACGGGGCTACAGCACCATACAGCTACAACTGGAATAATGGAGCAACAACACAAAATCTCAGTAACCTGACTGCGGGTGTTTATACACTAACCGTTATATCGGCTAATGGGTGTTCTTCAAGCTCAACGATTTCATTGGCATCAAATACCTGCAATATTCCGGTTACTATGGTGCCTGCAGATATAACCTCATCATCTGTTTTATTGCGCTGGAATAAGGTGCCTTGCTCTTATGGGTATTGCATCAGGCGTCGTGTGATGAATAGTACGAACTGGGTTTGTTTCAGTATGGCTTCAGCAAATGATACAACCCGACGCTTTTTCAATCTGATTCCCGATACCTTATATGAATACCAGATTCTTTCTTATTGCAACCCGGAAAAAACAGATTCTTCAGGTTATTCATCATCCAATACATTTACAACGAATGCTTTATGTTTTGCACCGCAAAATCTGAATGTTACTCAGGTAAGTTCAAACGGAGCCATTATCGAATGGAATACGATGCCATCGTCAACTGCTTATCGTCTTCGTTATACCATAAGCGGAACTACTCCGAATTGGGTTGAGGTTGTGATACCGGAAGGAAATCAAAACAACTATCTCATCGATGGCTTACAAGCGGGTACTAAATACAAGTATCAGATTCGTAATGTGTGTGATGCAAGCATTGGTGAAGTATCGAACTGGAGCAGTTCTAAATTTTTTACGACTACGGATGCAGGAAACCGTTTTGAAGAGGTTGGAGAGGAAGCAAACGTATTTGACTTTGATTTATATCCGAATCCGGCTACCCGATTTGTATCCATTGATGCTACCATTCCGGAACCAACAGATATCACCGTTAATATTTATGACGTAACAGGCAGAATGATGGAGACCTTTATTCGTAATGTAGAAGATGGACACTTCTATGAAGAGATCGACTTAACAACGTATATGAAAGGAATCTATGTAGTGAGTATTAACTACTCTGGTCAAACAATCAATAAGAAATTTGTAAGGAGATAAAACGATCGATAACAAATGACAAAGAGCGGCCTAAAGCCGCTCTTTTTTTATGGGTTATATCCCAGATTGGGAGATAACCATTTCTCGATGTAGGACTGAGGTTTATTTTTACGCGTGGCATATTCGGCAACCTGATCGCGATTTATTTTCCCTAAGCCGAAATATTTTGACTTGGGATGAGAAAAATAAAAACCACTAACCGATGATGCGGGGTACATGGCAAAATTCTCAGTAAGATGAATGCCGGCATTTTTTTCTGCTTGAAGTATATTAAAGATGCGTTCTTTCTCAGTATGGTCGGGGCAAGCCGGATAGCCCGGGGCAGGTCGAATGCCGGTATACGCTTCATCGATCAATTGCGCTATGGTACAATTCTCTTCTGAAGCATATCCCCAATGTATTTTTCGAACTTCCTCATGCATCACTTCAGCAAAACCCTCTGCCAGACGATCAGCAACAGCTTTAACCAATATCGAATTATAATCATCGTGCTCCGATTCATATTTCTTAACCAGGGATTCGATGCCAATACCTGCTGTAACGGCAAACATCCCGATGTAATCGGCCAGGCCACTTTCTTTAGGGGCGATATAGTCGGCCAGGCAATAATATTCCTGTCCGGTTGCCTTCGCAATTTGTTGTCTTAGAAAATGCAGTCTTGAAAACTCCTGTCCGTTTTCGTCATAAAGGATGACATCATCCGTTTCTGAAGCGGCACGATAAAAGGCAATTACACCTTTTGCTTGCAATTTCTTATTCGTGATGATATCGTCAAGCATAACATTGGCATCGTCAAATAATTTGCGTGCTTCAGAACCTACAACATCATCATTCAAAATAGCAGGGTATTTACCATATAATTCCCAGGTGCTGAAAAATGGTGTCCAGTCTATCTTCGGGCGAATCAGATTTAAATCATAGTCATCAAATACCCGAACACCGGTAAAGGTTGGTTTTTGAGGATTATAGCTCGTCCAGTCGATAGCTGTTTTGTGTTTGCGTGCTTCAGTTATTGATATAAAATTTTTTTCATCTTTTCGCTTCAGATGATTTTCTCTCAACAAGTCATACTCCTGCCTCACCTGCAAGGCGAATTTTTTACTATGCTCCTTATTTAACAGATTGCCTGCAACAGGAACACTGCGGGATGCATCAAGTACATGTATGACAGGATGAGAGTAATTAGGCGCTATTTTTACAGCGGCATGAACTCGTGAAGTAGTCGCGCCCCCAATAAGAAGTGGTATTTTAAATTCCTGTCGCTCCATCTCACGGGCTATATGTACCATTTCATCCAGCGAGGGTGTAATTAAACCACTTAATCCAATGATGTCTGCTTGAATCTCTTTTGCCGTTGTCAGAATTTTATCCGCAGGCACCATCACCCCCAAGTCAACAATTTCATAGTTGTTACAGGCTAGAACAACACCAACTATATTTTTACCGATGTCGTGTACGTCGCCCTTAACCGTAGCCAGTAAAATCTTCCCTGCTTTTTGTTGAACATTATCTTTATCCTGCTCCATGAAAGGCATTAAATAAGCCACGGACTTCTTCATTACCCGGGCACTTTTTACAACCTGTGGCAGAAACATCTTACCGCTACCGAATAGATCACCAACGACATTCATTCCATCCATTAGTGGCCCTTCAATTACTTTCAGCGGAGCATTATATTTTAATCTGGCCTCCTCTGTATCAGCATCGATATAGTCAACTATACCTTTAACCAGGGCGTGTTTAAGACGTTCCTCAACTGAACTATTTCGCCAGGATTCATCTTTTATCGCCTGCTTGCCCTTCGATTTTATTTTTTCAGCAAACTCCACCAAACGTTCTGTGGCATCAGATCTCCGATTAAGTAATACATCCTCCACGCGCTCAAGAAGATCATTTGGTATTTCATCATAGACCGTAATCATTCCGGCATTAACGATTCCCATATCGAGGCCAGCTCTGATGGCATGGAATAAGAATGCGGAGTGCATAGCCTCGCGAACTAAATCATTGCCGCGAAAAGAAAATGAAATATTACTGATACCGCCGCTTACTTTGGCCAAGGGAAGATGGTCTTTTATCCATTTGGTTGCACGGATATAATCTACGGCATAATTATTATGATCGTCTATTCCTGTGGCAACGGTTAATATATTAGGATCAAATATGATATCCTGAGGAGGGAACTTTACCTTTTTGGTAAGTATGTCGTAAGAGCGCTTACATATTTCAATTCTCCGTTCAAAGGAATCGGCTTGTCCCTGTTCGTCGAAGGCCATAATTACAACAGCGGCGCCAAATCGTTTTATTTTTTTTGCGTATTCAATAAATTTTTCTTCACCCTCTTTCAGTGAAATTGAATTTACAATCCCTTTGCCTTGCAGGCATTTTAATCCGGCTTCAATAATTTCCCATTTTGAGGAATCAATCATAAAGGGAACACGTGATATGTCCGGTTCCGAGGCAATCAGATTAAGAAATCGGACCATGGCTTCCTTGCCATCGAGCATACCCTCATCCATATTGATATCGATTACCTGAGCGCCATTTTCAACCTGCTGTTTAGCTACGGAGACGGCGTCTTCGAAACGATTTTCCAAGATCATTTTAGCAAAGGCACGTGAACCGGTAACATTGGTGCGTTCCCCAATATTTACAAAGTTGGTTTCAGGGGTAATGGTGAGGGGTTCCAGTCCACTCAAGCGCAAGTAAGGTTTAATTAATTTATGTTCATTCATTCTATTCAAACTGATTCAATGATGGGCAATACTCTCGGTTTCATGTTTTTCATAGCGTCAGCTATGGCTTTAATGTGGGCAGGGGTGGTTCCACAGCAACCTCCTACGATATTCAGCATGCCACTTTTTGCAAATTCTTTGATAGTATTAGCCATGTGTTGAGGGCTCTCATCATATTCTCCCATTTCGTTGGGTAGTCCCGCATTAGGATAACAACTTACGTGGCACAATGCTTTATTGGAGAGTTCCTCTAAATAAGGTCTCATCAGCTCTGCTCCCAGAGCGCAGTTAAGTCCTACACTTAAAAGATTAACGTGCGATATAGAATTATAAAAGGCTTCTGTCGTTTGGCCACTCAGTGTGCGGCCACTTTGATCGGTTATAGTACCTGAAACCATCACAGGCACATCAAGGTTATTATCCTCCAGAAACTCCTGGATGGCATATAATGCCGCTTTGGCATTGAGTGTGTCGAATACAGTTTCAACTAAGAGTAAATCAACGCCGCCGTCTATTAGTCCTTTGGTTTGTTCCTTGTAAGCCACAACCAATTCATCAAATGTGATGCCTCGATAACCAGGGTCATTTACATTGGGAGAAATAGATGCGGTTTTATTGGTAGGGCCTAAAGCGCCGGCTACATAACGGGGTTTATGTGGTTCAAGTGCGGTGATCTCATCGGCCGCTTTACGTGCAATACGAGCCCCTTCAACATTCAGTTCGTATGCCAGTGATGACATTTTGTAATCCTCCATGGCGATACTTGTACAACTGAACGTATTGGTTTCAATGATATCAGCACCGGCCATTAAATACTCTTTATGTATCGCTTCAATTATCTGCGGTTGCGTGAGGTTGAGTAAGTCGTTATTGCCTTTAAGGTCGCTGGGCCAATCTTTGAAACGATTGCCCCGAAAATCGAATTCACTCAGCGTATAGCGCTGAATCATGGTGCCCATAGCTCCATCGATAATGAGTATACGCTCTTCTAATAATTGTTTAATGTCAGGTTTCTGCATGTCTTAAATGACTTGATTAATTTATTTAGCTATGCAGAAAGACAAGTAGTTAAAAGCATCCGGTGCTTTTGCTCATCTATGCAATACGACTTAGCAGTGTATTACTAGGAATTAGCACCCACCGGGATGGGTTGCTAAGACATCGCAGGGCCTACTCCCTCCGTCTTTCTGGATAAGCGAAGGCAAATATAAGGGTCAACGTCTGAATATGAAATAGTATTTATATTAATCTTATTGTAATAACCACTATTTAAAGTCGAATTGATGAAGGGGTTATGATGAATGAATAAAGAGCATAGAAACAGGGATGCCGGCCATTACTCAGATGTTGACTTATAAATTCCACATTTATCAGACATTCATTTAAGCGAAGCCATTTTTTAAGCGGCTATGCGCCACGCTAATTTTATTTTCGCGCTATTCGCTTCTAATGAGGTCTGTTTTCTCAGCGCACAGACTATCCCTTAATAGTCCGGTTACTTTTATACAACGGTTTGAAAACGGTTGCGTGGCGTGATGTAGTTCATAAAATGATTACAAGGCATGAAAATGCTTCATGAATTACATTACAACAAACTCCTTTTGGACATTTTAAATTGTGGATAGTAAATTCACAGTCTGCCGTTATGGGAAAGGCTTCAACAAAGTCGGCGTAGTACAAAAAGACAGAATCAATAATGGTATAAATTTTGGCAAGTATTTATAAAATTGAAGAATCATGAAAAATATAGAAATACAAAATTCATTCATCGTTGCAACAACCGGAGTTTCGATACTACAAACAGCCTACCTCAAAGAATATAACCCAGTCATTAAAATGATGCTTGGTTTATTGCCTGGAATGTTTTTAAGTCGTTCAAAAAATCCACGTGTAAAATACTGGGGTGATAGTCTGATAGCAGGAAGTATTATAGGATATACTATAAATAAGCTTGCTCAAAGTGTATGTGATTATTCATATAAAATAAATCTTCCTAAACAAAACTCTGTTTTAATTAACATAAATACTGGAAGTGTTATTGAAAATATTGGGAAACCACATTTCATTTTTGTAACTAAAAACTATGATGCAAAAGAAGGTTGGCAGAGCAGTTCACCACTTTTGCATTGTATTAAAAAATTGGAAGGAAAAGCCGGAGGGCGACCAAGCAAGCAAGGGGATACCGTACTTTGGGACAATTTACAAAACCACACTAAAAAATTTAATCAATTACTAAAATATTGGATAAAACATTTTTCATCATTAAAACCAACATATAAAGACAATTATAAAGAAAAATTGATTTTCTGGCACTCCATGGTTAATGATTATAAACCTCTTGACATAAAAAGAAAGGAGTTCCATCCATCGGCTGTCAGTGAATGGTCAATCTATAATAACACCTTAGTTCGATATGACGATTACGGCAATATTCTTTACGGAGCTGCTGGTACTGCTTTTGGTATCTCTGAGAAAGATTTATTCTGGGGGGCTAATTGGAATCAAATCTTAAAAAGTGGATTAGATGAGAACAAGGACACCTATTCTATTAAGAGAGGCATAAACATCTATAATAATTCTATTGTGCGAAAACAGAATTCAAACACAATGCGTTATGTTTAAAAAAGGATGGGATCAAAACTTCTTAATTCCATACATTCTTTTCTTGTTTTTACATTTTATATTCTTTTT
>Ga0315900_10010737_pt1 | contig 11420 bp, 10 predicted proteins | sample LakEriMetagenome_FD_203521 | JGI IMG/M metagenome (GOLD analysis project Ga0315900, IMG submission 203521) | Freshwater fungal communities from buoy surface, Lake Erie, Ohio, United States - Buoy 12 MA114 | ecosystem: Environmental > Aquatic > Freshwater > Lake > Lake biofilm | place: USA: Lake...
CGGCTGGTGTCGTCGGCGCATCGCGGCTGCGTGCTCTGAGCAGGGCGGCGCGCACCGCACAGGGCGCGCCGGCGACGTCGGGCCCGGCGCAGACCGGGCCCGAGGAGCGTCAGCGCTGGTTGGCCGGCACGGCCCGCGGCAACAGATCGGCGCGCCAGCCCCAGGCAAGCGCCGCCAGCAGCGCCACGCCGGCGGCGATCATGCCGAGCGCCGCCCCCACGTAGCCGGTCAGCGGAATCAGCGCCCCCGCGATGAGCAGCCCGAGCGGCAGCGGATAGATCGCGAGCATGCGCACGCCCATGATGCGGCCCCGGAACCGCGCCTCCGAGGTGCGCAACAGCAGAATGGCCAGCGACAGCATGCTCAGGCTCTGCGCAATGCCGGCCGCCACCAGCATCGTGATGGCCATCGGCACCGTGGTCGAGAGCACGAAGCCGACCAGACAGCCGTACCAGACGACGGTTGCGCCGAGCATCATCCAGCCGGGGCGCACCCGCGGCCCGAACACGCTGATCAGCACGGAGCCGATCAGCGCGCCGGCGGCGAAGCTCGCGACGAAAAAGCCCAGGCCGGTCTGATCGAGGCGGAACACATCGCGCGCGATGTAGGGCATCAGCCCGCCGGTGAAGGGAAAGGCCGTGAGATTGACCAGCGCCGCCAGCGTCATGGCCGCGAGCAGCCGGGGTGTCTTCCAGACGTAGGCCAGCCCTTCGCGCAAGTCGCGCAGCGGCGTGGGGCGCGGCGCCGCCGCGACGGCGAGCCCGCTGTTCATGCGCTCGGAGGCCGCACTGCCGGCCTCGGGCGCCGCGTGACGCGGCGCGTGTCCGCCATCGACACAGAGCGTGAGCGCCACGCCGAAGGCGTAGATCACCAGGATCGTGATGTAGGCCGGCACCATGCCGAAGGCGGCCATGAAGCCCGCGCCGGCGAGCGCGCCGCCCACCTTGGCCGAATCCATCGTGGTGCGCGAGATACCCATCGCAGACACCAGCAGCGTCGGCGGCACGGTCGCACCGACCAGCGCGCTGCGCATGCCGATGTCGGTGGGACGCACCAGCCCGCACAGCGCCGCCACGACGATCACCACGGTCGGGTCGAGTCGACCGGCAATCGCAAAGCCCAGAATCACCGCGGCGAACAGCGCGTACGACAGACGCATCGCGGCGAGCACATTGCGCAAGCCCAGTCGGTCACCGAGCGCACCGAGCATCGGCGACACCAGCGTGCCCACGAACTGCAGCGAGCCAAAGACCGTCAACAGCGTCACCGACCCGGTCTCGACCAGCACGTACCAGCCCAGGATCAGCGTCTCCATTTCGAGCGCCCAGGCCGTGCAAAGGTCGGCCGTCCACTGGAAGCGGAAAGGCCGCAGCCGGAAAGGCGTGAGCGCCGCGATCAACGCCGGGCCCTGGGCCGAACCGGCCTCGCGATCAGCACCGGCAGGATCAGCACCAGGTAGACGATCGAGGAGAACAGGAAGATGTCATTGGCACCGAGCGTGAGCGCCTGCTGGTCGACGATGCGATCGAGCTGGCCGCGGATCTGCTCGCCACCCATGCCGGCGCCGCGAAGCGGGTCGAAGAAGCCTTCCTCGAGCGACCAGCCGGGACGACTGGCCGCGTCGACGAGATCGCCGCGATGCACCTGCGAGCGCACATCCCAGGCGGTGGAGGCGATCGAGGTCCCGAAGGCGCCGGCCGAGATCCGCACGAAATTGCTCAGACCGGCGGCCAGCGGCATCTGGTGGGGCGCCACCTGCGAGAAGGAGATCGCGCTCATCGCGATGAAGAAGAGCGACCCGGCCACGCCCTGCAGCAGCATCGGGATGACGATGGTTCCGTAGTCGGCCTGCGTGGTGAACAGGGCGCGCAGCCAGAAGGACCAGGCGAAGGCGAAGAAGGAGATCACCGCCACCGTGCGCGCCAGGCCGCGATCGATGCCGCGGCCGGCCGCTGGCGAGAACATCACGGCGATCACACCGACCGGCGCCAGCACCAGGCCGGCCCAGGTGGCGGTGTAGCCCATCGCCTGCTGCAGCCATAGCGGCAGCAGCACCACATTGCCCGAGAAAAGCGCGAAACCGCCCGACAACGCGATCACGCCGCAGGCGAAGTTGCGGTTGGCGAACAGCCTGAGGTCGACCACCGGGTGGCGATCGGTGAGCTCCCAGGCGACGAAGAACAGAAAGCCCACCGCCGCGACCACCGCCAGCGTGACGATCTCGCGCGACTCGAACCAGTCCTCGTCGCGGCCGGTGTCCAGCATGATCTGCAGCGCCGCGACCCAGATCACGAGCAGCGACAGCCCGACCACGTCGACCGGGGCGCGGACGATGGCCGTCTCTCGCTTGCGGTAGATCGACCAGGTCATCGCGGCGCAGAAGATGCCCACGGGGATGTTGATGTAGAAAATCCACTCCCAGTGCAGGTTGTCGGTGATCCAGCCACCGAGCAGGGGCCCGCAGATCGGCGCGAGCAGCACCGTCATCGACCAGATGCCCAGCGCGCGGCCAGCCCGCTCGGGCGGATGGCTGCCCAGCAGCAGGGTCTGCGACAGCGGCATCATCGGCCCGGCCACCAGCCCCTGCAGCACACGGAAGGCGATCAGCCACTCCATCGAGGTGGCGAGCGCGCACAGCCACGAGGCGGCGGTGAAGAGCAGCGTGCTCGCCACGAACAGGCGAACCTGACCGAAACGCGCCGCCAGCCAGCCGGTGAGCGGCACGGAGATGGCATTGGCGATGCCGAAACCGGTGATCAGCCGCGTGCCCTGGTGCACGCTGGAGCCGAGGTCGCCGGCGATCGCCGGCAGCGACACATTGGCGATCGAGGCGTCGAGCACGTTCATGAACGTGGCGAGCGACAGCACCAGCGTACCCATCGCGCGCGCGCTGCCCTGCAGCGGCGGTGGCGGGGCGTGCGATGCGGCGGTCGTGGACATCCGTCGATGGTATCCCGCCAGGCGGGGCAGCCCGGCGTGCGCATGCCGGGAAGTGGCCGCGCATCGGTCCGCGCGGCAGCTAGCCCAGCAGCGGCCCGACGATGGCGAGCAGGGCCGCGCGCTCGGTCTCGGGGGCAAAGCGAGGCGAGCGGGCCAGCGCCCGCCGGCGCAGGTCCTCGAGCATCGCCGGTTCGTCGCGCGCGCGAGCGATCAGACGGGCGAGCGCGGCGTCGTCGCCAACCTCGAAACACGCCGGCCAGTCATCGCCGAGCAGCCCGAGGTTGCCGTCGATGCGCGAGGCGATCACCGGCGTGCCGCTGCGCAGCGCCTCGATGACGACATGGGCGCCCCCCTCCATGCGGCTGGCATGCACCAGCACGTGGGCCGCCTGGATGCGCCGCCGGACCGCCGCATGCGGCAGCGGACCCAGCCAGCGGTAGCCCGGGTGGCGGGCAGCAAGCTCGGCCGCCTGCACGCCGAGCGCCGGGTCGAGCGCGCCACCGATGTGATCGAGGACGATGTCGGTGCGGGCCGAAAGACGCCGTGCCGCCCGCAGGAAGGTCAGCGGATCCTTCTCCTCGCGCAGATGGCCGACCATCAGCGCGCGCAGGCGCCGCCGGGTGGGCTCGATCGGCCGGCGGGCACCGCAGGATTGCAGCACCACATGGCACTTGCCGCGCGACTCGGCGTCGAGCGCCTGCGGACCGCGCGCGTTGAGCACGACCAGCGCATCGGCCAGCCGCAGCGACGCGCGGGCCTCGGGATCGGACACGATGTCGCGATAGAGGTCGGTACCGGTGAGCACGACCACCAGCGGCGCCGACGGCCGCGCGCGTTTCCAGGCGGCGATCGAGGCTGCCGAGCGGCGCGCGTGCAGCGCGATCAACAGGGCATCGTCGCCCCCGGCCCACGCGCCGGCCACGCGCACGGGGTAAGCTTGGCCGAGCAGCCGCGCCCAGCGCCGCGCGGTCTGCCAGTTGCCGTTGTTGGCGTCGGCCAGCGCGGGCGTGACGATGACGATGGATCGGGGATGCACGACGCAAGCCTAACGCGAGATGCCGCGATGCAGGCCCGCCACGGCGGCCGGCAGGCGCTGGCCGCGATGCTGCGGCAAAGCCGCGGCGACACGCTGGCAAGCTTCGCCGCCTGGGAGCGGGCTCTGCCGGGGCTGCAGGTGCCACAGCGCCCCGGGCTCAACCCCCCGGTCTGGGAGCTCGGCCACATCGGCTGGTTCCAGGCCTACTGGACCATCCGCAACCCGCAGCGCCGGGCCGGCATCCATGCCCATCCCGCGGCCCCGCGCGGCCCGGCTGACCCGTCGGGTTCCGACAGCCTCTATGACTCCAGCCGGGTGGCGCACGCGACCCGCTGGTCGCTGCCGCTGCCCGACGCCGACGCCACACGCGGGCAGCTCGCACGCCAGCTCGAGGCCACCCTCGCCGGGCTGGCGGCCGAGCCCGACGATCGCGACGACACCCTCTATTTCTACCGTCTGACGCTGCTGCACGAGGACATGCACCACGAGGCGGCCCTCTACATGGCCTGCCAGCTGGGCATCCCGATCGACGACCCGCGCTGGCAGGCGCCGCGCCTGCCCGAGCCGCCGCCCGCCTGCGCAATCACGCAGGGGCCATGGCGGCTGGGCCATCCGGACGAGGGCGGCTTCGTCTTCGACAACGAGGTGCCGGCAGTGACGGTATCCACCCGCGCCACGGCCATCGACGCCCAGGTGGTGCGCTGGGCGGAGTACCTGCCCTTCGTGGCCGAGGGCGGCTACCGGGAGGCCCGCTGGTGGGACGACAGTGGCATGGCCTGGAAGGCAGCCCGCGAGGCGAGGACGCCGCGCGATCTGCGCGAGGACGCAGGTACCTGGCTGCAGTGGCGTCACGGGCGCTGGCAGGCGTTGCAAGCCGCTGAGCCGGCCTGCCACCTCAGCCGCCACGAGGCGCAGGCCTGGTGCCGCTGGGCCGGCCGGCGACTGCCCACCGAAGCCGAGTGGGAACGCGCAGCGCTGACAGCCGGGCCGCGCTTTCGCTGGGGCGATGTCTGGGAATGGACGGCCAGCGCCTTCGAGCCCTACCCGGGCTTCGTCGCGCACCCCTACCGCGACTATTCGGCGCCCTGGTTCGATGGCCGACCGGTGCTGCGCGGCGCCTCGTTCATGACGCAGCCACGCATGCACCATCCGCGCTACCGGAATTTCTTCCCCGCCGATCGCGACGACATTCCGGCCGGATTTCGCAGCTGCGCCCTGGAGGACTGAAGCGGCGGCTGCGCACGCGTCGGGCGATGAGCGGGAGCGTGCGCGCTCCGGGGGGTTGGGTACGATCGTCTCGGTCGCGCTGTAACCTGCGAGGCCGTCGCTGCGAACTCACCGCCAGTACCCGCCCGTCGGCGGGCAGCCCCAACCCCGACCGCACGGAGCCTCCATGACACCCCTCGCGCGCATGCTGCGACCCATCCTCGCCCTCGTCTTCGCCGGACTGAGCACGCTGGCGCAGGCGCTCACCATCGAGCCCTACAGTGCGCAGGCGCTGGCCACGGCCCAGAACGCCGGCCGCCCGGTGGCGGTGCTCTTCCACGCCGAGTGGTGCGGCACCTGCAAGCAGCAGGACAAGGCCTTCGCGCAACTGAAGACCGAGGCCGGCCTCGACATGGTGCTGCTGGTGGCCGACTACGACCGCGAGAAGGATCTGCGTCGCACCATGAACGTGCGCAGCCAGTCGACGCTGGTGGTCTTCCGCGGCAGCGTCGAGAAGACCCGGGTCGGCGGCGAGACCGACCCGGCCAAGCTGCGCGCCGCGCTGCGCACGGCGCTCTGAGCGCCCGTCCGCCGCCTCAGCGCGCACCCGGGTTCCGCTCCGATGTCCGTCACCTTGCCCCAGCTCGGCCTGAGCCTCGCGGCCGGCAGTCTCACCACCCTGAGTCCCTGCGTGTTCCCGCTGCTGCCGCTGGTGCTCGGCGGCGCGCTGCAGGCCAGCCGCCTTGCGCCGATCGCCCTGGGCGTGGGCATGGCGGCCTCCTTTGCCGGCATCGGCATGCTGGTGGGCGCGCTGGGCCCGGCCCTGGGCGTCGACGGCGATCATGTCCGGGTGGTCGGCGGGCTGCTGCTGGTCGCCCTGGCGGCCGTGATGCTGGTGCCCGCCTGGAGCGAGCGCTTCACGCAGTGGATGACGCCGCTCGCCTCGGGCGCAAGCACCGCGAGCGCGCGCCTGTCAGGCGGCTCGCTCGGCAGCGCGCTGCTGCTGGGCGCGGTGCTCGGCCTGGTCTGGAGCCCCTGCTCGGGCCCGCTGCTGGCCTCGGCGCTCACGCTGGTGGCCAGCGAGGGCGGCGTGGCACGCGGCGGCCTCATCCTGGGCGTGTTCGGCGTGGGCGCCGCGATTCCGCTGGTTGCCGTGGCCTATGCCTCACGCGCTGGCTTCACGCGCGCTCGCGGCTGGGTGATGGCCCGCATCGCCGGCCTGAAGACCGTGTTCGCGCTGCTGCTCGGCGCGATGGGCGTGCTGATCCTCACCGGCGGCGACAAATGGCTCGAGGCGCGGGTCAACGCGCTGCTGCCCGACGGCTGGCTGGCGCTGACCGTGCGGTTCTAGCCGGGCCGGCGCGCGCCGGCATCCGGATGCAGCGCCAGGAACACCGCGAACCATCCCGCCTCGTCGCACCAGTGGCGGGTGGCGCCGAATCCCGCCTGCGCGAGCAAGGCCTCGAAACCCGCGATCGTCCACTTGTGGCTGTTTTCGGTGTGGATGCGCTCGCCGGCGGCGAAGTCGCGCCGCGCGCCCGGCCAGTGCACCCCCAGCGCCTCGCTCGCCTGCAGGTGCATCTCGATGCGCGCCGCGACCGGATCGTAGAAAGCCACGTGCCGCCACTGCCGCAGGTCGAAATCCGCGCCGAGCAGGCGGTTCAGGTGACGCAGCAGATTCCGGTTGAAGGCCGCCGTCACGCCCAGCGGATCGTCGTAGGCGCGCTCGAGCACGCCCTGATCCTTGACCAGATCGACGCCGATCAGCAGCGCGCCGCCCTCGGCCACGGCGCGCGCCTCGCGCAGCAGGCGCAAGGCGTCATCGGGGGCGAAGTTGCCGATGCTCGAGCCGGGATAGAAGACCAGCGCCGGCGCATCGCCGCGCAGTTCGCCAGGCAGCGCGAGCGCGGTGGCGAAGTCCTGCCCCACCGCCGTGAAGGCGATTGCGGGATGCGCCCGGGCGAGCGCGGGCAGCGTGGCGCGAAGATGGTCGACCGCGATATCGACCGCGAGGTAGCGCCGGGGCGCGATCAGGCCGAACAGCGCGGCCGCCTTGGCGCCGTTGCCCGCGCCGAGATCGACCATCGTCGGGCCATCGCCCACGGCATCGCGAAGGGCGGCCGCCATCGCCGGGCCATGGCGTGCGAAGATCGATGCCTCGGTGCGGGTCAGGTAGTACTCGTCGACCTCCGTGATGGCCTCGAACAGCCGGCAACCCAGCGCGTCGTAGAAGAACTTCGGCGCCACGGTCGCGCGCGATGCGAGCAGGCCCCGGGCAGCCTCGGCGGCGAGCGTCCGCGCATCGAGGCTGTGAGTCTCGATGAAACGCGGCACTTGTCCCGGCAGCGGGGCAACGGGTGTCGGAGAATGCATGGCAGACGGGCGATTCGGGCCATGCACACTGTACCCGCTTACGATCCTTCGCTCGCCCCTGGAGATTGCCGATGTTCCACCCCGCCCTGTCTTTCCTGCTCAAGGCCTCGGCAGGCATCGCGGCACTTGCCGCCGCCGCCGTGCTGCACGCGCAACCGGTCTTCCGCGTGACGACCATCCCCGAGGAAGCCGCCACCGAACAGGTGCGCAAGTTCGGCCCCATCGTCACCTACCTCGAGAGGCGGCTGGGCATGAAGGTCGAATTCACCCCGGTGAGCGACTATCCGGCGGCAGTCGAGGCGCTGGTCAACCGCAAGGTCGATCTGGTCTGGTTCGGCGGCTTCACGCATGTGCAGGCGCAACTGCGCTCCGGCGGCCGGATCGTGCCGATCGCGCAGCGCGAGGAAGACACGAAATTCCAGTCGGTCTTCATCGCCAAGACCGACTCCGGCATCCGGAATCTGACCGATCTGAAGGGCCGACAGGTCAGCTTCGGCTCGCAGAGCAGCACCTCGGGCCACCTGATGCCGCGATTCTTCCTGCTGCAGGTCGGCCTGACACCCGAGAAGGACTTCCGGCGCGTGGCCTACAGCGGCGCCCACGACGCGACCATCGCCTCGGTGGTCAGCGGCAAGGTCGATGCGGCCGCCCTCGACATCACGGTGTGGCGCAAGTTCGTGTCCGAGAACCGGGTCGACACGAAGGCCGTCGACGTGTTCCACACCACGCCAACCTACTTCAACTACAACTGGTCGATGCATGTCGACTCCCCGGCCGAGCTGCGCCAGCGCGTGCAGAAGGCGCTGCTCGACCTCGATCCGGCCACACCCGAGGGCAAGGAGATCCTGCAGTTGAACCGCGCCACCCGCTACATCCCGACCTCGCCCGAGAACTACAAAGGCCTGGAAGCCGCCGGCCGCAGCGCCGGCCTGATCTGATGCCGCCACGCCCTGCGCCCGTCGGAGGCGCTGCATGAAGCTCGAACTGCGGGCCGCCAGCGCGCGCCACCCGGCCGCGCGCGCCAGCGCCGCCGCGGCGCTGACCGGTATCTCGCTTGCGGTCGGGGCCGGCGAGCAGCTCGCGGTGATCGGGCCCTCCGGGGCTGGCAAGACCACGCTGATGCAGCTGCTGGCCTGCGCGCTAGCACCGTCGGAAGGCAGCCTGCGGCTGGACGACACCGACCCCTGGACGCTGCCGAGGCCCGCGCTGCAGCGACTGCGAGGCCGGCTCTTTCTCGCGCCCCAGGTCCCGCCGCTGCCGCCGCGCCAACGGGTCGTCACCGCAGTGCTCGCCGGTCGCCTGCCGGCAATGACCCTGCTCGCCAGCCTGCGCAGTCTGGTTCACCCGATCGACATCCCGGCAGCGCATGCGGCGCTTGCGCGCTTCGATCTCGCCGAGAAGCTCTTCGAGCGGGTCGATCGCCTGTCGGGCGGTGAGCGGCAGCGCGTGGGGCTGGCCCGGGCGCTGCTGGCGCCGGCGCGGCTGTGGCTGGTCGACGAGCCCCTGTCGGCCCTGGATCCGACGCGGGCGCGTCAGGCGCTCGCCACGCTGGTCGACGAGGCGCGGACCCGCGGCGTCACGCTGGTGGCCACGCTGCATCAGGTCGAGATGGCGCTGGCCCACTTCCCGCGTGTCCTGGGGCTGCGCGACGGGCGCGTTGCCTTTGATCTGCCAGCAGCCGAGGTCACGCGCGAGCGGCTCGCCGAGCTCTACGCGCAGTTCGAACACGAGCTGGTTGCGGCCCCGAGCGCCGTCGCGCTGACATCGCCGCCGGCATCGGGCGCGGCACCGGCGCCCATGCACTGTCGATGAGCCGGTGAGTGCCTCGCCCACCCCGACCCATCCGGCGCTACGCGACCCGGCCTGGGTCGGCCGCGTCGCCTGGAGCGGTATCGCGCTGGTGCTGCTGTGGCCGCTGCTCGTGGCCACCGAATTCAAGCCCTGGCTGCTGTTCGAGGCCCGCAACCTGAAGGTCACGGGGCAGTTCCTCGCGAGCTTCATGCCACCGGCTCACGCTCCCGAGTTCCTGGCGATGGTCGTGCGCGAGACCTGGCGTACGGTCGCGATCGCCACCGCGGGCATGGCGCTGGCCATGCTGATCGCGGTGCCGCTCACCCTGCTGGCCACCTCGGTGCTGTCGGTGTCGGCGCTGCCCGGACGGATGGCCCGGCTGCCCTTCGCGCTGCGTCAGGTGGTACGGGGGGTGCTCGTCGTGCTGCGCAGCGTGCCCGAGCTGGTGTGGGCGCTGGTCTTCGTGCGGGTGGTCGGCCTCGGGCCCACAGCCGGCGTGCTCGCGATCGCGCTGACCTACGGCGGCATGCTCGGCAAGGTCTATGCCGAGATTCTCGAGAGCGGTGACCCCCACGCCACGCAGACGCTGCTGCGCAACGGCAGCTCGCGCCTGCAGGCCTTTCTCTACGGCCTGCTGCCACAGAACGCGGCCGAGCTCACCAGCTACACGGTCTACCGCTGGGAATGCGCGATCCGCAGCTCGGTGGTGCTGGGCTTCGTCGGCGCCGGCGGCCTGGGCCAGCAGCTCGACAATTCGATGAAGATGTTCAACGGCGGCGAAGTGCTGACGATGCTGGCGGTCTTCGTCGCGCTGGTGGCGCTGGCCGATGCCGTGAGCGCCAGCCTGCGGCGCACGCCGATGCGCGCCGAGCTCGTGCATCGATGGAACGCTGGCACCCTGGCCGCCGTCGGCGCCCTGCTGCTCGCGGTCGCGAGCTTTGCCACGCTGGGGCTGCAGTGGGCCGAGTTCTTCTCGCTCGAGGCGCTGCGCAGCATGGGTCGTTTCGTCGGCGAGTTCTTCCCGCCCGACCTGAGCGCCGCCTTCCTGTCCAAGGTCTGGGTCGGCACCTGGGAGACGCTTGCGATGTCGGCCCTGGGCACGCTGCTGGCGGCGCTGGCCGGTCTGGCCCTTGCGCTGCCGGCAAGCCGGCTGCACGAGGCCGATGCCGCGCGCGGGCGCGGCGCCACCCGGCTGCTGCTCAACGCGCTGCGTTCGGTGCCCGAGCTGGTGTGGGCGGCGCTGCTGCTGATTGCCGCCGGGCTGGGCCCTTTCGCCGGCACGCTGGCCCTCGCAGCCCACACCACCGGTGTGCTCGGACGACTGTTCGCCGAGGCGATCGAGAACGCGCCGCCGGGGCCGGGCGACGCGCTGCGCGCGCAAGGCGTCGGCAGCCTGCGGGTGTTCCTCTACGCGACGCTGCCACAGGTGCTGCCCCAGCTGATGAGCTACACCCTGTACCGCTGGGAGAACAACATCCGCGCCGCAGCCGTGCTCGGTGTGGTGGGCGCGGGTGGGCTGGGTCAGCTGCTCGCCTTCCACATGGGCCTGTTCCACATGGGCAAGACAGCCACGATACTCGGCGCGATGCTGCTGCTGGTGGGGCTGGTCGACCTCCTCAGCCTGCTGGCGCGACGCGCGCTGACCCGCTGAGGCCGCCGTGGCCCTGCATGCCCCGCCCCGCGTGGGCTGGCTCTTTCCCTACGACTGGGACGCGCAGGCGATGCATGCGCTCGCCGCGGCCGGCCACGCGCGCTTCGACACCGCCGGCTTCGACCTCTTTCGCTTTCCCGACCAGCTGCGGCTGATCGGGCTGGATCTCGAGCGTCTCGCGCAGCGTCAGGCTGCGCATGGCCGGCGGCGGGGCTGGCGGGGCGTGCTCTCGCACCACGAGCAGTTCGGGGCGCTGACCGCGGCCCTGGTCGCCGAGAAGCTGGGTCTGCCCGGCACGTCCCCCGAGAGCATTCTCGCCGCCCAGCACAAGCTGCACGCCCGACAGGTGATGGCGCAGATCGCGCCCGAGGCGAGCGTCGCCGCCGAAGCCCTGCCCGCGCGCTGGGGCGATCCCATCCCCGA
>Ga0315900_10010739_pt1 | contig 11419 bp, 12 predicted proteins | sample LakEriMetagenome_FD_203521 | JGI IMG/M metagenome (GOLD analysis project Ga0315900, IMG submission 203521) | Freshwater fungal communities from buoy surface, Lake Erie, Ohio, United States - Buoy 12 MA114 | ecosystem: Environmental > Aquatic > Freshwater > Lake > Lake biofilm | place: USA: Lake...
CCAGCGCACGGTGGTCGAGATCGGTCCCGGCAGAGGGGCGCTCACCGACCGTCTGGTGGAGCGGGCCGGCCGACTCGTCGCAATCGAAGTAGACCGGGATCTCGTGCAGCACTTGCGAGCCCGCTACAGCGGACGGGCCAATGTGGAAATCATCGAAGGTGATGTCCTCGAAACGAATCTCGCCGAGGTCGCCGGCGGGCCCTTCGTGCTCGCAGGTAATGTGCCGTATTACATCACTACGCCCATCATCTTCCATGCGTTGGCGTTACCCCGTCCCGACGTCGCCGTCTATCTGGTCCAAAAGGAGGTGGCCGACCGCATGGCCGCTCCGCCCGGTGACAAGACCTACGGTGCCCTGAGTGCCAACCTGCAGGCCTTCGTCCAGATCGAACTGCTGCGCAAGGTGCCGCCGGGGTCGTTCAATCCCCCCCCGGCCGTGGACAGCGCCGTGGTGCGGGTGACGCCAAGGGACACCGTTGTCGTCCCGCCTCCACTGGAAGCGCGGTACCGCAGTTTCGTGCTCGCGGCGTTCGGGCTGCGGCGCAAGCAGCTGCTGCGGGTGGTTCGCACCGTGGGGGCGCTCGATGCGGAGCGGGCGTTGGCGGTCGTGCATGCCGCCGGGCTTGACCCGGCGGCGCGCCCGGAAACCCTTGGCCCGGCCCAGTTTTCGTCGCTGGTTCAGGCGCTGGTCGCGTCATCGGCCAGCAACGACTGATCAGGCCGCGCCTTCGTCGAGGTAGCCGGGGTTGGACAGCGCGAACGAGAGCCCTTCCAACTCCATGGCCATGTTCACGCTCTTCAGGTTCACGTGACCTGGCACGGTGATCTGCGCCGGCGCAAAGTTGAGAATGGCGCGGACGCCTGCGGCTACCAGGCGATCGACAACGGCTTGCGCGCCCTCGGCCGGGATGGCCAGGACGGCAATGGGGGCATCGAGTCGGGTAAGGTCCTCTTCGATCGCATCCATGGGGCGCACGACGGATTCTCCCCATGGCGCGCCCACTTTCGCCGGGTCGTTATCGTAGACCCCGCTCACGGTAAACCCGCGCTGCCGGAAGCCGCGGTAGTTGGCGAGTGCCGCGCCGATCTTGCCGGCGCCGATAATGAGAACCCGCCACTCTCGCTGCAGCCCCAGAATCTCGCGCAGGTGGGCCGTCAGCTCGTGCACGGGGTAGCCGAGGCCGCGCTTGCCGAACGACCCGAAGAACGACAGATCCTTGCGCACCTGCGCCGGCGTGGTGCCGCACAGGTGAGCCAGTTCGTCGCTGGAAGCAGTCTGCTGGCCGCGCGTATCCAGATCCTCCAGATAGCGGAGGTACATGGAGAGACGGCGGACGGTGGATTCGGCGATGCGTTTCACGAATGAGCGCGAGAGCTTGTGAAAATCTTCACAAAGATAGGGGAAACGTAGGAGGTCGCCCGCATCAATACCAGCGGGGGACGTGGTCCCGTTGCTATCTTGTACCGGTGAGTGCCCCCCTCCCTCCATTCGGCGCGATGGTTGCGCCGCGTCCCACCACCCTCTCGGCCCGTGCCGGGCAGCTGCTCGCGGCAGGGCCGCTCGATGTGGTGACGCTCATGTGTCGGGTCTGTCAGGTGCAGCGACTGCAACCCGAGGCGGCCGAGCGGATGGCTCTGGCCCTGCTGGGCGGCAAGCCCGAGTTCCACCGACTCCCCAGCGGCCACTGGGCGCTTTCCGAGAACGGGAGCGTTGCTGCCACCGAGGCGAAGTCCGGGGCGCCTCGGCTCGCGGACATCGCGTTTGCCGTCGTCGATGTGGAAACCACCGGGACGCAGGCCGCGGGCGGCGACCGCGTCACCGAGATCGCCATCGTGCAGGTCCGGGGCGGGGAAGTCGCCGAGGTGTTCAGTCGGCTCGTCAACCCCGGCCGGCCCATTCCCCCGTACATCACCGCATTGACGCAGATCAGCTGGGACATGGTGCGCGATCAGCCGCTGTTCGCCGACCTTGCTCCCATGGTGATGGAGCGTCTCGCCGGGGCGGTGTTCGTGGCGCACAACGCCGCCTTCGATTGGCGCTTCGTGGAGGAGGAGCTGCGCCGGGGGACTGGGCACGTGTTGTCGGGCCCCCGCCTCTGTACTGTGCGACTGGCGCGCAAGCTGCTCCCCGACCTGCCAAGGCGGTCGCTCGATCATCTCACCCGCTACTTCGGTATAGAGATCGAGGCCCGCCACCGGGCCGCCGGCGACGCCCTGGCCACGGCGCGTGCGCTCTGCCGCATGCTGCGGATTGCGGAGCAGGAGGGGTATCACACCTGGCACGATCTGCAGCAACTGCTCGCTCCCTCGTCGGTGCGGCGCGCTGTCTCCGCCAAGGATCGCCGCCGCCGTGCCTTTCCGCTCCCTGTCACTGAGGACCACATCGCGTGAATGACCGGTTGCCCGCGGGGTTTCCCGCGCCGCTGCTCGAAACGCGCACCGTAGGCCGTCTGACCGTTCATGCCATCCAGGCGGGCGGGCAGCAACTCGACGGCGGGGCCATGTTCGGCGTGGTTCCCAAGACGCTGTGGTCGCGTCGTCTCGAGGCGGATGCGAAGAACCGTATCCCCTTGGGGATGCGCTGCCTGCTCATCGAACACGACGACGGCCTGGTCCTGCTGGATACCGGATTAGGGAACAAGGAAAACGCCAAATTCCACGACATTTACGGGGTCGAGAACCGGGGGGATGACGATCGGACCGCCCTCGAGGATGGCCTCCGTGCCGCCGGGTTCACCGCGGACGACGTCTCATTGGTCATCAACACGCATCTGCATTTCGATCATGCCGGGGGCAACAGCTGGCGCGCGCCGTCCGGTGAGGTGCTGCCCACCTTCCGCCGGGCGCGGTACCTCGTGCAGGCGGGCATCCCGTGGTCGCCGCCGGGCAGTTCGACTTCGTGCGGGGGGAGCAGGAGGTGCGGTCCGGGGTCACCGTGCGTCCGACCCCCGGCCATACCCCACACCACCAGAGTGTGATCATCCGCTCAGGCGGGGAGACCCTGTGTTTTCTGGGTGACCTGATCCCAACCAGCCATCATCTGCCGCTTCCGTGGATCATGGGGTACGATGTGGAGCCGCTGGTCACACTCGAGTCCAAGCGGGCGCTGTTGGCCCAGGCGCTGCGCGAAGAGTGGCTGCTGGTCTTTGAGCACGACGCCCACGTGGGTTTTGGGCGTTTGGCCCACGACGGCAAGTCGTACCACTTGCTTGCGGCGGGCTGAAGGGTGGGGCTGGGGGGTTGACCTCCGGCGCGGCCTGTCTAGGTTCCACCTGTTGTTGTTGCACCACACAATCGAGAAGCGGAGCGGCATCGATGCCACTCCCACCCTTCGGCCCTCGTTTCCGGCACTGGTTCGGCGAGGTGAGCTGCTGGAGTCCATCGTAACGGCCGGCAAGGCACGGGCACGCGAAGTGCGCGCGTCTGTCGTTAAGGTCGTGATCGACGCGGGCTCCGAAACGGGGTCCGCGTTTCTGTTTCTTCTACCGGAGTACGCACTATTCAGGATTCGACGAAGCGTCCGCCACGGGTGAACCGGCAAATCCGGATCAGTCCAGTTCGCGTGATCGGTGCCGATGGCAGCCAGCTGGGAATCCTCGAAGTGGATGCGGCACTGTCCATGGCGCAGGAGCTGGGGCTCGATCTCGTTGAAGTGGCGGCGGCGGCTCGGCCTCCCGTAGTCCGCATCATGGACTATGGCAAGTTCAAGTTCGAACAGGCCAAGCAAGCCCGACTCGCGAAGAAGAAGCAGCACGTGATCCATCTCAAGGAGGTCAAGTACCGTCCCGGGATCGACGATCACGACTTCGACACGAAGACCCGCCATGCGCGGCGCTTCCTCGAAGAGGGCAACAAGGTGAAGGTGACGCTCATGTTCCGCGGCCGTCAGATTGCCCACCCCGAGCTGGGCAAGGCGGTGGTCGAACGGGTCTCGCAGGAACTCGCCGACCTCGCGAAGGTCGAGAGCGCCCCCACCATGGAAGGGAAGTCGATGACGATGATTCTCGCGCCGAAGTGATCACCGGATGGTGATCGGCGCCTGATTCGAGAACACACCGCCCCACATGGTGGCGGTTGACCGCTGACGTGAGCAAATCATGCCGAAGATGAAGACCCACAGCGGCGCCAAGAAGCGCTTCTCCGTGACGGGATCGGGGAAGGTGCGGCGCCTGAAGGCGTACAAGAGCCACATCCTGACCAAGAAGGACGCCAAGCGGAAGCGCAATCTCCGTCGCCCGGCTATCGTCGAAACGAACGGCGAAGTCAAGCGCATCAAGCGTCTCATCCTGGCCTGAGGAACTTCCACTATGCCACGCGTCAAGTCCAACGTCGTTCGTCTCAAGCGCAAGAAGCAGATCCTCAAGCACGCCAAGGGCGCCTTCGGTGGCCGCTCGAAGCTGTGGAAGGCCGCCAAGGAAACCGTGGAGCGCGGCTGGCGCTACGCGTACCGTGACCGCAAGAACAAGAAGCGCGACTTCCGCCGCCTCTGGATCATTCGTATCAACGCCGCGGCGCGCCTGCACGACATGTCGTACAGCGCCTTCATCAGCGGGCTGCATGCTGCCGGCCTCGAAGTCGACCGCAAGGTGCTCGCCGATCTCGCCGTGCGTGAGCCCGAGGCGTTCGCCGCGATCGCCGAGCAGGCGCGCAAGGCGCTCGAAGCCAAGGCGGCTGCGTAAACACGCGGCTTCCCACACGGCACGCCACACGGTGGGCTGTGCGCATTAAGTTGAAGGGCCGGTGTCGAAAGATGCCGGCCCTTCGTGCTCCCGTTTCCCATTTCTGTCGTGATCATCTCCGATTACCTCGCTCAGGCCGACGCCCTCGCGCAGGACTGCCGTGCGTTACTCGACGGACTCGAGCCCGGCACGCGGCTCGACGTGGCCAAGGGCCAGCTCAACGCGCTCAAGGACCAGCGCCTCGAAGCGCTGCAAGCGGCGCTGCGCATGCTGCCGGCTGAGGATCGACGGACCGCAGGCACCGCCTTCAACGCGCTCAAGTCGTCCATTCAGGACGCCCTCGACGGCTTTGCCGCGCGCGTCGCAGCGCAGGGCGCCGGCGCGCCCTTCGACGGGTCGATGCCGGCCCGTCTGCCATGGCGCGGATCGCTGCATCCGGTCACGCTCGTCATCGACGAGATCTGCGACATCTTCCGCGAGCTGGGCTTCACCGTGGCCCTCGGCCCGGAAGCCGAAACGGAATGGTACAACTTCGGCGCGCTCAACTTTCCTCCCGACCATCCGGCGATGGAGCTGCACGACACGCTCTATCTCGGGGACGACACCCTGTTGCGCACCCACACGTCGCCCGTGCAGGTGCGAACGTTGCAGCGCTTCGCGCCGCCGGTGCGCGTGCTGGCACCCGGGCAGGTGTATCGCCGCGATTTCTTCGATGCGACCCACGCACCCGCCTTCATGCAGCTCGAAGGACTCGCCGTTGACGAGGGCGTCAGCTTTGTCGATCTCAAGGCGACGCTCGCGGAGTTCGCGCGGCGCTTCTACGGCGCCACGCGACGGGTGCGCTTCGGCCCCTCGTACTTCCCGTTCGTCGAACCCGGCGCCCAGATGGATGTCGAGGTCGATCTCGGTGATGGCAAGGGGCTGCGCTGGGTGGAGATCCTGGGATGCGGCATGGTGCACCCCAACGTCCTCGAGGCGGCCGGGGTGGACAGTGAACGCTTCACCGGGTGGGCGTTCGGCATGGGCCCCGCCCGCATTGCCATGTCGCGCTATGGTGTGAACGACATCCGTACGCTGTACGATTCCGACGTCCGCTTTCTGGAGCAGTTTGTTCGATGATCGTTTCGCACGAGTGGATCAGGCAGTTCGTCACGCACGAACTCTCCGCCCAGGACGTCGGCGAGGCGCTCAGCCGTCATTGCGTCACCCTCGACAGCATCGAAACGCTGGGGGCGCATCTCTCGGCGTTCGTCGTGGCGCAGGTGGTCGAGGCCGGCCGGCACCCCAATTCCGATCATCTCTGGGTCACCAAGGTCGATGACGGCAGCGGCACGCTGCTCGACGTGGTCTGCGGTGCACCGAACGTGGTGGCAGGGCTCAAGTATCCCTTCGCGCGCACCGGCACCATCATGCCCGGCGGGCTCAAGATCGAGAAGCGGAAGATCCGGGGCGAAACGTCGAACGGCATGCTCTGTTCGGCGCGTGAACTGGGACTGGGAGATGAGCACAACGGCATCCTGACGCTCGACACGGAGGCGGCGCCCGGTACCCCGCTGCTCGACGTGCTGGCTCTCGCCGATGCCCGCCTCGACCTCGATGTGCTGCCGAATCGTCCCGACCTGCTGTCGCACCTCGGCGTGGCGCGCGAAGTGAGTGCCATTGTCGGGGCGCCGCTGCGCCCCGTGCCCGCAGAGCTGAGCGCGCCCCTGTCGTCGCTGGCCGCCAAGACGGGCCCCTCGGCGGTGCAGGGGGAGCACGCCGCGGTGCGTGTGGAGGACGAAGGGGCTTGCCCGCGCTATGTGGCCGTGATCATCAAGGGCGTCTCGGTGGGGCCAAGCCCTGCCTGGCTCACGCAGCGCCTCGAGGCCATCGGCGCCCGGAGTATCAGCAACATCGTCGACGCCACCAATTACGTGCTGCACGGTTTCGGACAGCCGGTGCACGCTTTCGACCTGGCCACGCTGGCGGAGCGCCGCATCGTCGTGCGTGCCACGCGCGCCGAAGAGCGGATCGTCACCCTGGACGGCGTCGATCGCCCGTTGGCGGTGGATACCGTCTGCATCTGCGATGCGACCTCTCCGGTGGCGCTGGCCGGGGTCATGGGTGGACAGCGTAGTGAAGTCACTGCGTCCACGACCGACATCCTGCTCGAAGTCGCGGTGTTCGAGCCGCGGTTTGTGCGGGCGGTACGCAAGGCGGTGGGACTCAGCACCGATGCCAGCTATCGCTACGAACGGGGCATCGACGCGGGCAACACCCAGCACGTGGCCCGTTTGGCGGCGGCGCTCATCACGCAGGTGGCCGGGGGCGAGGTCGTCGAGGTCCTCGACGTGGGCGGGGCACCAGTCGCGAGAGCGGCGGTGTCACTGCGTCCCGCCAGGCTGGCACGCCTCCTTGGCATGGCCGTTCCGGTCACCGAGATCACGCGGCATCTCGAAGCGCTCGGGTGCACCGTCTCAGGCGATGGCGACGCGCTCGCCGTCCAGCCGCCCACGTGGCGTCATGATCTGCTGCTCGAGGTGGACCTGATCGAGGAAGTGGCACGGCTCGTCGGGTTTGACGCGCTCCCGGACGAGTTGCGGCCGTTCCGCCCCGGATCGGCGCCGGATCACCCGTTGCACCTTGCCTCTCGTCGGGTGCGCGACGTGCTCGTGTCCGCAGGGCTTGCCGAAGCGCGACCCATGCCCTTCACCGCCACTGGTAACGAGGCGTCGCCGCGCGTCCGCAATCCGCTGGCGGAGGATGAGCCCTTTCTTCGCGCGTCGGTACTGGACACGCTGGCCCGTCGGGCCGAGTACAACCTGTCTCGCATGCAGGGCAACCTGCGACTCTTTGAAATCGGCAACGTGTTTCTGCCGCGGCCCGCGCGACTGCCGCTGGAGGAATTGCGTGTGGGAGCCCTGCTCATGGGCACGCGCCGTCCGGCGCACTTCACTGAACCGACGCCGCCCGCCTTCGACGCGTGGGATGCGAAAGCGTTGGCTGAGAGCGCGGCGCGTGCGGCCTTCCCCGGTCGCGCGGTGCGCATGGTGGCGGTCGAAGGAACGCCCGCCTGGCAGGTGGAGGTTGATGGGCGCGGAATCGTGGGCATGGTGCATGCGGTCCCGCTCGATCGTCCGGCCTGGGCAACCGAGGCGTGGGGCGTCGAGCTGACCCTCGGGGTGCTGTCCTCAGATGATGTGGCGCCCCCCGGCGCTCACGCGCATGCCCCCGCCGAGCGGGAGGTGGGCGCCACCCATGCGGTTCGCGCCTCGGCGCTGCCCACCACACCAGCCGCCGAGTTCGACGTGGCGCTCCTGGTACCCGATACCTTGGCGGCGGCGGCGGTCGAACACGCCATCGTTTCGGCCGGAGGGGAGTTGCTGGAGCAGGTGCAGCTGTTTGATGAGTTTCGCGGAGCGGGCATTCCGGCCGGTATGCGCAGCCTGGCGTGGCGGCTGACGTGGCGGCACCCGGAGCGCACATTGCGCGACAAGGAGATCGAAGGGCGGCGGGCACGGCTGCTGGAGCTTCTCGAAAAGGACCTGGGGATCCGTCCGCGTGCGACCTGAGACCGCCGCTTTTCGCGAGCTGGACACGCTCGTCCGCAACCTCAGTGACCAGTTGGCGGGATTCCGCCGTCGGGCACTGGCCGCGGAGGCGCGTACTCGCGAACTGGAGCAGATCCTGGCCGGCATGACCGGCAAGCTGGACGAAGTACGCCAGCAGATGGAGGACACCCAGGCATCCCGGGACGCGGCGGTGGTGCAGGCGAAAACGCTCGAGGCACAGCTCGCGGCCGCCCGCGGGGAGGTGCAGCGCGTGCAGGCCGCCGTTGCCGAGCTATCGGCCAAGGCCACCCCCGAGGCGAGGGACCAGGAGCTGGCCCGCGAGAATGAGCGACTCAAGGCCCGGCTTGGCGAGGCGCGCGAGAAGGCGGCGCAGCTGAGCGAGAAGGTGCGCTTCCTGCGCCAGCAGATCGGACTGGGAGCCGACCGATGATCGATCCCAAATCGGTGGTCAAGGTGCGCATCATGGGCGAGGAGTACACGTTGCGAACGGAAGCTTCGCCCGAGCACACCCGCCTGGTGGCGGAACATGTCGATCGGACGATTCGCACCATTCTCAGCGGCAGTGCCACCATGGAGACCCACAAGGCTGCCATTCTGGCTGCACTGCAGTTGACCGATGAGCTCTTTCGGGAACGGTCGGCGATCGATGGGTTGACCACCGACATGCGCCAGCTGGCCTCCGACATCCGCCCGCTTCTGCCCCCTGCCAAGCGCGGCGAGGAACCGGGAGGCGCCTAGCAGGTGGGCCCGTTGCGGGCCCTTCGGCCCGCCCGTACTATCTGGTGAGCGGCGCTCGTCGACGCTGGGCAGGCGGAGGTGCGCGCGCGGTCGCGCGACTTCCCCGACCGGCCGCCGTCGGCGCCGCAGACCGATAGAGTGAGCGGCTCACGATCCAACCCGCGCAGCGCGCGGTGGAGTATAGATCCCCATGGGAGATTTCCCACTTGCAGCGCTCCTTGGCGCGGCGGGCGTTGTCGCGGCTGTCGTTGGCTTCGTGTTCGGGCGGCGGTCCGGACGCGCCATCGAGATCGCTGCCCAGCAGCGCGCCAAGGCAACGGCGGAAGACACGGCCACCCGCATTCTTGACGAAGCGCGTCGTGAATCGGAGACGATTCGCAAGAGTGCCGCTGTGGCAGGGCGTGAAGAAGTGCTGCAGCTGCGCGAGTCCCTCGAGCAGGAGCTTCGGCAGCGTCGCGGTGACATTGAGCGGGAGGAAAAGCGCGTACAGGATCGCGAGGCCCAGCTCGACCGCGCCCGCGAGTCGCTGGAGGGACGGGAGCACGAGGTGCAGCGACGTGCCCAGGAATGCATTGGGCGTGAGCAGGCTACCACGGCCCGTGAGCAGGAGCTGGAGCGCCTGGTCGGCGAAGAACGACGGCGGCTCGAGCAGCTCGCCGGGCTGAGTGCCGAGCAGGCCAAGGCCGAGCTCGTGCGGCGGCTCGAAGACGAGGCCATGGCCGATGCCGCCAGTCGCCTGCGCGAGATCCGCGAAACGGCCAAGCGCAACGCCGAGCGGGAGGCCAAGAAGATCGTGGCGCTGGCCGTGCAGCGCGTGGCCGCCGAGACAACGGCGGAGAGCACGGTGTCGGCGGTGTCGCTGCCCAATGATGAAATGAAGGGGCGCATCATCGGCCGGGAAGGGCGCAATATCCGCGCGTTCGAGCTCGCGACCGGTGTGGATGTCATCATCGACGATACGCCCGACACCGTGGTCGTGTCCTGTTTCGATCCGGTACGCCGGGAGACCGCGCGGCTGGCGCTGGAGAAGCTGGTGAGCGACGGCCGCATTCACCCCGGGCGCATCGAAGAGGTGGTGGTGAAGGCTCGCAAGGAGGTCGAGGCCGCCATCATCGAAACGGGTGAGCAGGCTGCTTACGATGTCGGGGTGGCCGGACTCCATCCGGAGCTCGTCAAGCTCATCGGGCGCATGCGGTGGCGGACCAGCTACGGTCAGAACATCCTGGCGCACAGCAAGGAGGTCGCGTGGCTGGCAGGGATGATGGCCGCCGAACTGGGGCTCGATGTGCAGCTGGCGAAGCGTGGGGCGCTGCTGCACGACATCGGCAAGGTGCTCACGCATGAGCACGAGGGCACGCACGTGCAGCTCGGGGTGGAGGTCGCCACCAAGTACGGCGAGAATCCGCTGGTGGTCAACTGCATCGCGGCGCACCACGATGATGTGCCCCACGAAAGCGAAGTCTCGGTTCTGGTGCAGGCGGCCGACGGGATCTCGGGCTCGCGTCCCGGCGCCCGCCGGGAGGCCTTCGAAACCTATGTCAAGCGTCTCGAAGGGCTCGAACGGATTGCGGCGAGTTATCGTGGGGTGGAGCGCGTGTTCGCCATTCAGGCCGGACGAGAGGTGCGGGTGGTCGTGACGCCCGAGCAGGTCGACGATACCCGCATGACGGCCATGAGCGAAGAGATCGCGCGCCGTATCGAGTCGGAGCTGCAGTACCCGGGCCAGATCAAGGTCGTGGTCATTCGCGAAAGCCGGGCGGTGGACTTTGCGCGCTGAGCTCATCGACGGCAAGGCGATTGCCGAAGCCATTCGTCTCGAGGTGGCGGCCGATGTGGCCGCCTTGGCAGGCCGCGGGGTGGTCCCGGGGCTGACCGTGGTGCTCGTTGGCGACGATGCCGCCAGCGCCACGTATGTGGGGGCCAAGGAGAAAGCCTCGAAGGCGGCGGGCATGCGCGGCGAGACACTCCGGTTGCCGGCCAGCACCACACAGGCGGAGTTGCTGGCGCTGGTCGAGCGGCTCAATGCCGACGCCGGGGTCCACGGCATTCTGGTGCAGATGCCTCTGCCGCCGCACATCGACCCCGATACCGTGATCCGGCACATCCGACCCGAAAAGGACGTGGACGGGTTTCATCCCGTCAACGTGGGCAAGCTCCTCATCGGTCACACCGACGGGTTTGTCTCGTGCACACCGGCGGGTGTGATCGAATTGCTGATCCGCAGCGGCGTCGAGACGCGCGGTGCGGAAGCGGTGATCGTGGGACGCAGCAACATCGTGGGGAAGCCCATGGCGGCGTTGCTGGTGCAGGGTCGGGCTGGTGGAGACGCCACGGTGACCGTGTGCCATAGCCGCACCCGGGATCTGGCTGTCCATACGAAGCGTGCGGACATTCTCATTGCCGCCATTGGTCGCGCCGAGATGATCACGGGGGACATGATCAAGCCGGGAG
>Ga0315900_10010740_pt1 | contig 11419 bp, 8 predicted proteins | sample LakEriMetagenome_FD_203521 | JGI IMG/M metagenome (GOLD analysis project Ga0315900, IMG submission 203521) | Freshwater fungal communities from buoy surface, Lake Erie, Ohio, United States - Buoy 12 MA114 | ecosystem: Environmental > Aquatic > Freshwater > Lake > Lake biofilm | place: USA: Lake...
CGTGTCTGTAAGGTTGGCAAATGATGCCGCAGTTGGGTCAAAGTTAATTCCCGAAACCAGTATTACTTTTTTATTTGCCGGAAGAATACCTCCAGTGGGCTCAATAAGAAGCCCACAATTTACAATTGTGCTATTCAATTGTGAAACATAACCTGCAGTAGTTGCATTTTGACAAACGCCTAACCAAGCATTAGAGGTATTCGCCCAAACTACATTCATGTTAGCCGTATTCAAATTATTGGGACCAACAAGAAACCTCACCAATTCATTGTTTCCTTCATTAGAGCCACAAGCATCTACCAGTATACTTTGAATATCAAAACAGTTTGTAGTTGTTTGAGCGACAGAGACAAATGGAAACAAAATGAGCATCCATTTCAATAATACTTTACACATAGGCGTTTTTCCAGAACGATGGCAAAATTAACAGATTATTAGATGAAAATAACCTTTCTACCTCATAAAATTGTTAACCTAATGTGAAACAATAGTTCTTTCGTATTAAATTGGGCTTTCTATATTTGCGCATGCAAGAAATGATTTTAATTCTAGACGTAGGTTCGCAGTACACACAACTGATTGCCAGAAGAATACGCGAACTTAACGTGTATTGTGAAATTCATCCCTACAATAAAATCCCTGCCTTAACTGCAAATATTAAAGGAGTAATCATATCAGGAAGTCCTTATTCGGTAAATGATAATGATGCACCATACATTGATTTGGAAAGTATTTTTTCAAAGACTCCGCTTTTAGGCGTTTGTTATGGGGCCCAGTTAATGGCATTTCAACTTGGTGGAGGAGTAAAAAAAAGCAATAACAGAGAATATGGGAGAAGCTTCCTGCAGCCAATCCATAAAAGCAAGTTATTAAACCATATTCCTACCAATTCACAAATATGGATGTCTCATGGTGACTCAATTGCGGAAGTTCCTAAGCATTTCACCATCACTGCTAAAACCGAAGATATACCTGTTGCTGCTTTTGAACACAAAGAGCTCCCAGTTTATGGCATTCAGTTTCATCCTGAAGTTACACATTCTGTTGACGGAAGTAAACTATTAGAAAATTTCTTGATTGATATTTGTCATTGCAAACAGGATTGGAGTTCGGCATCTTTTGTAGACCAAACAGTAAAGGAACTCAAATTGAAACTTGGAAATGACAGAGTTGTGCTTGGTTTAAGCGGAGGTGTTGACTCTTCAGTTGCCGCCATGATTTTGAACGAGGCCATTGGCAATCAGCTATTTTGCATATTCGTTGATAATGGACTTTTACGCAAAAATGAGTTTGAACAAGTTCTACATGATTACCGGGAAATGGGTTTAAACATTCACGGTGTAAGAGCGTCGGTAAGATTTTTAGATGCACTCAAAGGAATTGAAGAGCCGGAAGAAAAAAGAAAAGTTATTGGAAGAACATTTGTAGAAATTTTTGACGAAGAGGCACATAAAATCGAAAATGTAACTTGGTTAGGTCAAGGAACTATTTATCCGGATGTAATTGAATCAGTTTCTGTGAATGGCCCATCGGCAAAAATAAAATCTCATCACAATGTTGGCGGACTGCCTGAAACAATGAAATTGAAGATTGTAGAACCTTTAAGAACCTTGTTTAAGGATGAAGTAAGAAAAGTGGGTAGTGTTTTAGGGTTAAGCAACCTGATTCTAAATAGACACCCATTTCCTGGGCCCGGACTTTCTATCAGAATTTTAGGAGAAGTTACTGAAGCAAAAGTAAAGTTGCTGCAAGAAGCAGACGCAATTTTTATTGACCACCTAAGAAATAGCGGAGAGTATGATAAAGTTTGGCAAGCCGGAGCAATTTTTCTTCCTGTGAAAAGCGTTGGAGTAATGGGTGATGAAAGAAGCTATGAACATGTAATTTGCTTGAGAGCTGTTACATCATTCGACGGAATGACAGCAGATTTCTCACATTTACCTTATGAATTGCTTTCGAAAATTTCTGTAGATATCATTAACAAAGTAAAAGGAATTAATCGTGTGGTTTTTGATATAAGTTCTAAACCACCAGCCACCATTGAGTGGGAATAATCCATATAAATATGAAAAAAGTATTTTCGCTTTTCTGTATGCTGGCCTTTTCGATTGCAGTTACAGCTCAACTAGACAGCAGCAAAACATTCGTAGAAAACGATGTTACCTTTATGAACTACAAAGTAGTAAAAGGGAAAACGCTATACAGTATTTCAAAGGAAACAAAAGTGTCGCAAGATTCTTTAATTCTTTTTAACCCTTTTCTAAAAGAAGGAGTAAAAACGGGGGCTGAATTAAAAATACCTGTAAAACAAAAAAAGCAAAAAAGAGCTGCATCAATAGAGTATACTGTAAAAGCAAAAGATACAGAATATAGTATTGCAAAAAAATATGGATTGACTGTTGCTGATTTAAGGGCAATGAATCCTGAATTAGAAAATGGGCTTAAAACAGGAATGGTGCTCCAAATTAACCCTGCTGCTGCAAGTAAACTTCCAAAACAAGAAAACCAGCAGGTTATAGAAGTAATAAAAGACAGTATCCCTGAAAAGATAGAACCAAAACAAAAAGAAGTCAGGGAATGTAAAATTCAAGATAACATGCTTCAAAAAAATGAAGTGAATATTGCGATACTATTGCCATTATTTATTGGTGCCAACGAGGAAATTAATTCTAAATCGAAAATTGGTTTAGACTTTTATGCAGGTGCAAAAATAGCACTCGACTCTCTCAAAAAATCTGGCTTAAATGCGCAAGTATTTCTTTATGATACCCAAAATGATTCCTCAAAAATTACAGAAATCATAAATAAACCAGCATTTAAATCTATGGATTTAATAATTGGGCCATTGTACACTTCTGCTTTTAAGCCTGTTGCTGATTTTGCCAATAACAATAGTATAACCATACTATCACCATTTGCTCAATCTGAAAACATTCTTAAAAACAATAAACATGTTTTAAAATTTACTCCTGACAACAAAACTATGATTTGCAAAGCAGTAAACCAGTTGTCGGCTGAAAATAAAAATGCAGTTTTTACATTGGTCTACACAAAAAATGAAACAGATAGAATACTTGCTGATAGCATAAAAAATTCCTATTTGAAATTTACAGGAAAGAATATTAATACATTAGAATTTACCGGTGTTACAGAATTAGCGGAACAACTATTAGAAGCAAACGAAAACTTTGTAATTTTCCCATCCACCATTCAAATTCAAGTAATTGACTTTACGGTAAAATTGAATGCGCAAAGGCTTGGAAAAAGAATAACTTTAGTGGGGCTTAACGAATGGAACGCATACGATAATATAGATTTTGACTTATTAAATAACCTAAACTTTGTATACGCTACGCAAATGCACAATAATTATGAGGATACTAAAAATATAGCGTTCAGAAACAATTTCAAATCAGAATTCAAAACAGAACCAAGTCAATATGCTTTTCAAGGGTTTGATGTAACGCATTTTGCCGCTACACAACTTAAATTGTATGGTAAGAATTTCAGCGAATGCTTACCAAAAATTCCAACTTATTGCGGCTATAACTCGTGTTATTCTTTTCAGCAAATAGACCCCAAAAATGGTTACATGAATAACTACATTAATGTTGTGCAACTCATTGATTTTAAGCCAACAAAGATTAACAAGTAAATGGATAAAAAAGAAATATCAGCAACCTTTATTGCTTTACAAAATGATGTTATTGCAGCACTTGAGCAAGCCGATGGAAAGGGCGTTTTTCAAAAAGATGTTTGGGAAAGGCCAGAAGGCGGTGGCGGAATAACTGCAATTATCCAAGATGGTAATATTCTGGAAAAAGGCGGAGTAAATTTTAGTGCAGTTGAAGGCCCAATGCATGAAAATATAGGGAAAATGTTAGGAATTTCTGCATCTCATTTTTATGCCACAGGTGTTTCTATCGTAATACATCCGATAAATCCTTTTGTACCTATTATTCACATGAACATCAGGTATTTTGAAGTTAATACAGGTGAATACTGGTTTGGTGGAGGAATCGACCTTACTCCGCACTACATTTTTCCAGAACAAGCAACTTATTTTCACCAACAATTAAAAGAAACCTGCGATAAGACGGATACAGCATTTTACCCAAAATTTAAAACCTGGGCTGATAATTATTTCTTCATTCCACATAGAAACGAAACCAGAGGAATTGGTGGAATTTTCTTCGATAGATTGAGTCATTTATCAACACCACATTCAAAACAACAGTTGTTTGAATATGTAATGAATGTAGGAAAAACTTTCGCACCTACTTATACGCATTTAATGAAAATAAATGCAGAAATTCCATTTAATGAAAACAATAAACGTTGGCAATTACTTAGACGCGGAAGATATGTTGAATTTAACTTGGTGTACGACAAAGGAACTCGATTTGGACTAGAAACAGGTGGCCGTATTGAATCTATACTTATGAGCTTACCTGCTCAAGCAAGCTGGGAATACGATGTAGTACCGCAAAAAAATAGCCCTGAAGCAATAACTTCAGAGCTACTTGTTAAAGGGGTAAATTGGTTGAATTTACCTTAAATCGTTGATTTCAAATCCTGGGAAGTCTGTTTTTTTGAAATTTAATTGGGCTTCATCAACAGCTTCATTGGTTGAGAATTTTTTAATGTCGTAAGTATATACGTTTCCGTTTTTACCTTTTATTTCTGACTTCAGCACCTGTAATGCTGCTTTATCTACAAATAATCGAATGCTGTTGTAATCCTTTTCTTTAGGCACAATTGGAAATAAGTCTATAACGTGCACTATTTTAGCCCCCAGCTTTTCTTCTTTGATATATTTAAATTTGAATCCTTTTTCATACATAGTAAATATGTTTTTGGGGTTCAAAGCATCTTCTTTAGCTGATGGGTTGGAAATTTCCACTTCCTTATCATTTTTTAAAATTTTCCACATTGTTTTCCCGTCGCTAATAATTAGCTGGTCGCCCATATCGAGCCTATATTTATCGCCTTTCAAAAGTAGCTTCCAAAATTGTGAGTTATTTATTTTTCGGTCTTTATTTACCAATGAATAGCTGAATTCGGTTCTAATAGATGAATATGCTTTTGTTTTAGCACTTAGCTTATCGAGAATTCCTTTTGCTTTTTTGTCTTCTTGTGCATGAATACTAGCAAATGCAACTAGAAACAATACGAGTAATGTTGATTTTAATTTCATTTTAAATTTCTTGATTTCCGCTTTTCAAAAACTGCTCCAAAGTTACAGCATCTTTAATTATTACTTTACGAGCCTTGCTACCTTCAAATGGACCTATAATTCCAGCTTTTTCTAATTGATCAATAATTCGCCCTGCCCGGTTGTACCCTAGTTTCAACTTACGTTGAAGCAAAGAAGCCGAACCTTGCTGATGCATTACAATGATGTGTGCAGCTTCTTCAAACATTGAATCTCTGTCGCCAATATCAAAATCATCGTCTTCAGGAGGCGCGTTTTCATCTACATATTCAGGCAATTCGAATGCGGAAGGATATCCACGCTGATTTCCAATAAATTCGGTAATTTTATCAACTTCAGGCGTATCTACAAAAGGACATTGCAAACGAATTAAATCGCTTCCTGTGCTAAACAACATATCGCCGCGGCCAATTAACTGGTCGGCACCACCAGAATCGAGAATTGTGCGAGAGTCAATTTTAGATGTAACTCTAAATGCAATACGTGCTGGGAAATTTGCTTTAATGGTACCTGTAATAATATTCACTGAAGGTCGTTGCGTGGCAATAATCAAGTGAATTCCAATAGCCCGCGCCAACTGAGCCAAACGAGCAATAGGCAATTCCACTTCCTTACCTGCAGTCATAATTAAATCTGCAAACTCATCTACCACCAAAACAATATATGGCATGTAATGGTGGCCTAATTTCGGATTTAACTTCCGGCTCAAAAATTTAGCATTGTATTCTTTAAGGTTACGCACCATAGCCATTTTTAGCAATTCGTAGCGCTGATCCATTAAGATACAAAGTGAATTCAATGTATAAACAACCTTTTTTACGTCAGTAATAATGGCATCTTCACCACCGGGTAGTTTTGCCAAAAAGTGTCTTTCAATTTTGTTGAATAACGTTAACTCTACTTTCTTTGGATCGACCAATACAAACTTTATCTGCGAAGGATGTTTTTTATAGAGCAAAGAAACAAGAATAGCATTTAAACCTACAGATTTACCTTGACCTGTAGCACCCGCCATCAATAAATGGGGCATTTTTGCCAAGTCAGCTACAAAATTCTCATTGGAAATAGTCTTACCAAGAGCAATAGGCAAATCCATTGTTGAATTCATGAATTTTTCGCTGGCCAAAAGGGTTTTCATGGCCACAATCTCAGGATGTTGGTTAGGCACTTCTATTCCGATAGTTCCTTTTCCCGGCATAGGAGCAATAATCCTGATACCTAATGCCGATAAGCTTAAAGCAATATCATCTTCGAGATTTTTAATTTTCGAAATACGAACACCGGCAGCAGGAATTATTTCATACAAAGTAACCGTTGGACCAATACTGGCGCTGATTTTTGCAATTTCAATTCCGTAGTTCTTCAGTGTTTCGATAATCCTATCGCTGTTTGCTTTTAGCTCAACTTTATCGACTTGCGGTTTCCCCGAAGAATGATTTTCCAACAAATCCAATTCAGGGTATTTGTAAGAAGACAAATCTAAAGTTGGGTCATATTCACCCAACTCAAACTCTTGATTTTCAGATAATATTTCTTTCAAATTCATTCGCTCTTTATCCTCTTCAGTTAAAGGCAATGGATCTTCTTCGAAAGTTTTAAAATTTTCAATTACTTCTGGCTCTTCAACAGGTTCGTTAATGTCTAAAGTAAGGTCATTTGTTTCAGGTGAGAAAGAAACTTCAGGCATAGTTCTAATTTCAAAATCAAATGCATCTTCGCTTAATTCTCCTTCATCACTGTTTACATCTGTGATGCTATGATCTAATTCTCCTTCATCCTCTTCCTCCACCTCATTTTCTGTAATAGGAATCAATGGAGGAACATTCTTCATTTGGTTACCATTTAAATTTTGCATTTCCACATTTTTCTGAGACAATGCTGTTTCCATTTTTTGAGGTAGGCGGAAATTAAAGTTGAATGCCAACATTAAGAAAGTAATTGCGCTAAAAATCAAAACGAAAATTACTCCAACATTACCAAGTATTCCTGATAAATAATTGTTTAAGAGATACCCAAATTGACCGCCCCAGATTAAGCTGCTATCTTTTAAAAAAAAAGTACATGAAAGTGAAATAAAAACTAGTGAGAACAGCGAATAGCCAAGGGTTTTAGAAATAGGCAAAAGCTTCACATCAAAAAACATTCGAAATGAAACCACAAAAAGACAGAAAGGAATCAAATAAGCCGCAACACCAAACCATGAGTAGAAAAAGATATAAGCCAATAAAGCTCCAATCTTACCCATGCTATTTTGAACCGTTATACTTGAATCGTTCAAATACTGCCAAAATGGAGCATCTTTTACCTTATCAAAATCGACCTCATTATTAAATAGATGAGATGTAAAAGCAAAAACTAGAAAAACCGAAAACAAGAGAAAAAATAGGCCCGAGACTTTTACAAGGCGCTCATTATTCAATAATAACTTTATTGGGTTCTGAAAAGTACTTTTTTCTTTTTCTGGAGATTTTTCCTTTTTAGTCTTCTTCTCAACCGGATTTACTGGCTGTTCGGCAGGTTCATTTTTGAGTCGGTTGGTAGTAGTTGGCATATAAAGTTTACAAACGTAGAACTTACAAAAATCGATACATGAGCAATCAAAAAATCATTTTTTCTTAACTGCTTATCTACATAATTATGAACAAAGTGGTTTATCTACCTCCTGTCATCTTTTTCAAATCGTCCATCGACATTTCTTTATAGTCTGATGGGACAATAAACTTAGTATCTGAAACAGCTTCTCTAACAACCTCTCTTGCCGTTAAAGTCATTGTCAAAGGACCTTGAGCAATAGAAAACTCTAATGCAGCGCCGTCAACTTTCGACATTGGCCCTTCTTGCCCTTTGGAAGAAAATGCTAAATCTTTAGTTGACCAGATGTCAAATTTGGAACTCTTGCCAGATTTATCTTTAAACTCAACTATTGTTTTTGTGCAATTATAACCAGCAATTATTTTAGTTTCATTTGTCTTGGTAACCTTTGCTTCGTCCATTGCTTTTTTAGTTTCAGGGTTTGAATCTTCAAATTTACTCTTGATAGCATATTTCATCCCCATCATATCCATTAACACCACTGAAGTTTTAGTTGCCTCATCAGAAATTGTGGTATTTTTCATACCCATCATCATTGTCATTTCAAATCTCGATTTCCCTTTTTTAAACCAAGAAAAAGCTTCTTTGGGCATCATACTTGCCATTTGAGGGTCGGCATCTTTACCTAATTTGATGTCGTATACAATGCGACCTTCTGCTAAAGGTTGAGCTAATAAAGTTGATGTAAAAATAAAAAGGGATATGATTGAAATAATTGTTTTCATAAGATTTGATTGCTTTTTTGAAGGGTATTAAAAATATTTAAAATTAACAGCTTTAGTAATAACCTAAAGTTTTTAGCATCGATTTATAACTCTGCTCTTTGCCAAATATATAGGTTACAAGTTCGTTGTTTTCATCACGGGTGATAATTACGTGTTTAGGTGCGGGAATTAAACAATGCTGAATTCCACCGTAACCGCCTAATGCTTCCTGATAAGCACCAGTATGGAAGAAACCAATGTATTGCGGATTGCTTGAAACTTCTTCGTCTTCAATCTTAGGTAAAAACACCTGACTAATGTGTGCTTCAGAATTGTAATAATCCTGACTATCGCAAGTTAATCCACCTAAGTTTACACGTTTGTATTCTTTGTCCCAATTATTCACCGCCAACATAATAAAGCGCTGGTTAATTCCCCAAGTATCTGGCAAAGTTGTGATAAATGAAGAATCTATCATGTACCAAGTTTCGGTATCATTTTGTTGTTTTTTATCGATAATAGAATACAATGTTGCTCCACTTTCACCAACAGTATAAGAACCAAATTCTGTAAAAATGTTAGGTTCATCAACTCCCTGTTGTGCGCAATAGTTTTTAATCTGCTGCACAATTTCTTCAATCATGTATTCATAATCGAATTCGAAAGCCAAAGAATTTTTGATTGGCAGGCCGCCTCCAATATTTAAGGAATCCAACTCAGGACAAACCTTTTTCATTTCGCAGTACACGCTCAACACTTTGCTTAATTCGCTCCAGTAATAAACAGTATCTCTGATTCCTGAATTGATGAAAAAGTGAAGCATTTTTAACTCAAAACGCTTATCATCTTTCAGATTTTTCATGTAGTAATCCATGATCTCGGCATGTGGAATGCCTAATCTGGAAGAATAAAACTCGAAATTCGGCTCCTCTTCTGATGCTACTCTGATTCCAATTTTTGCCTTTTTAACAGTAAAATGGTCTTTGTAGTATTGCAGTTCATTCTTAGAATCGAGAACAGGAATGAGATTATGGAAGCCATCATTAACAAATTTTGTAATATATTCCTGATACATTGGTCGCTTATACCCATTGCAAATAATAAAATTATCTTTATTCAAAAGACCTCTATTGTGCAACTCTTCTACTATTGGCATATCATAAGCTGAAGATGTTTCCATGTGCGCGTCATTTTTCAACACTTCTTCCATCACGAAGCTAAAGTGAGAACTTTTGGTACAGAAACAATAATTGTAAGTTCCTTTGTAATCAGCTTTTGCCATTCCCACCTTAAACATTATCTTCGCACGCTGAATCTGCTGACTAATCTTCGGTAGATAGGAAATCTTCAACGGTGTTCCGTATTGTTCTATGATGTCCATCAATGGAATATCGTGGAAATACAAATCGTTATCGATGACATCAAATCCATCCTGAGGAAACTCAAATGTTTGTTTAATCAGGTCAATGTATTTGTTTTTCATTTTTAATTGGAGCTGTTCGATGATTTCTAATTTTTAAATTAACAATGAGTAAGTAACTTACTTCTCATTTAGAATGCAAAACTAAGTAATTTACTTTCATGAAGAAAGCAAAAATAATTTTACTTCGATCAGAACTTGGTGCCGGTACCAGAGGCGCCAGCATGGGCGTAGATGCCTTGAAAATAGCGGCAATTGACCTTGGAAGCGACTATTTCAGGAAACACGATGAGATAGAAGTAAGCGATGAAAACTGGTTACTACTCGAAAAAATTAAGTTTAAATACGCCAAAAGGATTCGTGGAATCATTAAAATTTATGAACGACTGGCTAAAACCGTTGCAAGAACTTTAAAGAACCCAAGTTTATTTCCAATAGTGCTTGCAGGCGACCATAGCACCGCCGGAGGAACAATTGCAGGACTAAAAATGGCATATCCTGAAGGGCGCCTCGGTGTAATTTGGATTGATGCACATGCCGACCTTCATTCGCCTTACACTACTCCATCGGGGAATATGCACGGAATGCCACTTGCAGCTGCTTTAGGTGCTGACAACCTCGAATCTGCAAGTAATAAATTAGATGACAAAACCATTGAACTATGGGAGAAACTCAAAAACTCTGGTGGTATTAGTCCGAAGTTAGATTTTAGAGATCTCGTATATATAGGTGTAAGAGACACTGAAGAACAAGAAGATGCTATTATTGAAAGACAAAACATTAAAAATATATCTGTGAAAGAGCTTCGAACAAACGGTGTAGAAAACACTGTTAATGAAGTGCTTGAGTATTTAAAAGAATGCGAACATTTATATGTTTCTTTTGATGTAGATAGCATTGACCCAAGTATTTCAGTTGGCACAGGAACGCCCGTACCCAATGGTTTACGCATTAAAGAAGCGAAAGAATTGATGATTCGATTTGCAAGCTGCCCTAAACTGCGTTGCTTCGAAATAGTAGAAATAAACCCAACTTTAGATACTGAAAATCACATGGCTGAAACTGCTTTTAAAATATTAGAAGCTGCAACAGATGCCGCGTTAAAACAAGAAAGCAATGAACATTAAACAATGGTTAGCCGATACCTTAAAGACTTCCATTTCAGAATTATATAGTAATAATGAACCATTAACACTTAGTATTCAAGAAACAAATAAAGAATTCGAAGGCGACTTTACTTTGGTTTGTTTCCCGTTAACCAAGCTTTCGAGAAAGAAACCTTTTGAAACGGCGCAAGAGATTGGAGAATTTATTAAGAATAAAGAGAATAATATTGGAAACTTTAATGTAGTAAATGGATTCCTTAACATTAGCTTAACATTCGAATTCTGGGTTAATTACTTCGTAACATTTATATCACATGTAAATAACACGGATAATACGAAAATTAGGGTGATGGTGGAGTATTCTTCACCAAATACGAACAAG
>Ga0315900_10010741_pt1 | contig 11418 bp, 10 predicted proteins | sample LakEriMetagenome_FD_203521 | JGI IMG/M metagenome (GOLD analysis project Ga0315900, IMG submission 203521) | Freshwater fungal communities from buoy surface, Lake Erie, Ohio, United States - Buoy 12 MA114 | ecosystem: Environmental > Aquatic > Freshwater > Lake > Lake biofilm | place: USA: Lake...
ATGGCCGGATCAGTAACGGACGACTGCCGATAGGCAGCACTCATGAAAATGTATTTCATCAGCGCCTTGGTGTCCCATCCGTTCTCCCGATACTGTATAGCCAAATGATCCAGCAACTCCGGATGCGTGGGCATAGCCCCCTGGCTCCCAAAATCATCTGAAGTAATGACAAGTCCCTTTCCAAAAATCAATTGCCAGATACGATTGGCTGCCACACGAGCGGTCAGCGGATTCTTCTCGTCAAACAGCCACCGGGATAATCCCAGTCTGTTCTTAGGAAGATCTTTTGAAAAAGGAAGAATGGCCGATGGCGTTGCCGGTTCCACTTTGTCGCCCGGACTATTATATAAGCCCCGGCTTAACACAAAGGTTTGTCGTGGTGAAGACAGATCTCCCATCACCATTACCTCCCGCACAGAATCATACAAGTTGCACAATGCTTTCCGGGTGGTAAATAATGCAGCGGTCGTATCCCTTGGCTTCACCGCATTTAATGGAAATGTTTTCTCCGCAAACAGATACTGCACCTCATCAGGCGTCAGCGCATCCGAAAAAATATGCAGCTCGTCCACTTCGCCATTGGGCATGGATCGGTCCAGGTTTTTTTCTCCCATAATGATCCCGGCCAACGCTCCCTTATGTATGCTGTAGTTCTGCCGAATGTTTTTGACAAGACGATCGTGTGTCACCGCAGTAGGCACCTTCTTTCCATTCACATATATCGACACCCCATCGGCCCTGCTGCTACCGTCATAACTCACAGCCACGTGCGTCCACTCATTCAGCTTCACCTGTTCTTTGGAAAACACACTTATCGCATCATGCGGATAATTATGGCTGAGCCGGAAATTCAGTTTATTGTCAACCAGGAGCAGGTCGTATCCCTGGTAACCATAGCGGTGATTCTCGGAATGATACAGTATGGTCGCCAATGGATATACTTCTGGTAGTTTCAGCCAGAGGCTGTAAGAGAACGGCTCATAACGTTCCCAATAACCCACCTGGGTGGCAGGGAACATCACCCGGCTCTGGTCGTTATACTTGTAAGACTTCCCGGTTCTGCCCGTTCCGAAATCGACTTTTCGGAAAGAAGGACTGGTAGCTTTATCCGCTTCATTGATGAACAAAGAAGTTTTCTCATCTTTCACCAGCACTTTATCGAAACTTAGTTTGGCCACTACTTTCGCGGACAACGATTGGGAAATCCCACCCTCACCAGCCGCTTTCTGGCTCGCTATATAAGCAGCGATCCTGTTGGCCTCCTCTTTTTCAAGTGTTGCGATCTTCTTCTTAAGCTCCCTGATCTGCGCGTCCTGCTGCGAACTGGTCAGCAACAGTGTAGGACCCGGGACCACCATATCGTCGCCGTAATTAGGACTTCCTTTTTCAAACGTACTGTTGAAGAAGGCAAACAGGGAATAATATTCCTTTTGGCTTAGCGGGTCATATTTATGATCGTGGCATTTAGCGCAGCCTAAGGTCATGGCCATCATCGCCGTGCCTAACGTGTTTGTCCTGTCTGCCACATACTCCACCCGAAACTCCTCTTCGATGATACCTGCCTCACTGTTTTGCTTATGATTCCGGTTAAACCCTGTGGCCAGTATCTGCTCTTTTGTAGGATTGGGAAGCAGGTCGCCTGCAAGTTGCCAGGTGATGAAATCATTGAACGGAAGATTGCGGTTATACGCATTGACCACCCACGCTCGCCAGGGACTCATATCGCGGTGTTTATCATCCAGGTATCCATGGCTGTCGGCAAACCTCGCAACATCCAGCCAATAGGCTGCCATTCGCTCGCCATAATGATCTGACGCAAGATAGCGGTCCACCAGTTTCTCGTATGCCCCGGGGTCTTTGCTGGCTACAAACGCATCGATTTCTTTAACATCGGGGGAGATGCCGCGGATGTCGAAACTCAGTCGCCGGATCAGGGTTTCCTTATCTGCTTCGGGCGCAGGCTTCAGGTTCTTATCCTCTATGCTGCGCAGGATGAAGGGGTCGATGTCGTTCCTGACCCAATCGTCATTGTCGACCCTGGGCGGGTCCTGCTCTTCGGGTGCCACAAAGGCCCAATGGTCTTTATATTCCGCGCCCTGCTCGATCCATTTGATCAGCACCGCTTTCTCGTAAGGCGTCAGTTCAAGATGTGATTCGGGCGAAGGCATCCGGTATTCGGGATCATCGCTGAGGATGCGTTGCACCACTTCGCTTTTGGCGGCATTGCCGGGGTTGATGGCCCGTAAACCGGATTCGGTTTTGGCGGCATAGGCGAAGGAGGCGATGTCGAGCCGAAGGTCCGCCTTTTGCTTTTTCTCATCCGGACCATGGCATAAAAAACATTTGTCGGACAGTATCTTCCGCACATCTTTATTGTAGTCGATCGTCTCCGGCAGACTACTGTACACTTCTGCAACATCGGGCGGCATGTCCATATTGCTGCAGGCGATCATGAAAACAAAGCCTATGACAAATACATATTTCTTCATGATGATTCCCTATCGGAAGGCGAATAAAAAATGGCATTATGATCAAGAAGATCCGGCGGATCTCCTTAAACATAAGGAATTTTCGGGCGGCATATTACGAAATCGATTTCCTTTCTAAACCGCTGTCAGTTCTTATACCATATATCCAGGAATTGGGCACAGATCCATTCCTGGCGGGGCAGATGGAATACGCCTTTGAATAGGTTCCCTTTGGCGGTTTGCGCAACCGTTCCATCCCGGTGCAGGTAGCCGAACCACTCTCCGAATTGCTTATCGTGAAAATGCTTGTACGAATACGCGTGCACATGGCGGTGCCAGTCCGCGTACTTCTCGTCTTTGGTGAGCAGGTAAGCCAGCAGGGTAGCGATAATCGCTTCGTTATGCGGCCACCAGAATTTCATATCCTGCCAGTATTCCTGCACGGGCTTATGGAATACATCGCGGAAATAGAAAAGTCCGCCGTGCTCCCGGTCCAGCCCGCGCTCCCACATATAATCGAGCATTCTGCAACCCAGGTTGATGAGTTTGGGGTCATTGTTCCTGTGCAGGGCTTCTGCCAGTATGAACCATGCGCCTTCGATCGCATGGCCGGGGTTCAGGGTACGGCCATCGATATGATCGATAATGCTTCCATCGGGAGCCACCTGTTCCATAACGCAACGGATATCGTCTTTGACGAAATATCTTTCAATATCACTGATCCAGTTGCTGATCCAGCCATCACATCTGTCATCGCCAATGGTATCGCGCAACTGTTGGGCCGTGTTCATCATGATCATGGGTACGCCGATACCCTTTGATGGCCGGGTACTGGTGAACTTTGGCTCGAGAAGTCCGGGTACGGTGGCATATTCAATGCATTTGCCAAAGATGCGCCTCGCGTTATCGGCCGCTTGTTGGTCACCGCTGGCTTTGGCATAAGCGGCAGCGGCGATGACATAAAAAGTTTCCGAAAAAAAATAGCGTCTTTTCCGGATGGGGCGACCGTCGCGGGTGACGTGAAAGAACATTCTCCCATCATCGTCAAAACAATGTTTACTCAGGAACTCATAACCAAGCCTGGCACCTTCCAGCCACTCCGGTCTTTGCTCAACAGTATTGTACAATGTGGCCAGCATCCAAACGGTGCGGCCCTGTATCCATACAGCCTTGTCATCATCTATCAGTGATCCGTCCGCATCCCGCATCAGCAAATAACCTCCATACTCCTGGTCATAGGAACGTGGAAACCAGAAGGGTATCGTGTCCCCCAATAATTGATCCCGATAAAATGCCTTTAGCCCATTGAGCTCGTCGTCAGTATAATGCACGATTGATATTGATCTCCCCAATAAATGTAACCATCTATGACCGATTTGTGAAAAGATTCAGGCACCATGCGGCTTGCCGCTAAATAATTTTATCTTTCCGGTATTTGAATTGAACCCACACAAATGGCAAACAGGACTTACGGATTCGGGATCATTGGCGCAGGAATGATCTCGCATATTCATGCAAAGGCGATCAATGACATTCCCCATGCCCGCATAGCAGGTGTCTTCAATATCAATCCCGCTAAAGCAGATGCATTTGCAAGCCAGTATCAATGCAAGGCCCATCACCAGCTTGAAGACATGCTTGCGGATCCTGCGATCGACATCGTTTGCATCTGTACGCCATCAGGGGCACACCTCGAGCCTGCGTTGAAAAGCATTGCAGCGGGCAAGCACTGCCTGATCGAAAAACCGCTTGAAGTGACCCTGGAAAAATCTGATGCCATCATCAATGCTGCGGCCAGTGCCGGAGTGAAGATCGGCGTCATCTTCCCATCCCGCTTTTATCCAGCCAGCATGCAGCTGAAAAAAGCGGTTGACGAAAATCGTTTCGGGAACCTGGTGCTGGGCGATGCTTATGTAAAATGGTATCGCAGTGCCGCATATTATAAATCGGCTGCATGGCGGGGAACCTGGCAGCTTGACGGCGGTGGCGCGCTGATGAACCAGGGCATCCACTCGGTGGACCTGCTCCAGTGGTATATGGGTCCCGTCGCCTCCGTTCAGGCATTCACCGCTAACCGGCAACACAAAGGCATTGAAGTGGAAGATACCGTGGTGGCTGTTTTGAAATTCGCCAACGGGGCACTGGGAAACATCGAAGCCTCAACAGCCATCTTTCCCGGCTCATTGAAGAAAATTGAATTGATGGGCACAGCAGGATCTGCTGTCATGGAAGAAAGCACCCTGATCAAATGGGATTTTGAACAACAGTTGCCCGCCGACCAGGACGTGCACGAACTGATGTCAAAACCAAAAAGCACGGTGGGCGGCGCTGCAAACCCCGCTGACCTCAGCACCCTTGGCCACCAGTACCAGATCGAAGACATGATCGACGCGGTGGAGAAAGACAAAGACCCCCTGGTTGACGGACTGGAAGGACGTAAGTCGGTCGAAATTGTACTGGCCATCTACGAAAGTGCGAGGACAGGGAAAATGGTAACCCTGCCCCTGAACAAAACCTGATTCAACGGTCATCAACAGTGAACACGGCCCGGCAGCAATTCAGCTGGCTGGCCCCAAAGGGAACTGCCTTAGTTTGTCGTGACTTTTAAGTATTTTGCCGAAATAACCAATTAGACCATCATGCAAGATGTTTTTGAAAAAGTAAGGGAGCTGATCGCAGAGAAAAAAGGGATCGGCGCAAGCGAAGTCAACATTACTGACAGTTTTGAAGACCTGAACATGGATTCACTGGATTCGGTTGAACTGATCAGTGAGTTGGAAGATCATTTTAAAGTGAGCATTCCCAACCAGGAACTGCTGCAGATAAAAACAGTAAAAGAAGCGGTTGACAGTCTTTCAAAACTTGTTGGAAGCACCAGTAACTGATTTGATATGCAGGGAAGAAGAGTTGTGATCACGGGCCTCGGTATTATCTCTGCCATCGGCAATACGGTTGACGAGGTATGGGACAATGTTGTGCATTGCCGTTCGGGCATTGGGCCACTGACCGCCATCGATCCTTCCCTGACCCGTATAGCCACCGTTGCTGAAGTCAAGAACTTTGTGCCGCTGGAGCATTTTGATAAAAAAGAACTGGATATGCTCGACCGCTTCGCCCAGTTCTGCCTGTATGCCGCCCGGCATGCGGTGAAAGATTCGGGTATTGAATTCACGCCGGAACTACAGGCGCGAACAGCGGTGATCACCGGCACCAGCATAGGTGGTGAAACGCAGCACGATAAAACCCTGTCTGACCTCTACCTCGAAAAAAAAGGGCGCGTACATCCTTTCAGCATTCCGATGATCATGCCCAATGCGGGAGCCAGCCAGGTCTCCATGGCTTTTGGGCTGACAGGTCCGGCATATACCATGACCACCGCTTGCGCATCGTCTAATCACGCTTTGGGCAACGCCTTCTGGCTGTTGCGCAGTGGGATCTGCGATGCGGCCCTGGTTGGTGGCAGCGAAACACCCACCACCTATGGCTACCTTAAATCCTGGGAAGCCATTCGTGTAGTGGCCCCGGATACCTGCAGGCCCTTCTCAAAAACAAGGCAGGGCATGACTTTGGGCGAAGGCGGTGCCATGATGGTGATCGAAACGCTGGAATCTGCACAGGCAAGGGGCGCAAAGATCTACGCAGAGATCGTAGGCTTCGGCATGACCTCAGATGCCTCACATATCACCAAGCCTTCCCAAACAGGCGCGGAAGAAGCCATGCGCCAGGCTTTGAAAGACGCAAATCTTCAACCCACTGATATTGACTATATCAATGCGCATGGAACCGGAACCATGGTCAATGACTCTATGGAAGTTGCCGCGATTAAAACAGTTTTTGGCGATCATGCCCGCGAGCTTGCATTGAGCTCCACCAAATCCCTGCATGGCCATGTGCTGGGCGGTACCAGTGCATTGGAAGCTGTGATCACCTCCTTAGCCATACATCACAACATCCTTCCACCCACTGCCAATTTCCAGGAAGTGGATCCGGAATGCGATCTGGACGTAGTACCAAACAGCTCCAGGCCCAAGGTCATCCATCACGCTTTGTCTAACTCATTCGCTTTCGGCGGATTAAATGCAGTAGTGGCGTTTTCCAAGTTCAAAGACTAAGAAATTTCCCTTCTTCCTCCGGATAAAAAGTTATCCACTTTCCGTGCCTGCAATAATTTGTAGCAGAAAGGATTAGGCATTTACATCGTCCCATCCCATGTTCAGGGGTTTGATAATCCCACCCTTCAGCATATCTTGGCCTTACCCTGCACCTGAGACGAAAGACATTTATTCACCAAACCAATCTCTATGAAACAAAGGATCATTGTTCCGATGTTGTTCGTTTGTCTTGTCTGTCTCTCGTTCACCTCCATACCGTCCTCAAAGCCATCCAAAGGTGCCACCAGTACGTTCGTTGGCATCAGCGGGGAATACAACCCCATGTGCGGCGAAACGATCATGGTCACCGGGAAACTTCACATTGTGCAACAGACCGTAACAAACAAAAACAAAACACGGATCATGCTGTTGGGCAACTACCAGGGCGTTTCCGGTGTAGGAACAGAATCGGGGCAACGCTACCAGATCATGTTCTCCCAGAAGAACATCCAAACCGTTGATGTGGCTGGCGGGCAGACATTTGCCGCTTCATTTTCCGAGAACCTGGTTTCTCCCGGCAAAGGGATGATCAGCTTCTCAGTGAACGTCTACTTTGCGCAGGATGCCAGCGGGACCATTACTGCACAAGATTCCGAGATCGTTTTTTGCGAATAAAACGAAACGGAACTACTCTCCTTTCTATCTTTGCGCCCTATGGGGCAGAAAAAACTGATCCGGTTCGCTGAGATCCTCGGGTTCCGGAATGTTTTGCAATATCCGCAGGCCATTAAAGGGAAATGGAATGATCATTTTTCCAACCATTCACCCATTACCCTTGAACTGGCCTGCGGGAAAGGAGAATACACGGTAGGGCTTGCCCGAATGCACCAGGACAGGAACTTTATTGGAGTTGACTTAAAAGGCAACCGGATCTGGGTTGGTGCCAAAAAAGCGTTGGCCGAAAACCTTGAGAACGCGGCCTTCCTTCGGACCCATATCGATAAGATCACAGATTATTTTGAACCTGGCGAAGTGAAAGAGATCTGGATCACGTTCCCGGATCCCCAACTTAGGGTATCCCACGCGAAAAAACGCCTGACTCATCCTAAATACCTTAGGCTTTATCAGCAAATTCTGGAACCCCGGGGGCTGATCCACCTTAAAACCGATTCCCCAGACCTTTACGCTTTCACCTTGCTGGTGATCCACATGTACGGACTGCCTCTGCATAAGGCTTGGGACAATGTATACGCAGAAGACAGCAGAATGCCTGAACTGGATATAAAAACCCATTACGAAAGTCTCGATATCGCAGGGAGTAACCGGATACACTATATCTGCTTCTCACTCCCTACCGAGCCTTTGCAAGATCTTGATGTACAACTGAAAGAGGCATTAAAAATAGAAAATGTTAAACAATCCAACGAATTGAACGGGATTTAAACCATCTTCCCCAACGCGTTGTTTAAACATATTCTGACTCGAAAAAAGAGCCTCTCTAACGTGCGATTTATTGTTCTTGACCCATTATGAAAAAAGACCTGAAAGAAGGAGTGGATTTTTATTACAACGAGATGGGCTACATGGTCCTCACCGCCCACTACCATCTTACCAAAGGGAACTGTTGCGGAAATGGCTGCCTGGAATGTCCGTACGACTATAGGAATGTCCCCGAGCCGAGAAAATCAGAATTGCTCCAAAAACGGGATACCAAAAAAACGGCATGATCCTTCCCACAGGCGAAGCGTCCCATAGCTAAGCCATCGAAAATCAAAGGTAGTTTCCGCTCTTCCAAACAGCGACAATAACCGCAGAAAAAATCTGTAGATTGCCTTGCTAAAAATGGCTGTCTGGGCATGACCAATACCGCTACCAACAGAACTTCTTTCTTTGACGATGTATACGCGGTGGTGCGCATGATCCCGAAGGGTCGTGTTAGTTCCTACGGTGCGATCGCAAAATACCTGGGCACCAAACTGTCCGCAAGAATGGTAGGATGGGCCATGAATGCTGCGCATAACGTGAGTCCCAAAGTTCCTGCGCACCGGGTGGTCAACCGCAATGGCATGCTCACCGGCAAACATCATTTTGCCACACCCACGCTGATGGAAGAACTGCTCCTGAAAGAGAAAACAGAAGTGCGGGACGAAAAAGTGGTGGACTTCGCCAAAAAATTCTGGGACCCTTCAACTGAATTATCATTATGAAAAAACTACTGCTGCTGCTTTTGATGGTATCCAATCAACAGATCCGCGCGCAGGATATCATCGGCGACTGGTATGGCGCTCTCAAGATCGGCGCCAACCAGCTCAGGCTCAACCTGAACTTTGCAAAAACGGACACCGGTTACGCGGGAAAACTGATCAGTCTCGATCAGAACCCAATGCCTATCCCGATGCAATGGGTGAAATTCGAGCAGCAAACGCTGAGCTTTAAAACCACCATGGCCAATATTGAATACACTGGTGTTTTGAAAGATGGGCTTATTGACGGTATTTTCAAACAAAGCGGCAATGCCCTGCCGCTGCAATTGGGCCGCACAAAGATTGAAAAGAAAACGGCCGCGAAAAGACCGCAGGAGCCCAAAGCCCCCTTCCCTTATGTCTCGGAAGACATCGAATTTCGAAATGAAAAAGACAACATCAGCCTCGCCGGCACACTTACGCTTCCGGCAACGAATGGGAAGTTCCCGGTAGTTGTGCTGATCAGCGGCTCTGGTCCGCAGGATAGGAACGAAGAACTGCTGGGCCACAAACCATTCCTGTTACTGGCCGACCATCTGACAAAAAACGGCTTTGCCGTGCTGAGATACGATGATCGGGGCGTTGCGAAATCAAAAGGAAATTTCAAAACAGCAACGTCAGCAGATTTTGCAAAGGATGTATCCGCTGCCGTAAACTATCTTAAAACGAGAAAAGAGATCGACTCCAAAAAAATCGGGCTCATCGGGCATTCAGAAGGCGGCCTGATTGCGCCAATGGTTGCTGCTGAATCAAAAGACATCGCCTTCATCGTATTGCTCGCAGGGCCTGGTGTTCCGGGCAAGGATGTGATCTCATTGCAGGGAGCGCTGATCGCCAGGGCCATGGGCGCGGCAGAAGCCGATATCAGGGCCGGTGGAGATATCACAAAAGAACTGATGAATATCGTTATCAGTGGAAAAGACAGCGCCATAGTGAATAAAGATTTTCAGGCGGCTTTAGATCGAAACTACCAGAACCTGCCGGACTCGGTGAAGAAGGGTTCGACAATGGCGGCATTTAAAAGCCAGTATGCACCCCTCAATGATCCCTGGATGAAATATTTCCTGGCCTATGATCCGGCAACCTCCCTGCAAAAAATTAAAATCCCCGTATTGGCGCTGAACGGCTCGTTGGACCTGCAGGTTTCCCCATCCCAAAACCTTCCAGCCATCAAAGCAGCGCTGGACAAGGCAAAGAATAAAAAATACCTCATCAGGGAATTACCCGGATTGAATCACTTATTCCAGGAAACCAAAACAGGATTACCATCGGAGTATGGCGACATCGAACAAACCCTTTCGCCCATGATGCTGACGGAGCTCACGGATTGGCTGAAGAAAACAATATGAAAAATCAGGTATAGTAAGGGCTGATCATCAGATAAACGACCACACCGGTCACGCTGACATAGAACCAGATCGGCCAGGTGATCTTTGCCAGTTTGCGATGTGCAGGGTATTCCCCGGTAAGGCCACGATATGCCGTGAATAAAATGAACGGAAGGATCACGGCAGCCAGGAATATATGGGTGATCAGGATAAAGAAGTATACGTACCGGATCATTCCGGTACCCCCAAAAGTCGTACTCCCGGAAAGCAGGTGATGGGCAATATAGGAAACCAGGAACAATACGGACAGCACCATGGCGGACATCATCAGGTTTCGATGGGCGACATAGTTCTTTCTGCGCACCGCAATCAAAGCAGCCAGCAGCAACACCGCTACCATGGAGTTGATCACCGCATTGATGGTGGCAAACACGTGAACATTAAATCCCAGGTCCACTTCCAGCTTAACATTGGACAGGATGACGACCGCTATAAAAACAACTGCGGAAACCGTTAGGATGAAAAGCCTTGCTGTTTTGTCGTTCTTCTGAATGGCAGGTGCCAGTAATTTACTCATAACTGCTATTTTCTGAAAAGATTCCTCTTCTTGTTCTTGTCCTTCTCCATCATCAACAACACGGCATCATTGATCAGCCGGTCGAGATGCGCACTATCCAATCCGCTGTACCAGCCCCTCACTACACGATTCTTATCCAGGAGGAAGAACTTGTCTGTATGGATGAAATTGGTATCTACTCCTTCTTCCTGGGCGATATTGGCCTTGAACTCATTGAGAGCAAGGTCGTACACATCCTTCTTATCCCCCGTAAGCATCCACCAGGTATCGTGATTGATGTTGAACTTGTCGCCATACGCTTTCAGCCTTGCCGCCGAATCCCGAACCGGATCAACCGTGATGGATACATACCTCAGGATGGTGTCCGTTTTGGTAAAAGAATCCTGGATCTTCTTCATACTACGGGTTAGCGTAGGACAAATGGAAGGGCAGGAAGTAAAGAAAAAATCCACGATCAGGATCTTACCCTCCAGTTCTTTGTCGTTCAGTGTTACTTCCCTGCCAAACTGGTTTATCAGCACCACCGGTTTGACTTTGTGCCAAACGGTGTCCATGGTTGTTTTACCATCCCTGGTAACAGCCACAACCGTGTCATGGAAATAATGCTTAGGCATGATAACAGCTGTCTTGCTCAAACGGTTCACTATAAAGAACGCTACAAGAGGGAGCAACACGGTCACGGCGATAGCAACAAAGGTCCTTTTCTTCATA
>Ga0315900_10010746_pt1 | contig 11417 bp, 11 predicted proteins | sample LakEriMetagenome_FD_203521 | JGI IMG/M metagenome (GOLD analysis project Ga0315900, IMG submission 203521) | Freshwater fungal communities from buoy surface, Lake Erie, Ohio, United States - Buoy 12 MA114 | ecosystem: Environmental > Aquatic > Freshwater > Lake > Lake biofilm | place: USA: Lake...
GCCTTCGTGAAGCGCTCGAGGTGGTAGTCGGCGTCGCCGAAGGCCTGCGAGATCATGGTGAGCCGTTTGAAGGTATGGCTGACCTTCATCTCGAGGGTCATGCCCATGCCGCCATGCAGCTGGATCGCTTCCTGGCCGACATGACGGCAGGCGTCGGCCACCTTGACCCGTGCCGCCGCCACCGTCCGGGCGCGCTCGGCTGCGGGCACATCGCCGCCCACCTTGGCGCAGGCCAGGTAGGTGATCGAGCGTGCCTGCTCGGTGCTGATGCACATGTCGACCATGCGGTGCTGCAGCGCCTGGAAGGAGCCGATGGTCACGCCGAACTGCTTGCGGGTCTTCAGGTACTCGAGCGTGGTGTCGCAGGCGAACTTCATCGCGCCCACCGCTTCGGCGCACAGCAGTGCGCCGGCGAAGTCCAGGGCCTCCTCGAGGATGGGCAGGCCCGCGCCCTCGGCGCCCACACGGGCATCGGACCCGACGCTCACGCCGCGCAGGCTGACCTCGGCCGCGCGCAGGCTGTCCTGGGTGCGGTAGGTTTTCATGGAGACGCCGGGGGCCTTCGCATCGACCAGGAAGAGGCTGATGCCGGCCGCATCGCCGGGCTTTCCGGCGGTGCGCGCGCTGACCAGCAGCCGGTCGGCCAGCGGGCCGTCGATCACCGCGATCTTGTCGCCGTCGAGCACCCAGCCGCCGCCCTGCGCCCGCGCGCTCAGGCCGACCGCCGCGTTGCTGTAGCGACCGCCCGCCTCGTAGTGGGCGAGCGCGAGCCGGGTGGCGCCTTCGACGACGCCGGGCAGCAGTGCCTGCTTCTGCGCATCGGTACCGTGACGATCGACGAGCCGGCCGACAAGCCCGACCGTCGAGAGGTAGGGTTCGAGCACCAGGCCGGCGCCGATCGCCTCCATGACCGCGACCATGTCGGTGGCGCCGCCGCCAAAGCCGCCCGCGGCCTCGGAGATCGGCAGCCCCATCAGGCCGAGTTCGGCGAAGGTGTTCCAGACCGCCGGGCTGTGGCCTTCGGCGCTCGCAACGATCTGCTTGCGGGCCTCGAAGGCGTAGTCCTTGTCGATGACCCGGCGCACCGTGTCGGCGAGCAGCTGCTGTTCCTGCGTGAGTTCGAAGTTCATCGCGTTGCTCCCGGGATCACAGGCCCAGCGCCATCTTCGAGAAGATGTTGCGCTGGATCTCGTTGGAACCCGCGTAGATCGAGGTCTTGCGGAAGTTGAAGTAGCGCGCCGCCATCGAGGCGCCGAAGCCGTCGAAGTCGTCGTAGGCGAGCGGCCGGAAGGCCTGCGCCATCGGGCCCATCACCTGCATGCTGAGCTCGGTCAGTGCCTGCTGGATCTCGGTACCCTTGATCTTGAGCATCGAGACCTCGGGCCCGATGTCGCCGGTGCGACGCATCTCGTCGAGGAAGCGCATGTTGGTGATTTCGAGCGCCATCAGCTCGATCTCGACCCGCGCGAGCCGGTCCTGGAAGCGGGGATCCTCGAGCAGCGGCTTGCCGCCGACCAGGGTCTTGCCGGCCATCGCCTTGAGCTTGGCGAGTTCGCGCTTGGAGCCGCCGATGCGGCCGGTGTTCAGCCGCTCGTGACCGAGCAGGTACTTGGCGACGGTCCAGCCCTTGTTCTCCTCGTACACGAGGTTTTCGACCGGCACCTTCACGTTGTCGAAGAAGACTTCGTTGACCTCGTGCGCCTCGTCGAGCAGCAGCAGCGGGCGAACCGTGATGCCGGGGGTCTTCATGTCGATCAGCAGGAAGCTGATGCCTTCCTGGCGCTTGCCGGAGGCGTCGGTACGCACGAGGCAGAAGATCCAGTCGCCGTAGTGGCCGAGCGTGGTCCAGATCTTCTGGCCGTTGACGATGTAGTGGTCGCCCTGGCGTTCGGCGCGGGTTTTCAGCGAGGCGAGGTCCGAGCCCGATCCGGGCTCGGAGTAGCCCTGGCACCAGAACACGTTGCCGTTGTAGATGTCGGGCAGGTAGCGCTGCTTCTGCTCGGGCGTGCCGAAGTGCAGCAGCACCGAGGCGACCATCGTCGGGCCGAAGGGCGCGATCGGCGGCGCACCGGCGAGCGCGTACTCCTCCTCGAAGATGTAGCGGCGGGTGGCATCCCAGTCGGTGCCGCCCCACTCCTTGGGCCAGGCGGGCGCCACCCAGCCCTTCTTCGCGAGGATCTTGTGCCAGCGCACGAGATCCTCCTTGGAGAGCTCTTCGTAATCGAGAACCTTCTGGCGCAGATCGGCCGGCACGTTGTCGGCGAGCCAGCCGCGAACCTCGTCGCGGAAGGCGATTTCATCGGGGGAGTAGTTCAGGTCCATCGGGCACCTCGCGCAACGGGCGGTTGGGTCAATCGCCGGAGGATAACGCAAGCCCGGCGATTCCCCCCGCGACCTCCGGGGCTTGCTAGAGTGGGGGCGTGTCGCTGTCCGAGCTGCCCGCGGAGTGGTTTTCCTGGCACGGCCTGATGTCGGCCATCGGGCTGCTGGTCTTCGTGCTCGGCTCGCACGCGCTCGGCCAGCGCCGTCACCCGTCGGCGGCGATCGCCTGGGTGCTGGTGATCCTGCTGCTGCCCGAAATCGGCGTGCCGCTGTACCTGATGTTCGGCACCCGCAAGCTGCCCAGGGCGGCCAGGCGCGACGCCGCCCTCGAAGGCCTCGGTGCGCGCGAGGCAGCCGCGATCGCCCCCGTTCCTGGGTCCAGGTCAGGGTCAGGGTCAGGGTCAGGAGCCGGGGTGTCCGCAGCGTCGCGTGTCGATGCGGAGGCGGTGCCGCCCTGGGTCCAGCGGCTGACCGCCGCGATGGGCATGCCGCCGCCCCACGGCTACCGGCGGCTCGCGATCCACGAGGACGGCCGAAGCGCGCGCGAGGCACTGCTCGCGCTCGTCGCGTCGGCGCAAGACCGCCTCGATGTCTGCACCTTCATCCTTGGGCGCGACGCATTCGGCGACGCGCTTCTCGAGGCACTCGCCCAGCGTGCTCGCGCCGGCGTGCGCGTGCGGCTGCTGGTCGACGGCATGGGCACATGGATGGGCGGGCGACGGGATTTCGCGATCGCGCGCCGCGCCGGCGTCGAGGTCGCGCAGTTCGCGCCGCCGCTGCGGGCGCCCTGGCGCGGACCGATGCGCGGCCGCACCAACCTGCGCAACCACCGCAAGGTGGTGATCGCCGATGGGCAGTGCCTCTGGAGCGGTGGTCGCAACCTCGCCGGCGAGTATTTCGAGGGGCTCGATGGCCAGCCCCCCTGGATCGATCTCAGCTTCGAGCTCGAGGGCGCCATCGCCGCCGAGGCCGCCGCGGTCTTCGAGGCCGACTGGGCGGCGGCGATCGGGCCGGCCGCCAATCCGGTGCCGCTGCTGGAGCGCCGCTGGCCCGCGGGGGTCGCGGTCACGGCCCCCGCCGCGCAGATGCTGCCGAGCGGTCCCGATTACGCCGAAGATACCGTGCACGCGCTGCTGCTAACCTCCTTCCACCGGGCGCGCAGCCGCATCCTGATCGTGACACCCTACCTGGTGCCCGACGAGAGCCTGCTTGCGGCCCTCGGCCTGGCGGCTCGCCGCGGGGTGCAGGTGGATGTGGTGCTGCCGGCACGCTCCAACCATCGTCTGGCCGACATCGCGCGCCACCGGCCGATGCGCGAGCTGGCGGCTGCGGGTGCGCGCCTGTGGCTCGTGCCCGCGATGGTCCATGCGAAGGCGATCGTGATCGACGAGCACATGGCGCTCGCCGGCTCCCTGAATCTCGACGGCCGCAGCCTCTTTCTCAACTTCGAACTGATGACGGGCTTCTACGCACCCCCCGACATTGCGCGCTTTGCCGCCTGGATCGAGGCGCTCGCCGCCCGCGCCGAGGCCTATCGGCCGCAGGCACCGGGCCTTGCGCGCTACGTCGGCGAGGGTCTGGTGCTCTGGCTCGCGTTCCAGCTCTGATCAGCTCGGGCGGATATCGAGACGCGACGATGGCTCGAATCGACACCGGGGCGGCGCCCGATCGGTCATAGTCGCCGACACCCGGCCCGCCGGGCCTCCCGGCCCGGGCAGGCCAGTCCCCGCCAGACTTTCGACCGGAGAACCGCATGCGCCTGAAAGCCCCCCGATTTCAACCCGTGCCCGACGATCAGTGGAGCGACGAGCAGAAGGCGCTCGCCGCCCCGATGATCCAGCGCGACAAGATGCTCAATATCTTCCGCACGCTGCTCAACCACCCGGACGCGATGCGCGGCTTCATGGGCTGGGGCAGCTACGTGCTCAGCAAGAAGAATTCGCTGCCGGCTCGCGAGCGCGAGATCGTGGTGCTGCGCACCGGCTATCTCTGCCGCTCGGGCTACGAATGGACGCAGCATGTGCCGATCGGTCAGCGTGCCGGCCTCACCGATGCCGAGATCGCGGCCATCAAGACCGGCGCCGATGCCCCGAACTGGAGCGCCGCGGACCAGGCCCTGATTCGCGCGACCGACGAACTGCACGCCGGCCAGTTCATCACGGACCCCACCTGGGCGGCCCTGCTAGCGCACTTCCAGCCGCGTCAGTGCATGGATGTCGTGTTCACCGCGGGCCAGTACACCCAGGTGTCGATGCTGCTCAACAGCTTCGGTGTTCAGCTCGACGAGGGCCAGCGCCTCGATCCCGACCTGGATCTGCGCGGCTGAGCTCCGGGGCCTGGCGGGCAGCGGCCTTCAGTGCCGCTGGCCGTCGGCGCCTTCGTATTGCAGCGCGAGCGCCTGACCGGCTCGCACCGGACCCACTTCCAGCGCCCAGCGTGCCACCAGTTCGGAAAGTCGCCAGGCGGCCGCGCCGGCACGGCAGACGAGATCGGCGAACCCGACATCGGGCACGGCCATCGACCAGTCGGCGAGATCGATGTCGTCGAGTTCCTGGAAATCCCTGAGCACGAGGCGATCCGAGCCCGGCGGCGAGACATAGGCACCGCTGCGTCGCCAGGCGGGCGCGACAAGCTGGTGCACCTGCTCCTGCGCGAGCAGCCAGCCGCTTTCGTCGGGGTGCCACAGCACCAGGCCGCCGTCGGGCAGCGCCTCGATGGGCAGGTAGGGAAAGACGCGATGCCAGGTGCGCATCGACACCGGCGGCTGCAGTCGCTGGCGCAGCACCGAAGCCTCGGCACGCGCGACACCGACGTTGGCCGCGTACAGCGTGATTTCGGGCGGTCGGTTCAGCCAGGGACTCTGTCCGCTGAAACCGCCTGCGCCGACCCGTTTTCCCATGACAACCTCTCCCAGGACCCGCATTGTAGGGAGGCTGCGCCGACAGAACGACGAAAGGATTCGTCGGCGGAAGGGCCATGGTTCCGTTGTTGATGCAACCGTCCGCCAGTCTGTCGATGACCTGACGGTCAAGGGGGCGGACGGCTCCGATCGGTGGTTCGCCGAGCCGGATCGCGTGCTTCAGAGGCGGCCGAGCAGCAGGTATTCCATCAGGGCTTTCTGGACATGGAGCCGGTTCTCGGCCTCGTCCCAGACCACCGAACGCGGCCCGTCGATGACATCGGCATCGACTTCCTCGCCGCGATGCGCCGGCAGGCAGTGCATGAACAGCGCGTCGGGGGCGGCTGCCGCCATCACCGCGGCATCGACACGCCAGCCTGCGAAAGCCTCGCGCCGCGCCTCGTTCTGCGCCTCGAAGCCCATGCTGGTCCAGACATCGGTGCTGACGAGATCGGCGCCGCGCGCAGCCTCGCGCGGATCGGCGAAGCAGCGCAGCCGCGATGCGGCGCTGCCCGCCAGCGCGGCATCGACGTCGTAGCCCGGCGGGCTCGAGACATGCACCCGGAAGTCCAGCAGCTCGGCCGCCTGCAGCCAGGTGTGCAGCATGTTGTTGGGATCGCCGATCCAGGCCACCGTGCGACCCCGGATCGAACCCCGATGCTCGATCCAGGTGAAGATGTCGGCCAGGATCTGGCAGGGGTGGTACTCGTTGGTCAGCCCGTTGATCACCGGCACGCGCGAGTGCGCCGCGAAACGCTCGATGATGCTCTGCTCGTAGGTGCGGATCATCACGAGGTCGCACATGCGCGAGATCACCTGGGCGGCGTCCTCGACCGGTTCGCCGCGGCCGAGCTGCGAATCGCGGGTGTTGAGGTAGATGGCCGAACCGCCGAGCTGGTGCATGCCCGCCTCGAAGGACAACCGCGTACGGGTGCTCGCCTTTTCGAAGATCATCACCAGCGTGCGGTCGCTGAGCGGGTGATAGGGCTCGTAGCGCTTGAAGCGCTCCTTGATCACCCGGCTGCGATCGAACAGGTAGGCGACTTCGTCGGCGTCGAGGTCCCGGAACTGCAGGAAGTGCTTCGTGGCCATGGCATTGTCCGGCTGGGCGGAGCGATCGCGCCGGCTCAGGCCGGCGCTGGCGTCTCGGCGAGGTGCGCGCTCACCAGCGGCGCGAGGCGCTCGACCAGGTGATCGACATGCTCGCGGCTGAAGATCAGGGGCGGCAACAGGCGGATCACGGAGTCGGCCGTCACGTTGAGCACGAGGCCGGCCTCCAGGCTGCGCTGCACCAGCACGCCGCAGGGGCGGTCGAGCTCGATGCCCACCATCAGTCCGCGGCCGCGGATCTCGCGCACCCCCGGAAGGGCACCGAGCGTCTCGCACAGCCGCCCGGCCAGGTAGTCGCCGACTCGCTGCGCGTTGCCCAGCAGATCGTCGCGCTCCATGACCTGCATCGTGACCAGGCCAGCGCGCATCGCGAGCGGATTGCCGCCGAAAGTGGTGCCATGATTGCCGGGCTCGAAGACCGAGGCCGCCGCACCGTGTGCGACGACCGCGCCCACCGGCACGCCGGAGGCGAGTCCCTTGGCCAGCGGCATCACGTCGGGCAGGATGCCGGCCCACTGGTGCGCGAACCACTTGCCGGTGCGGCCGGTGCCGCACTGGACCTCGTCGATCATCAGCAGCAGCCCGCGTTCGTCGCAGATCCGACGCGCCTCGCGCAGGTATTCGACGTCGGCGGGCTGGATGCCGCCTTCGCCCTGGATGGCCTCGAGGAACACCGCCACCACCGAGGGATGCTCGGCGACCGTGCTGCGCAGCGCCCGGGCGTCGTTCAGCGGCACCCGCACGAAGCCCTCGACCAGCGGCTCGAAGCCCTTCTGGACCTTGGCGTTGCCGGTGGCCGACAGCGTCGCGAGGGAGCGGCCGTGGAAGGCCTTTTCGTAGACGATGATCTCGGGGCGCTCGATGCCGCGGGCGTGACCGTACTTGCGGGCGATCTTGATCGCCGCCTCGTTGGCCTCGAGCCCCGAGTTGCAGAAGAACACGTTGGTCATGCCGGAGACCTCGACCAGCCGGCTGGCGAGTTCGGTCTGCAGCGGTACCTCGAAGAGATTCGAGCAGTGGATCATCCGCCCGACCTGCTCGCGCAGCGCCGCGACGAGGTCGGGGTGGTTGTGACCGAGGGTGTTGACCGCGATGCCGGAGAGGCAGTCGAGGTGGCGTCGGCCCCGGGTATCGTAGAGCCAGACGCCGTCGCCGTGCGTGAACGCGATCGGCAGGCGGGCGTAGGTGGGCATCAGGGGCGAGGCAGCGGCCATCGGGGTCTCCGGTCGAGCGGGATCGGGTCGGGGCGCACACGGCGCGCGGTCGGCAAACGAGAACGGCGGCCTGCGCCGCCGTCCCGCCGGGGCGCGAGCGCCGCGTCCCCGTGCGTCGGATTGTAGGGGAAAGCGCCGGCGCGCGGCATAGCGGGGCGCCGGGCGCCGATTCAGGGTCTATACTGCAGCGCGTCATCCGTTCCGCGCGCATCCCTTCCCGCGCGATCCGCGTCGAGCCCATGAGCGTCCGGTCCTTCGTCATCGTCGGCACCACGCGCCAGGGCCGGGCTTTCCGCCCCAGCGACTGGGCCGAACGCCTGGCCGGGGTCATGTCGTCGTTCCGGCCTCCTGGCGGCGGCGCGCAGGCGCACCTGACCTACTCCCCCTTCGTCACCCCAGGCATGCACGACGGGCACAAGTGCGTAAGGGTCGACGCCCGCCTGCACGCCCTCGAGCCGATGGCCTACAAGTTCCTGCGCGGTTTTGCGGCCGACAACGAGCTCCAGGTGATCGATCAGGGTTGAGAGCCGGTCTCGGGATCGGCGGCTAAGTGGCGGTCGCCGAAGGCTTTTTCGCCACAGTGCTGTTGCCAGCCCAGGGGGCGGGAGGACTAGAATCGACGCCGTTTGCCGGCCCGCTCGCCGGCGAGCCTCACAGGAGCCTGCGCCATGCCCTTTCCCGATCCCTGGCGCGCCAGTTGGGGCGTGACCGAGATGGGGCATCCCGGCGGTGCCGCCCTGGATCCGAGACCGCTGTTCCGTGTGGCCGATTTCGGTCTCGCCCATCGGCTGGTGCAGCTCGCCCAGGCCGTGCTACGTCACGCCCGCAGCAACCATTACCGTTTCGAGTTCGCCGCGCGCCGGGAACCCGGCGAGTTCGAGATCGCGATGGTCGACATGACCGTCCTCGGTGGAGCCGCCGTGGTCGACAGCCTGCAGCTGCAGGCCGATCGCCGGCCGGCCATCGTGCGTGTGGGGCGCCGCGCCGATGCCGTGCGCGGGCACGATGACCTGCAGGTCGAGCACTTCACGGCGCACCTGCTCGATACCCTCAACCGGGCGGTCGACGATCGACGGCGTGCCGGGCTGCTCGGCGAGCAGGGCGGGGCTCAGCCGACCGCGGCCGCGTCGGCGGCGGCGCGCTCGCCCGGCACAGCGCCGCCCGCTCGTGGCGAGCCTCGCGGCGACGAGCGCGGCGAGGTCGTGCCGACGACGCGGCGTCCGCGGGTGCTGGTCGTCGATGACAGTCCGACGGTGCGTCGCCAGCTTGCGGTGGCGCTGCATCGGATGGGGCTCGACAGCGAGGGCGTGAACTCCGCGCGCGAGGCGCTGGAGACGCTCGCGGTCAGGCGCTACGAGCTGGTGTTCGTCGATGTGATCATGCCGGAGATCGACGGCTACCGGCTCACGCGCGAGATCAAGCGCAACCGGCTGCTCAAGCCGATGCCGGTCGTGATTCTGACGAGCCGCTCCTCGCCCTTCGATCTGGCGCGCGGTGCGCTCGCGGGCTGCGACAGCTACCTGGTCAAGCCGGTAAGCATGCAGGCGCTGCGCGACACCGTGGCCCGCCACCTGCAGCGCGGGCCCGGCGCCACGGCCTGATCAGCCCTTCACGCGGCTGCGGTATTCGCCGGTACGGGTATCGATCTCGATGCGGTCGCCGATCTCGACGAAGGCCGGCACCGAGATATCGATGCCGGTGGGCTTGATGCGGGCGGGTTTCATGACCTTGCCCGAGGTGTCGCCCTTGACCGCCGGCTCGGTGTATTCCACCTCGCGCACGACCGAGGTGGGCATCTCGACCGAGATTGCGCGGCCCTCGTAGAAGGTGACCTCGCAGGGCATGCCGTCGTCGAGGTAACGCACCGCGTCGCCCATCGATTCGGCTTCAACCTCGTACTGGTTGTACTCGGCATCCATGAAGACATAGAGCGGGTCGGCGAAGTAAGAGTAGGTGACCTCGCGCTTGTCGAGCATGAGCACGTCGAACTTCTCGTCGGCCTTGATGACGGTCTCGGTGCCGGAGTTGTTGAGAAGGTTCTTCAGCTTGAGCTTGACGACCGCGGCATTGCGGCCCGACTTGTTGTACTCGGCGCGCAGCACCACCATGGGGTCCTTGCCCATCATGATGACGTTGCCGGTGCGCAGTTCCTGGGCGAGCTTCATGGGGTATCCTCGAGCGCCGGGTGTGCGAACTTGCCCCGGCTATTGGAATAAAGCCCTCCATTATAGCCGGGAACGGCAAAAGCGGACCAGTCGGGTCGAAAGATCGTCCTCGCCCGAGGCCCGCAGCGCCAGCGTCGCGAAGGCCGCCGCCAGCCGGGGCATCTCGTCACGCACGCGCTGCCACGCCGCCGTCGGATCCCGTGCATCGCACCATGCGCGGCAGAGTGACTCGAGGCATGCCAGCGCCTGCGCCCGAGCGTCGTCGCAGGGGGTGAGCATCGTGCGCTGCCAGGCGAGGAAAGCCTCGCGCTTGGCTTCATGGGCCCGGTCCTGCTGGCGGTAGGGCTGCCAGACGAAGGGCTTTCCGGCCCACAGCGCGCGGATCCAGGAGTCCTCGCCGCGCACCAGGTTGAAGTCGCAACTCCACAACAGGCGATCGTACTCGTCGATCGGCAGCAGGGCGGGGCGCGCCAGCGTCAGCGTGCCCGCCTGCCAGTACCCCGAGTCAGGTATGCGCACCGCATGGGTCGACAGCCAGGCCTCGACCTGAGCGTCAGCCACGGGCTCGGGAACCACCGCGATGCTCGGCGTGCCGGCACCGGCCAGCGCATCGAGCAGGCGCCCGATCGGTGCCTCGGGGTAGCAGAAGATCGACAGCCGCAGCCCGTCGCCTGCCGGCAGCCCCCGATCGAGCCACCAGCGCCGCAGCCCGTCGCTGCTCGCGAAGGCGTCGCGTGCCACCGCGAGGTCGCGTTCCCGGGGCAGGCCGCCGGTGGCCTCGGTGAAGCCCGGGAAGAAGCGCCAGGCGCGGGCGCCGTCGGCGGGTTTCAGCGAGGGCAGGCCATGGAAGTCACCGACCCAGGCTTCCGCGCTGAGGTAGTCGAGCTCGATCCAGAGCGGGCGCACCGGCGCGCCTGCAAGCCGGGCCCGCAGCGCGGCTGGGGGGTCGCAGCCGTAGGCGCACACGAGCACATCGGGCAGCGGCTCATCGCGCGCGGCGGCCCCTGCGTCGTCGTCGCGGGGCCACGTGCGGATCCGCAGTTCACCTGCCGCCCACGCGTTCCGGTCGGCCAGCGCGAGGCCGGGGACGAGCCGCGCGAGGACCTCGGGACGATCGATGAATAGCGTGACCGCCAGTCCGTGCTCGCGGGCCAGCTGCCTGGCGAGACGCCAGCTGGCGCCTGCGTCGCCGAAGTTGTCGATGACCCGGCAGCACAGGTGCAGCGTGAGCGGCTGCGGGTTCGCGCGTGTCGGCTGCAGGCCGTCCACGCTGTCGAGGCGACCCGCGGCGCGATCCTCATCTCCGGGCATCGACTCAGGGTGTGCCGCCACCAAAGAGCTGGTCGAGCCGGCGGCGGGCGTCGTCCGACGAGCCCGCGCTGCCCGGCTGGTTGGGGTATTCGTCGGCGATCCGGTCGTCGAAATAGGCGCCGGCGTTGGGCGCGGCGAGCAGGCGTCGCCAGACCTCCTCCGGGACCCCCTGCCAGACGCGAACCGAGTGGTCGGCGAAGGTGATCTCGAGCCGGCGCTCGCGCGTGTCGTAGCGCGCGCTGCGCAGCCGCCCGCCCGTCAGCCGCCTCTCTTCCATGGTCGCGGGCTCCCGACGCCGGGAACGGCCGGCCTGCCGTCGCGCGCTCGCGCGTCCGCCATAATAGCCGCAGCCCCCTGACCGAGCCACGAGTCGGAGTTTCGTCATGCCCAGCACCG
>Ga0315900_10010753_pt1 | contig 11414 bp, 11 predicted proteins | sample LakEriMetagenome_FD_203521 | JGI IMG/M metagenome (GOLD analysis project Ga0315900, IMG submission 203521) | Freshwater fungal communities from buoy surface, Lake Erie, Ohio, United States - Buoy 12 MA114 | ecosystem: Environmental > Aquatic > Freshwater > Lake > Lake biofilm | place: USA: Lake...
AACCTTCGTACATCTATTGGTCTTCCTTTGAGATTATCTGTGCTCCCAAAGCCTTCATCAGGAGCTCTTCTCCAGAAGATTGATCCACAGAATCCGAAAGGTCAGCATCTTGAACCTGAGATAACGACGATGGCCGAGTACTCTGGATAATCATCTCTACTTCAAACTCGCCTTCAAATACCTCCTTCATGGCTCCCAATAGAACATCTCTACTATTTGATCGTTCAAAAGAATCCAGTGCTCCTGCGCTTGGAAGGGCTATCTGCACCACGCCAGACTTCAAAGAGACTGGAAATGCGTGCGTACTCAGAAGTGTCCAAGTGAGGCGTCGACGATTCTTTACTCCCTCAAGCACGCGCGACCAATCACCTTCTAAGGATTTCAAATCATCTAGAGGCACTCTTGAGACGGATGGCGACTTAGTCACCGTTGGCACTTGAGGATTCATCTCGGGCAGTGAAACAGTCTTCTTCACAGCAACCGGGCTTTCATCGATAACAACCTTCTTGGAAACTTGGCCCGTTTCTCTGACCGAGGGCGGCGAAGTGGTCTGAAGGAGCCGCATCATCATGGTTTCAAGATTGATTTGGGGTGAATTGACTCCTCTCAATCGAGCAAGATGGTCTGCAACTATCTCCGTCATTGAAATCAAATCAGAAATTGAAATAGCGCCGGTTACAGTGGCAAGCTCGACTAGTTCCTCGTCGGTATAACTTCTTAGAAGGAGTTTCTTCTCTCCATTTGAAGCGCTAAGAACCATGAGGTCCCTCATGTGATCCAAGAGATCCGTCGTGAATCTTCTTGGATCACCTCCAGTTTCCAAGACTTTTCCAACCACACCCAAGAGCTCCCCTGCATTGTGGTTGAGCAATCCATGGATTGTTTGTCTGAGACTCTCATTACTTGTGTGGCTGAGAAGCTGCAATGCAGACTCGTAGCTCACTTTTCCATCGATAGCCCCATTGATCAGTTGTCCGAGCGCAGAGAGTGCGTCTCTCACAGATCCATTTCCAGCCCTTGCCGCGAGAGTTAGTGCGCCTTCATCGAGAGCCACGCCTTCTCTTTGGCAAATCTCGACAAGGTGCTCCTTCAGGGTTTCAGGACCAACTAGGCGAAACTGGTAATGGTGAGTTCGTGACCGAATCGTGGGAATGACCTTCTCTGGCTCAGTTGTCGCAAAAATGAAGATGACATACGGGGGCGGCTCTTCTACGATTTTCAGCAAAGCATTGGCTGCCGCAGGACCCAATTGATGGGCCTCATCAATGATGTAGATCTTGTATCTGCTCTGCACGGGAGCAAAGAGCGCCTTATCGCGCAATTCACGCGCATCATCAACGAGCCCATGGGTCGCAGCATCCATCTCAATCACATCGAAGGATCCCGGGCCGTTTGCGATGAGATCGCGACATGATTGGCAATCACCACATGGGTCAGCAATTGGACCTTTCTCGCAGTTCATAGACCTTGCCAGTATTCGTGCACTCGAAGTCTTTCCACATCCTCGAGGACCCGAAAACAGGTACGCATGATGAATCTGCTTGGAAGATAGTGCCGTCATGAGCGACGTAGTAACCTGGTTTTGACCGATCACAGCATTGAATGAACTGGGGCGATACTTCAGAGCAAGAGGAAGATTCACTTATTCCCCCTCTTTGGATTGGCTGTTCCTTGAATAAGGATCCCTCGTGCACCCAACAAATCAACCTTCCTTTGCTGTCTTCCGACCCTGGAGGGTGAGACTGATCCATCGCCGCACGAGGAATCAGGGCTCAGTCTAGTTTCCAGCTCAGACTAGACTGCCCCTCTCATCTTGGCTCAAGTCAAGATGTGCTTGGAGGATTCGCATAGCGGCCGAGTGCGCACGCTTGGAAAGCGTGTATAGGGAAACCTATCGAGGGTTCAAATCCCTCATCCTCCGCTATAGGACAAGTCATGCCGAAAATACTCAATGGTCTTGCGAAGACCGTCAGGTCTCGAAGTTCGCGGCTCCCACCCGAGAAGCGATTTCGCCCGAGAAATGTCAGGTTTCCGTCGCTTAGGATCATCAGATGGTAGATCCTTCAATACTAATGAAGACTTGCTCCTAGAAATCTCAATGATTTCTTTGGCCAGTTGCCCAATAGTGATTTCCTCGGGATTTCCGAGATTGATTGGTTCTCGCACTTCAGAATTGAAGAAGAGACGAATGAGGCCATCAATCAAGTCTTCAAAGTAGCAAAAGCTTCTCGTTTGGCTTCCATCTCCATAGATAGTGATTGGTTCGTTTCTCAAGGCTTGTACGGCGAAGTTGCTCACTACTCGTCCATCATCATGAGCCATGCGAGGTCCATAAGTATTGAAGATACGAGCAATTCTTACATCGACTCCGAACTGCCTTGAGTAATCCATAGCCAACGTTTCAGCAGCCCGCTTTCCTTCATCATAACAAGAGCGAATTCCTATGGGGTTCACATTCCCCCAGTAGTCCTCTGGCTGAGGAGAAACCTCAGGGTCTCCATAAATTTCCGACGTAGATGCTTGCAGAAACCTTGCTCCTGTACGTTTTGCCAAACCCAACATATTGATAGCCCCATGCACACTGGTCTTCAAGGTTTGAACGGGATTTCTCTGATAGTGAACTGGGCTTGCAGGACAGGCAAGGTTAAAGATTCCATCCACCTCAAGAAAGAAGGGAATCGTCACATCATGGAGTACCAGCGAAAAATTAGGATGAGAGATGATTTCATGCAGATTTTTTCTGCTTCCCGTGAAGAGGTTGTCAAGGGCAATAACTTCATGACCCTCTCTCAATAGCCGTTCACAAAGATGGGAGCCCAAGAATCCAGCCCCGCCCGTAACAAGAATTCTCATTTATCGCCCTACTTTCAGATCCACTTTGCTGCCAGTGCTATTGGCGGTGGCGGTGGGATTTGAACCCACGGTTGATTTTCATCAACACGCGCTTTCGAGGCGCGCTCCTTAGGCCGCTCGGACACACCACCGTCGAAAGCATATCGAATCAAAGGGAAATTCATGGCTCTTGAGGAACCCAACAGCAAACAAATGTAGGGTTATGTTGTGTCTCAAGTTGACGTACTTATGCCTTTTCACCGTGACGACGTCTTCCTTCAAAAGGCGATAAGGAGTGTTCTGGATTCGAGAGAGCTATCCTTCACACTGTACCTAATTGATGACCGCGCTCAGCCAAAACTTAAGCTTGCCGACTTAGTTGAGGATCCCAGAGTCCGTTACGTATCAACGGGTGGTCGTCAAGGCTACGGGGCTGCAATAGGCATGGGAATTTCTTTATCAGAATCACCATATGTAGCGCTGATGAATAGCGATGATTTGGTTCATCCCTTCCGCTTTTCACGACAGTTATCCAGTCTCAAAGAGGCCGACGTGTGCATTACGAAGATGCAAAAGTTTTCCTCAAAGTTCAGGATGTTGCCTTCGATTTCGGGTGAGTTTGCAACTTCTACTTATTCACACGCTTTCTTATACTTCGGTTCCTATGGTGCAGATGCCACATGGATGGCCACTCATTCATGGATGAAGAAAAACTGGAGTATTGATTCAACGGCAGCTCTTGATTGGCGAATTGCTTTACGTGCATTTCCTAACACTAGAATCCAATTCTTGCCAGAGGTTCTGTATTTTTATCGTAGTCATCCTCTGCAAACATCCAAGTTTGAGATTAGCGATAGAGATTTCTTTCTCATTTATCAATCTTGGAGAGAAAATCAATCAGAAAGCTTGAAGCGCTGGTCATCACCAAGCGTGTTTCAAATTTTTGCCGCGCCCTGGAGGCGAGATAAACTTGCGACTCGTCCAAAACTAGTTCCTTGGATTGAAGCTCTGTTGGAGGAGCTGGAAGGACAGCCGCATGAGGTAACAAATCAAGTCAAGGGCTTGATTGCACGCCGTCTCAAATTAGCAGCAATACAAGGTTTTCTTCATTCCATTCAAGATTTCAAGTCCTTAGCCAAGTTTTGGCCATTTGATTCAACTTCCCTATACAAAGACGTCTGTAAATCTCGTCTACAGATAGGTCCCAAGATATGCAACTAAGTCGTGAATTTGATATTCCTTACTCAAAAGAGGTTGAGCTTGCTTGTACAAGAGTTCTTCTTCTGAAAGATTCCGGATGACATCTGACACTTCTAGTGAGCCGAGTTTTGTAACATCAATTAGTGCTTGCTCGTTGAAGAACTCATAAGAGTCGAGTCCACTCCAAATTGGTACACAACCTGTCAGCCAACTTTCTTGAAGCTTTTCAGTCACGTAATTTGGGTAAAGGTTATTTTCCGTACAGATTTGCAAAAAGTAATTTTGACTTGTGTTCCCCTTGCTGGGAACAGGTTTTTGGTTCTTCCTGCCAAACTCATCCACAGGGATGACTCTTCTGACTGCATCAATAACTCTCTGGCGTGCAGCTATTTGCTTCGTTGCAAAAGATACAGTACGCAGCGGTCGTCTTTGAGGTGACCGGGTCTCAAGCAATTCGTGAGGGCTAGGCTGTAGTTCATAAGCTTTTGAATTCTCAAACCAATTGACGCGCATAACCCAATAGGGCAGAAAGAAGTTCTTCTCAATCCAATTGGTGGGTTCAAAAGAGATGGTTCCATCAAACTTACCAAGGGGGGGTCGGATTGACTCTCCCGTGTACCACAAGCGGTACTTCGTTGAGGTTGTGTATTCGGCTCTAGCGGTTAGGACAAGATGACGTAACAGCACTTCACCCAATCGCTCTGGGGAGGGTCCGATCAACTCTCTACCAAGGTCTACCAATCTCCTCCTTGGAAATGTGGATACGATCTCAAGATCAACCCTCTTTGATGTGTCAGTCTCTACTAAACAATTTTCATCGAAAAATCTCCTGAGCACCGCAATAAACAGATTGTCGTTCACCAAAAAGTCCGGAGCAAAATCCAAGAATCTAACCTTTAGCGACATGCGAGTAGTCTAGTAGCGTGATGAAGGAAAATATTCATGGCTGTATCGTCATCTCGCTTAGGCCGCATCAGTTGCCCAAGCGAAGTATGCGAGCTTTACTCAAGGCGTTCGGTCCGAACAACCTTTCAATTCAACAAGCCACTACCCCATTGGATCTTGGGTGCCAAGTAGATTCTCAAAAGTACTGTGCTCAACACTCCTCCAAAATCACCTGCATAGAATGGGCCATTGTCAACAGTCATCGGTCTGCTCAAGAACTGTCTCAGATGTTTCCATGGGAAACTGTGACGATACTCGAAGAGGATTTCATGCCTCGGGGCGAACTGAAGGACTTTGTCAAATCTCTAAGTTGTTGTCTACGGTTTTTATCCAAGAGAAGTTCGCCCGCAGGATTTCACTTCTTTCCTGAACAAGGTGGCATCTTTCGCACGTCAAGAACTACAGACTTCTTACGCGCCGTCTGGGTTCCGGATTTTGCTGTTGCTTATGCCTTGAATAGAGAAGGATTGGCTAAGGTTCTTTCAGCACCTGTAGATCCAAGGTCAGTTGCAGATTGGCCCAAGCAAGTCAGAAAGATTGAATGGTGGGCAAATGAAACTAGCGTGTTCTTGCACCCAGCGCCAGAATTGGTTCGGTCTGAGAACCATCAACTTCGCTTCAACCGAAAAAGAAAGCGATTTGAGGCAAGATCTTGGGTGAACAGGCAAGTGTGGGTACAAATGCTAATCAGATTTTCACCACTGATGCTCACGGAACGCATTGGGAATCAGACCATTGAGAACGAACTCATTAGGTCCGTTGTCCTTCGAAGTTTTCTCCTTCACAGAAGTAGACTGACATCTTTGCATTAGAAAGAGTTGCAGAAAGGACTATATTCTATGATTCATCCTATCTTCGTCACTCTGAACAATCCTTTGGATCTGAAAAACACCCTGAGAAGTCTTCAAGATGTTGATGTCTTACTGTCAGGAATGACGCTCATCGACTCTAGCCAGGACACACTCTGCAAGGCTATATGGGATGAAGAATTAGTTACGGTTCCGAACAAGAATTATTTGTGGACAGAACCAATGGGGATTTATAGTGCAATGAATCATGGTCTCGCGTTTCCAGCAGACGAAGAGTTGATTTGGTTCCTGAATCCGGGAGACGTCTTAGTATCAAAAGAAGCTTTGAAGTCATTGTCGGATTCCTCAAAGGGTAATTCTTTTTCATGGGGCTTTGGGCAAGCGCTAATAGAAGGGCGAACAATCTTTCCTAGTTCTGATTTTCCTGAAAGTCACATGCAACTGCAGTCGCTCCTTAGGGGAGATTTGTCAATCTCTCATCAAGCGATGTTAGTGAAGTGTGACATTATCCGTCACTTTGGCTTTGATGAGAGTTATCAGATTTGCGCTGACCTGAAACTTCAGAGTCTCCTCATCAATGAATTCATACCGCACTTTGTGCGGCACCCGATAGTCGCATTGGATTCCTCAGGAGTCTCGCACCAAAGACTTTTACGTACTTACCTCGAAACCGCCAAGATTCGTTTCCGGGTTGGTGGATGGAATCCATTTCATGCTCTCTTTTTCACGCTACGTAACCTTTTTTTCATCAAGTTCCAAACAATTTTGAAGTTTGGTTGTAGAACATAATGTCTCTTGAGGGTCTATGGAATCTTCTCAATGACGGTCGAATCATCTCTACTGATGGATATCAGTCATTCTGCAGAATGCACAATGTTACCTACACCAAACGAGATTTCTTGTTTCGGCCAGGAAGTTGGCGTGGTTCCCTAGTCGTTCCACCTGTAAGGACCTTGCTACTTGGAAACAAGTTGGTCATTGGACACTCTGATTTCACTCTTGAGCATCGTCATCTTCGTCTATTGAGGTTACTAAACCACAGGATACGTATTTTTGCGACGAATTGTATATCGTCGAATGAGATGAGTGTTCAGCTCCCCTTAGGGGTCACTAACTATAGTTTCGAGTCAGATCTTCATCCAATCCTCGGTAATCAAGACATAATCTTGGAAGCTTTCTCAAGTGCCAATCATCTAGAAGAATATGATGGCTCGGTTTTTGTTGCTATGACAGCATCCACAAATATCGCCAAAAGAAGTGACTTGCTTGAAGCACTTCGCAGTTGTTCGGACGCAAAAATCTTTGAACCCGATTACTCCTTGAACGGGCGAAGGCAATTCCTCCAGGCTCTTGCGGAACATTCTCTTGTTCCGTGTCCTGAGGGTAATGGACCGGATACGCATCGACTATGGGAAGCCTTGTATATGGGAGGAACGCCCGTGATTCTCACCTCCCCGTTCTTGTCAAATTTTGCAAGACTTCTCCCGATAATTCAGATAGGTGATTGGTACCAACTTCTGGATCGTGATCTGATGACCGCCCTCTGGCAAGCGGCACAGATGAAGAGAAATAACCTTGATTGGTTAGACATCAATTTCTGGAATCAACACATCCTCAATGGGTAAACAGTTCGGCATTGAGTTTGTTCATCATACGAATGCACAAGTTTGACTACTGATGCCATTCAATTTGAATCAAAAGTGATTTACAGGACAGCCTTCAGACTTGAACTCTGCCCTGACTTACCTTCTTCAACACAAACCTAATTGCCCTGTAGGCACTGAGGGCCAGTGAGTTTGTTGTAATGGAGATTCTCAGCTTACTTCGAGTAGCCCAAATGGGGTACCCATTTCCATGCTCCTTCCATTTTGGATGCCAAAAGGTTTCATCGGGAAGCGTAGGCAATTTTCTTGCATGCCACAACAAACTTATGATGGACTGATCATGGCGATGTTCTTGGAAGGCTTCATCGTGTACTTGGCCCAGATTTTCCTCCTTGAGTAGAAAAAAGTCGTTGTAAGAAATCCACTGGTCCCACTCGCTCATCAACTCAATTGCATTTGGGCTATTAGCGAGGACAATGATGCCACCGGCTATCTGTTTTTGATTCTTGGCGGGGGTAAGTTCCATGACTTCCATACATTTCGGATGGGTCCAACTCTCCTCCAAGAATGGCAATTCGAACGCTAAGCCACCTCTTTGGGTGGCTACTGCGAGATAGTCTCGTAGACGGTTTTGGGAGAATTGATCGTTGCGAATCTCGCATCCAGCATCGACGTAAATAACGCCACTGCAATCCGGGTACATTTTCAGTGCATGTAAGATGATGCGTGGTTTCCAAAACCACAGGCCATACCCTCGTGGGTAATTTCGAATCTGCTCAATGTCGCTTCTTGTCAGGTTCGGAATCGCTTGCTCGTCAAAGAGAAGTGTCACTTTGACGTCCTCAAGCTTCTCGGCTTGGTTCTTTATTCGTTTCAGCGCTGGTCTCCAGGCCTTACCGCTTCCGAAAGATACGACAACCCAAGACATTTATGCTCCAAACGTACCTCGTGACTAAGATGCTGTGTATGAAACGATTGATTCGATTGGTTAAGACTACGCGCTTTTTCAATTCAGGACAGGTAAAAGCCTCGCATGTCATAGGGCAATGGATTCTTCATCTCGTTAGTTTGGAATCTGTCAAAGTGATTGTCGAGGTGGGATCTTGGAACGGAAGAGGGTCAAGTCTTTTGATTTGTCGTGCTATCGAGCGTTTCTCAGCTAGTCTTGACAAAAAGGTTTATGGTGTAGAGGCAAATTCTCTTCAGTACACGAAAGCCAGACGTTTCCTGCAATCTTTCCCTTACTATGAATTGCTGTTCGGAAGTATTGTGGGCGCAGATCAACTGGATACAGACAATCTACTTGGAAACGAAGTGGAGTGGTTGCGTCAAGACGTATCTGATTTGCAATCGTGTCCTATGGTCTTCCACATGTTGCCAACGAAGATCGATCTGTTGATTCTCGACGGGGGAGAATTCTCATCGTATTCAGAATTTCAGGCTCTGCGGAATTCGTGTCGAGGTTGGATTATCCTTGACGATATAGGGTTGTGCAAGAACAAAATGGTCTTTCAAAATCTCTTAGAAGACTCATCCTTCACACTTATAGATTCTTCAAGTGAAAGAAATGGCATTGCGGTTTTCAAAAAGAAGTCTTGAGGCGTCAGAGACTTGAGTGACTCAAGTCAAGCATTTTTGCAGCGGACACTAACCTTTGCTCCAAGAATCCTGTAACGGTGTGTAAGCAAGAATCTCAGATTCCGACGATTGCCTAGGTTAGAGTTCCCAATCCCTCACGGACAGTAATCGTTGGCCTCCATCCTTGGACCAATAACTGCTCATTAGCACTGACAAAGTATCTTTGGTCATTTGGGCGCCACGCCAAATACTCAGATATTTCACCGCCAAGCATTTTTACTACTTCCTCAAAGGACACTGCATTTGATGATCCCCCACCTGTGACATATGAGCCAGGTACTATTCCACCCTCAATTATTTGATTATAAAGATTGATTAGGTCTTTCACATGGAGCAAATCTCGAACTTGGTGGCCGTCACCAAAGCATCGAATAGGTCTTCCTGACTTGATCGAGTTGTAGACCCATCCAATCCAACCTTGGTCCTCTTCACCCTTTTGCGAACTGCCATAGATGCAACTTTGGTGCAACACCCAACCTCTATCGTAGTCTCGAACATAGTGAGAACCAGCTGCCTTGCTCACACCATAATTTGTTTGAGGAGAAATTGGTTGTGAATCTAAAATCGGAGATTTTACGTCTGCCAGTTCGCCAAAAACCTTGTTTGTGGAAGCGTAAATGACGCCGGCTCCACGCGCCTTGGCCCATTGAACAACTTCAAAAGTACCCTGACAGTTTGTTTTGAAGTCAAGAACTGGATCGTCTTCTCCAACTACCACTGAAACTTGAGCTGCTAAGTGAATAACCCAATCAAACGGAATATCTAGCGCCTCAATCTTACTGATGTTGACCACATCATCAACGATTGCATTTGGATGCATTACTCTCTTTGAGACTTTCCGAGACAAATCATCAATACCATAAACCTCGTAGCCTCTGTCCAGGAAGTACGTCCACACATGAGTTCCAATAAAGCCAGCATTACCAGTTACAAGTATCCTCATGCTAAATCCTCCCCAAAATGTTCGTCCAGCTTGAATAAGTGCGATGCCGCCTCATTTGTTGATGCTCCTGCATCAACTGAGAAATTTCATCGTATCGGGTCTCGGTGAGCAATTGTTGTAAGTGGTCAAGGCTATCAAAATACTGCACGTGTTTAAAGTTATCTTCATCATAGAAGTCAGCCAGGTGCAAATCTCTCTCGGTTATAAGCAATCCGCTTCTATAGAAACTGAGTTCTGACAACAACCGATAGTCTTGTTGCATTAGGCGTTCAACAAAACCTTGCGTAGGGAAAAAAATGGGAATGGCTTGCGCATAGTGTTCAAAAGCCGACATGATACTTATCTGATAAGGGACGTGAACGACTCCCCTGTATTTCCCGATTTGAGTTCGATCGTAGCGTTTCTGAATTGAGAAGTTACCCTCTATCCCTTCAATGCTCGAAAACATTTGATCAATTCGTGGATCTCCTCGAAACCACAGGAGACACTCGTTGTGATTAGGCATGTATTTAGTGGGCAGATATTCGCACAGTGATGGAATGTGCTGCCACTCAAAATCTGTGTATTGTTCACAGATTTTCTTGTCAAACTTATTGTTGGCTACTGACAACAGGTGCCCTTTCCTTGAGAGTCTTTGAAGGCCAGTTACTAGCCACTCTCTTCGGTCAGTTTCAACGCAGGGAAAATCAAATCTTGTGCAGGCGACAACAATGATGGGCTTGTTGAATTTCTCAAACAAAAGCGAAAAGGCTGGTGGGTAAGAAACTACAAATGCATCATATTCATTCAGCCTGTCCTTATTCAGCCTGTAAAACTCATCACACATTTCCTGATTGATTTCGTAAACCGTGTCCTTCTTTCCCCAGTAAGGAGAGAACCTAGATGGTAGCTGGAGACCTTTTATGCGTGCTCGGCGTTCATTATTGACCCAAGTGTGGTTTGACAAGGAGTCAACCTTTATAGTGTGTCCTAATTTCTGAAAAATGTCTTTGAGGTCTGACAGGACTGATACGTGCATATCCAAGCCATAGATTTTCACACCTGAATTATAGGTGATTCGGGTAACTGATTTTATTCGGTTTGAAATGAGTTGCCCTGTCTCAAATTGGGGCGGTATCCGCTACCTTACACCATCAATTATAATCCTCACTGACAAGGAATGCACCCAAAAGACTTGAGCCGCCTTCGGGAATCGAACCCGAGACCTTCGCTTTACGAGAGCGACGCTCTACCGACTGAGCTAAGGCGGCAATCTTTAGTCGATTCGAACCTCTCCGTTTTGAGTCAGAAAAGTAACTGATTCGAGGCCCGTTTCATTATCATCTTGAATCCACTCGAACTGTATGTCACCTTTGGAGAAGAAAGCATCCAAACCATATCTCGTCTGCAGTGAACTTTGATCCCCATGAATTTCTATCGAGCTCAAGACCACCAGAGAATCTC
>Ga0315900_10010754_pt1 | contig 11413 bp, 8 predicted proteins | sample LakEriMetagenome_FD_203521 | JGI IMG/M metagenome (GOLD analysis project Ga0315900, IMG submission 203521) | Freshwater fungal communities from buoy surface, Lake Erie, Ohio, United States - Buoy 12 MA114 | ecosystem: Environmental > Aquatic > Freshwater > Lake > Lake biofilm | place: USA: Lake...
GTTCCTCGCTGTTAGCGGGGCGGCATTTGGCATCCTTGGTGAAAGCGCCGGCACCGAGGAAGTTCCGGTAGATTTGTCCGTCCAGATCTTCACGGTCCGTTACAATCAGGAAAGTGAAGTTGCCCTCCAGTTTGCGAAATACCTTTCGGGTAAAGAAGACCATGCTGTAACTCTTGCCGCTGCCTTGGGTGTGCCAGAATACACCCAGCTTACCTTTGTTTTCGGTGTCGGTGCCTTCGCGGTCGTGTTTCAGGCGCAATTTGAAGTTTTCAAACGCATTGTTCACTCCCAGAAACTGGTGGTTTTTGGCGGTGATTTTTACGGCATCGTTGTAGTAGAAAATGAAATTCTCGAGGTAATCCAGCAGGTTCTCTTTTCTACAGATACCCAAAACTGCATAGTCAAGGCTAACGGCGTATTGCTGAATACGCTTTCTGTCAGGAACTTCTTTTTCACTTTCGCTGCGCAGCCAGTTATAAAAATGTTCGTAACCCGCATTGTAGCTACCGATTTTGGTTTCCAAACCGTTGCTGAGCATACAGATGGCGTTGTAATGAAACAGCAGCGGTATATCGTGCCGGTAATTGGTGAGGTTGGTTTCGTAGGCATTGCGCACGCCCACATTGCTGTTTTTAAGCTCAATGAACAAGATGGGCAGCCCGTTGATGAAAACGATCAGATCCGGGCGACGACGGATGTAAGCCCCTTGAATCCAGAGCTGAGAAACGACCAGAAAATCATTGTTTTCCGGATGGTCGAAGTCCATCACACGCACGGTAACAGGCTCTTCCCGTCCCTGCGCATTGGTCACCATCAGGGGCACGCCGTGGCGGATATACCCATACAGTTCCTTGTTGGCGGCCATGTCGCCCATGTCCAGCCTGGTCTGGCAGAGGAGTGCCAGCGCCTCATTTATGGCTGATTCTGGCACACCGGGGTTTAGTTGCTGCAATTGCCGGCTCAGCACGGGCCTGATGACCACTTCGCTTTCACTGTCCCGTCCCGTCTGGTCCGCATCCATACAGTTCAGGTGCCTGTACCCCAGCTGGTTTACAAACAGGCTGATGGTGGCTTGTTCGATATGGTCTTCGGAGATGAAGTTGGGCATTACTGGCTATTGATTACGAAATTTTTATGGACTTTCACTTAACAAGATGTTAACCATTATATTCTGATGCTCTATTATATCCTCAAAGTCCCATTCATGGCTGTTTTCACGTTTATCTTGATTGTCTTTGCACTTCTGCATCATAATCCTGAATTTTAAGGAAGCAACACTTATCTGGCTTATTTTACCGGAAGCATCCAGATAATGGGTGAGTTTAGTAGAAGGCATCCAATTAGAGCCCGAACTATTGGCTGCGCTGCCAATCATGGCATAGTTGCCGAGGCAATTTATTTGATCTTGATTCAGTTTGCCACCTTCTCCTTTGGCTTCTGCCTGAGGATAAAAATGCTCCAGACTTCTTCGGGTTCGTGAAAAATAGAATTGGTCAAATATTTCTAACCCAAAATCGCTACAACCCAACATGTCGAAAAATCGAGATCTTTTTGAATCATTGCTTTTTAATTTATGTCCACGCAATGTTGTTGCATATTTATGCCATAATTTATAATCCAGATAGTTGAATATGAACAATGGAATGCCGTTAGACATTTCCGAACCATCACCATAAATAGCAGTAAAGTTTAAGTTTTTATTGTTCAACGTAATATTCAGCATATTGTCATTTATTAAGGCTTCATCAAAACTACCAGGATTCGGTGTATTAATCTGGTTGAGCTTTTCAGATATCAAATATACGTCTCTGAAATATTTAGTAGCCAAGTCAGATACAAATTGCACATATCCTTTATTTGCGCCATGGTTGAATAGATATAACATGCAATAAAATAGGTAATTTTTTCTTTGCCGTGCAGTAAAAGATACTTCGAACATTGACAGCAATTGCACCATGTTATTTTGATCATTATCATCATCGAAGATATTTAAAGCGTATTCATTGTTTTCTTTCCTATGCCATTTTTGTAGTTTCCATGGATTGTTGCCAACCGTGTCCTCTTCATCGGAATGATGAACCAAGTAGTTATCAAGATAATATTTTGCTTTTAGCAAATTGAAACCGAATCTTTTTACAAAACTGGAATCGAGCCTTTTGAATTTTTCAACTTTTTCAAATTCCCTAATCAATTCTTTATCATCTAATATAAACTCAGTTGGATTGAAATCATTTCCCTCCATTCGGGTCAGTTTTAATACTGTGAGAAGGAAATTAGAAAAGTCAATAATCGGTTGAAATGTGTCTAACTTGTCTTCATTTTCTATATTTGTAAAGTTAATTTTATTGTCGATAAAGTCATTAATAGACTTCGTGCCTTGTCTTTCAATTACTTCTGGAAGCTCGTCAAAGCCCTTAATATGAAAATTAGAAAGGGTGTTGCCAAAAATACTTCTTCTCTCATCACGGTATTTTTGTTGAATATATACACCCATATCACTGCAATTTTCCCACAGGCGGTGAAATTTGGCTTTATCTTTGTTTGAACTGAGTTTTTCTAAAAGCCTTGCTTTAATGATTTCATGCTTTTCCAACTGTTCACCCCTGGAATTCATGACTTCAAAATAATGGTTCAAATCAATGTCCTTTGGAACCTGATAGTGGATGATTTGAACATTCTGCAGAAAATACTGTATAAACCTAGCTCTGCTTGAGTCGTCATTCGGAATTATTTCGTCTATAGCTTCTTCGGCATGCTTATAACCATTGATTATGCCATAATCCTTTTCATCTATTTCAAAATCCGGAATAGCTTCAATTGTGTCATTGGATTTTTTTCTGGCCCGATAGGTGAGTTTATTCTGTCTTTCAATGCCAAAAGCACCAAGAACTATATTGATAGTAGTAAGCCTTTGTTGTCCGTCAATTACTTCGTAAACCTGATCACCTTTATGGAAGGTGACCAGTGTACCTATGTAATAATTTGTCTTTTCTCGAAAATTCAAGAAAGCATCATATACATCTTGTATTAAGGTAGTTATTTCTTCCTTCTCCCATGCATAATTCCTCTGATATATTGGTACCTCATAAGTCAATTTATCTCCATTGTAGATTTTATCAATGGACATGATTTTCAATGGTAATGATTTAATCTTCATTGTATTCAACTATGAATTTTTTAATTTTGAAAAAGTGAAGATAATTTTGATAAACTCCATCTTGATAAACGCTTATTTCTTTTTTATATGCCTCAATTTCTTTCAGACTTAATGGTTTTACAATGTCGGATAGTTCGCTTAATAGGGAAACGGGTGAATCAGATTCTGTGATCACCTTGTAAATGTTAAATGAGTTTTTCTTCTCATTGCTCATGATGTAGTTCTGCGCCGACGACCATCCCAAGTTGGTATACTGAGCTCTTAAGGAGTATGCCCAAATAAAAGCAAACAGGACAAATTGATCCAACATTGCCAAGTCTGTTTTATCGGGTCGTTCTGTCGGGCTAAATCTATCTACGTAAAGCAAGATGGCTGTATCGAATAATAGTCGGGCAATTCGGTTACCAACGCCATTCTTGTATTTTGGGAGGTCAAGGGTTTTTATGATTTCATTGTCATTGATAAAATATCCGACATATTTATCGTTATTTTGAATGTCTTTCAGAATTTCAAAATAATGCTTGGCATAATCAAAAAAAGGCTTGCCTGCTATAATGGGCGTGTCCAATTGAAATGGTTTAAGATTGCGGTTTCCCGACACAAAAGGCATGGCTGACTGATTCACCATATCTGCATAAGCAAAGGCCCCTTTGAAAAACTGCGCATATGGGAAATGATCTTTTTGGCTTATACCCTTGAATTTATTTATATTGTGTTCGTTTAATTCCTTCGCTTTATTGCCTTTAGTCCATTCCTTGATGCGATAGAGGTAATCGCTGAAAAGCCTGGACAACTCATTCTGTGGCAAATCCTCCCAGCTTTTAACCACTCTTTCTGTTTCTGACGTTTCTAGGTATCTCATTTCACGCAGATGGTAGGCTTTAAGCAGGTCATGTGGATAGAGTTTTTTGCCACGGGCATTCTGAGAATCAAAAAATTGAAAAGCCTCAGATAAATCTTCTGTGATGACAGTGATAAGTTCGCACTGCTCTTTAATGTATTGTCGTAAATCTTCCTTTTCCTTAGGGCTGGTAATGTTCTCAGCACGTCGCTTTAAAATCCTGTAATTGTTGGAAATATTGCTTCTGTTGAACGAATTGTCGGCGATAGACTCATTCAGGAATTGAATGGATTCATCTCCAAGTGCCTTCAACAAAAGGGAAAATGTTATGGTCCGTTGCTGTCCATCCACGATATTGTAACTAGAATCCCTCTCATCAAAGTGAAGAATTAGGGTTCCAACCCGGTATGTTTCTTTATTGTCGTTTTTCGCGGTTATAATATCGTCGAGAAGCTGAATAGCATTCTTGGCTGACCATTTATATGGTCTTTGGTAGTGTGGTATTTTTAGGGCAACGTCTTCAATATAATTACCTTTATCTTCATGGGTTATCCTATTATGTAAAAGCAAATCGCCAACCTTTGTTATTGCTAGTTTCAAATTGTCTGCCATTCTGATTGTAAATTAAAAGATTATTTTGAGTTTGAAATCTTATCTAAAATCTGCTTGTCAAAATCAACATCTATAATTTCACATCTAATATTAGTAGCATAAACCATATTTATATATACTTTTTCATATCTTTTAGCAAAAGCTATAATATCCTTGTGCTTATTTTCATTTGCATATTCCCATCCTTTTGCATAACCATATGCCTTATCCATAAAATATATACTTTCAGGGTCTGAGTCTACTTGAATCATATTGGAGTAATTGTCGACCATATTCTCTTGGTATTTTATCGCATATTGCATTGAAAATTCTTCCGAATAACCTTTTTCAATAAAATCAGTGTATGCCTTTGCGAAACAATAACTCGCAAAGTCATTTTCTTCATTATCGATCATTTCTTCTGCATAGATCTGAGCAAAAAGAATGCTCTTCCCCAAATTTATCATGCTTGAGTAATACCTGTTGTATTTAAGCTGAAGCGGTTTAGTTAGAAGATCGTAATTATCTTTTCTTGGATTCATGATCTATCGCGCAGATTTAATTTTTTGAGAAGCTCCGTATCATTCAATTCAGCAAATCTATGTTTTAATCTTTCAAGCCTTGTCTTTTTATTATGGCATGACCCGCACAAGCATTGCAGATTATCGTAAGAGGTATTTTTTCTGTCTCCATCTTTGTGATCTATTTCAAGGCATCTGACATCGTTCTCACCGCATATTTCGCATGAATAGTTGGAGTCTTTGGCCCGTTTAATGGCATTTTCACCATACGCTAATCTCCCTTTGGTATCATTGGTATAGTTGGTCAGTGTGTTGGCTAGCAGTATTTCTGAAAGATCTAAATATCTTTCAACCCTCCTAAGTTTGCTTTTCGGGCAAGTATTTATCTTATCAGTATAAATGTATTCTAATACGTCTTTAATATCAGACTTGATTTTAGAATCATTGATCCCCAAGCTTTTTATGGAAAATGTATTCTCATTAAAATTTGATTTATCGACAATCAATTTGTTCCAAATATTCATAAGTTTACCTCCCATTTAATTTCCCAAACCAAGGCTTTGGTTTCAAGTGGATTGGTTTTTGACTCAACCCTTTTATCAAACACCAACTGCCCCGTAACTTTCAGGTTCATTTCTCTTAACTTGTACAGAAATCTTTCGTCCAGGCGGTTTTTTGCGGATATCATGGAATCAATCAGTCCTTGAAGTTTATCTGCGTCGAAGGAGTATTCTGCTCCGGGAAAGGCAGGCAATTGTTTATTCCACAGTTGTTTGCCCAGCATTGAACTGTCTGCTATACATACAAAGTATGCTTTGCTGTTTGTGAGTTCAGCATTCAAGGCAAGGCGCATCATATCGTTTAAGACTTTGAAAATATACTCTGTATCGTTAATGCGGCTGCCATCCACTTTGTTGCGTTTGAAAATGGCAAATTCCACACCCACGTGCTGGTTGGCATATACAAACCACAGGTCTATTTGTGGCTTTTCGTCCCGTTTTCGTTTGGCGTTTTCCCTGGGTTTAAATGATTGCGGGTGAACTGCATGTTCCAGTTGTATCTCCCAGGGTTTCAGGTTTAGTGTATCTATCAGGGCAGAAAAGAAATCATACCTGACAGAGTCTTCACCTAAATCCAGAACTGAAATCAGTTTATACCTCTCTTCAAAAAGTTCACGGAATCTTTCAAATGTATTATGCATGTAATTCTATATTTATCTTCAATGTATGTTATTTCTACTTCACCTCCAGCTTCCCACTGATCAACCTCGGCAACAGCCTGTCCCTGATTTGGCGGAGTTGGGTGTTTTGTTGTTGTAGAATTTCAATTTGTTGAAACATGGGTTCGGCAACTTTGTGGTATTGATTTAAAACCTCCGATTTTGGCAAGAGCATTTTTATTTTCTTGAAAGTACCCTTTGTGATTTCTAAGAAGGTGGAACCTGTACCCAACATTTCAAATATTTCTTTATTCATGAGTATCCAGAAGTACAAGAAAGTATATGGTATATTCTTATTGGGCAAACACGTGATAAAACCTTGATTAGTGCATCCAGGCATTGTATTAATACCAACAGCACCTATGGTTGCTCTGCTGGTCATCATAATAGAATATGGAGGGAATAACTTAGCAGAACTTTCTTTTAATCCTTGTTCTGAAATTTTATTAGACGATTCAGATAAAAAGATTCCACTTGCACCAGTTATGTCAGTTGGAGTAAACCAATTTACATTTCCATCCCAGTATTCAGGTTTCGCTGTAGATGGAGTTCCTCCACCCAGAATCTCAAATACTTCAGCAATGCGCTTCACTTCCCACCCCTCCGGCACGCCCTTCACAAACTTCGCATCCTTATACCCCGGAAACCGCATCCTTACAAACCATTCCTTGTACAACTCACGGGCGGTTTCTTCCAGCAGTTTGATGCGCCGGTTGTTCACTTCTATCAAATCATCATAGGCTGAGAGGATGGAGGCAATGCGCTGCTGGGTGGGGAGTGGGGGGAGTTGAAGTTTGATTTTTTTAATTGCTGCAATTGTCAATGCAGGTTGTGAAGAACCAATGGTATTTTGAAGTATTTTTTGTTGACCAAGTTCTGACTTGAGCCAATGAAGTAAAAATGAAGGGTCTGCTTCTCCTTTGAATTTTCTAATCCAAGTAAGATTCCCGTCTTTAAAGTAGAATAATTCATCTTTTCTCACTTTATACGGAACTCCAATAGTCCCAACAGATGTGAGAAGTATATCATTTTCTTCAGGTGCGCCAAATTTTCCCTTGATATTCTCAAATTGTTCTTTGCGGATGAATAATTCTAAGCTGATATCATTTCCATTTGACTTTTCAATTACTTCTTTTGAACGATAAAATGGAATTCCTTCAGATACATAATCCGAAAGAAATATACGTTTACTCGATGTTACTTCTGCAATCTCATTTATGGTATATTCTTTCCAATCTCTCATTGAAATGATGCTAAATTAGATTCAATTAATTCTTCTAATTCCTTGGCTTTTATATTTAATACATTTAAAGATTGGTGCCGTTCTTTCATCTCCGCCAAAAACTCCTCCTCCGTCAATCCATCTTCCTCAATCACCACGCCCACATAGCGGCCTGGGTTCAGGCTCCAGTCCTGTTCTTCTATCTCGGCCAGGGTGGCGGCTTTGCAAAGTCCTGTCACGTCTTCGTATTTGCCATTGGGGAAACGTTCCTGCAGCCATTGGATCTGGTTTTCAAAATACTCTTGCTTCACAATAAATTCATTGTACTTTTTCTCTGCTTCGGCCACCTGCTTTTCCCAGGCTTTCAGGTCCTTGTCCAGCGCGGGTTTATTGCTTTGTAGCTTGTTCAGGGCTGTTTTCTGCGCTGCAGCTTGTTGCTCAAAATCTTTGGCAGTCGCTGCGTATTTATCCAGCAACTCGGTTAAGCGATGGTTTTCGCCCCGGTGCAGCCGTACAATGGTGGCAATGTTCTGCACGTGCTCCTCGGTAAACTCCCGCAAGGCACGGGTTACCTGCCTGAATATGTTGCGGGCATCTATGAACAGCACTGTGGGTTCCTTGCCAACACCACTTTTATCAAAGAACCAAAGCGTGGCCGGCAAGGTTACGGTATAAAACATGTTCTTGGGCAGGGTCAGCATGCAGCTGATCACCCCGCTGCGGATGAGGTTCTGGCGGATATCGGCCTCGCTGTTGCGCGCATCGCTGGCGCTGTTGGCCATTACCAGGGCTGCCCGGCCTCTTTCTTTCAGCGAGGTGGCAAACAGGTTAATCCAGAGGTAATTGGCATTGGGTACCGTGTTGACATCCTTCTCTTTTTTCGTGCTGCTCTTGGTTTTGTTCTGCGGTATGCCGTATTCGTTAAATCTCCGCTGGTCCTTTACCCGGTCCAGGTTCACATCGTCCACATTGAAGGGCGGATTGGCCATCACGTAGTCAAACCGTCCGTAGGAGTCAAAAGGGTCTTCGTAGTAACTGTTAGCGGGTTTTATTTCACCGCGCAGCCCGTTGACGGCCAGGTTCATGCGCGCCAGCTTCACGGTTTCAGGTGTGCGTTCGGTGCCATACACCATCAGGTCTTTGGTGTCGGTGTCGTGGAGTTCTTCCCTGCGCCGGTCCACAAAATAGCTGCTTTGCACAAACATGCCGGCGCTGCCGCAGGCGGGGTCGAAGATGGTGCCGCGGTAAGGTTCTATGATTTCCACCATCAGTTTTACCACGCTGGTAGGGGTAAAGAACTCGCCGCCACCCTGTCCTTCGGCCATGGCAAACTCGGCCAGAAAATATTCGTACACCTTGCCAAACACATCTCCGCCGGCCTCTTCGGGTATATCGGCAAATATCTTGAGCAGGGTTTTGGGCAGGCTGCGGTCGTTGGGACTGTACAGTTTGAAATACTCATCCTTGGGCAGGCTGTCCTGCAGTTCGGGTTTGTAATGTTCAATCAGCTCCATGGCCTTTTTGATGGCCCTGGCTATGTCTTCCTGTTCTGGCAGGTTCAGCAGGTACTCGTATTCGGCTTCACGGGGCAGGTAAAAACCGCATTTGGCCAGGGCGATCTCTTCTATGGGCTGTTCCCGGCGGTTGCCTTTATGGGCTGTGAATTCTTGTTCGATTTCGGCCTTATAGCGGTTGTATCGGATGGAGGCAAAGCGCAGGAAGATCAGTCCCAGTATGGGGGTACTGTATTCACTGGCCTTCAGGCCGCTGTCCACACGCAGCTTGTCGGCTGCTTCCCAGAGGCGGTTTTCGAGGATTTTGAGTTGTTCAGGAGTCACTATAAAATGGGCTTTAGCAAAGTCCCGAAAATACAATATCGGGACGTTGTGAGGGAAGTTTTGTTCCTATTCATGGTTCCTTAATGAATAGGCCTGCTCCCCTCACCCAAACAAATACCCCAAAACCTTATTCACTTCCTTTTCCTTGCGCTCCATGCCGGATGGCAATGACCAGTCCGGGTAGTTTTCGGCGTGATGGCGAACGGTGTTGAATTGGCTGGATGCATAGCGTTTGCGCTTCTCGCCGTACAGTGCATTGCCGATGGAACGGTTGATGTCTTGTTCCAGAATGATGAGGTTGCCGAGGGAGTGAATCTCCTCTTTCCAGGTATCCCAAATCTCATGGCGCAGGTTGCCATCGCGGTCGTGATAGGCCTGGATATGTTCAATATCCGTCGGAGTATGAAATAGTTTGGTGCGGAGTGCGGCGATGTAGTCCGGATCACCGGAGCGATAATCTTCATCGAGCATGGCAGACAGACGGCACAAGAGGTTCTTCAACTTGGTATTGTGCGCGATGTTGCCATTCAGCGTTTGCCCGAGGTCGCCGTAGCCACTGTGCTGCTCGGGTTGCCCAATCTTGTCGTGCAGCATTTGCAGCACTTCCTCCCAGCTGCCTTGCATCAGCGCTTTAAGCAGTCCGTAGGTGAAAGTATGTATTTCGTTTACGGCGCGCTGGAAACGTACGCTGTATATGAAATACAGTTTACCAAGCAGCCGGTTGAATTCCCAACATTTTTCCCAAACAGCAGGATTGTCTTTATAGCGGTATAGGAGAACATACTTGAGCAGTGTATAACGACCGTAGCGTGAACGGTCAATGAATTCAACCATGCAGGCATCTTCGGCGCAGCCAAAGGGATAGGTTTCCCAATCAAAGCGCACGGCGATGATGCGCTGCAAGGCCTCTACCGACAATTCCACTCTGGATGTATTGCCTTTCAAGTGCTCCCAAGGCTGTACTTTCAGAATGGTATCGAACAGGCGCTCAAAGAAGCTGTCTGTGCTCAGGCTGTAAAGCGCGACAGGCAGGTCGTATTGGGCAATGAGAATCAATTGGTAAATGGCGAGTATTTCCTGCATGTCGGCGACCCGGGCACCTTGTGCTGCATTGTTGGTGTCGAGCAGGGCGTAGAGATTGCTGATGTCATCGAAAGCTGACTCATCGCGCCCACGTAAATCGCGCAGGTATTCGTACATCCGGATTTTAAAGATATCAGAACCGTTGAGATCGAGACCGGTGGCGTTGATGGAGTTGAATATCTGCAAGGTCTTGGAGAGGCCTGCGCGGGTTTCAATCACAACGAAATAGACCTGATTCAGCAGAAAGCTTACGAAGCGATCGATATTGAATCCGAAAGACTCTCCTTCCCCTCCCGCCAGCTGTTCATCCAGCAGTTCCTCCAACAATCCGGCGTTACGCGTATAAACATTGAGCGCATCAGCCGCCAATATTTCATCTTTCTGGAGAAATGCATCCAGACAATGCTGCTGTTCACCGCTGTTTACCCGCGTGGATAGCCAATTGAATGGCAATGCTGCCAACTCCCTACACTCCGGGAACCGCTTGCGCAGCAATACAAGAAGCAAGAGCATGGTGGTGAGTCGTTGCTGACCATCAATTACTTCTTGTTCCATGCTTTCATTTGGAAAGGAAAGCTGCATGGTACCGATAAACATGGGTTCCTCGTCCGACTGCCCGTCATGCCCCCGGAAAGCAGTAAAAATATCACCCGTGAACTTCCGAATCTGCACATCGGTCCAGGCGTAAGGTCGCTGGTAAATGGGAATCACGTAGCGCTTTCCGCTTTCCAGCAATCCGGAATAGCCTTGCTGTCCGGCGTTCTGTAGTGTGCAGGTCTTGGCTGCAATGGCGAAGTTGTTGTTGGCTTCCATAGATTGTTGGTTCCTGTTCCGACCTTTGGTTACAGCCACTGGGAACATTAACCGGAGCCGGCCTGATCAATCAAACAGGCCAATTCCGATGAACAACCAGAACTGTAAACAGGAGCAACATTCACACC
>Ga0315900_10010755_pt1 | contig 11412 bp, 7 predicted proteins | sample LakEriMetagenome_FD_203521 | JGI IMG/M metagenome (GOLD analysis project Ga0315900, IMG submission 203521) | Freshwater fungal communities from buoy surface, Lake Erie, Ohio, United States - Buoy 12 MA114 | ecosystem: Environmental > Aquatic > Freshwater > Lake > Lake biofilm | place: USA: Lake...
TTCAACATGCGCCACAGCTACCTGGACCAGACCAGCAAGACGCTGTACTCCTATGTGGACACTGCGGGCCTGCCCTTCGCCTTCACGGACCTGTACGGCAAGCTGTCGTTCAATGGCGCGAACGGCAGCAAGTTCAACCTGTTCGGCTTCAACTTCAGCGATGCGGTGAACTACCAGGGCGTGAGCGACCTCGGCTGGAACAACTTCGGCGCGGGCACCAACTTCGTGCTGGTCCCTGCGGGCTCATCGGTGCTCATTGACGGGGTGTTCTCCTACAGCAACTATGCCATCGAGCTGGTCGAGGGCGACCTGCCGCCGCGCCTGAGCGAGATCGCCGGGTTCAACGGTGGCCTCAACTTCAAGTACTTCATGGGCGAGGACGAGGCCCGCTATGGCGTGGAGGTGCTGGGCTTCCGCACCAATTTCGAGTACTACAACAGCCTGGGCAACAAGTACCAGCAGCAGCAGAACACCTCGGAGATCGTGGGCTACTTCAGCTACAAGAAGAAGTTCGACAAGGTGCTGGTGGAACCCGGCATCCACCTGCACTACTACGCCTCCCTGGCCGTGCCCAGTGTTGAGCCCCGCATCGGCCTGAAGTGGAACATCACCGACGACCTGCGCTTCAAGGGCGCCGCCGGCATGTACAGCCAGAACCTGGTGGCCGCCAACAGCGACCGCGACGTGGTGAACCTGTTCTACGGCTTCCTGAGCGCACCCGAGGACCTGCCCAGCACCGTGCCGGTACGCAACGGCGATGACCGCGAACTGAAAGACCCCTTGCAGCGCGCCAACCACTTCGTGGCCGGTCTGGAATACGACCTGTCGGACGAGCTGACGGTGAACTTCGAAGTGTACCTGAAGGACTTCCGCCAGGTCACCAACATCAACCGCAACAAGCTCTTTAACGACACCCCCGAGTTCGAGGACAAGCCGGATGAGCTGAAGAAGGACTTCATTGTGGAGACCGGCCAGGCCTACGGTGCCGACCTGCAACTGAAGTACGAGAAAGGCAAGCTCTACCTCTGGGGCGTTTACAGCTACACCTATGTGGACCGCTTCGATGGGTTCCAGGAGTACAACCCCGTGTGGGACCGTCGCCACAACGTGAACCTGGTGGCCAGCTACGCCTTCGCCAAGTACGACTCATGGAAGGTGAACGTGCGTTGGAACTTCGGCAGCGGCTTCCCCTTCACGCAGACCCAGGGCTACTACGGCTCGGTGCCTTTCAACGGGAACGTGAACACCAACTACCTCACCAGCAATGCCGACCTGGCCGTGATCTTCGGCCCCTTGAACCAGGGACGCCTGCCCGCCTACCACCGCATGGACGTGGGCGTTACGAAGATCTGGAAGCTGGACGAGCACAAGCAGATCGACCTGGACCTGAGCGTGACCAACGCCTACGACCGCCAGAACATCTTCTACTTCGACCGTGTGCGCTTCGAGCGCGTGGACCAGCTGCCCCTGCTGCCCAGCGTTGGCGTGAGCTACAAGTTCTGACACACCTTTCGTTGAACGCGTTAGAGCCGCAAGCGAAGGAATGCACTGATCATGAACATGACTGCGCGCGCGTTGATCCGACGCGTCGCTCCAGACCTCAATAAGGACCGTTCCATACCTTCAGTCATAGAACACCATCGATGGGCACCTGGGGAACAAGCGCATTTGAGGACGATACGGCGCTGAGTATCTTCGACGACTATTGCGCTGAGCTCACCGATATGGGACAGCTCAGGTCCGACTTCGATACCGTGCTCCGAAAAACGTACGACCTGGAGGACATGGATCTGTTGTTGGACGGGTTCAAGGAGCCGTTGAAAGTGCTGGTCGCGGCGGAATTGATCGCGGCCGCATTGGGTAAACCCTCGGAAAAACTCCCGGGTTACGCTTTCCAGAATGACACTGGGACGATGCCCTTGAATTTCAGCGCCCTCCGCATGACCTTGACCGACGAGATAAAAGATCTTGCTAAAGCCGCAGTGCTGAAGGTGCGCAACACGAAGGGCATTCACCTCACGGAGCTTTGGATGGAGTCGGAATCCTATGAGGACTGGTTGAAGGAGATCGATGATCTGCTCTTGCGTTTGGCTTGACCGGAGCACCCCGAACCATGTTCTCTGAACGGACCAAAGGTGGTTTCGCCAATTTCCCAGCCTACTGCTCCTTGCCGGCTGAATACTCCGTGATACCAGCTGCCAGCTGATCCAACGATCCGCCCTACTTATTCACAACCCCCGGCTTCAATATCAACGTCCGGTCCCAAGGTGTTACCTTTACACTCCGTGATCGCCGGGCCAATTCCGGCAGGTCCCAAAGGCGATGACGGGTTCCACCAAGTATATTTTCGTTACCGGGGGCGTGACCTCCTCACTGGGCAAGGGCATCATCAGTGCCAGCCTGGCCAAGCTGTTGCAGGCGCGCGGCTTCACGGTCACCATTCAGAAGCTGGACCCCTACATCAATGTGGACCCCGGCACGCTGAACCCCTATGAGCACGGCGAGTGCTTCGTAACGGAGGATGGCGCCGAGACCGACCTGGACCTGGGCCACTACGAGCGCTTTCTCGACGTGCCCACCAGCAAGGCCAACAACGTCACCACCGGCCGCATCTACCAGAACGTCATCAGCAAGGAGCGCCGCGGCGAATACCTCGGCAAGACCGTGCAGGTGATCCCGCACATCACCGACGAGATCAAGGCCCATATCCAGGCGTTGGGCCGCAAGGGCATCTACGACTTCGTGATCACCGAAGTGGGTGGCACCGTGGGCGACATCGAGAGCCTGCCCTACGTGGAGGCCCTGCGCCAATTGAAGTGGTCCAAGGGCAAGGACTGCCTCACCATCCACCTGACGCTGCTGCCCTACCTGGGCACCACCGGCGAACTGAAGACCAAGCCCACGCAGCACAGCGTGAAGGAGCTGCTGAGCCTGGGCGTGCAGCCCGATGTGCTCGTGTGCCGCACCGAGCACCCCATGCAGAAGGGCATGAAGGAGAAGATCGCCCTGTTCTGCAACGTGGACCCCGTGGCCGTGATCGAGAGCCGCGATGCGGACACCATCTACGACGTGCCCCTGATGATGCAGGAAGAGAAGCTGGACGAGGTGGTGCTGCGCAAGCTGGGCATCAACAGCTTCCCAGACGCGGACCTGACGCAATGGAAGGACTTCCTGCGCCGCTACAAGGAGCCCAAGAGCGAGGTACACATCGGCCTGGTGGGCAAGTACGTGGAACTGAAGGACGCCTACAAGAGCATCAAGGAAGCCCTGGAGCACGCCGGTGCTGCCAACGAAACGCGGCTGCACATCAAGTGGGTGCATAGCGAAAAGCTGAACGCCAAGAACGTGGCCAAGCAGCTGGCGGGGCTCAGCGGCATCCTGGTAGCACCGGGCTTCGGCAACCGGGGTATCGAGGGCAAGGTGGAGGCCATCCGCTATGCCCGCGAGAACAAGGTGCCCTTCCTGGGAATCTGCCTGGGCATGCAGTGCGCGGTGATCGAGTTCGGCCGCAACGTGCTGGGCTACGCCGATGCCAACAGCACCGAAATGAACGCCGACACCACGCACCCGGTGATCGCGATGATGGAAGAGCAGAAGACCATCGCCGACAAGGGCGGCACCATGCGGTTGGGCGCCTACCCCTGCAAGATCAGCGAAGGCAGCCTGGCCCGCAGCATCTATGGCCGCAAGGACATCACCGAGCGCCACCGCCACCGCTACGAGTTCAACAACGCCTACCTGGACGCCTACAAACAGGCCGGCATGAACGCCACGGGCATCAACCCGCAAGGCAAACTGGTGGAGATCGTGGAACTGAAGGACCACCCCTGGTTCGTGGGCGTGCAGTTCCACCCGGAGTACCGCAGCACCGTGGCGCGTCCGCACCCGCTGTTCATCGGCTTTGTACAGGCGGCGCTGAAAGCGGCCGTGCCCAAGGAGGTGAAGGCGGAAGCGTAGAACGTGTGGGCATGTGCCCATGTGACCATGTGCTCATGAGGGCAAGGCAGTGCGCCAGCGTCCTCTACCGCTCCACGCTCACCCGCACCAACACCGGGGCCATCTCCCCAGCCTGAACGCGCAACAGGTAATGCCCTGTCGCAAGACCATCGGCATCCAAGGACACCCGCTCGCCGAAGGCCGAAGTGGTGATGTTCCGTACCAACCGGCCTTGGGCATCCAGCCATTGCAGCACGACCGGACCAGTGGCACCTGGCAGGCGCAGCTCACCCGCGCCCTGCAAAGGGTTGGGCAGCACGGTGGCCGTGGCCTGCATGGCCGGGCGGTCGCTGGTACCCAACGGCCCAATGACCGGCGGGTCGTTGTAGCGCTTGATCACCGCAGGAAGGAACTGTGGACCAACGGATGCAAGAAAGCCGTCGTGTTCATAGGCACATTGCGGATAGGGCTGGTCCGGTGCACTGATCACGCCCATGCTGGGCACGTAATGGCTCACATAGATCCTTCCATCAGGGGCATGGGACAGAATATTGGTCGTAATGCCGCTGAGTCCACCGACCTCATACTCATCCATCAGTACCGGCGCTAGGTTCGGATCATCGGCTTGCAGGTCATACTGATAGAGCTCGTGCGTGATCACCGGATCGTCGTACAGCCAATGCATCACATATAGGTATCTACCGCTCGGACTAAATTCCACTCCATCCACTCGAACAGGTGCATCCAATGCGAACTCATGCTGGACCGCACCGGACCCCGGATCGAAGGAATGGACCTCGGTCAGGCTCGGAGCAACAGTAGGCTCTGTGAATCCATAGGTTTCCGAAATGGCGGCGAAACGGGTACCATCAACGGTCGGAATGAGTTTCCCATGATCGAAGTCCAATGGAACTACAGAACCTGCCGCACTGATGATCGGAGCGGAAGATAGGCCCGTGCTGGATACCACATAGGCATGATACTCATTCGTGCCGGCCATTTGCCCGATGAACCAATAATCCTCTCCATTAGCATGAGGCACCACCATGCGCCTGCATGCAGCACCGGTCATGAACCAGGTGTACTCGGTACTCAGGACCTGAGGGGGGGCGACACCATCTCCTAGAAACACCTCCAACCATCCGAAGCGCTGTATCCCGAGGGATGGCACCCTGTTCCAAGCGATCAAGAACGCCCGCTCCGGATCATTCGGCTTGGGGATGAATATGACGGACTGCATGTTCCCACCAGAGAACACACCCTCATAAGGTGGGTTGCCTTGCAGCAATTCGTGGTCGGCGCCTCTAACACCAGTACTCTGTCCACTTGAGTTCACCGTGTAGTAGACCAAGAGTTCACCAGTCGTGTCGCTTAGGCTGGCGGCCGGTAAATAGTAAGGTGAAGGGGGGAGGTTCTCCGGAACACCGTTGGAGAACGAGATCCAGTAATTGGACAATAGCCAATTCGCATTGCGCATCTGACCGCAAGCCAAGAGGGGCATGGCGAACGAGAGTATCAATGTGGCACAGTTGGTCCGCATCTGCAGAACGCTCATCTTGCTCCCCATCATTCGTAGATCCTTACTTCGTTGGTGCCTACGCTGGTATAAAACGTAACTCCGCCACAGTCAAAAGGCCTTCCTCCAGAGCAAGAGGTACTACCAACCAATGGGAATGAACAGTCAGTACCACAATAGATCTTGAATCCGTACCAAATGGACCCACTTGGCGGCGTGTATACGTAGCTAGTACCATTTGCCAATGGAATGCAAGCCAATTGCTGCGTCCCTGGAGGAGTGCAAGTGGCCGCATAGTAAAAATTCAATGCGAAGTCCTGCCCGGTTAAGTTATAGATCGTAATGCTTTGAGCCTTCGCTTCTGAGGGTGCGTTCATAAGGAAAATCGGGAGCATGATCAAAAGCAAGCGAATGACCGAGACTATTCCTTTCTTAGAGGAATGAGCAGGAACTAAACGCGGTGTTCGGAGGGGAGGCAAATGCTTCATGCCAACGATGTTTTGGTAGGTTGAAGGTAATGCTGAACAGCAGCGAAAACAAGTGGTGCCGGCCCTTACCGCTCCAAGCTCCCCCGCACCACCACCGGGGCCATCTCCCCAGCTTGCGCGCGCAACAGGTAATGCTCTGCCGCAAGACCCGTGGTATCCAAGGGTATCCGATCGCCGAAAGCCGAAGTGGTGTTTTTCCGTGCCACCTCCTGGCCACATGAGCACATGGCGGGTCGGCAATAGAGCGGTGGTCCGCATGGCCACATCCCCTTCCCCCCGCCCGGCTATCTTTGCCGCCCTTCGCGTGAGTGCATGAAGCCCGCGCGACCGACCCGACCTCATGGACCGTAATTCGATCATCGGCATTGTCCTTATCGTGGCCATCCTCTTCGGCTACACGTGGTACACCATGCCCAGCGCCGAAGAACAGGCGCGCATGCAACGCACCCAGGACAGCCTGGCCAGCGTGGAACTGGAGAAGCGCGCCCGCGAGGCCGAGGCCCAGTTGAGCACCACGACCACGACCACCGCCGCCGCACTGGACACCACTGCGGCCACGGACACCCTTTCGCTGGAGGCCGCACTGGAAAGCGCCCTGGCGGACAGCGTGCGCAACACCATGCTGGCCAAGCGTTATGGCACCTTCCATCCCGCCGCTTCGGGCACCGATAGCGAGGTGGTGCTGGAGAACGAACGCCTGCAGGTGGCCATCCGTACCCACGGCGCTCGTCCCACGGTGATCCGCCTGAAGGAATACCAGACCTACCGCAAGACCCCCCTCCTGCTCGCCGACCCCGACAGTGGTGTTTACGAGTTCCGCTTCTTCCAGGGCAACCTGGACCTCAGCACCAACGACCTCTACTTCACCGCCGAGCAGACCACCAAGGATGCCGTGGTGCTGAAGGCCGCCACCACCGACCCTGGCACCTGGCTGCAGATCACCTACCGGCTCGACAGCACGGGCTACTTCATGCACGTGAACACGGCCTTCGTGGGAGCGGGCGCCAACGTGGACCCGCGCAGCCTCTTCTTCCGCTGGGAGCTGCTGGGCCTGCACAATGAGAAGCACCGCGAGACCGAACAGCAGAAGTGTGGCGTGTACTTCAAGTACTTCAGCGACGACCGCGACTACCTGAACGAGACCGGCGACGACCAGAAGGAACTGGTGGGCCGCACCAACTGGGTGGGCTTCAAGCAGGACTTCTTCACGCTGGCGCTGGTCAGCGATGAAGGGTTCGCCGGCAGCGGCTCCGAGCTCTCCATCGCCACCCTCGCGGACAGCACGCACACCAAACGCTACGGGGCCAAGCTGTTCTTCGAGAAGGAGCGCGGCGCCGAACCGGCCGTGGACATGCGGATCTACATGGGCCCGAACCACTACGGCACCCTGGTGGACACCGAGATCGCGCAGTTCGACAAGATCATGGACCTGGGTTGGGGCATCTTCGGCTGGCTGAACAAGTGGCTGGTGATCCCCATCTTCAACTGGCTCGATGGCTGGGGATGGAGCTACGGCATCATCATCCTGGTGCTCACCATCGTGATCAAGATGCTGCTGATGCCGCTCACGTGGAAGAACTTCGTGAGCAGCGCCAAGATGCGCCTGTTGAAGCCCGAACTGGACGAGATCAACGCCAAGTTCAAGCCCGATGATGCGCTGAAGAAACAACAGGCGCAGATGGACCTGTACCGCAAGGCGGGCGTGAACCCCGCCAATGGCTGTGTGCCCCTGCTGATCCAGATGCCCGTGCTGTACGCCATGTTCCGCTTCTTCCCGGCCAGCATCGAACTGCGCCAGCAGGCCTTCCTCTGGGCCGATGACCTCAGCAGCTACGACAGCATCCTCGACCTGCCCTTCGTGATCCCCATGTACGGCGACCACATCAGCCTCTTCACCCTGCTGATGAGCGCCAGCACCATCGTGTACTCACTGATCAACCAGCAGCAGATGCCGCAGCAGCCGGGCATGCCCAGCATGAAGCTGATGATCTACCTCTTCCCGATCATGATGCTGTTCTTCCTGAACAACTTCAGCGCGGGCCTGAGCTACTACTACCTGCTGGCCAACGTGATCAGCATCCTGCAGATGACGCTGTTCAAGCACCTGTTCGTGAACGAGGACAAGATCCGCGCGCAATTGGTGCAGAACATGAAGACACCGAAAAAGAAGAGCCGCTGGCAGCAGCGCCTCGAGGACATGCAGAAGCAACAGCAGGCCGCCCGCCGCAAGTGAGCCCGAAAGCTGGCACGCGATCCGCATCAACACCCCCTGCGATGAACAACCGCACCCTCCTGATGCTCCTCCCCGCGATCGCGACCACCCTGCTGCTGGCCTGCAAGGACAAGGCCCCGGCCGCATCCGACACCACCGCTGAACAGACCCCGGCCGCCACCATGCCCGCCGAGGACAAGGCACCGCAATTCGGCGGCGCTGCCAAGGGCGATTCCCTCTTCTTCTTCCTGGAACGCACGCCCTGCTTCGGGCGCTGCAAGGCCTACCGGATCAGCATTTACCGCAGCGGCTACGCCCAGTACGAAGGACGCCTGAACGTGGAGAAGGAGGGCCTGCACGAAGGCCGCATCGGTGCCGACACCCTGGCGCTGCTGCTGAGCGAGGCCGAGCGCATCGGCTTTTTCGGGATGAAGGACAGCTACGACGCCGAAGTGACCGACCTGCCCAGTACGATCGTGAAGATCCATGCCAACGGCAAGGAGAAGCGGGTACACGCCCGCGTGGGCACTCCGCCCGCCTTCAAGGCCTACGTGGAACAGGTGGAGGCCCTGTTGCTGCCGGTGCCCTGGAAGCCCCTGCCCGCCAAGGACTAAGCAACTGTTCGAGACCGTCCGTCCCGCTTTACCCCGGACATCACCCGGCGACCTCAGGTGAGGGCCGAAGCTGCTACATTTGCGGCCCCTCAAGCAGCCGGAACGAACGACCGCTCCGGTCCAAACGAATGAACCCTTTTTACATGATCATGAAGCGTTCCCTTTCATTGCTCTTCGCAGCAGTGCTGGCCATCGCCACCCAGGCCCACGAGGGCATGTGGCTGCTCACCAAGCTCAAGCAGGTGAACGAGGCCGAGATGCAGAAGCTCGGTTTCAAACTGACGGCCGAGGACATCTATGCCATCAACCGCAGCGGCATCAAGGACGCCGTGGTGCGTTTGGGTGGTGGTTTCTGCAGCGGTGAAATGGTGAGCTCCGAGGGCCTCTTCCTGACCAACCACCACTGCGGCTACGACGCCATCCAGGGCCTGAGCAGTGTGGAGCACGACTACCTCACCGACGGCTTCTGGGCCATGAACCGTGAGCAGGAACTGCCCGCCGGTTTCAACGTGAGCTTCCTGCAGCGCATTGATGATGTGACCGCCCAGGTGCTGGCCGAGCTGAACAACGCCATGACCGAGGAGGAGCGCAACGCCAAGGTGCAGGAGGTCGGCGCGAAACTGCGCGGCGAAGTGAAGGGCAACGGCATGAGCGCCGACTTCAAGGTGATGTTCGAGGGCAACGAGTTCTACCTCTTCGTGTACAAGACCTACCGCGATGTACGCTTGGTGGGAACGCCCCCCAGCGCCATTGGCAAATTCGGTGGCGACACCGACAACTGGATGTGGCCCCGCCACACCGGCGACTTCAGCATGTTCCGCGTGTACACCGGTCCCGATGGCGAACCCGCCGACTACGACAAGGCCAACGTACCCTTCAAACCCGCCCACCACTTCCCGGTGAGCATGCAGGGTGTGAAGGAAGGCGACTTCGCCATGGTGATGGGCTACCCCGGCAGCACCGACCGTTTCCTGAGCAGCCACGGCGTGAAGCTGGCCCTCGACATCGAGCAGCCCAGCCGCGTGAAGATCCGTCGTGCCAAGCTCGACATCTACGAGGAGTTCATGGACGCCGACAACAAGGTGCGCATCCAATACGCCAGCAAACACGCCAGTGTAAGCAACTACTGGAAGTACTTCATCGGCCAGCAGCGCGGCCTGAAGCGCCTGAAGGTGTACGACAAGAAGAAGGCCCAGGAGAACGAACTGATGAGCTGGGTGAACGCCAACGCCGACCGCAAGGCGAAGTACGGCGACATCATCACCCTGCTGGAGCGCGGGTACAACGAGCGCACCAAGTTCGAGAAGGCCAACACCTACATGCAGGAGGCCGCGTTCGGCAGCGAGGCCATCATCCTCGGGTTCCGCATGATGGGCCTGAAGAACCAGCTGGCCACCGACCCCAAGGACGCCGCCAAGGTGAGCGCCATGGTGGCCCGCGTACAGGCCGCTGCCGATGACTTCTGGAAGGACTACAACCCCGCCACCGACGAAAAGGTGACCGCCGCCATGTTCCGCATGATGCATGACGATGTGGAGCGCGACCTGCAGCCCCCGGTGATGACCACCATCGAGAAGAAGTACAAGAGCAATTTCGAGGCCTGGGCCCGTGCGGTGTTCAGCACCAGCATGCTCACCGACCGCGCCAAGCTCGATGCCTTCCTGGCCAAGCCCACGCTGAAGGCGCTGGACAAGGACCTCGGCTTCCAGGCCGCGGAGAGCTGCCTGAACCACTACCGCAACGTGCTCGGCCCCGCCGTGGATGCCAGCCAGGCCGACCTGGACCGCGGCTACCGCCTGATGGTGGCCGCCATGCGCGAGAAGGACCCCACCAAGAGCTGGTACCCCAACGCCAACAGCACCATGCGCCTCACCTACGGCCAGGTGGGCAGCTACGTGCCCGGCGATGGCATGTTCTACAAGCACGTGACCACCGCTGCGGGCATCCTGGAGAAGGAGGACCCCACCAACGATGAGTTCATTGTGCCGGCCCGCCAGTTGGAGCTGCTCCGCAAAAAGGACTACGGTCGCTACGCCGATGAGAATGGCGACCTGATCGTGTGCTTCATCAGCAACAACGATATCACCGGTGGTAACAGCGGCAGCCCCGTGATCAATGGCAACGGCGAACTGATCGGCATTGCCTTCGATGGCAACTGGGAGGCCATGAGCGGTGACATCGCCTTCGAGCCTGCCCTGCAGCGCACCATCAGCGTGGACATCCGTTACGTGCTGTGGACCATCGACACCTTCGCTGGTGCCGGGCACTTGGTGAAAGAGATGACCCTGGTGGAGCGCAAGCCCGTGGTGGTGGAAGAGGTGAAGCTGGAAGCCGCTCCTGTGGCACCCGCACCTGTTGCGCCCGCCAAGCCGGTGAAGAAGTAAGCTTCGGCTGATCGATAAAAATGGAACGGCGGCCCGAGGGCCGCCGTTCTGCGTTCAGCCCCTAACTTTCCGTCTCCATGCTCGACCCGCGCCTCTCTGAAGCCCTGCCCGAACTGCTGCGCGAAGGACTGCTGACGCCTGAGCAGGCCGAGCGCATCCGGACGCGCTACCAAGCAGGCAGCGAGCAGGCCGGCAACCGGCAATTGCTGGTGTTCGCCATCCTGGGCAGCTTGCTGATGGGGCTGGGCATCATCCTCATCAT
>Ga0315900_10010756_pt1 | contig 11412 bp, 10 predicted proteins | sample LakEriMetagenome_FD_203521 | JGI IMG/M metagenome (GOLD analysis project Ga0315900, IMG submission 203521) | Freshwater fungal communities from buoy surface, Lake Erie, Ohio, United States - Buoy 12 MA114 | ecosystem: Environmental > Aquatic > Freshwater > Lake > Lake biofilm | place: USA: Lake...
CAGCAATCGTCGGCACATCTGGCAGCACGGCGCTACGCTGGGCGCCCGTGACGCCAATGGCGCGAATCTTCCCTTCGCGGACAAAAGTCAGCGCAGATGGGATATTGTCCATGCCAAGTTCAATCCGCTCCGCCACCATTTCCGTTAGCATGGGGGCGGAACCGCGGAAGGGCACATGGGTGATCTGGATACCCTGCGCCAGGCGAATTTGTTCAATCACCACATGGGGGGAAGTGGCGATGCCTGCCGTGCCGTAATTCAGCCCGCCGGGCTTGGCTTTCGCCTCTCGGGTCATATCGGCCAGCGTGCGGATTGGCATGCGATTCGCCGCCATGAGCACATTCGGCACACGGCACATCAGCCCGACCGCCGCCAAATCCTCAGGTTTGAAGGGCATACGGTTGCCGAAAACGGCAAAATTGATCGCCCCCGTGCCGATGGTGGTCAGCAGCAGCGTATGGCCATCCGGTTCTGATCGCGCGACAAATTCGCCGCCGACATTGCCAGAAGCGCCGGGGCGATTATCTACCACCACCTGCTGGCCAAGCCGGGCCGCGAGGCGCTCAGCCGTGAGCCGCCCGACCAAATCCGTGGTGCCGGCGGGGGTGAAGGGGATGACCAGGCGAATGGGGCGGTTGGATAGCCCCTGCGCCAGGGCGGGCATGGGCAAGGCGGCGCCAAAGGCCAAGGCACCCAAGCTGCGGCGGTTAATCATGGTTTTGCCTCCCGGTTATTCGATTGGATAGCAAGTTGGCCCGTGAACCTTGCCAGATCAACCCATTCGCGACCGGGTTTTGGTTTGAGCGATTCACCCCTATGATGAAACTGAATAAGGGGCGGCGGACGAAATGGAGTTTTTGCGGCTTTACGGAAGGGTGCTCAGGCTGCTCGCAGCAGATCGCGCTGTGGCGATTGGGCTTGCCTTGGCCGCCTTGGCGATCGCTGGGCTGCAATTCCTGGAACCGGTGCTGTTTGGGCGGGTGATTGATCTGCTTTCTCGGTCAGACCGCATGCAGGAATCGGCAGTTTGGGCGGAAGCGCTTTCGCTGCTGATCATCTGGGCTGCCATCGGTCTTTCGGCCATCGGGGCCAATGTCACCGTCGCACTCTTCGCGGACCGCATGGCGCATCGCAATCGCCTGAAGGTCATGCATGATTATTTTCAGCATGTGCTTTCCCTGCCGTTATCCTTTCACGGGGATACGCAATCGGGCCGGCTGATGAAGATCATGCTGGTGGGTTCCGATAATCTATTCGGGCTTTGGCTTTCCTTTTTCCGCGAACATCTGATCACCTTCATTTCAGCCATTGTGCTGCTGCCGCTCACGCTTATTCTGAATTGGCGCTTGGGGCTTCTTTTGATTGGGCTTGTGGTGATTTTCGGCGCACTCGCCGCTTTTGTCATTCGCCGGACAGAAAACGCGCAGCGGCAGGTGGAAGCGCTCCATACGCAATTGGCAGGCAACGCGCAGGATGCGCTTTCCAATGTGATGGTGGTGCAATCCTTCACGCGACTTTCCAGTGAAGCACGGCTTTTCAGCGACATCATCCGCCAGGTGATCACCCATCAATTCCCGGTGCTGAATTGGTGGGCTGTGGTTTCCGTCATGACATCGGCCGCTTCTACCATCTGCGTCATCATGATCTTTATGATGGGGACTTGGTTGCATCTGCGTGGCCAGGCGACGGTTGGGGAGATTGTATCCTTCATGGGCTTCGCCACCATGCTGATCGGCAAGCTTGAAGGTGCGGTGGGCTTTGCGTCACGACTGGTGCTGCTGATGCCATCACTGACGGAGCTTTTTTCTGTGCTGGATGCGCGCACAACCGTACCGGAAAAGCCGAATGCGGTTGATATTCCCCGCGCAAAAGGGGAAGTCGCGTTTGAAGACGTGGCCTTCGCCTATCCTGGCGGTGCGCCGATTTTCAGCCATGTGAATTTCTCGGCCGCGCCCGGCAAGACAATTGCGCTGGTGGGACCAACGGGCGCGGGCAAATCCACCGCCATGGCGCTGTTGCAGCGGCTATGGGACCCAAAGGAAGGGCGCGTGACGCTGGATGGGCATGATTTGCGGGATGTTTCGCTGGAAAGCCTTCGCCGCAATATCGGCGTTGTGTTCCAGGAAAGCATGCTGTTCAACCGCACCATTCGTGAAAACCTGTTGGTTGGCCGCCCTGATGCCACGCAGGAAGATTTGGAACATGCCTGCCGCTTGGCGGAAGCACATGATTTCATCCAACGTCAGCCCCATGGCTATGACACGATGATTGGTGAGCGCGGCAGTTCGCTTTCCGGCGGGCAGCGCCAGCGCTTGGCCATTGCACGGGCGCTACTGAAAGACCCGCCAGTGCTGATTTTGGATGAGGCGACCAGCGCGCTAGACGCGGCGACTGAAGCGCGGGTGCAAAAGGCGCTGGCGGCGCTGATGGCAGGGCGGACCACCTTCATTATCGCGCATCGGCTTTCCACCGTGCGCGATGCCGATGAAATTCTGGTTTTTGCCGGCGGGGAGATCGCCGAACGCGGTGGCTTCAAGGAATTGGTGGCCCAAGACGGGCATTTCGCTGAACTGGTGAGGACGCAGCTGACCGGTTCCGCCAGCACTTGATCATGATCAAGGCATTTGCGTGATGGTGCGGCAGGATGGGCCCGTTAAACACCCATCAGGAAGGCAGCGCCGCCATGAACCATCGTCATCGCAAGGTATTGCACGCCATCTTCGCCCACCCCGTCAGCGCCAATATTGACCCCAAGGCGGTTGAGTCCGTCTTTGAGGAACTCGGCGCCGAGGTATCCCATAACGGGTCCGGCCGGCTGGCCGTGAAGCTGAATGGGCAGGCCCATGCCTTCCATAATAGCCCGCACAGCCTTTCCAAGGATGAGGTAGTGGCAATTCGGCATTTTTTGACGCAAGCTGGCGTTGATCCGGTGCGCGACTACCCGCTTTGAAAGCCGGGCGGGGGCGGGGCCGGGCAGAAGAAGGAAGAAACCCATGAAGCTTCATCGTCGCGATTTTCTCGCCGGCGCCGCCGGCCTTGCCGCCCTTACCCCAAGCCTTGGCCAGGCGCAGACGCGCTGGCAAATGGCAACACCTTATGCAGATGGCAATTTCCACACCCGTAATGTCCGCAGTTTCATTGAGGACATCCAAAGGGGCAGTAATGGCCAATTGTCCGTGCAATTGCACAGCAATGGCGGGCTGTTGAAGATGCCGGAAATCAAGCGTGGCGTGCAGACTGGCCAGGTGCAAGTCGGTGAAATCTTGCTGACCGCCTACGCCAATGAAGACCCGCTTTTCGATGCTGATGCGCTGCCGCAGCTTGTTGTGAATTACGCCCAGGCCAAACGCCTTGCCGATTTGCAGCGCCCCTTCATTGAAGCACGCTTCGCCCGCCAGGGCCTCAGCCTGCTTTACATGGTGCCCTGGCCGCCCGCGGGGCTTTATTCACAGGAACCCGTGACTTCGCTCGAACAATTGCGCGGCCAGCGCTTCCGCACCTTCAGCCCCATGACAAATCGCTTCGCGCAATTGATCGGCGCGCAGCCTACCCTGGTCCAGGCGGCGGAATTGGCGCAAGCCTTCGCCACCGGCGTGGTGCAGGCGCAAATCACTTCGGCCGCTACGGGCGTGGATACGCAATCCTGGGATTACGCGAAGGTCTTCACGCCACTCGGCTTTTCCATGACGAAAAATGCGGTCTTCATCTCTCGCCGTGCGCTGCAGGGCTTGTCCGAACAGCAGCAGCAAATGATCCGTACTGCGGCGGAAGCAGCAGAAAAGCGCGGCTATGAAATCTCCGAACAGGCCGCGAAGGAAACAGAGGCAACGCTTGGCCAGCGCGGCATGCGTGTCATGCAGCCAAGCGCCAGGCTTCTTGAAGATTTGACCCGCGTTGGCCGCACCATGGCCGATGAATGGGTGCAGCGCGCTGGCGAGGATGGCAAAAAGCTTCTGGACGCCTATCGCGCCAGCGCCTGAACAAAATGAAGGCAATCGGGGCGCCGGCCGCTTTTCTCAGGTGGAGGCGCCCCTTGCCATGTGCGGCGGCAGGACGGAACATGAATTCTTAAAGCAATGAAAGGAGAGACTCATCATGGAAAATCTGTCCCGTCGTGCGGTCCTGCTCGGTAGCGCCAGCCTGCCACTGGCCGCGCCTTTTATTGCCCCGGCACTTGCCCAAACGCGGTGGCAATTGGCCACCGCCTATCCAGATGGAAATTTCCATACGCGCAATCTGCGCGACTTCATCACGGAAGTGCAGGGCGCAGCCAGTGGGCTGCAAATCCAGATGCATTCCAATGCGTCGCTTCTGCGCATGCCGGAAATCAAGCGCGGCGTGCAGACCGGCCAGGCGCAGCTTGGCGAGATTCTGCTCTCAGCCTATGGCAATGAAGACCCTTTCTTTGAAGTGGATAGTGTGCCCCAGTTGGTGACCTCCACTGCGCAGGCGCGCAAATTGGCCGAATTGCAGCGCCCCTATGTGGAGGCACGTCTGCAACGCCAGGGCATTACGCTGCTTTATATGGTGCCATGGCCGCAATCTGGCTTTTACACCAATGTACCGGTGGAAAGCGTGGAAACGCTGAGGGGCATGAAAATGCGCACCTTCAATGCGCTGACCAACCGCTTCGCGACGCTGGCCGGTGCAACGCCAACCCTGGTGCAGCAGGCCGAAGTGCCACAAGCCTTCGCAACCGGCGTGGTAAACGCCATGGTTACCTCAGCCGCGACCGGTGTTGACGTACAGGCCTGGGATTTCTGCAAATTCTTCACCCCGATCGGCTTTACCCGCACGAAGAATGCGGTGTTCGTGCAAACCCGCGCTTTGCAAGCGCTGCCTGAGGCATCGCAGCGTGCAGTTCGGGCTGCCGCTGCGGCCGCAGAAGCGCGTGGTTGGCAAGCATCGGAGATTGAAACCGTAGAACGCCAGAATATGCTCGCCAGCCGCGGCATGACTATTGGCACACCCTCCGCCACACTGATGCAGGGTCTGGCGCGCATTGGCGCCACGCAGGCCGATGAATGGGTGGCGAAGGCTGGCGAGGAAGGCAAGCGGCTAATGGATGCCTATAGGGCCGCCATTGCGTGAAATATCAGCGGGCGGGTTCTCACCGTCCGTTTTCGGATTGTTGAAGGTGGGGGCTGATGCGCAAGGCACTTGATTTGCTTTACCTGCTGGGGGGCGTGCTTGGCGGCATCGCCTTGGCCGCCATTGCCGCGATCATCATCGCGCAGGTTGTCGGGCGACAATTCGGCCTGACTGTTCTGGGCGCCGATGACCTGACCGCTTTTTCGGTAGCTGCATCAGCAACTTTGCCGCTGGCCTATGCCTTCCGCCATGGCGCGCATATTCGCGTGGATCTCATCATTGGCCGCCTTCAGGGTTCCGGCCGCTTCATCATGGAAAGCGTGGCGCTAATCCTGACCACCGGCCTAGCACTGTTCTTCGCCTATTCCATGCTGGACCTGGCGCTGGATAGTTTTGAGTTTGAGGATGTGGCGCAGGGTTCTGTCGCCTGGAAGCTTTGGGTGCCCCAGGCGCTTTGTGCCTTTGGTGCCGCGCTTTTCGCGCTTTGTCTTTTGGATGATCTGGCCGCGCATTTGACCGGCGGGACGCCTTCCTACCGCAAGGCCGCAGAGATGAATGCGCTTGACCGCGCGGGGGAGGAACTCTGATGGAACTCGCGCAAACCGAAGCTGGGCTTTTGCTGCTTGGCTTGCTGTTCCTGTTCCTTGGCCTTGGCGTTTGGATCGGGCTTGGGTTGATGCTGGTTGGGTTATGCGGCGTGATCCTGCTGCCCATGCTGATGCCTTCCATGCCGACCTTCCCAGCGGAAAAGGTGATGGGCACCGCGATATGGCAATCGCTTGCATCCTGGACCTTGGCGGCGCTGCCGCTTTTTATCTGGATGGGTGAGATCCTTTTCCGCACAAGGCTTTCTGAAGACATGTTCCGCGGCCTTGCCCCCTGGGTGCAGCGCCTGCCGGGGCGACTTATGCATGTGAATGTCATTGGTTGCGGTATCTTCGCGGCGGTTTCGGGTTCTTCCGCCGCGACGGCGGCGACCATTGGCAAGATGTCGCTGCCCGCACTTACGCAACGCGGCTATCATGTGCCTATGGCGGTGGGCAGCCTGGCCGGGGCCGGCACGCTCGGCCTTTTGATCCCGCCTTCCATTGTCATGATCGTCTATGGCGTGGCGGCAGAAGTTTCCATTGTCCGGCTGTTCATCGCGGGTGTCATTCCGGGCATCATGCTGATGGTGCTGTTCAGCGGCTACATCATGGTTTGGTCCATGATGAACCCAAGCCTGACACCGCCGCGTGACCCTTCCATTCCGCTATCACGCAAATTGAAGGAAAGCGGCCAGCTTATTCCGGTGGTGCTGCTGATCATGTTTGTCATGGGCAGCATCTATTTCGGCTGGGCGACGGCAACCGAAGCCGCTGTCTTTGGCGTGGTGGGCGCACTGGCGCTTTCCGCCTGGGGGCGCACACTGACCTGGAAAAGCTTCATTGACAGCCTGATGGGCGCGGTGCGGCTTTCCTGCATGATCAATCTGATCCTGGCGGGCGCCGCCTTTTTGACGCAAGCTATGGCCTATTCGGGCATTCCCGCTGCCATGGCGGCCTGGGTCGGCGCGCAGGATTTCAGCCCCTATATGATCATTGCCTGTCTTACCATCATCTATCTGGTGCTGGGTTGCTTCATTGATGGCATCAGCATGATCGTTCTGACGGTCTCTGTCGTGCTGCCGATCATCCAGGGTGCCGGGTTTGACCTGGTGTGGTTTGGCATCTTCATCGTGCTGGTTGTGGAAATGGCACAGATAACGCCGCCGGTCGGCTTCAACCTATTTGTGCTGCAGGGCCTGACGAATATGGGCATATTCCAGGTGGCCCGTTACACCCTGCCCTTCTTTTTCATGATGGTGTTGGCGGTAGCGATTGTGACCCTGTTTCCAGGCGTGGTGACGTGGTTGCCGGCGACGATGCTGTCTGGCTGATCAGGGTTCAGGGCTTGGCCAATCCGGCCTTTCAAACCGCTGAACCTCCAGCAAATAGCCAGCGGGGTCGTGGAAGAAAAAATGCGTCACGCGATAGGCTTCAGAATATTCCACCTGTTCCGGCACCTTGACGCCGCGTGATTTCAGTCTGGCGTGCCAACCTTCCACATCCGGATCAACAAAGGTGAAGACAACGCCGCCCTGCACGCGTGGGTTGTCTGAAGCGCGCGGCGCCCGCGCGCGGCATACCCCCAAAAAGCCGCGTTCACCCGGCGCGGTGGCATAGATGCGGCAAGTGCCCTGATCCTGCACGAGCGCGAGGCCGAGCTTGTTCTCGTAGAAATCCCAGGAAACGGCGGGATCCTCCGCATAAAGAAAGGTGATCTGTTGGGCGAAATGCATGGGTTCCATTAATCAAGCTTAAGCACAATGCCGGCGCCGCGCTATCCTAGACCCCCAGGAATAGGGCCATACCCTGTTAAGCTTTACAAAAGGCAATCTATAGGCTTGAACGGCTGCCGAAAGCAGTCTGGATATTCGGGCTCTTTGTTGGGGAAAAAACATGAGCGATTTGGCCCAAAAAATTGCCGGTCAAATACCGGTAAAAGAACCGCAATGGTTGAAGGAATTCAAGGCCTTCATCATGCGCGGCAATGTCATTGACCTGGCCGTCGGCGTCGTCATCGGCGCTGCATTCACCGCCATTGTGAGTTCCATGGTGGAGGATATCTTCAATCCCATCATCGGCTTGCTCATGGGCGGGATGGATTTTTCTAACCTGTTCGTCGTGATCAGCGGTGAACGTCAGGCAACACTGGCCGCAACGCGCGAAGGTGGCGCTGCCGTGCTGGCGGTTGGCAAGTTTATCAACGCAATCATTAAATTCGTGATCGTTGGTTTTGCGGTTTTCTGGATGGTAAAGGTGTTGAGCAAGCTTCAGGCATCCAAGGCGGTGGAGGAAGCGGCCGCGCCGCCGCCCCCCACGCCAACCGAAACCCTGCTCACGGAAATCCGCGACGAACTCAAGGCCCGCAAGGTCTAAGCAGGATAATCGGCAGCGTGACCATTCATCTTGGTCACGCTGTAAATGAAAAGACTGGCGCGACGCAGCAATGCGCCGCGCCTTTCAGGAACTATTCCGGCTGTGCGCCGGAAATCCTTACCATTTCAGCCCAGATCGGCTGTTCGCGCTTCAGCCTTGCAGCCAATTCTTCCGGCGTGGAACCCGTCAGCCGCGCGCCCATACCGATGGCGCGTTGCTGCAGTTCCGGATCGGCAAAAGCCGTACGGATTTCGGAAGAAATTCTATCCACAATCTCACGTGGCATGGCGCGTGGCCCGGCCCACATATGCCAGGGGCTGACGTTGAAGTTATCCATCCCCGCCTCTGCCATGGTCGGGACATTGGGCAGGGTGGGCCAGCGTTCCGGCATGGTTACAGCCAATGGCCGGATGCGCCCTTCCTGGATAACGCCCGTATAGCTGGCAAGATTATCCACCGCGACCTGGATATCGCCCGAAAGCATGGCCGGGATGGTCTGCGCCGCGCCACGGAAGGCCACATGCGTCGCCTCAATCCCCGCGCGGCCGAGCAGATAGGCGCCAGAAAGATGGATCGTGGTGCCAACGCCTGATGATCCGTAGCTGATGCCGCCGCGCCGCGTCTTGGCCCAGGTGATGAATTCCTGGAGCGTTTGCGCTGGCACATGCTGCGCCGGCACCGCCACAACATTCGGCAGATCCCACATGGCGCTAATCCAGGCGAAATCGCGCTCAGGGTCATAGGGCAGGGTTTTGAACAGCATGGGATTGATCACGATGTTATGCATGCTGATGGTACCGACAGTGTAGCCATCTGGTGTGGCGCGCGCGATGGCTTCCGTGCCGATATTGCCGGAAGCGCCAGAACGCGTCTCAACAATGAAATTCTGCCCAAGCCGGCGTGAAAGAACTTCACACGCCAAGCGCGTCATCACATCCAAGGAACCGCCCGGCGGAAAGCCAACAATCACGCGCACCGGCCGATTGGGCCAGGGGGCTTGCGCAATCGCTGGGCTCGCCAGCCCCAGGGCTAAAGGTGTGGCAAGAAGGCTGCGACGATGAATCATGGTTTCCTCCCGTTGTTTGTTTGATTTTCAGCGCGCGTAGTCAGGTTCGTCACGGTCCAATACGCGGCGCCAGGCATTCAGATGGAGCCGCGCATCCAGCTTTTCACCCCATGGTCCAGTGTGGTTGCGCCGGAGATTATCTGGCAGCTTGTGTAAGGGCAGCCCGGTTTGCATGGCGGTCAATTGATACATGCAGGTGCGTTCCGCCATGTAGCATTCATCAAAGGCATCATGCACGGTTGGGCCCACCACGGTCACGCCATGGCCGCGCATCAGCATGATGGTCTTATCGCCCATCAGCCGCGCGATCCGGTCCCCTTCCTCATTGCTGTGCACGGGCTGATCGCCTTCGTCATCATAAACGGTGCGGTCATTCAGCAGCAGGTTGTTGTGATGGGAGAGCGCGAATTCCGCACCTTCCACCATGGAAAGCGCGGTCAAATGCCGGGGATGGACATGGATCACGCAAGTGGCCGCCGGATTGGCCAGATGGATGCGCGTATGGATATGGAATGCAACCTTGCGGAGTTCGCCAGTGCCGCGCAGCACGCGCCCTTCCAGATCACACACAATCAGATCGGATGCTTTCAATTCCTGGAACAAATAGCCGCGCGGGTTGATCAGAAAACGCGGCTCAGCCTCATCCGGCAACATCAAACTATTGTGATTACCGATATGCTCATTCCAGCCGAGCCTGGCGCCAATACGAAATACCGCCGCCATGTCGCAGCGCAGTTCCCACTCGCGCGCCTCTGCCCGGCTATCGCTCAGTTTTTCGATGATGGCGGCCATCTGCACCCTCTTGAACCATTCCCTTCGCCCAGCCTTGCACGGATCAGGCGCGCCTGACCATCGGGCGGGTGTTGACGCCGGCGGGCCGGGCGCGGAGCATGAACGGAAAGGGGAAGGAAACCGCCATGGCCGAAGCCAAGCCCGCCGAATTGCCCATCACCGGCTATCTGGACCGTTTTTCCACGCGCCCCGGCGAAAGCCTGGCGGTGAAGATCAGCGTGCCAAGTGGCGGGCGCTACCGGGCCAGGCTGCGCCGGGTGATTTCGGGTGATCCCAACCCGGCCGGACCGGGGCTCAGGTTTGAAGACCTGTCTGGCCGCTTCGATGCTGAATTTCAGGGCCGCCATCAGCCAATAAGGCTTGGGTCCTATGCGCTGATCCCAAAGCCGCCGGCGCGCGCAGCAGGGCCGACTACTTGGACCGCGCTCGTCTGGTTCCAGGCGCAGCACAGCGCCGAAGCCGCGGTCATCAGCGAAGAACAGGCCGGGCGAAGCGTGACGCTATCGGTCGGGCCACATGGGCCGATGGCGCGCATTGCCTGGCCGGGTGGTGAGCGGCAGTTTGGACTTGGCGCGCCCTTGGCGCTGCGCCGCTGGCATCGGCTTTGGCTGAGTGCCGATCCCGCCACCGGGCGCATCCTGCTCGGCGCCCAATGTATCGAGGGTGCGAGCCCCGCCAGTACGCGCGAAATCTCGGCGACAAGCCTGGCGCTACCCGATGGGGCGGGCGTGGTAATGATTGCTGCCGAAAACGCGGCCGCACCATGCGCGCATCTGACCGGCAAGATCGAAGACCCCGCGATCCTGGCCGGGTTTTGCGCCGAATGGCCGCGCCAGGATCAGCCGCTTGCCGCTGGCATGCCGGGGCTTCTCGCCGGCTGGGATTTCGCGCGCGGCATCGGAACCCAACGCGTTGAGGATATCGGCCCGCAAGCCTGCCATGGCGATCTGGTGAATGTTCCAACCCGCGCCGTGGTCGGCGCCCGCTGGTCGGGTGCGGAGATGTGCTGGCGCCACGCCCCCGCCGATTACGCGGCCATCCATTTCCACGCCGATGATTTGAGCGATTGCGGCTGGGCGGATGATTTCAGCTTTAAAGTGCCGGCGAATTTGCGTTCCGGCGCCTATGCCTTCCACATCTCCTGCGCAGAAGGTGAGGATCACATCCCCTTCTATGTACTCCCCCCGCGCGGCACGGCGACGGCGCCAATCGCGTTTCTGGCTTCCACCTTTACCTATCAGGCCTATGCCAATCATTCCCGCGGCAATGCGGATGCAGCCTATCGCGCGCGTGTCGCTGCCTGGGGCGCTTATCCGCATAATCCGGATGATTTCCCGATCTATGGGCGCTCAACCTATAACCGCCATCCGGATAATGGCGGCATTGCCTTTTCATCCCGGCTTCGCCCGATTCTGACCATGCGGCCGGGGTTTCTCACCTTCAATGACGCGAAGGGATCGGGGCTGAGGCATTACCCAGCCGATACGCATATCCTTGCCTGGC
>Ga0315900_10010759_pt1 | contig 11412 bp, 12 predicted proteins | sample LakEriMetagenome_FD_203521 | JGI IMG/M metagenome (GOLD analysis project Ga0315900, IMG submission 203521) | Freshwater fungal communities from buoy surface, Lake Erie, Ohio, United States - Buoy 12 MA114 | ecosystem: Environmental > Aquatic > Freshwater > Lake > Lake biofilm | place: USA: Lake...
GGTGGCGAAAGCGCGTTACGTCGCTAGTTCCAGAATCCCATTTCATGCGACAAGCGGGCGGTAATGGCCAAAATTGGGACGGCTGAGGAAGCCTCGGCTCTGGCGGCCAAACGGTGGGCCAAAAAGCCCAAGGATCGCGAGGAAGCTCAGACCCGCCGCCTCACCGCACTGGCCGAAAAAGCCGAGCTTGAGGCCGGCAAGCTCCGAGACGAGTTGATCGACCGCCACAAGGTGCTGGAGGCTGTGCAGGAGATGGCGCAGGCCGAGCGCGACGCAATCTTGGCCTGGCCGGCACGCGCCGCGCCGATCCTCGCCGCTGATCTCGGAATTGAACAGCACGCGCTTCAAGCGGCGCTGGATGCCAGCCTACGCGCTCACCTGACTGAGCGCGCGGAGGCAACACTGGAGTTCTGATGTTCGACGGCCTCGCTGCGATCCAAGCCGCATGGCGCGCTGGGATCAAACCGGAGCCGTTGCTCACCGTCTCGGAATGGGCCGAGCGCAACCGCATGCTGTCCAGCAAGGGCAGCGCCGAACCCGGCCCATGGCGCAACAGCCGCACGCCGTATCTGGCCGAGATCATGGACTGCCTCAGCCCGTCGCACCCGGCGCAGCGCGTGGTGTTTATGAAGGGCGCGCAGGTAGGCGCCACGGAAAGCGGCAACAACTGGATCGGCTACGTGATCCAGCACGCGCCGGGACCGATGCTCACGGTTCAGCCCACGGTGGAGCTGGCCAAGCGGTTCAGCCGCCAGCGCATCGAGCCGTTACTGGAGGAAACGCCTTCCCTGCGCAACCTCGTGGCGGCGGCGCGCGAGCGGGACAGCGGCAACACCATGTTGTCGAAGGACTTTGCCGGCGGCCAGTTGGTGCTCACGGGCGCGAACAGTGCTGTTGGCCTGCGTTCCATGTCGGCGCGGTATTTGTTCATGGATGAGGTAGACGCCTATCCCGGCGACGTGGAAGGCGAAGGCGATCCGATCGCGCTGGCGTCTGCCCGCGCGCGCACCTTTGGGCGACGGAAGAAAGAATACCTCGTCTCAACGCCGACGATCGAAGGCGCCTCGCGGATCGAGCGCGAATATCTGGCATCGGATCAGCGGCGGTTCTTCCTGCCGTGTCCGCATTGCGGCGCGATGCAGTGGCTGCAGTTTGAGCGGCTGCGTTGGGACAAGGGCCGGCCGGAGACGGCGGCCTATGTCTGCGCCGAGTGTGACGTGCCGATCGAGGAGCGGCACAAGACTTGGATGCTGGGCGCCGGCGAGTGGCGGCCGACTGCGGAGGCGCAGGCGGCGCACGTCGTCGGGTTTCACATCTCGTCGCTCTACTCGCCGGTGGGCTGGCTGTCCTGGGAGCAGATCGCGCGGGATTGGGAAGCGGCGCAGGGTAAGGATCAGGCCATAAAGACGTTCAAGAACACTGTTCTTGGCGTCACGTGGCAGGAGCAGGGTGACGCGCCGGAGTGGCAACGCCTCTATGACCGCCGCGAGACATGGAAACCCGGCACGGTGCCGGCCGGTGGCCTGTTGCTGACGGCCGGTGTGGACGTGCAGCGCGATCGCCTGGAGGCGTCCGTGTGGGCGTGGGGCCGCGACAAGCAAAGCTGGCTGGTGGATCACCGCATCATCGCCGGCAACCCGGCGCAGGCCGCCGTGTGGGCATCTCTGGCCGGGATGCTGGATGAGCAATGGCGCCACGAAGGCGGTGGCGGCATGGGTCTGTCGCTGATGGCTGTGGACTCTGGCGACGGCATGACGACGGCTGAGGTTTACGCCTTCGCGCGCCGTCACGGGCCGCGCGTCATCGCCATCAAGGGCCAGGACGCGCTGCGCCAGGCTGTAGGTGCGCCGGCCAAGACGGAACTGCGCCAGCGCGGCACGCGGCTTGGCGGCATGAAGGTGTGGCCGGTTGGTTCGTCCTACTTGAAGGGCGAAACCTATGGCTGGCTGAAGCTGGACGCGCCGACGCTGGAAAGCGGCGCGGCGTTTTCTGCTGGCTATGTGCATCTGCCGGTGCATGTGGCCGGCGAAGAATATTGTCGGCAGCTTACCGCCGAGCAGCTTGTCGTGCGCGCGTCCCGCAACGGGTTCAAGCGCATGGAATGGGTGAAAACCCGCGAGCGCAACGAGGCGCTGGACTGCCGCGTGTATGCGCGCGCCGCGGCGGCTGCGATGGGCATGGACTCCTGGCAGGCTGTGCGGTGGGACCGGATGGCGGACGCGCTGGAAGTGGCTGCGATGCCGGAGCCGGCGCCTGTTGGGCCGGCCGCGCCGCCGTCGCCTGCAACACCACGCGCCGCGCCGCCGCGCGAGCGGTCGGACTGGTTCGGCGGCGGGCGGGATAGCTGGTTTTGAGGAGGCGTTGATGGCCGCAGAGGATGAGATTGCGAGCCTGGAGACGCAGCTCGGCACTGGCGTCGTGCAGGTGCGGCACTCCGATGGCCGGATGGTGCAATACGCCACCACCGACGAGAAGCTGAAGGCGCTGGGCTACCTGCGGACGAAGGCCGTGGGTTCGTTCCAGCGGACGACGCTGCTGGCTTTCGTCCGCGACTGACATGCTGGAAACCCTGATCCGAACCGTAGCGCCGGAGTGGGCACTGCGGCGCGCCGCCGCGCGCGCTGCGATGGTGCCGCTGGCGCGATATGACGCGGCGCGGGTGAGCCGGCGCACGCGTGGGTGGCTGGCGCCAAGCACCAGCGCGAACAAAGAGACGGAGTTCGACCTCGTCCGGCTGCGGGACCGTTCGCGCGATCTGGTGCGCAACAACCCGTATGCGTCGGCGGCGCTGGATATCCTGGTGTCCTATCAGGTGGGCACCGGCATCGTCCCGCAAAGCCGCACGGGTGACGCCGGGCTGGATCGGCAGGCCAATGCGCTGTGGGAAGCGTGGAGCCGGCACGCGGATGGCGCCGGCCGGCACGACATCTACGGCCTCATGGCGCAAGTGGCGCGCACACGCGCGGAGGCCGGCGAGGCGCTGGTTCTGAAGCGTCCGCTGTCCGCGGCCGAAGCGCGGCGCATTGGCACGCCGGTGCCGTTCCAGCTTCACGTGTGGGAGCCGGATCACCTCGATCCGCTGCCGTCGCTGGTGCGCGCCGAGGATTGGGTGCAGGGCGTCCGGCTCGACTCCTGGGGCAAGCCGATCGCCTACCGCGTCACGAAGGCGCATCCCGGCGACGAGGGCATTCCCGGTCAGGTCGTGGAAATGTCCGCCGACTGGCTGCTGCACATATACCGCCAGGATCGGCCGGGACAGGTGCGCGGCGTGCCGGACTTGGCGCCGGTGATGACGCGGCTGCGGATGCTGGACGAATACGAGGACGCCACGCTGATGCAGGCGCTCTCGCAGGCGTGCGTGGCGGCGTTCGTCACCAGTTCGGCCGATGCCGGCGCGGGGCCGATGGAAGCGCAGGCCGATACCGGCGCGAAATCGCTGGCGCCGGGCATGGTCGAGCGGCTGCTACCGGGCGAGGACGTGTCTTTTCTGACGCCGAGCGGCAGCGGGCCGTTTGCCGAGTTCGCGCGCCACCAGCTTCGCGCGATCGCCACTGGCTTCGGCCTCACCTACGACCTTGTGACGGGCGATCTGTCGCAGGCCAACTATTCCAGTCTCCGCGCTGGCCGGCTGGCGTTCAAGCGGCGGCTGGAGGCGGCGCAATGGCTGCTGCTGGTGCCGCAGCTCTGTCAGCCCGTGTGGGACGCCTGGGTTCGGGCTGCGCAGACTGACGGCGCGCTGCCGCTGCGGGATGGGCCGTGGCCGGTGGAGTGGGCGCCGCCGCGGTTTGAGATGGTGGATCCGCTGAAAGACACGACGGCGATCCAGCAGCAGCTTCGGCTTGGGCTGATTACCTGGGGCCAGGCGGTGGCCGAGATGGGTTGGGACGCCGAGCGTCAGGCGGCCGAGATCGCGCGTTGGAATGCGGCGCACGACGACGCCGGCCTTGTTTTTGACGGAGACGCGCGCCGCGTCGGCAAGTCCGGCACGGCGCAGGACGCGGCGCAGTTGGCGGCCATCGAGATCGGCGCCACGGGCGCGGCGCTGCCGCAAGGAGGCACCAATGGCAATTGAGATGCGCGACACCGGCGCCGCCGTGTCGATGGCGCTGCACGGCGACGTGGGCGCGGAAATCACGGCGCAGGGCGTGGCGGCGGCGCTGAAAGCGGCCGGCAACAAACCGCTGACGATCTCGGTCCACAGCTACGGCGGCGACGCTATGGCAGGCGTAGCGATCCACAACATGCTGGCGCGCCACCCGGCGCAAAAGACGGTGGTGGTGGACGGCATCGCGGCCAGCGCGGCCAGCCTGATCGCCATGGCTGGCGATCGCATCGTGATGCCGTCCAACGCCTTCATGATGATCCACAACGCCGGCGGCCTCTCCTACGGGACGGCGGCCGAAGCGCGCGACGTGGCGGACATCCTCGACAACATCTCCGCAGCCTACCGCCGCACATATGCGGCCAAGACCGGGCTGTCGGAGGACGAAATCGGCGCGCTGATGGACGCCGAGAAATGGCTCACGGCCGACGAGGCCGTTGCCAAGGGCTTCGCCACCGAAGCCGCGGAGCCGGCAGAAATCCGCATGGATGCAAGCCGCCTCCTGTCGATGCCTAACCTTCCGGCTGCCCTGGCGGCCATCACAAGGCCGGCCGTGCCGGCTCTAGTAGAGGAGCAGCGGGCTATGGAACCCGAGGCGAACATTGTCCAGCCGCCCGTGATGGCGGCTCCCACCGTGCCGGCTCCCGTGGTGCCGCAGGCTCCGGCTGTGGCTTCGCTGGCCGATCTGGAGGCCGTGGCGGCCCGCGCGCGCCTTGGCGCCGATTGGGTGCTGGCGCAGATGAAGGCCGGCGCGACGCTGGATCAGGCCCGCGATGCGGCTCTGGACGCTGTGGCGTCTCAGGCGCCGCAGGCGGCCGTGGCGCCGCGCGTGCAGGTGATCCGCGACGAGGCCACCACCCGCCGCGGCCTGATGGCCGAGGCTCTGGCGCACAAGGCCGGCCAGCCCAACGCTGCGCTGTCCGAAGGCGCCCGCCAGTATCGGCACATGACGCTGATCGACATGGCGCGCGAGTGCCTGGAGGCCACCGGCACCCGCACCCGCGGCATGTCCAATATGGAAGTGGCGCAGCTTTCGCTGGCTGGCGGCCGCTACACCATGGCCGGCGAGCACAGCACCAGCGACTTCCCGAACATCCTCGCCAACACCGCCAACAAAGCGCTGCGTGCCGCCTACGAGGAAGCGCCGCGCACGTTCCTGCCCTGGACCCAGCGCATGGACCTGCCGGACTTCAAGGACTTCAAGAGCCTGTCGCTGAACGCCGCGGCCAGCCTCCAGCCGGTGGCGCAGGGTGGCGGCATCAACTACGGCACCATTGGCGAGGGCGCCGAAACCTGGGCGCTGGCGCGCTACAACACCGGCTTGGCGATCACCTACGTCGCCATGATTAATGACGATCTCTCGGCGTTCAGCCGCATCCCTGGCCAGATGGCGCAGGCTGCGGCGCGACTGGAGAGCGATCTGGTGTATGCGCAGCTCCTGGCCAACGGCAACATGGGCGACGGCGGCGCGCTGTTCAACGCGACGGCGATTGCCACGGCCGGCGGCCACGCCAACCTCTACACCGGCGCCACGTCCGACCTGACGCCGGACGCTGACGGTGTGGCGGCAGTGGGCAAGCTGGAGGAATACCTGGGCGTGCAGCGCGCTCCGGGCACCAACTCCGCGATGGGCCTGCGTGGCCGTTACCTGCTGGTGCCGACTGCGCTGGGCACGGTGGCGCGCCAGATGTTCGAGGGTGGCTATGTTGCCGCCTCGCCGTCTGTCGTGAACCCGTATGGCGCGCAGTATCAGGTGATCCTGGAACCGCGCCTCCAGCTCGGCGTGACGATCGGCAAGACCACCAACGCCGGCAGCACGACGGCCTTCTACCTGGTGGCGGACGGGATCGACACCGTCCACTGGGGCTACCTGCGCGGCGAGGCTGGGCCGAAGATCCAGTCCACCGTGGACTTCGACACCGACGGCATGAAGCTGAAGGTGAGCCACAACTTCGGCGCGAAGGCCGTGGAGTGGCGCGGCATGGCTAAGTCGGCCGGCGCCTAACCACATGACGGCGGCGGGCTGAAACCCGCCGCCTGATCCCTTCAAGCCAATCGTGGAGACATACCAATGGCAACCAACTACAAGGGCGACGATGACAAGATCACCGTCGTCGCGCCGCATGACGTGGTCAGCGGCCGTTTCGTCGTCGTGAACAGCACCACCGGCTTCGGCGGCGTGGCTCAGGCCAACGCGGCCAGCGCCGCTGACGTGGTGCTCCAGGTGGGCGGCGTCTACCAGTTCACCAAGCCGAACGCGGCCTCCACTTCGGCCACCGCTGGCGCTGCCGCGTATTGGGACAATACCAACTCTGCCGTCACCATCTCTGCTACCAGCAACACCAAGATTGGTGTGTTCGTGGCGGCTGTGGCCAACACCGACACCACCGCGCAGGTTCGTCTCAACGAGGCGTTCTGATCCGTGGCGGTTCGCGACGACGCGCCGGCAACCGAGCTAAAAGGCCCGGTTGCCGGCGTGATGATCGGCACGCCAATGTATGGCGGCGTCTGTTATGACGCCTTCCTCCTTGGCGTGTTTGACCTTCAACAGCAGTGCCACAGGCTCGGCATTTCGCTGTCGCTCCACACCATCCGCAACGAGAGCCTGATCCCGCGCGCACGCAATCGCGTGCTGGCTGACTTCATGGATAGCGCCGCCTCGCACCTCGTGTTCGTGGATGCGGACATCGGCTTCACCGGCCGCGACGTCCTGCGGCTGGTGGCGCATGGCCTGCCGTTTGTCGGCGGGACGTATGCCAAGAAAAACCGCGACCGCTACGACCCGGCCTTCGTGCCGCTGGCCAAGCCGGCCAAGGTGCAGCCGTCCGGGCTTGTGGAAGTGGCCTGCCTGCCGGGCGGCTTCATGTGCCTGACGCGCGATGCCGTCCACCGCCTGGCCGGCGCGTATCGCGACGCCTGGTATTACGACGGCGGCACCGGAAACCGGCGCATTCACGATCTCTGCGCCACCTACACCGATCCGGCGACACGGCAATACTGGAGCGAGGATTATGCGCTCTGCCAGCGCTGGCGCGAGATCGGCGGCGCGTGCTGGCTGGACCCGTTCATCCAGCTTACCCACAACGGCACGACGGTGTTTGACAGCGATCCGGTGACGGTGTTCGCGGAGGCTTCGGCAAAGGGAGGCAAGCGCAAATGACGGCCTTCGCTACTGCCCTCGCCACCCTCCACGCCGATCCGAACATGGCCGAAGCCGCATCCTACCGCCGGCCACCCTGGCCCTGGGCACCGGCGCGTATCATCCGCACCGCGCCGAACGACATCATGGGCGGCCTCGGCGGCCCTGGCGCGCGTGCCGGCCACCTCTACGCCGACGTTCTCACCGCCGCGCTCACCTACACGCCGCAGCGCGGCGACGAGGTGCGCATCGGCGCCACGGTCTACACCGTGGAAAACGCCGAGCGCGACACGCTGGGCCTGTCCTGGCGGCTCACCCTGTCGGCGCTGATGCCATGAGCACGCCACTCCGAGAGGCGGCGCTGGCGGCCATTGCCGCGCGCCTCACGTCGCAGCTTTCCGGCGTCACCGTCGAGCGCGCACGCCGCGCTCCGGTAGACACCGACACCGAACCCTTGCCGCGCGTGGTGCTCACCGCCGCGGACTGGACGGCGGACGAGACTGCCGAGCCACTGGCCACCCATTACACGCTGGCCTTCGTGGTGTCCGGCTACGTGCGCGGCACCAGCGATCTGGCCATTGAACAGGGCCTGTCCGCGCTTCACGCGCGCGTCGTGGCGGCCCTGGCCGGCTGGACGCCTGCGGTGTCTGGTGTGGGCGACGTGGCCGAGGAAGGCGCGGAAATCCGGCTCTACGACGCCGACGAAAGCGCCAAGCCGGCCGGCGAGTTCGCGGCGCGGTTCAGCGTCCTCTGCATTGGCGGCCTGGGCACTCCCTACGCCGCGTAGCCTCATCTGGCCTTGGGCAAGCCTGACCGCAGCGCCGTGATGGCGCCGCTTTCCCTAAGATGGAGCCTCGCGCATGTCCACGAACCTGGTGCGGATGAAGTTCGCGGCCGTTGCGGCCAAGATCGAGACGACGGTGGGCACCGACGCCATCGCCGGCACTCCGGCGGCTGCGGACTGGATCGGCTCGGACTGTGAAGTCCAGTTCGACCCGCAGGTGATTGATATCCCGGAGTTCAACGGCTCGCTGGACCGTTCCGCCGGGATCGTCGGCGGCCTGCGTCCGCGCCTGCGCCTGCGTATGCCGCTGCGTGGCTCCGGCACTGCCGGCACCGCGCCGGAGTGGGGCAGGCTGCTGCGCTGCTGCACGTTCGCGGAGACTGTCACGTCCTCTGCCGTGGGTGCGCCGACTGCGGCCACTGCCGGCACCACCACCACCGTGACGGCAGCCACGCCGTTCGGCACCACGGCGCAGCAGTATCGCGGCATGCCGCTGATCGTCACCGGCACCGGCGCCACCACGACGGGCATCGTGGACTACACCGCCGCCCGCGTCATCACGATCGGCGAAACGGCCAGCACGGCCTTCACCACGGCGTCGCTACTTCAGGTGCCGATTAACGTGCTCTACAGCCCGACTTCGGATGAAAGTGTCTACAAGACAGCCACCGTCTATTTCTACGCGGATGGCCTGCTGTGGACCTTTACCGGCGCGGTCGGCACGGCCAGCGTCGAGCTGACCACCGGCGGCATCGGCTTCCTGAGCTTCGAGATGCGGGCGCAGTTCGCGAGCAAGTCCGCCGCGGCGCTGCCGTCCGGTGCCGCCACCGCGGCGAACACCCGCGTCGCCGTGGTGCCGCCGCGTTTCGTGGCCGGCAAGTGCCAGCTCAACAAGGCGCTGGCGCAGGTGCGGACGCTCTCGATCGGCGCCGGCGTCAACGTGATCCTGCCGGACGATCCTGAGAGCGCGGAGGGCTACGGCCCGGCGCTGCCGGTGGAGCGCGACACCGCCGGCACGCTCGATCCCTACATGAACACCAGCAACTCGGTATCGCTGTTCACCGCCTTCCGCGCCGGCACGGCCATGAGCCTCATGGCCATCATCGGCAGCACCGCCGGCAACCGGATGCTGCTCACCGTGCCGCTGGCCAAGGTGGTGGGCATGGACCCTGGCAACCGCGAGGGCCTGGGCCAGCACGGCATCAGCTTCCAGGCGGACGGCGCCGACGCGGCTTTCTACATCTCCCACTTCTAACCCGGAGCCTTCATGGCCGACGAAACGCCTGTGGTGTTCAGCGCGCGCGAAACCGAGTGGCTGACGCCACCGGGATCGCCGCGCTCTTACCTCCTCCAGCCGCTGACCTACCGCGAGCGTTCGGCCATGCGCCGCGAGCTGCGGCGTGTCGGCGGCATCCCGCCGGAGAGGGCGGCGCTGCTGGAGGGAATGCGCGAGGCGTTGCGCCAGGTGCAGCCGGCCAATCTGGACGCCTGCCTTGCCATCGTGGACGAGGCCGAGGCGACGCCGGACGATGCCGGCATCCAGGCCCGGCTGGCGCTGGTGGAGCAGGCGGTGGTTGACGTGCCGGCCTATGCGGCCCTGACGGATGCGCAGGTGCGCCACAACGACGCCGTGCCCTACGTCGCGGCCCGGCACGGCTTGCGGGACTGGCGCGGGCCTGGACTGCCGGCCTTCGTGCGCGTGGATGGCGTCGTGCCGGAGGATCTGCTGGAGGAATTGCCGGCGGCTGAGATCGGCATTGTTGGCTGGCGTGCCTATGTCCTGGCCATGCTGGGACGGAGTGCGGAGGGAAACTCCGTGGCGCTCTCGCCGTCGCCCGAGAGCCCGACGCCTACGCCGGAGGGCTGAGGCCCGTTGATGGCAGCGACTGGCTGGTGGCTGGCGAGCCTTGGCCGGGCGACAACCCACGGCTCACGATCGGCCCGGAATGGCATGAGTTCGTGCGCCTCTGGGCGGCCTGCCGCGGCGAGGCCGGCACCGCCCACTGGCCGGACGCTGGCGGCGTGGCGGATCAAGCGGCGTGGATTGTCGATGCGTTCGCCACGCTCACGGCGATCGACGCCGACATGCGCGAGGCTGATCGCAAATTGCGAGGGCGCGGATGAGCCTCCTTCACGCGAGCGTTACCGGCAACCTCCGCGCCGCCATGGATCAGCAGGTGCGCCAGGTGGCGGCCGGGCTGCGGCGCGCGGTGGCGACGGCCGGCAAGCAGACGCAGGACGAGTTGCGCGCCCAGGCACGCGCCGCCGACTTTCGTGACGGTGGCCGCGCGCTGGCGAATAGCTGGCGGCTGAACGTCTACCCGCGGCCGGGTGTCGGGCCTTCGTCGCTGCGGCCGGCGGCGTTGGTGACGAGCCGGATGGCCGATGTGGTGCGGATTTTTGAGACGGGCGCCGTGATCCGCGCCAAGGGGCGGCGCTACCTGGCCATCCCGACGCCGATCAACCGCGTCGGCAACCGCCGTAGCAATGACGGCAAGTTCCCCGTACGGGTGACGCCGCAGGAGATGTTCCGCGCCGGCGGCTTTGTGCGGCCGACGGCCAACCCTGCCGTCAAACTGTGGTGCCTGAAGCTGCGCACCGAGACAACCAAGCGTGGCCGCATCCGCCTGTATGCCGGCCCGTACGCCCGCGTCCTCACCGGCAACCGCAAGGGCGCCGAGGCCATGCGCCGCCAGTTCGCCGCCGAGCGGAGGTTTGTCCCGATGTTCTTCCTCATGCGCCAGGTGTCCCTCCGCAAGCGGCTGAACGTGGCGCAGGTGGAAGCACGCGCGCCGGGCCGGTTCGCGGCGGCGGCACAGTCTGAACTGGCGAGGGTGGCACGATGAGCGGCAGCCGTCCCACCGTTGGCATTAGGATCAGCGCCGAGGGCGCGGAGCAGGTAAAGCGCCAGCTTGAGGCGCTTGGCCCGGCGGGCGAGCGCGCGTTCGCGCAGATCCAGTCCGCCAGCCGCAACGCTCAGCCGGAGTTCCAGAAGCTCGGCACGTCTGTGGACGTGGTGCAGCGCGCTTTCATCGGCATGGGCGGCTCGCTGGGTAGCGTCGGCTCGGTGTTTACCGGCGTTTCGGCAGTGGCGGGCGGACTGACGGCGGGTTTCCTGGCGCTTGGTGCGGCGGCGGCAGGCAGCGCGGTTGCAATCGCCAAGGCGGGCGACGAGGCCAACGCTACATTGGCCCGGCTTGCGTCGTCGACTGGCGGCGTGGCGCAGGCGACGCAGGTCTACGAGCAGCTGTTCAAGCTGAGCCAGCAAACCGGCGTGGCTGTGGCTGAGAGTGCCGGCGCGTTCTCCCGGTTCTCGGTGGCGGCAAAGGAGATCGGCGGCACCAACGCGCAGGTGCTCCAGCTTGTTTCCGGCATCCAGAAAGCCGG
>Ga0315900_10010761_pt1 | contig 11411 bp, 11 predicted proteins | sample LakEriMetagenome_FD_203521 | JGI IMG/M metagenome (GOLD analysis project Ga0315900, IMG submission 203521) | Freshwater fungal communities from buoy surface, Lake Erie, Ohio, United States - Buoy 12 MA114 | ecosystem: Environmental > Aquatic > Freshwater > Lake > Lake biofilm | place: USA: Lake...
ATCGCGCCGGCGGAGAGCGAGAGCGATCCCGTCACGCTCTACGCGCTGATGGATTCGCCCTCCCTGTCGGGCGCCTACCGGTTCCTGTGCCGACGCACGTCGGGCGTCGTGATGGATATCGAGGCGACGCTTCACTTTCGCCGCCGCGTCACCCATGTCGGCATCGCGCCGCTCACCTCCATGTATTGGTACTCGGAAACGGCCTCCTCGCGCACCATCGACTGGCGGCCGGAGGTGCACGATTCGGACGGCCTTGCCATCTGGACCGGTGCTGGCGAGCGCATCTGGCGCCCGCTGAACAATCCGCCGCGCACCATGACCTCGAGCTTCGTCGACGAGAAGCCGCGCGGCTTCGGCCTGCTGCAGCGCGACCGCGAGTTCCTGCACTATCTCGATGGGGTAAAATACGAGAAGCGGCCCTCGGCGTGGGTGGAGCCGCAGGGCGACTGGGGCCGCGGCGCGGTGCAACTCGTCGAGCTCAACACCGACGACGAGATCCATGACAACATCGTCGCCATGTGGGTGCCGGAAACGCCGGCCGAGCCCGGCCAGCCGCGCGAGTTCCGCTATCGCCTTCACTGGCTCGCCGACGAGCCCTATCCGACGCCGCTCGCCCGCGTGGTGGCGACGCGCCTCGGTCGCGGCGGCCAGCCCGGCCAGCCGCGTCCGCAGGGCGTCCGCAAGTTCCTCGTCGAGTTCAAGGGCGGGCCGCTCGTCAACCTGCCGAAGGGCACCATTCCCGAGCCCGTGCTCTGGACCTCGCGCGGATCCTTCGGTGACTACAAGTATACCGAGGCCGTGCCGAACGACGTGCCTGGCCACTGGCGCACGCAGTTCGACCTCAGGGTCGAGGGCGCCGAGCCGGTCGAGATGCGCTGCTACCTCAGGGTGGGCGACCAGGTCGCCTCGGAGAGCTGGCTCTACCAGTACCATCCCGGGGCGTGAGACAGCGCAAGGACCTGGTGGCGGGTCGAGATGTCTCCCGAGGAAGGACCATTGGACACCCCATGAAAAAGCTCGGCGATCTCGCCAACACCATCATCGGCGCGGCCGTCATCGTCGTGCTGATGCGGTCCTTCGCCTTCGCGACCTATCACATCCCCTCCGAGAGCATGGTGCCGACGCTCGAGGTCGGTGACAGGGTGGCGGCGCTGAAGTTCCCGCTGGGCTATTCGCGCTATTCGCTGATGGGCGGACAGTACCTGCCGCGCTTTCCCGGAGAGACCGGCCGCATTCCCGGCGCCATGCCGGCGCGCGGCGACGTCGTGGTCTTTCGCCATCCGCGCACGGGCGAGGACTTCATCAAGCGCGTGGCCGGCCTGCCCGGCGATCGGGTGGCGATCCGCGAGGGCCGGTTGTGGCTGAACGGTGAGCCCGTGCCGCTCGCCGAGACCGGCCGCTGGAGCTATCGCGAGACGGATGGCGGCATTGCCGCCGTCACCGCCTACCGGGAGACGTTTCCCGGCGCCGAGCCACACACGATCCTGCTGCGCGATCGCCGCTCGGCGGCCGGCGACATGGCCGAGCAGGTGGTGCCCGAGGGTCGCCTCTTCATGCTTGGCGACAACCGCGACAATTCCTCCGACAGCCGCTTCTCTGCCATGGGCTTCATTCCGGTGGAGAACCTGATCGGGCGGGCCGGCGCCATCCTCTATTCGCTGGCGAGTTGCGAGCGGGAGCCGGGCCTGCGCTGCCCGCCGCGACGGATGCTGGAGAAGGTGGAATAGGGCTCAGTCGCGCCGGCCGCCATATTGTGGCAGCGACCAGCCCTTCAGAATGGCGAGAGCCCGGGCGCCGAAGGCCACGGCGAAGCCTGCGAGAGCCGCCAGAGGTTCGGCCATCGCCAGCATCAGGAGCGCGAAGGCGCCGGCGCCGGCCAACGCCGCCGTCACGTAGATGTCCCGGCGCAGGACCATCGGCACGTCACCCGCGAGGATATCCCGGATGATGCCGCCGAAGGTGGCTGTGATGACGCCCAGCACCACGGCCGACGCGGCCGGCGCACCGGTCGCGAGAGCCTTTGCAGTGCCGGTGACGGCGAAGAGCGCCAGGCCCAGCGCGTCGGCCCACAGCAGCGTGCGGGCGCGGCCTTCGCTCTCGAAATGGTGGGCCGTGAAGAAAGCGGCCAGCGAGACCGCCACGCAGATGGCCACGACCGTGGGGTCGGCGATCCAGGGCACGGGCCGCGCGCCAAGGAGGATATCCCGCAGCGTGCCGCCGCCGATACCGGTGACGGTGCCGAGCAGCGCGAAGCCGAAGGGGTCCATCTGCTTGCGCGCCGCCACAAGGGCGCCGGTCAGCGCGAAGACCGCCACTCCTGCCCATTCGAGCCAGGGCAGGAGCCCGGTCATGGCCGTCAATCCTCTCCGGAAGAGGCCGGCTGCGGGGCAGCCTTCGGGCCGCCAGTCGAGACCCCGACGAGGGCAGGGCGCAGCACGCGCTCGCCGATGACGAAGCCGGCCTGAACGGTCTGCACAACGGTGCCCTTGGGAAGCTCGGCGTTGGGGATCTCGAACATGGCCTGGTGCAGGTTCGGGTCGAACTTCTGGCCGTCCGGCTCGATCTTTTTCACGCCGTGCTTCTCCAGCGTCTTGAGAAGCTCGCGCTCGGTCAGGTCGATGCCCTCGACGAAGGCCTTCAGCGGTCCGTCGGTCGGTCGGGACTCCTCGGGCAGGGTGTCGAAGGCGCGGCGCATGTTGTCGGCGACGTTGAGCATGTCGCGCGCGAAGGAGGTGACGCCATAGGTCCGGGAATCGGCCACCTCGCGCTCGGTACGCTTCCTAAGGTTCTCCATTTCCGCCAGGGTGCGGAGCATGCGGTCCTTCATGTCGCGCGCCTCGGCGCGCGCGGCTTCCAGCAGCGCCGGGCCCGCATCGGCCAGGGTGGCTTCCGTCTCTGCGCCTTCGGCGGTCTGGTTCGCCTCGTCGATCGGCACTTCGTCGTGCCCGTTCTTCGGGTTGGTCATGGCAACTCGCCTGTGGTGAAAGGGTTGGCGCGGATATCGAGGCTTTGCGTCGCAAAATCAAGAGTTCCGCCGGACAGACGCCAGCCATGACTATCGCGAGCCGTGCTCATCGCGATCGGGCGCCCATCATCCTTCAATGGCGCGCCCGCTTTCCGGCAAGCGATCCGGACCGCGGGCGCGCCGCTGCATCAGTTGCAGGGATTGGCCCTGAAGGTGCAGGTGTGGCGCCTGTTCGGTGCGCTCCCTGTCGTGGAGCAGACCGCCGCCTGCTTCTGCTGGGCCTTCACCCAGCGGGCATAGGCGGCACCGTACTGATTGCCGGCGTTGAGCTGCCAGGCGGCACGGGCTGCAAGCTGGGCGGCGGCATTGGTGCGCGAAGGCAGTCCCTGGCCGCTGACCTGCGGCCGGCAATCGGCCAGGGCCGCCGTGGACGACAGGGCGAGTGCGGTCGCGATCGCAAGGCATGGGAGTGTCATGCGCCGGCCGGGGCCTGCGTGAGGAAGAGTGGTCATTGTTGTGATCCTTCTCAGGCATTCCCCGAAAGGGGCAAGGCCATCCCGAAGCAGCGCCCTTTTCCCCACGATAGCAAGCGGATTGCGTCGGGCCGGGCGCCCGGCCCGTCAGCGATTGCCGGGGGTTTGATGGCCCGACGAGACAAGCCGAAGCAACTGGGCTCCGGTGAAGCGCTCCCCGGGGCGATGGCGTGAGACAAGCGCTGCCATCGCGGCATTGGCCGGCGCCTTGCGGCCATGGGCCTCCGCAAGGCTGACCACGGCCCCGCAGAGGTCGCCGACCTCGGTTGGGCGCCCCGCCGCGACATCATCCGCCATGGAGGAGCGGGCCGCTGGATGGATCGTCAGCATGCTGGCGGCAATGCGCGAGAAGACCCAGGTGGGCAGCCGCAGGATGGCGGGGATGAGCCGGGGCGGGGCCGCCCCCACCTTGCCCGGCGTGATGCCGGCCGCCTTCATGGCCGCGAGCGCCTCATCCTGCAACAGGGCGAGTACGCGCCGGTAGTCCCGGTCCATCAGTTCTTCGCGGAGCGGCAGGCCGGAGAGGGCATTGACGGGGTTGTTGAGGTTGAGCAGCAGCTTCCCCCACTGGACGGAGGCGATGTCGCTGACGCGGCGCAGCGGCAGACCGGCCTGCTCGAAAAGGTTGGCGACAGCGCGGGTCGCGGCATGCTGCTCAGCATGCACAACGCCCGAGGTCGTGCGGCGGGCGGCGAGGCGGCCGCTGGCGTCCGGGTCGAGCGTGACATTGAACGGAACCATGCCGGCGAGAGCGACGAGGCCGGGGGCCGCGGCCCGGATGCGTGCGCCGTTGTCGACGCCATTCTGCAGCGACAGGATCGGGGTGCCGGCGACAAAGGCACGACCCGCCTCGCAGGCCGCCTCGGCCGTCGCGCCGCCCTTGGTGCAGAGGATCAGGAAAGGGTCGGGTCCAGCCAGTGCGGCGGCCTCCGCCAGCGTTGTGGCGACGCGATAGCGGTCAGGCGGCAGGATGGTCTCGCACCCGTCGATGTCGCCGACGATGAGGCCCTTCAGCGCAAGCGTTTCATGGCGGTCGCCGCGGGCGACAAAGACGACATCGGCGCCCGCTGCGGCCAGCAGGCCGCCGACATGGCATCCGATGGCCCCGGCTCCGACGATCACGAAGCTCTGCGCCATCATGGCTCTGTCAGGCCGTAAAGCGCGGGCGCTCCAGCCCTTCGCGCAGGTGGGCGGCGGTAACCGTGTTGGCCATCAGCAGCGCGATGGTCATGGGACCGACGCCGCCCGGCACCGGGGTGATGGCGGCGGCATGCACGGCGACTTCCGCCGTGGCGACGTCGCCGACGAGGCGCGTCTTGCCTTCGCCGCGCTCGGGCGCCGGGATCCGGTTGATCCCGACATCGATGACCACGGCACCGGGCTTCACCCAGTCGCCACGGATCATCTCTGGGCGGCCGACGGCGGCGACGAGGATGTCGGCGCTGCGACAGACGGCGGGAAGGTCGGCCGTGCGGGAATGGGCGATGGTTACCGTCGCATCGTGCTGCAGCAGCAACTGGGCGACGGGCTTGCCGACAATGTTGGAGCGGCCGACCACCACGGCGTGCTTGCCGGCGAGGGAGGGGCCGAGGACGCTCTCGACGAGGATCAGGCTGCCCGCGGGCGTGCAGGGGACGAGCGCCCTGGCAGTCGCGCCCGATCCGAGCAGCCCGACATTGATCGGATGGAAGCCGTCAACGTCCTTGGCGGGATCCACCGCCATCAGCACCGTCTCGCTGTCGATGCCCTTCGGCAGAGGCAACTGGACGAGGATGCCGTCGATTCCGGGATCGGCGTTGAGACGGTGCACCAGCGCCAGCAGCTCCGCCTGCGAGGTCTCTGCGGGCAGGGTGTGCTGTTCGGAACGGAAGCCTGCCGCCTCGGCCTCGCGGCCCTTGTTGCGGACATAGACCTGGCTGGCCGGGTCTTCGCCGACAAGCACGACGGCAAGGCCCGGCGGGCGTCCTCTGTTGGCAAGGAAGGCATCGGCAGCCGTCTTTGCCTGCGCCAGCACGCGGGCAGCGACGGCCTTGCCGTCGATGATCGTCGCGGCCACCGGTCAGACCCGCATCGGCATCAGCACGTAAAGCGCGCCGGGGCCTGCGGGATCATGGATGAGGGTGGGGGACCCGGGATCGGCGAGCTTCAGCTCCACCGTGTCGCCGTCGATCTGGCTGGTGATGTCGAGAAGGTAGCGCGAGTTGAAGCCGATATCGATGCCGTCGGCCTCGTAGGAGACCTCGAGTTCCTCGGTGGCGCTGCCGGAGTCCGGGTTGGTGACCGACAGGGTCAGCTTCCCGTCGGTGGCCGAGAGCTTCACGGCACGGCCGCGCTCGGAGGAGACGGTCGAGACACGGTCGACTGCGGCGGCGAATTCGCCCTTCTCGACGGTGAGAATCTTGTCGTTGGCCAGAGGAATGACCCGGGCATAGTCGGGGAAGGTACCGTCGATGAGCTTGGAGGTCAGCACCGTCTCACCGAACCGGAAGCGGATCTTGGCGGTCGAGAGCTCCACCGTGGCGGCGTCGCCGGGGTCCTCTGCCAGGCGCTGCACCTCGGCCACCGTCTTGCGCGGCACGATGACCCCGGGCATGCCGACGGCACCGGAAGGCGCTTCGAACTCGACCTGGGCGAGGCGGTGGCCGTCGGTGGCGACGGCGCGCAGAAGGCTCTGTCCGCCCTTCTCGACGACATGCAGGAAAATGCCGTTCAGATAGTAGCGCGTCTCCTCGGTCGAGATGGCGAACTGTGTCTTGTCGATCAGGCGCTTCAGGTGCCCAGCCGGTACCTGGAAAGTATGGCTCATGTCACCGGCGGCGATATCGGGGAAATCGCTCTCGGGAATGGTCTGCAGGGTGAACCGGGAACGCCCGGCCTTTACCACCAGCGTCCCCTTGTCTCCCAGCATCTCGAGCTGGACCTGCGAGCCGTCGGGGAGCTTGCGGACGATATCGTAGATCATGTGAGCCGGCACCGTGGTGCCGCCAGGGGATGCCACCTCGGCAGGAAGCGTCTCCACCACCTCGATGTCGAGATCCGTCGCCTTGAGGCGCAGCGAGGCGCCGTCCGCCTTCATCAGCACATTGGAGAGGACGGGAATCGTGTTGCGGCGCTCGACGACGCGATGCACGTGGCCGAGGGATTTCAGGAGCTGGGCCCGCTCGACGGTGACCTTCATCAACAATGCTCCAAAAGACGGCTCGGCGCGAACGGCGCTCCGCCCCGAAAACAAGGGGCGTCAGTCAACCCCGCGCCGCAACATGATGCAAGGGCAACTCCGCCGGAGAGCCGCCTATCCACGTGCTTTTCGCGGTTCCCGCGGGCCGTCCGGGCGGCTTGTCGCTGTCCGGGGCCGGGACCCTGCGCTGAAACGAAGTCCGGCCCTTGCCGCCAAACCTCCGACACACGATCTCTCTATCCAGAGAGTGCATCTGCCAACCTCTCGGGGGCGAGAAGGAGACAGTCATGTCCAGTCATCGCACATCATTCCGCGTCGGCCTTGCGGCCGCCGCTCTCGTCGGCAGCCTGGCGCTTGCCACGGCCGTTTCCGCCCCCGCTGTCGCCCAGTACTACGGCGGTGGCGCCGTTAGCGGGCGGGGAGACACCGATTCCCGCAACAACCGCGTCTCGGTTTCGATCCGCGTCGTTACGGTCGGCGACGTCTGCGTCAGGGCCATCGAGGCAGTCGGCTACGATCCACGGCTGAACACCCGGCTCTATCGCATCGCCTTCGATTCCGGTCCGATGACGTCGCTCGGCGTCACCGCCTACGAGAACGCCTTCTCAAGCGCCCGTACCCAGAGCGATGCGATGGCCGCTCTCGCGGTGGCCCAGCATGACGCCCGTCCCTACCGCCGCGGTCCAGGCGGGTGCTGAGCGCCCACTGACTGCCGCAGCCCTGTCGGACCAGACGGCGCGTCGCCTCAGTCGTTGAGGCGGCGCTTCAGCACTTCCACCTCTTCGCTCAGTGCCGGATCCTGTCCCACCAGGCCCTCGATCTTGCGCACGGCATGGAGCACGGTCGTGTGATCGCGCCCGCCGAAGCGACGGCCGATCTCGGGCAGCGAGCGCAGCGTCATGGTCTTGGCCAGGTACATGGCGATCTGGCGCGGCCTCACCACCGTGGCGGTCCGGCGCGACGACAGGATGTCCGAGCGGCTGACATTGTAGTGTTGCGCCACGATCTTCTGGATGTCCTCGATCTTGACGCGCTTCGGTTCGGCGATGCGCACGAGATCGCGGATCGATCGTTCCGCCATCTCCACCGTCACCGGCTGGTTGGTAAGGCGATTGGTGGCGATCAGCCGGTTGAAGGCGCCGTCAAGGTCGCGACCGTTCTGGGTCACGTTCTTGGCGACATAGGACATCACGGCCGGCGGCACGTCGAAACCGGGGTGCTGGGCGCGGGCATGGGTGAGCTTCTGCTTCAGGATGTCAAAGCGCAGATTCTCGTCCAGCGCGCCGATCTCGACGGTCAGGCCGCCGGCGAGGCGCGAGCGGACCCGCTCATCGAGATTCTCGAGGTCCGATGGCGGACGGTCGCCGGCGACGACGATCTGGCGGCCGGCATCGATCAGGGCATTGAGCGTGTGACAGAACTCGGCCTGGGTCTGCTTGCCCTGCAGGAACTGCAAGTCGTCGATGATCAGCAGGTCGATGTTGCGCAGGGCTTCCTTGAAGGCGATAGCCGTCTGGTTCTTCAGAGCGGCGACGAAGCCAAAGGTGAACTTCTCGGCCGTCAGGTAGAGGACGCGGCGCCCACCGGCCTGGGCCATCCCGGCAACCGCCTGCAGGAGATGTGTCTTGCCGAGGCCAACGCCGGCATGGATGTAGAGGGGGTTGAACAGCACAGCGTCGGTCGGCCGGGACTGCGCGACCTGCAGGGCCGCGGCGCGGGCTAGGGTGTTCGAACGCCCCTGGACGAAGGTCTCGAAGGTGAGACGGGGGTCGAGCGGCGACCCGCCGAGCGTATTCTGGGCAGCCGACAGATGCGGTCCCGCGGGAGCCCGCGTCGCGGTCGCCGGCAGAGGCAGTGCGCGGACCGCATCATCGACGGGGCGGGGACGGATGACGGTGCGTGCGCTCGCCGCGGAGCGGACAGTCACGTCGATGGCGATCGGCCGGCCGGCTTCCTCCGACCAGCGTGTGATGATCCGGTCCTTGTAGTGATGGTCGATCCAGCTCTTCAGGAAGCGGGTCGGGACTGAGAGGCGCACTGCGCCCTCGGTGGCGGAATCGATCTCGATGCTCTTGAACCAGCTGGAAAAAACATCCTCGCCAAGCTCAGCGCGAAGGCGTCGGCCAACCCGCTCCCAGATTGCTCCTGCGCGCATGGCATCGCTCATCGTATCGGTCGTGCTTTCGGTCGTTTCGCGGACAAGTTCGGGATTGGCAAACACGGGGTTCTCCAAGAAAGTCCGGGGATGATGAAACGGGGGTACGCGGTGTTGGTCCGGGTCGGGACAAGGGCCGGGTCGCCGACTAGGGCTGGACCCAGGGAAGCCCCTCGGCCTTCCAGCCGGCCTTGGTACCCCGGCGCTTCTCGGCGTCGTGAGGACCCTCGAAGCCACCCACGACATTGTAAGCGCGGGTGAAGCCTGCAGAGGTCGCCGCGGCAGCCGCGGCCTTGGAGCGGATGCCGGACCGGCAGAGGAAGTAGAGCGGCGCGTTCGCATCGACCCCCCGCGCGGCAAGCTCGCGGCGCAGGTTCCCGACGAAGTCCGGGTTCACCGTCATCGACGGGAAGACCTGCCATTCGATGCGGATCGCGTCGCGGGAGGTTCCGGTCAGGTCGGGGGATCCGACATAGGCCCATTCGGCCGTGGTACGCACGTCGACGAGCTGGGCGGCGGGATCCCGCATCAGCGCGTTCAGGCTGTCTCCTGGCGTTGCGTCACCCGCATAAATGGCCTCTGTCGAAAGCGACATCATTCCCCCGCGCGGCCATCAACGCCCGCGCGCCCCCTGTCTGATGCAGTTGTTCAACCCGATCGCCAGTGCCGGCTGCAGTCGATCGACGGCAGCACGGAACATTTGCCTCCCGGCCTCACCGCGAATACTGGCGATCATAACGGGATGGATTGCCCTCTTCAGAGACAAAACATCCCCGGACCCGTTTGACCGGGTTCCACACGCCAACTCTTCGATGAAGCCCGGGGTGGCCCCCCCGAGTGATCAGATTGATACACAGCGGCCTTGGGCCCGGCAACGGATTTCCATTAACAAATGGTTAAGGCGTGGCGCTTGACTCCCCGGCGGTTTTCGGGTTGCGGGGGCCGTCTCAACAAGCCTCTGATGAATCGGGAAGTTTCTCGTTCCCTTTGCCGGCGTCACTCTTCGATGGGTGCGCCAGCCGGCCTGGCCGGGAGGCTGGAGGGAGGCGAGAATCCCGATGTTACGGAGCCGGAACGAGCGTCCCCCGGCTAAGCATCTGATTCTCATCCTCTTTGCCCGCTCACGCTGAGCCGGATCAGTACCGCCCTACGTGCCACGGAAGGGGTTGGATCAAAAAAAATGGGTTGACGCGACTCTGTGGCCGAATCGCCACGGCTCCGCAACGTCACCTTGCCGCGCGCCTGCCGCAACGACAAAAGCCCGGCGCGGTGCCGGGCTTTCGGGAAGGCTCTACAAGGTGCCACTGCGCCCGCAGGCGCGATGGGTCAGGCGCCGATCTTGGCAATCCGCGTGGCCAGGCGGGAGACTTTCCGCGATGCGGTGTTCTTGTGCAGCACGCCCTTCTGGGCTGCGCGCATGATCTCGGGCTGGGCGGCCTGGAACGCGGCAGAGGCGGCCGTCTTGTCGCCCGTGGCGATGGCTTCCTCAAGCTTGCGCAGGAAGGTGCGCATGCGCGAGCGGCGGGCCTGGTTGACTGCAGTGCGCCGCGCGATCACGCGGGCGGCCTTCTTTGCGGAAGCCGTATTGGCCATCGATAGTGTCCCGGCGGCAGGCCCCGCATGGATCGGGGCGCAAGAAAACGAGTGCGGCGGCACAGGGCCACCACGGATCGGCGTGTATAGTCGTGTGGTTTTCGGCCGTCAACCGGAGAAGGAGGCCGATCTGCGAAAATCGCGCGGGACCGGACCGCCGGCGCTGACTAGAAGGATGGCCCGTCTCTCGTGCTCCGAGCCCCCATGACCGCTTCCCCGCAGCGCAACTTCGTGATGGTGGTGTTCTGGATGGCGGGGACTCTTCTATCCTTCTCGGCCATCGCATTGTCCATCCGGGCCTTGCACGGAACCTATACGGTGTTCGAGATCCTCGCGCTGAGGAACATCGGCGGGCTCGTCATCCTGCCGGCCATGGTGCTGCTCGCACCCGAGCCGGGGCAGCGGCTGGCCCCGACGCGTCCCGGCATCCACTTCATCCGCAACACCATCCATTTCGGCGGTCAGGCGCTGTGGGCCTACGGGCTGACGGTCCTGCCGCTCGCGACCGTCTTCGCCATCGAGTTCACCACCCCGACCTGGGTGGCGATCTTCGCCGTCCTCTTCCTCGGCGAGAGGATGACCCTGCCGCGGCTCGCCGCCCTCGTCCTCGGCTTCGTCGGCGTTCTGGTGATCCTGCGGCCCGGCCTTGACAGCTTCCGCCCCGAGGCTCTCGCGGTCGCCGCCGCGGCGATCTGCTTCGGGGTGCAGCAGACGACGACCAAGTTCCTCACCGCCTCGAACTCGACCTGGACCATCATGCTCTGGATGAATCTCATCCAGCTGCCGCTCAACCTCGTCGCCAATGCCGTCATCGGCGAGCCGGTCTGGTTCCTCGGCAAGATGGAGGCCGCACAATGGCTGCCGCTCCTCGGCATCTTCATCTGCGGCTTCACTGCGCACTACTGCCTGACCAATGCGTTCCGCCACGGCGACGCCATCGTGGTGACGCCCATCGACTTCATGCGCGTTCCGCTGATCGGCCTGATC
>Ga0315900_10010764_pt1 | contig 11410 bp, 10 predicted proteins | sample LakEriMetagenome_FD_203521 | JGI IMG/M metagenome (GOLD analysis project Ga0315900, IMG submission 203521) | Freshwater fungal communities from buoy surface, Lake Erie, Ohio, United States - Buoy 12 MA114 | ecosystem: Environmental > Aquatic > Freshwater > Lake > Lake biofilm | place: USA: Lake...
AGGCATCGTCAAGTGCAAGGTCGGCCGCAACACGGCCAACGTGGAGCCCCGCAGGGCAAGGTCAGGCTGTCGCCAGGCGCGCCCCCCGACGCTCGGGCTCCGGGTTCCAGACAGACCGCCCTTGCGCGACGAGCGACTCGATGAGCAAGGCTTCGCTCCACGGGTGCTCGGCATGGGCCATGACGCCCAGCAGGCTCTTGTGCCATTGCACCAACCGCTGCAAGGTGGCCCCCGGGGGCCACTTGTCAGCTGGAAAGAATCGACCCCGGCCGCCGGCGAGGTGGCACCCCGTATCGTGGCAGATCTTCTGCAAGGCATCCAGCACGCGCGGGATCGGCCAGCCCAGCAGCGGCCCTGCATCGCCTGCCGCCACCGCCTGCGGCAACGCACGCCAGGTCGCGGCGCTGAAGCCTTCCACGCTCCATTGAAGTGCCGCCAAGGGCATGCCGCCGGCCCCGTCCAACAGCACGCCCGCATCGTCGACGCCACGGCGCTCCAGCCACGCCAGCGCCTGCGTGCGGGGGGGCGGGGGCAGACGCACCATCTGACAACGGCTTCGAATCGTGGGCATCAGCAGACCAGGATCGGCGGTACTGAGCACCACCCGCGAACCTGCCGGCGGTTCTTCCAGGGTCTTCAGCAGGGCGCTGGCAGACGCGGCATTCATAGCCTCCGCCGGGTGCAGAGCCAGCACCTTGCCCTGGCCCCGACCGGAGGTGGTGGTCATCCAGTCCATGGCCTGGCGTACCTCGTCGATGCGGATCTGGCGGCTGGGCTTGCGCCTTTCGTCCAACAGTACCGGGATGTCGCGCGCCACCGCCAGGGCTTCGGGCACTCTCAGGCGGAAGTCGGGGTGAGCGTGGGACAGAAACAGGCGGCAACTGCCACAGCGCCCGCAGGCCGGGCCTGAGTGCCTGGCCCGGTCCTCGCAAAGCCAAGCCTGTGACAGTCGCAGCAGGAACTCCAGCGCCCCAGCACCAGCCGCCCCGCACACCAGCAGCGCATGCCCGCGATGCTGGGCCAGCACTTGCTGCAGGGGCTCGTCCAGCCAGGGCAAAGCCATGTCTTCGGGGCGAAGAGCCTGGACACCAGAGCCCTCGGGCTCTGTGCGCCTGGTCACCATCCCCGTTGCTCCAGGGCTTGCGCCACCTGCCCCCACACCTGTTCCGGCGTGCGTTCGGCGTCCAGCACCGCGAAACGCGAGGGCTGGGCCTGGCAGCGGCGTTGGTAGCCTTGGCGAACGCGCTCGAAGAAGGCCTCGTCCTCGGCCTCGAAGCGATCGGCGGCGCGTGCGGCGGCCCTGCGCTGAGCGGCCACTCTGGGCGGCAGGTCGAACCACAGTGTCAGGTCGGGTTGCAGCCCGGCTTGCACCCACGCCTCCAGTTGCTCCAGCACGGCCAGGTCAAATCTGCGGCCCCCGCCTTGGTACGCAAACGTGGCGTCGGTGAAGCGATCACACAGCACGGTGCTTCCCGCCGCCAATGCGGGCCGGATCAGTTGCTGGACATGGTCGCGTCGGGCGGCGAACACCAGCAAGGCCTCGGTCATGGCGTCCATGGATTGGTGCAGCACGATGTCGCGCAGGGCCTCGGCCAGTGGCGTGCCGCCAGGCTCCCGTGTCACGACAACGGCGTGACCCTTGCCCTTCAGCCAGTCGGCCAGGCGGCCGATATGCGAGGACTTCCCGGCGCCGTCTATGCCTTCGAAGGTGATGAAGCGCCCGGTCATCAAGAAAACCCTGCAATCACTTGGAAATCGCCGGCGCGCAGCCGGTGCATGCCAATCGCCTGCCCAACTGCCTGCCCAGTGCCTGGTCAGGGACGGCGGCGTTGGTACTGGTTGACCGCGCGATTATGGGCTTCAAGCGTCGGGCTGAAGACGCTGCTGCCATCGCCCCGGGCCACGAAGTACAGGTCCCCTGAGACCTCGGGCCGCATGGTGGCGCGCAGCGACGCCAGGCCCGGCATAGCGATGGGCGTGGGGGGCAACCCGCGGCGGGTGTAAGTGTTCCAGGGCGTGTCGGCTTGCAGGTCGCGCTTGCGCAGGTTGCCGTCGAAGGCGTCGCCCAGGCCATAGATGACCGTGGGGTCGGTCTGCAAGGGCATCCCGATGCGCAGTCGGTTGACAAAGACACCCGCAATGCGGGCCCGGTCGGCAGCGCGCCCGGTCTCCTTTTCCACGATGGAGGCGAGGATCAGGGCCTCCTCGGGGGTCTTGAGCGGCAGACCCTGCGTGCGTTCGGCCCATACTGCATCGAGGCGCTGCTGCATCGCCTGCCTGGCGCGTTTGAGGACGGTCAGGTCGCTCACCCCGCGGCTGTAGCGGTAGGTGTCGGGAAAGAACCGCCCCTCAGCAGCCACGCCGGGCAGGCCCAAGGCCTGCATCAGGTCAGCCTCGCTCAGGCCCGCGGTGACGGGACGCAGGTGTGGCGCCTGGGCCAGGGCCTGGCGGACTTGCTTGAAGGTCCAGCCTTCGATGAAGCGGACGAATTCCAGCTGCTCGTCACCCTGCACCATCTTGTCCAGCAGTTGCCGTGGCGTGGTGCCAGGCTCGGCGGCGTAGCTTCCGGCGCGGATGCGCCGGGCCTGGCCCGACCAGCGGAACCACTCGTACAAGAGCTCCGGCGAGGTTTCCAGACCGGCCGTTACCCAGCCGGCAGCGACCTCCCGCGGCGTCATGCCGGGCTCCACCGACAGCTCCACCACAACCGCCGTCATGTCCAGGGGGCGGGAGATCCACCAGGCTGCGGCCCCTGCCAGGGCCATGACCGCGAGCAACAGCACCAGCAAAGCCCTGATAAGGGCGCGCACGAACGGACGTCTTGGCGAGCGGGGAGACCTCGAAGGGGATGCAGGCATGGCGGCTGATGATAATCAGAGCATGCTTTCTGACCAGTCCGCGAACGCCCAGGCCCTCCCCCCCAATGCAGACGCGGCGCCCGACGGTGCCTGCCGGTTGGCGGACTGGGGCGTCATCCTGGCCACCGGGCCAGACAGCGCCTCCTTTCTTCACGGTCAACTGACCCAGGATGTGCTCCATCTGGGTGAGTCGCAGGCCCGACTGGCGGGGTACTGCTCTGCCAAAGGCCGGCTTCTGGCGACCTTCACCACCTGGCGCTCAGCGCCCGAGCAGATCGCCCTGGCCTGCAGCGCGGACCTGCTTCCCGCCACCTTGAAGCGCCTGTCAATGTTCGTGTTGCGCGCCAAGTGCCGGCTGACGGCAGGCGACGGACAGCTGGCCCTGTACGGCCTGGCCGGCCCCAGCGCCGAGCGCTGGTTGGCCCGGACCTCGGGTGCCGCCCTGCCCTCTGCACCCTGGAGCGTCCTGCCCCTGGGCGCAGCCGGTGGCCCGCAGGCGATTCGGCTGCCCGCGGGAAGCCCCACATCGCGCTGGCTGCTGGTGCAAGCCCACGATCTGCCGGCACCACCCTTGCCGGCACTTTCGCGAGCCCACTGGGACTGGCTGGAAGTGCGCTCTGGCGTGGTGCGCGTGGTCGCGGCCACGGTGGAACAGTTCGTGCCGCAGATGGTCAATCTGGAGCTGACGGGTGGCGTGAACTTCCAGAAAGGCTGCTACCCGGGGCAGGAAGTCGTGGCCCGCAGCCAGTACCGGGGCACACTCAAACGCCGCATGTTCCTGATGACGGCCGATGGGCCCTTGAGTCCAGGCCAGGAAGTGCATCACTCGGCGGACCCAGATCAGCCGGCCGGCATGGTGGCGCTGTCGGCTCCGCTGCCCTCCGGCGCGGCCGGACCCCACGCTGCCCTGGTGGAGTGCAAATCTGCGCTGGTGAGTGCGCCAGGGGAACTGACCGTGGGCTCGGTGCGCCTGAAGCCTGCCGAACTCCCCTACTCCCTTCCCCTGGAACCGGCCTGAGCATCCAGCGCAGCTGCGGCGCTGTCGTTCCGGCCTGAGTGGCGGGCCAGGTTCAGGGCCGCAGCACCATCTCCTGGTGTTCGATGCCCGCTTCCTGAAAGCTTGGCCCTCGGGGCTGGAAACCGTGGCGGCGGTAGAACTCGACGGCATCCGCTTGGGCATGCAACATCACCTCTCGGGCGCCGCGCGCCTGGCACCCGCCCACCAGCGCCGCGAGCAGCGCTGCGCCCACGCCCGCCCCCCGCACGCTGGCCAGCACCGCCATGCGACCGATGCGGGCGCTGCCGTCTTCCGCGAACACGGCGCGACCCGTGCCTACCGCCATGCCGAACCGGTTGGTGGCGACTGCGTGCAGGGCCAGCGCGTCTGCGGCATCGGCCTCGATCTCTGCCGGGATGCCCTGCTCCTGGACGAAGACCGCATGCCGCAGGGGGCTGGCGGTTGCAGCCCACTGGTCCCAGGACCCCAGGTTCACCGTGACCATGGGTTCGCGGGCTTCGAAGGCCTCGAGTACGGAGCGCAACAGCGGCGGCACCGGTCTGGAGGTCTGGGTTACGGGGTCGGCGAAGACGTAGACCAGTTCGCTGGTGACCAGGGGCGTCTGGCCGCGAAACACGCAGCCGACGAAACGCATGGACGAGTTGCCGATGCGCTCGCAGCGTATGCCCACCTGCAAGCGCTCGTCGTAATGCGCCGAGGCCAGGTACTCCAGGGTGGCCTTGCGGACGTACAGGTCGCCGCCCAGCATTTCCATGGTCTCGTGGTAAGGCATGGCCAGGCTGCGCCAGTAGCCGCCTACGGCCGTATCCAGGTACATCAAGTAATGACCGTTGAAGACGATGCGTTGCATGTCCACCTCGGCCCAACGCACGCGCAGTCGGTCGAGAAAGCGGAAGTCCTTCGGGTTCATGCGGGTGATGTTCCTTTCCATGCTTGTTGCAGGGCCTGAGCCGCGGCGTCCAGGGCTTGCAAAGCCTCGGGCAGCACGCGGCCCATCTTCATGAAGTCGTGGGTCACGCCGCGATAGATTTCCAGATCCACCGCCACGCCGGCCATGCGCAGCCGGTCAGCGTAGGCGATGCCATCATCGACCACCGGGTCGCATTCGGCCAGCAGCAACAATGCCTGGCACACGCCCTCTAGGTCAGGCGCTTCCAGGGGCGCGAAGCGCGGGTCGTGACGGTGCGCCTTGGGCAAGGCATGGTCGAAGAACCAGGTGACGGTGGCCGAGTCGATGAGAAAACCTTTTCCAAAAAGGCGGCGAGAACCGGTGTCGGCACGGTCGCTGGTGCCGGGGGTGATCAACAGCTGCAGGGCCAGCGGCGGCCCCTCGTCGCGCGCCCGCAAGGCGGTCGCGGCGGCCAGCGTGCCACCCGCGCTGTCGCCGCCCACGGCGATTCGATCGGGGTCCAGCCCCCACCGGCTGGCGTTGGCGAACAGCCACCGCAGGGCCGACCAGGCATCGTCCCAGGCTGCCGGGAAGGGGTGCTCCGGGGCCAGGCGATAGTCCAGGGACAGCACCGCCGCGCCGCTGCGCAGCGCGAGTTGCCGGCACAGGCTGTCGTGGGTGTCCAGCCCACCCAGCACGAATCCACCGCCGTGGAAATACAGCAGCACCGGGCTTGGGCAGCTCAACCCGGGTGGCTGCGCGCTGTACAAGCGAGCCGGTCGGGGCTGGCCATCACCACCGGGGAGGAGCAGGCCTTCCACCCGGGGCAGCGGTGCGCGCGGCAGGTCCAGCACCTCTGCCCCCGCGGCGTAGACAACGCGGGCCTCGGCAGGGGTCATCGCATGAAAGGGTTTGCGGCGCGCCCGGTTAATGCGCTCCAGCACCCCTGCCATGCGGGGAGTCAGCAGGCGGGTGTCCATGGCGAGCCAAGGCTGGCCCTGGCGGGCCACCAGAAAAGCGTCATGGGGCCGCAGTATGCCGGCGCCGCGACGGGCGCCCCCTGCCCGCAGCGCCGGCCGGCTTCGGCTCAGTGGTGGGTGCCGTCGAAGAACTGCTCGTCTTCGGTGGAGCCCTTGAGCGCCGCAGTGGAAGCCATCCGCTCGATGGTGGTGGTGACGGCGTCGAAGTAGCCGGTACCGACCTCACGCTGGTGCTTCACGGCTGTGAACCCGCGCTCGGCGGCCGCGAATTCCTTCTGTTGCAGTTCGACGAAGGCGGTCATGTTCTGGCGGGCGTAACCGTAGGCCAGATCGAACATGCCGTAGTTCAGCATGTGGAAGCCGGCCAGCGTGATGAATTGGAACTTGTAGCCCATGGCGCCCAGTTCGCGCTGGAACTTGGCGATGGTGGCGTCGTCCAGGTTCTTCTTCCAGTTGAAGCTGGGGCTGCAGTTGTAGGCCAGCAGCTTGCCCGGGAACTTCTCGTGGATGGCGTCGGCGAACTTCTTGGCGAAGGCCAGGTCGGGGGTGCCGGTCTCGCACCAGATCAGGTCTGCGTACTCGGCATAGGCCAGACCACGGCTGATGGCCTGGTCCACGCCCTTGCGGGTGCGGAAGAAGCCTTCCACGGTGCGCTCACCGGTGAGGAACGGGATGTCGTTCTCGTCCACGTCGCTGGTCACCAGGTCCGCCGCTTCGGCGTCCGTGCGGGCCAGCAGGATGGTGGGCGTGCCCATGACGTCGGCCGCGAGGCGCGCTGCCACCAGCTTGCTCACTGCCTCCCGGGTGGGCACCAGCACCTTACCGCCCATGTGGCCGCACTTCTTCACCGAGGCCAGCTGGTCCTCGAAGTGGACGCCCGCCGCGCCGGCGTCGATCATGGCCTTCATCAACTCGAACGCGTTGAGCACCCCGCCAAAGCCCGCCTCGGCGTCGGCCACGATGGGGGCGAAGTAGTCGGTGTCGTTCTTGCCCTCGCTCCACTGGATCTGGTCGGCGCGGGTGAAGGCGTTGTTGATGCGGCGCACCACCTTGGGCACGGAGTCCACGGAGTACAGCGACTGGTCGGGGTACATCTCGCCGTTGTCATTGGCGTCAGCGGCGACTTGCCAGCCCGACAGGTAGATGGCCTTCAGGCCGGCCTTGACCTGCTGCATGGCCTGGTTGCCGGTGAGCGCACCCAGCGTGTTGACGAAGGGCTCGGTGTTCAGCAGGCTCCACAGCTTGTCGGCCCCGCGCTTGGCCAGCGTGTGTTCCACCTGCAGCGAGCCGCGCAGGCGCACCACGTCGGCAGCGGTGTAGCCGCGCTTGATGCCCTTCCAGCGCGGGTTCTCGGCCCAATCTTTCTCAAGGGCGGCGATTTGTTGTTCACGGGTCAGTTGGGTCATGGCAGGCTCCTTTTGCAGCAAGGTTCAAAGGTGAAGGGATGGCTGCAAGCCTACGCGCCAGCAAGGGCTTTGTGAAGACTTATGTCTTATATAAGACAAAAATGTAAAACGTTAAAAATCAACAGGTTAGATTCGTGATGCCATGATGCGGAATACCGTTTTCCCTTGTGAAGCCTTGTGCTGCAGTGCACCATCCGCGCATTCCATACGACGAAAACATATTTTCACGATGCGGAAACGAGGGATCCGCCGCTGATCCAGCGTCCGTACAGACGATCGGCCAGGCGCTGATGCGCCTGCAATCGCTGCGCCGCGTGCGCCAGGATGGTGGCCTTGTCCTGCACGCTGCCGGCGTGCTGCGCGAGCGCTTCAGACCAGGCAGGGTCGCCGTCGTCGAGCCAGCGCTGCAACTTGGCCTCGTCGATTTCGATGTGGAATTGCATCCCCAGGTGCGGGCCCATCGAGAAGGCCTGGTGCGGGCAAGCGTTGCTGGTGGCCAGCCACCGCGCGCCTGGCGGCAACTCAAAGCTTTCGTAGTGCCAGTGCATCACATGATGCTGCTCCTGAGGGCCGAACCACTGCGCGGCCACGGGGTCGTCCAGCACCTGCAGGGGCTGCCAGCCGATTTCCGGTGCCGGGGACACCTGCACGCGTGCACCCAGGGCACGCGCCATCAATTGCCCGCCCAGGCAATGACCGATGACCGGGATTGCACCCTGTATCGCCTGCAGGATCAGCCGTTCGGCGTCTCGGAGAAAGGGCAGCGGATCGTTGGCACTCATCGCGCCCCCCAGGACCGCCAGTGCGCCGTGCGCCGACATGTCGGCCGGAAAGGCGTCGCCTGAGGAAGCATCCCGCAGGTCAAAGGCGAGTCCACGGTCGGCCAACCAGCGCGCCAGGTAGGCCGGGCCGTCGTGACGCATGTGCTGCAGGATCAGTACGGGTTTCATGGTGCCAAAACGAAGTGCTGCCTCGTATCATGCGGCAAGACGTTTGACTATCCGATCATCCTTTCAACCCCCCTCCAAGGAGACCCGCACCATGTACAAGGACCTGGACGCCTACTGGATGCCCTTCACGGCCAACCGGCAGTTCAAGAAGGCCCCGCGCATGCTGGCCCGCTCTTCGGGCATGCACTACTGGGATGACAAGGGTCGGCAGATCCTGGATGCAGTGGCGGGCCTGTGGTGCGTCAATGCCGGGCATGCGCGCCCGCGCATCGTGCAGGCCATCCAGGACCAGGCGGCCGAACTGGACTTCGCGCCCTCGTTCCAGATGGCCCATCCCAAGGCGTTCGAACTGGCCGACCGCATCGTCAAGCTGGCGCCAGAGGGCATGGGCAAGGTGTTTTTCACCAATTCTGGCTCCGAAGCCGTGGAGACGGCACTCAAGATGGCCATCGCCTACCACCGCGTGCGCGGAGAAGGTTCGCGCACGCGCCTCATCGGGCGCGAGCGGGGTTATCACGGCGTGAACTTTGGCGGCATCTCGGTAGGCGGCATCGTCTCCAACCGCAAGATGTTCGGCACCTTGCTGGCCGGCGTGGACCACATCCGCCACACCCATGACCCTGCGCGCAATGCGTTTTCCCAGGGTCAGCCTGCACACGGCGCGGAGTTTGCGGACGACCTGGAGCGACTGGTCGCGCTGCACGATGCCTCCACCATCGCCGCGGTGATCGTCGAGCCTGTGGCCGGTTCCACTGGCGTGCTGATCCCTCCCCAGGGCTACCTGCAGCGCCTGCGCGAGATCTGCGACAAGCACGGCATCCTGCTGATCTTCGACGAGGTGATCACCGGTTTCGGCCGTACTGGCCTGCCGTTCGGATCCCAGACCTTCGGTGTCACGCCCGACCTGATGACGGTGGCCAAAGGCATCACCAACGGCTGCGTGCCGATGGGCGCGGTCATCGCGCAGAGCAAGATCCACGATGCCTTCATGACAGGGCCGGAGCATCTGATCGAGTTCTTCCACGGCTACACCTACTCGGCGCACCCGCTGGCCTGCGCTGCTGCGCTGGGAACGCTGGACACCTATGCAGAAGAAGGACTTCTGACGCGGGCAGCGGAACTGGCACCGTACTTCGAGCAGGCGCTGCACTCCCTGCGCGGGGAGCCGAACGTCATCGACATCCGCAACATTGGTCTGGTTGGCGGCGTTGAACTGCAGCCGCTGGCCGGCCAGCCCACCAAGCGTGCCTTCGACGTGTTTCTGGACTGCTACGACAAGGGCGTGATGATCCGCACCACGGGCGACATCATCGCGCTGTCGCCCCCGCTGATCGTGGAGAAATCGCACATCGATCACATCGTCGACACCTTGCGCGGGGCCCTGCGCCGCGCGGCCTGAGACCGGTTCTGGGCGAGCGGCCCGGGTTCTGGAATACTTCGTGCAACCGTTCCCCGGTGATTGGCGCGGATTGGGCTTGATGCACCAATCCAGTGCGCCCTGAAGGGTTGCGTACCGACTTTGCCATCTGTCCCTCAGCGGAGGTTTGCTCATGCAGTTCAAGTCAAGCCGTATCCTGGCCGCACTGGCCGTTTCACTCGCAGCCCTTGCGGGGGGAGCGGTCGCCCAGGAGGAAGAAAAGGTCCTGAACATCTACAACTGGTCTGATTACATCGGTGAGGATGTGATCGCCCGGTTCGAGAAGGAAACCGGCATCAAGGTCCGTTACGACGTCTTCGACAACAACGAGATCGTTCACGCCAAGCTGGTGGCCGGCAAGACGGGCTACGACATCGTGGTGCCCTCCTCCAACTGGGCCAAGCTGCAGATTGACGGCGGCCTGCTGCAGAAGCTGGACAAGTCCAAGATCCCCAATCTGCGCAACATCGACCCGGGCATCCAGGCCCAACTGGGCAAGATGGACCCTGGAAACGACTACATGGTGAACTGGCTGTGGGGCTTCACCACCGTAGGCATCAACGTCGACAAGGTACGTGCCGCCCTGGGCGGGCCGTTGCCCGACAACGTTTGGGAACTGGTCTTCAAGCCCGAGTACATCAGCAAGCTCAAGAGCTGTGGCGTCTCGTTCCTGGATTCCGCCACCGAGGTGATCCCTGCGGCGCTGCATTACCTGGGCAAGCCTGCTTTCAGCAGGAGCCCGGCGGACTACACCGCCGCGGCCAACGCACTCAAGGCCGTTCGGCCCTTCGTGACCCTGTTCAGTTCTTCCGGCTACATCAACGACATGGCCAACGGCTCCATCTGCCTGGCGCTGGGCTGGTCGGGCGACATCAACATCGCCCGCCAGCGCGCCATCGATGGCAAGACGGGCCAGAACATCCAGGCCCTGATACCCAAGAACGGCGGGCTGCTGTTCTTTGACACGATGGTCATTCCGGCCGATGCCCAGCGGCCCGGAAATGCGCACAAGTTCATCAACTTCATGCTGCGCCCCGATGTGGCGTCTTCCAACACGAACAAGGTCTTCTACCCCAACCCGGTACCGGAGTCGCGCAGGAACATCCGCCCTGACGTGGCCAACAACCCCACCGTGTTCCTTTCCAGCGCCGACCTGGCCCGCATGGTGCCGCCAGACTCGATCAACAACGACCTGCGTCGCCTGATGACGCGCACCTTCACGTCGTTCAAGACCGGTCTGTGATGTCGGCTGCGGCCGGCGGCGCCGGCTTCCTGCGCATCGATGATGTGGTCAAGGAGTTCGACGGCTATGCCGCCGTCAACCATGTCAGCGTGGACATCGGCAAGGGCGAGATCTTCGCCCTGCTGGGCTCGTCCGGGTGCGGCAAGACCACGCTGCTGCGCATGGTGGCCGGGTTCGAGACCCCCACCTTCGGGCGCATCGTGCTCAACGGGCAGGACCTGGGCGGCCTGCCCCCGTACGAACGGCCGCTGAACATGATGTTCCAGAGCTACGCGCTGTTCCCGCACCTCACGGTGGCCGAGAACATCGCTTTCGGCTTGAAGCGCTCGGGCATGGCATCGGCGCAGATCGCCGAGCGGGTGGAAGCCATGCTCAAGCTGGTGCAGATGGGCAAGTACGCCGGCCGAAAGCCGCATCAACTGTCTGGCGGCCAGCAGCAACGGGTGGCCCTGGCCCGCAGCCTGGCCAAGCAGCCTCAACTCCTGCTGTTGGACGAACCCCTGGGCGCGTTGGACAAGAAGCTGCGCGAGGAAACCCAGATCGAACTGGTCAACATCATCGAGCAGGTGGGCGTGACCTGCATGATGGTCACCCACGACCAGGAGGAAGCCATGACCATGGCCTCGCGCATCGCGGTGATGAGCGAAGG
>Ga0315900_10010768_pt1 | contig 11406 bp, 5 predicted proteins | sample LakEriMetagenome_FD_203521 | JGI IMG/M metagenome (GOLD analysis project Ga0315900, IMG submission 203521) | Freshwater fungal communities from buoy surface, Lake Erie, Ohio, United States - Buoy 12 MA114 | ecosystem: Environmental > Aquatic > Freshwater > Lake > Lake biofilm | place: USA: Lake...
TCTACTCTGTTTTTATCAGAGAATTCTACTCTGTAACCATATACGTAACCAAGACCTTTGTCTACTTCAAGCACTAAGTTATTTGCATTAGTTGTGTTAGCAGACACTGATAGTTCAAACGGATCTACAATGTAGTTGCCGCTCTCTTCATAAGTTCTTTTAGCCATCTCAGCACCAATTTTAGCGTATTGAGGATCGGTGTTGATGATAGCAGGTAAACCGTCTCTAAAGTTAACAATAGAGAAAAAGTTATTAGTATTTGATGTGGCTGAGTTTGTTGAAGTATTTTCACTGACTCTAGAAACTAATGCCGCAGATAGTTTTAATCTGCTAGCGCCAGGAGCATTAAAGTTTGGTGCACCAATAGCATTATCATAAAGATTTTCATCTGTATCAGCTGTAACTATTGATTCTACAAGTTCAAACCCAATGGCTTTATTTTGTGGATTTGCATCATACTTTGATACTATTGTAGTTTGAGGTGCTACTCTTACAAAGTAGCCACTCTTGAATATCACACCTTCATTAACTGATACAGCATATCCTTTACCAATGGGCGAGTAAGAAGCACTAGCTACAGTTACGTTAGCTACATTTGTATCTGTAGTTGTCCTAATGAATACATCTTCACCAGCATCAAAAGTTTTTTGTTGAACACCATTAGCATATAGAGCAGAGTTTAAGTATCTAATATAAACCGTGTTTAGGTCAGGATCATTTGCTTCTAGACCAGCAACAGAATTTATGATAATAGCTTGTAAATTAGCAACATTTACTAGCTTATTGCCGATGTAATCATTGACATTAATGACTGCGCCGCTAGTATCTAAATCTTGAAGCTTTATGTACTCATACTGTGAATCATATGATACTGTGCAACCTTCTACTATAGACCCGTCTTTGAATATATGTCGACCAAACTTATCTACTTGATCTTGTATTATGCTCTGGATTTGAGTGAGTTCTCTAGCCTGGACAGCCGTGCTTGGCTTGAAAAGGATCTTGTAATAATTGTCAGCTTGATCATAATCATCAAAATATGGAGCCGCGTTAAAATTAGTTTCTAAAGGCATTCTGTATAGACCCTTTGATTAGAACTTTAGTACTAGTCTGATTTCTTCTGTGCTATTTATTTCTCGAGTAACAACAGTGTTTGAAGTTTCCAAATACAATACTTTGCCTGTTTCTCTTACAAGATCCGGTATAGTTACTGATAATGGCACACCATTGGCGGCTGAGTTAGCACCTATAATTGTTTGGCTTGAGTTTGAGGATGAAAAGTTTACTGTTTTAGTTACATCACTTACTATAATTACTGTATGCACATTACCTACATTTGCAGAAGCTCCCAAACCATTACTCACATTAGAAGAAACAGTAAAAGCAGAAGTGTTTGAAACATTAGTTAACTTTAAGTAAGTACTATTTGCAAACGTAATCTTAGCATTTGCTGTATTTGCTAAATTATATAGATTATCACCTATAGTAAAAGAGCCAGTCAAGTTATTTATGACTAAATCTAAATCACTAAGGTCGCTTAAAATTCTTCCTCTAGCACCAGTGCCGGTTTGTATCACATATTCATCATCAATATAACTACCTGTGTTTGACGCAAGTGTTATTCTTGAAGTCTGATTGAACCTTTTACCAAATGTTGTTGAAAGATTTTTAGACTTATCAGAAGAACTAATGCTATTAATAGTCGCGTACGCGTTCGAGGACGTACTTATAACAAAACCATTAGCCATTTTACCACTAACCAAAGTCATATAGATTTCTGTATTAGATGAATTAGCACCAATGATAATAGTACCATTTGCACCATTTTCCTGTGTAGCTACATCATTAGCAAAAAATCTTAATACAGATACTGCAGTAACATTAGCTAATTTAGCAGATGAGTATCCATATATTGTAGACTGGGCATTAGCAGTATTTACAAATGCACCCTTAACATTTTTTAATTCTAATGTTGTAGAGTTACTAGTAGTAACTACACCAGCAGCATTTGAAGATCCCTGAACTACTATTTCACCATTAGTCCATCCACTTATATTATTTGTAGTCAGTCTTACTCTATCAAAATTAGTTAATGTAAAGTTTACGTTAGCAAACTTTGGATTTTTTATAATACCAAATTTTCTAGCAGTAACATTAGTAGGATAATACCAAGATTCATTTGATGCTGTATCAAACTTAACATCAATACTTACATATCTAGCACCAAGTTCATGAACTGGGTCAGCACCATGACCAAGTAGAGGTGATATGATAGCATTAGCTACCGCGTTAACAACATTAACTGCATTATTACCGTGAGAAGTATTAGCATATATCGTTACGTTAGCTTCTGTATAGTTATTACCGGCATTAATGACTGTGATCTTATTGATTGTGTTTCCTGTACCAACAGAAGTATTGACGGAAGCTACAGCTATAGCACCGTTACCATCACCAGTTATTTTTATAGTTGGTCCTATCTCGTACTCAACTACATCTTGTGATAGATTGATTATGTCATTGATTAAAGCTATGCCGGTATTAGTGGTACTGTCTTTAAAATCTACTCTTCTGCCGATCAAAAAAGTGCCATTCGGATTTTTTATAGTCACGTTTGGGTTGGTGTCTACTGACATAACATTAGCTGTAAGAAGTGAAGAAGCACCTCTTATTCTATTATTTGCTACCCAAGTACCGTTTACACCGGAAATAAAAATAGTAGTAGAGTTACTAAAAGCAACGGTACCATTAGCATTTAGAGAAGTATTAGAATAATCAAGAAGATCAACACGCTCACCAAGAATAAAAGATGCACCCACTACACTAGTATTAGCTATAGTTAGTTTTCTAGAATTAATATTACTGTTGCTGATAATGCCATTAGCATAAGTTGTGGTTATAGAAGATGGTTCTAGCACTGTATTCATTTTAAAAGTTGTGTTGCTAGTTAAAGTATTACTAAATGGATAATTAACTGTTATTGTAGTAGCATTGACTGTCATTATTCTTCTAATGTTAGTATTAGCATTATCGCCAATACGAATGAAATCATTATTAGAATAAGAAGTAGTTAGTGCAGTAGCTGTTGCATTAGTAGCTATAAAACTAGCCGGATATATTGTAGCAGTGGCTGTTTTACCCTGAAGAATGTGACCAGACTCAGTCAAACCTTTTGTCAGTTGTATTCTATTAGCATCATCTGTATTTGCTGAAAGACATAAAGCTATATGTGTAGCATTAGCAAATTGAACAAAATAAGTCGTATTACTACTCAACCCACCAATAGCAGTGTTACCAGAAGATACTGAGTACGTTATTTGGTCACCAACTACAAAAACATTAGCTGTGTAAAGTGCTATTACGTTATTTAAACCAGCTCCGACACCAGCAGTAACATCTGTATTAGCATTAAAAGTTTGTGCAGTCGGTGCTCCGACAACTACTGTTGGTATCGTAGCATAAGCATTACCTGAATTAGCTATGTTTATAGTTGTAATCTTGCCAGTCGAGTTAGCTTGTGCGTTAGCAGTCCCGCCCGTACCGGTAGCGCTTGTTATTGTAACAGTTGTGTTTGATGTATATCCAGTTCCATTAGTAAGCACGACTCCGACTGATAAACCACTAGAATTACTAGTATTTACTTGTATGGATGCTGTAGCTGTTCCGGTATCTGTTGTATCTCTTAGTGGTAAAATACTATTAAAGTTTACATTCTTATTAAATCTTGATACAGATATAGCAGATGTATTTGATGAATCTACTATAGCTGACACAGAAGTATCTGTCTGAACTACATTAGAGTTAGGATTTACATAACCAACTCTGTAAAGAAAATCAATATTGTCTATGACTTGTTCCATCTTTTCGCCAACTGCACCACCGCCAGCTATAAAAGAAGTGTTTACTAAATCATATCTTACATACAAGTCAATTGGGTCGGCTATTGTAGCTACTTTAGAAGTACCATTATAGCTAGAAATTTCTCTTACCTGACCAGAACCAAACCCAGTCTTTAAGTATATTGATGAGTTAGTATAGTAATTGTTAAAAGAAGAAGAATTAGAAGATATCTTAATGTTATTTCTATCTATGATAGCCTGTACTTGTCCAGTTTCATAAACATTGTAATTAGTGCCGCCATTAGCAATCTTTATAACATCTATTGTCCCTGGTATAGTGTTAGATTGTACTTGTGTGTTAGATACTACTGGTATAAAGTTTGGAGTAGTAAACTTTGTATTGGAAGTCGCATCTATGGTGTACATGTACTTCCACACATAACCATCACCAGTCTCAAAAGTACCAGAAGTTATTTGAAGTGATGGCTTTATAGTGCTAGCTGTATTACCATTATTGTAAAGACACTTATAAACATTATACTCATCACCTGCTCCTGAAGTAACAACAAAAAATTGTTTTGTATACAGAGCAGTATCATTTTGATCATACGCCGGGTACACTGTATTAGAAGTCCAATTGTACCTTGGAACTACATGGCTAACATCAGTAGATTGAATAAGTTTACCATATAAAATCTCATTATAAACATCATGCTCAGTTTGTGCTACTGATGTACTAACATTTCCTATTGCAGAGTCATCATTTACACCATTAGCATTTACCCATGGAAAGTGTCTAGCTGCAAACACATAGTGTGTGTTTGAGCCACTATTTACGTCTTGAATAAAGCTATTAGCGTTATTAATAAAATGATTTATTGTAAGCAAAGATGACATTTTACTCTACCTAATTTTAAGAGATAGAAGACTCAGCGAGGCTAGATATACCATCAAGAATCTCATCATTCAGTCTGTATCTCCCATATAGCGCTATTCCAGTTGGATGTATTAAGTTTCTAACAATGCTTTCATACATTGATAACATTTTTTCTGCTACAATTTGATAAGAAAAATCTTGATAAAATAGACTGTCCTGCAACTTCATCTCATCACTAGCAAAACTCTTTCTATTTAGCCACCGTCCCTCGCCGAGACCGGGCATACCAACTATAGCTGATCCTTCCACTACAGTAGCATTATTACTATTACCGAGCGTAACAGTCTCACCATCTAAGTAACCATATCCAGAATTAATTATTTGTACTGAAGATATAATTCCATTGCCACCAACTATTTTTGAATCAACCACAGCATTGTGACCCTTGATATTACCAAATGCATCAGTTATATTCAATGCAGCTACGTTTGGTTCGATGACGTCTATGTACACTTTAGAAGTGTATTGTGATCCTGGATTTATAGATGACAAAAATGATATTGTACCGACTTCAAAGACTGTATAAGTTAAAGCAGACTCAATAGTGGAGTCTAAATTAGTCGGGTTGAAAGCACTCTTGGGAAAATTCCAATCAGTCAAGCGAGTAACTACTGCTACATTGCCTGTAGCACCCGAGTTAGATGTCACAGTCTTTGTTGGAACAAAGTACCCATTAACGCTTGACAGAGTAACGTTACTTCCGGTCACTGTATCTATAGTAGCATTACCAGTTATAGTCTGCTTAGTTGGAGTTCTAACTAACTCTAGCACAGATGAGTTAGTATTACTTATTAATGTCACACCGGCTACTATATTTGCGTTATCAAGATCGGTGTCAGTTGATGAAGTAACCCAAGCATGACTGACGTCGGCTCGATACACGTATAGTCCCGATATACCCAATGATGAGTTTGAAAATGATTCACCATTAGCTACACTGTTAGCAGATAGTTTAACACCCTCTAGCATCAAGACGTTTGCGGTGCTATTGACTGTGTCACCTACATTAAATGTGCCAGTAACAGAAGTTAATTCTAATAATAATGTGTTTGATGCTCTGTCTAAATCTAAATTATAGTAATCATTTATGTAGTCTGTGTTTAAGTTGAGTAGCTCTTTGTCTACTATACCACCAACTTTAAAAGAAGCGCCGGAACCAGTACCGCCGGTTATTCTATCTATGGTAGCTGAACCACTAGACGTGTTAACTTGGTTACCAACACCAAACGATAGAGTGGTGCTTCGGTCTATTATTCTTATAAAAGAACTATTAGCAAAGACTATAGTACCATTTGCGTTTGTTGATGTGTCGACTAAAACTTGACCATTTGAAAAAACACCAACTGTATCGACTATATCAAGATTAAGTGTCTGTTTTACTGTAACAGTAGCATTAGTAGAAAATCCAGTACCACCGTTTAATAGTAAGAAATTGATAGCACCATTAAATTGATCAGCTACAGATACAACTCTAGCTTTACCTTGTGTACCGCTACCAAGGACATCTAATATATCACCTTTAGTATAATCAGTTCCACCACTTGTTATAGCTATAGCATTCAATGAGCCAATGATAATTGGACCATCATTTTGAGTTACATCATTAGATATTGATTGATAAATTCTATCACCACGCTTAAAATCACCAGAAACATTAGTGATGGTGAGAATGTTTATTGTCCTACCACTTACTATTTTTTTGTCTACTGATTCAACTATAGCAGAAGCACCAGCATTATTTCTTATCTTAGTACCAATCAATAATGATAGTTTAGGATGACCGGTTGTTTCAAGATAAGTGGGAACTCTCCATGTATTATCAGATGGCTTAAAGATATATTCACTGGGTATGTAAAGTTCTATGTCTTCACCATATACCAACCTAAATAGTAACTCATATGCACGCTTAGTACCTTTAGAACGATATAGTTCTAAAACATGCTTCATTAGTAAAGTTTTATCAATCACTACCGATTCAGGTAATGAGTTAATCAACGTGTTTTTAAAGTACTTTATAAAAGTATCAGATGTAGTATCTATATCAAGATACTCAAGTAGAGATCGTGATTCACCAATAGGTTTGCCAGTGGACTCCATCCATTCGTAATAAGCTTTTACAAATGCTATGAAATTTGGTCCCTCATCATTGTAAAATGATGGGAATTGTCTAGCTATAAACGGTGATACGTACTTTTCTATAGACATTAGGTAGTTTTCACCGTAACGTTAATGTTAGACAAATCAATAGCTATGACGTCATTCTTACTGGAACTTATATCTGGTGATACTGACTTACTATAAAAAATAATGCCGACATCATTGACTGTATCAAATATATTTATTTGATTTAATGACACAGTACCAGTAGTGTAATCTATTAATCCAGCATTTTGATAAGTCTGTATACCTGGAACTGTTACATCTTTTAAATAAACAATCCGTGAGGTGTTTGTGACTACTATATTACCGGAGGATTGAGTAACTTGAAATGTGTTAGCATTTGGATTATAGTCAGTGTATGAATAACGTCTACCGTTTGAGATAAACTCACTTGATGAAAAAGAACCTGGTGTTATTGCATTACGAAACTGAACTGCTATAGTTACTGGTGTATTTTCAACTACATTTACTATCTTTTTTAGAGTAACTTTTGTTTCGTTACTAGAAATGCTTTCATTTGCTTCATTTATTGCAGTCTCAAAACGTGAAAATCTAAATTCACTATTAAAATCATTTAATTCATTTTGATTAAAAGTTGTAATTGCATTTTTAACAATTGTAGATATATCAGATGGTGAAAGTGTAGTTTCATTAGCGTTGTATTTGCATGTAACATCAACTAATAAGTAAAGATAGTCAGGGTTAACAACGACTGGTGTTATACCCAATGTACATTTGTCAGATAAGTAAGATTCAATTTCTTCTTTTTCAACATCTGATAAAAATTCACCAGTAAAAGTAGCTGGTGCTACAAATACTTTACCAAATTGAGGTGCACCAGTAGTGGTTTCACCACCGTAAACGTGAACTGTCTTAATGTATTGATAGTTTTGTAAAACTAAATTGCGAAAATCTTCAGTCGTGATAGCACGCTCTTGAGTCTGAAAATTTCTCGGTGCTCTGTAACGAATTTCTTCAATGCTCTCAGCCTCAGCACCACCAAAAGAAGTGGAAGTAACTGTAATGGTTGGTATAATGGCAGAACCATATCCGTTATAAGATCCTAAGTTGTCGTCTAGTATAAAAGAAGTGCATTTATTAGCTGCATTTCCAGATGTTACTCTATAGCTAGCCGTAACAATTGCACCATTCTTTGGTTTTCTGCCAAAAGTGCCATCACCAAAAACAATTTCATACTTAGTATCTTCTGTTGCTTGAACAAAGTATACTTGTGAATTAGCGTTCAAACCAAATAAGTTATTAGACTTTATGTAAGATAAAGGAGTCAAACCATTATCTTCTGTGACACCAACTAGTATCGAGTCAGTATCAATCAACTCATTAGTCAGTATAAATCTTTGACCTTCAAGTGAAGAATTGTACACAAAAGAATCTTGTGCTATGAACCCTTCATAAATACTAACATTAGCGGCTGTAAATACGTTATTTGATGGATACAGAGTCAAAGTCTCATTAGTTACAAAAGTATAAGAACCATTTGAGTTTTTACCCGTGAAGCGTGTGCCCTCTGGTATTTCAAATGAAGATAATGCAGATTGAGCAAAAGTTAAATTAACTATAGCTCTTGATGATTTTGCTGACCTTGGTGTGTAATTTAGAGCTTTAGCTATAGATATTACACTGTTTCTGAGTTGTGCAGAATCCATAAACATTTCAGAAGCAACCATGTTCAGATAGAAAGTATTTAAGTAAGTGTTATAGCTCAAAATATCAAGCAACACAGACATGTTTGAGCCATCAAAATCGTAGTCTTGAAATAGACTCTGGTTGCTTAAGTACGTCTTTAAAGAAGCTTTGAGGGTATCAAAGTCTAAGTTTACAAGACTGATAGAGGTGTTTGCTGCCATTTATCTGATTCTTCTTAAGATGAGGTCTACTGATTGCACCACCTGGCTATTTAGTATCATAAAATATATACCTATATTTACAGTATCAGTCTGTTCATTTCTATTGACTATCACTTGCATTACATTTACACGCGGTTCACTCTTTTGTATTGAGTTTGTGATTTGAAAACGAACTTCTTCTGCTAAGATTTCATCATTAGGTTCAAAAAGAACTTTTCTGATGTTGCCGCCAATAGATGGTTGAAACAAGCGTTCACCCGTCATTGTTAAAACTATATTACGAACAGAACGCTTTATTGCTATGTCGTTCTTTGTCCTAGCTAAATCTTTGGTGATAGGGTGTGGTGTAAAGTCAGTAAGAAAATCTGAAAATAAATCTGGTATTTTCTGTAACTGAGTGATCGTGTCAGCTCTAGTTGACAATTTTTAAGTCTCCTTAATCGTCGTTGAATCTGATCTGTTGACCGTCCATTCTAACTATACCAGATGCTGTAATGGTGATGTCACCAGCTGATGTAGTCATTGTGATAGTTTCTGCTTCTACTATAAAGTCTTTACATTTAATTTTAAATGTTTGGGCTGATTCCATATAAATGTTTTCGCCTGATATGACAGTTGTATTGGCTGCTGATCTTACTTGTACTTGCTTATCAGAGTTTACGTCAATATTACCACCAGAAGCTACTTGCCAATCACCCAATAAAGTATCTGCACGAATACCACTTATTTGTGAAGCGTAATATCCCTCAATATTTTCATAATAATTTCCTGACACTTTCTTAGCGTCGTCACCGCGCACAGTCTCTTCTTTATCTTCATTGACTGCCACTATGTAGTTTTTACCAATACCTACTTCATAGTTACCCTTGATGCCCAACACTTTATAACCAGCCATTGCTTCATAAACAGAGTTATCTACATTCAATGAATAATTACCAGCAATTTTAAAATCTACTTGACCGTCGGATGTAAAAGTGACACCATCTTTATGATATAAGCTAGTTTTTCCTTGAACAGTTTGTTTCCAACCACCATCACTCTCTAATTCTACGTACGTACCTTTTGTATGACCAACTTTTAAACTTTCTTTTCCAGGTGCATCATTAATATGAAACTCATGGCCACCTCTTGTCATTGTAGCCTGATTGTATGGATAATCCGTTTCAAACTTAGATTCTGGGTGCCTTCTGTTTTCTGGATCATCAGACATATTAAGTCACTCCAGTAAATAATAATTGAGATCTTCTAGATAGCATTGCTTGCTTTTGCATAAACTCTTTTCCGAGTGTGTAAAATGGATTTTTATTTTCATCAGGAAAAATTGAAAAAGTTACTTTGGGATATAATACGTTATTGACACCCTGTGCTAATAATGGTATTAAACTTGCAGCCATATTTATGATTGAGCTAAAACTATAGCCGCTCCCCATCACTTTAGTAGCACCAGAAATTTTTGCAAAGTCTATAGAACTACTTATAGCACGCATTAGTTGAGGTCCAGAAACTGAAACTTTAAATACAGATTCTAATGAACCAACTAATAATTTTTGAGTATCATATTGAGTATGCTGTTGCGGTGTCGCAAAGTTTGGTTGCCCATTTCTTAGTGTATATATTGGCTCTCCAATATTCATTGGATCAACCCACTTAATATATCCTGGATAAGGATCATTATCATAAGAATAGTATTCTTGAACATAACCAATTGGTGGTTCTATTTGTACACCAGTGATGGGTGAAAAAGATACAGAAGGTACACGAGCTAAAGGTGTAGTTATTATACTTTTAATACTATTTTCTAGTGCTGTTGTCTTGACAAAATTTAAAGCACCTCTAGTATAACCGGTAATACCATTGATACTTGTAACGGCTTGAGCTAAAGCTAAATCAGCTGTAGCTGCTGTTCCATTATTTAACACACTAATACCACAAACTCGAGTATTAGCTAAAGCATTGATTAAATTTCTAACGCTATTCATTGCATATGCTGCTTCATTTAGTGCTGCTAGTATCTTTTGTATGCCTAGTTTATTAGCAAGTTCAAGTATAGCGTTTCTGATAGCGTTAGCAACTACATTAACAATACCACTGATAATACTAGTCAAGTCTAATTGAATATTTACTTGCAGAGCGTTGAATGGTAAGCAAGGAAGAGCAGATATTTTATAGTTTGGATCAACTTGTTTAAACAGTTGTAAAACGTCACCGTCAGATCCAGTACCCACTGATGCTATGGTAGGAACATCAGCAAACTTCATTCCTTGTTCTACTTCTTTACTCATGATGATGCCATCATCAACTTTTACACTATCAACAGACGCTAACCCACCATCAATCTGATCTAGAGTTATTCTATTTGGGTTAAGAGCACTATATGGGTTAGACACTGATTGTTGTGAAGCTGCTGGAATACTACCAACCGTTGTGTCAATCTCTGGTGTGCCTCCAGTAGTACTATCTGTTTTAGCATCACCGGCTTTACCAACAGTTCCTTGAATAATTGGATACTGATAGTCACGATCAGCCCACATACCCATTACGCGTGAACCAACCATGAGACCAACTGGAGCTGTTCCTATTCTTCCGAGTGCAGCAGAAGTAG
>Ga0315900_10010769_pt1 | contig 11406 bp, 9 predicted proteins | sample LakEriMetagenome_FD_203521 | JGI IMG/M metagenome (GOLD analysis project Ga0315900, IMG submission 203521) | Freshwater fungal communities from buoy surface, Lake Erie, Ohio, United States - Buoy 12 MA114 | ecosystem: Environmental > Aquatic > Freshwater > Lake > Lake biofilm | place: USA: Lake...
TGTAATAATGATTTTATTAAATCTACTTTACAAGATTATCTTTTCCAAACCAATTTACTTTTAAATGAATCTTACTTATTTGTTAATCTTCATATTAATCGTATTTTAGAAAACAATCTAACATCAAACTATAAAACTTTAAATGAAACTTTTTTCAATAATGTTTTTATGGGTCTTAAAACGGATGTTAAAGATGAATCTAAACGCTTTAAAGAAATAGAATTAACAGATACTTATAAGTTATACAAACAATCATTACCAACCGATTTTCAACACGCAGATACAACAAATAAATCACAATTATTAACAGAATTATCATTACAATTATCAACCATTACAGATAATCATTTAAAACTCAATTTTTATAAACGGTTTTATAAATATTTACAACTACAACATCCAGATACAGATTGGAAAACCATCTACAAAATTGTTAATTTGATTTTACTTAGTAAAAAGAAATTTGACGAATCTACTGATACAGAAATTAAAAAACATCCACTGGTCATCCAATACAGAACAACGTTTTTAAACAAAACATTGGATGAACTCTTGAAATATGATGTATGGATTGTTTTAAAACAATTAAGAGAAATCTTGATTTTTAATGAAACACGTTTAATAAACGAAAATGAAACTGGTTTAGAATATAAATTAAGAACTAGAAATGCACGTTTATTTTCAATGCTACCAATAAAACAACTAAGTAATTTATCATATATGATTTTAACACGCAAACCATTATACTATTTATTGAAAACAAGTTTAGGAAATAAATTTACAACAATACGAAATGAAAAAGACATACAAATTACAGATGTTAAAAATTTTACAAAAGCAACTTATAAACAGGTTTGTAATGAACTGTTTAATATAAAGTATTTTGAAACACAATTAAAGGAATTTCATTATTTTATGACAGATGGAAAAACAGTGTCAATTGTATTAAAGAAACGAAGTTTTGAACCTAAAAAACGAAGAACGAAATTGGAGATTGAGAAAGGCCACTCTAAAAAAGAACCACTGAAAAAAAAGGTTATTAAAAAACAAGTTAAAAAAGTAAATACAGAAACTGAATTAGATATGAAAAACTTAGAATTAATAGGTATAGATCCTGGATTAAGAATGGTCTTTGTAGGTTGTAAAAATATGATTGACCAAACGACCAATAAAAACCATATTATAAAATTATCTTCAAAACAGTATTATAATGATATCAAATCAACACGAATGTCAATTAAATTAAAAAAGTTAGTAGAAAGAAACGATTTGTCGAATTTATTTTCATCAACAACACCATCAAGACGCACGTCAAAAATAGACCAATTATGTTTATGTATTAGAACGATTACCGAAAAACTGTATAAACTGATTAGAACATTAATGGAGTCCAAAGTGAGAGAATGGAAATTTGACAAATACAGATTTCAACAAAAGAAGATAGTAGAAATATGTAAAATGCTGAGTGGTAAAACCAGACGGGAGGAAGAACGAAACGTGATTATAGGATGGGGAAACTGGTCAAATCCAAATAATTCTATTATTAAAGGACATAAACGCGGCCCCGTAAAACGGATTGTAAAGGAATTAAGAAGATGGTGTAGAGTAGAAACGATTGACGAGTTTAACACATCGAAAAAATGTAGTAAATGTTTAAGTGATACAGAAAAAATGAAATATCATTATTCTAAAGCCGAAAAAATGCAAACTGTAAATGATGTTCTCCGTTGTAAGAACGAGTTGTGTAGAACATATTTTGACAGGGACATTAATGGGGCGAGGAATATGTTAAAGAAATTAAAAATCAAGTTAGGACTTGAAATTGAAGTAGAGGAGTTAAGTAGGAAAACTATTGAGGTGTAGAGAGAAAACACTTTAAACCGTGGATATGGAAATTGGAGTTTCTAGACAGGTTAGTTTTGAAACGTCAGCGCCATATGGAAAACAACATCATCGAAAAAATATTCTGTAGAATATAAATTTGAACTAGTTAAATTACATTTACATAATATTTTAAAAACAAAACCTTATTTATTCCATAACTGTTTTATAAATGGTGAATTATTTGATTTAAATAAACATTTGTTAAAATTAGATTATTATAATATAATAGCATTAATTGATACTAAATATTCTAATTATAGTTTATATGATTTTTTAACACCATGTTTTGATTATTTGAGTTTGAATGAAAAAGAATTATTATCAGAATTACTTAAAAAAAATGAATTTTAATTTTTTATGAGTAAATTTAATAAAAATTTAAAATGTGTAATATTGAAAATTGTAGTAATAATGGAAATTTTTTTATTTATCCTAATAAAAATGAAAAATTTTGTAGTAAACATAAAAAACCATATATGAAATATATATTACACTATTGTATTGAAATTGATTGTTTAGAATATTCAAGTTATAATTATGAAAATAAACCACGTCGTTTTTGTAAAATACATAAAAAAGATAATATGGAAAATAGAAGACACCCAGAATGTATAAATAAAAATTGTTATTTAAAAGCTACATTTAATATTCCAAATGAAAAACCTCAATTTTGTAAAAAACATGCTGATTTAGATACAATGATTGATGTAAGACATGAAAAATGTATTGTTAAATATTGTTTTGGTCGTAGAATTTATAATCTAATAAATTTATCTCCTTTATATTGTTCATTACATAAAACAGATGATATGATTGACGTAAATAGTAAAAAATGTCAAGTTAAAGATTGTTATGGAACACGTGTATATAATTTTTATGGATTAAATCCATCATATTGTTATAAACATAAAGAAGATAATATGATAAATACTAAACATACAAAATGTGAAAAATGTGATAAGCAAGCATCTTATAATATTAAAGGAATGTCTCCAAAATATTGTGTTAAACATTGTGATAAAAAAACAATGGTAAATGTTGTTTCTAAAAGATGTGAAAAATGTAAAAAAACAATTATACTTAGTAAGTATACTTATTGTGCTTTATGTGACGACAAACAAAGAATTTTTAAAAAACAAGAATACCGTGTAAGAGATTTTTTAGAATTGAATAATTTTGAATTTGTACATAATATTCGTATAGATATTAATACAGAAATCTATTATTATCCTGATTTTTTATTTGAATTATCTGAATTTATAATTATTTTAGAAGTTGATGAAAACAAACATAGTGGTTACTGTAAAAAAAAAGAAGTTAAAAGAATGGATGATATTAAAAATACATTATATAAACCTGTTAAATTTATTAGATATAACCCTGATTTAAATAAAATAACTATGGAAGAAAAAGAATCTAAACTTTTAGAAACAATAAATGAATGGACTACTAAAAATATTGAGGAATTTAATGATAATGTCTTATATTTATTTTATTAAATAAAAATTATTTGGATTTAAAATTATATTATCTAAATGATATAGAAAGAAAATTATTGTCTGAATAAATTTAAAAAAAATGAATAAATTATTTTAAGTATTTAAAAATAAATATTTAAAATAAATTAATAAATAAATAAAAATGTCGTCGGTTATAAATACATCTAATACGACACAATCATCAATTAATATTATAAATACACAATCTACAGATACACAATCATCAAATGTTTCTACTACTACAACTATTACTAGTATTTCTACTACAACAACTAGTAGTATTCTTCTTACAACAACAACACCAATTACAACAACAACAATATCAATTACAACAAGTAATTCTTTTTTTACAGATACTAATTCAAATTCTTTTACCACTATTAATTCTAAAAATTTTCCTACAACTGTTTCTGGAACTGTTCCTTCAATAAGTACTTTAATACCAGAAGAAAATATTAATAGTGATGAAAACAATAACGATGTTGTTATTTTTGGAGCAGTATTTGGAACTATATTATTAGCATTGTTTGGATGTATATTTTTAATTTATTTTATTCGTCGTAAAAAGGATAAAGAAAACGAAAATGTTCTTGTGTATAATCCTAATAGATCAAGTGGTTTAATAGATAATTCAGGAATTATTGATATACAAAAAACAACTGTACAACCACAAAATCGTTCTTCAAATTATGCAGGTGAAATTGTTGAGTTAGTTGAAATAACTGATTATAATAATAATAATACACAAAGTAATTTATTTGTACCATTTAATAACGTTTCAAATTCAAATAATTTAAATACACATCAAATACAACAAAATAACGAACTACAAAATATGTATAATAATACAGTTCAAATACAACAAAATAACGAACTACAAAATATGTATAATAATACAGTTCAAATACAACAAAATAACGAACTACAAAATATGTATAATAATGCAGTTCAAATGAATTTATTTAATAATACTGCAGATGATGGAATTAAATTTGCTGAAACAATGAATCGTGATTCTTTAGAAAATAACAATTATAAAAACAAAAATAATTCTGGTATAACAAGATCATTAAACTTACCAGTGTAAAAAACAGAATATAAAAAATTAATAATTTTCATATAAACTATTATATGAAAATTTATTTTTAATTTAGTTTTAAAAGAAGTAATAATCCACCAGTTATAGACATATTTGCCCAGAATGGTATAGATTTTTTATATGAATATATATTTAAAGGGTGATAAATAAATGTAGCTAATAATGTAAAAATTATTAGAGACAATATACTATAATATGATAAATTTTTATATTTATTTGTAAAAGATGAATACATAATTATAGAGGGTGCTACTATTTCTATTAAAATAACTAACAATATTATAAATTTATAAAAATATAAAGGTAAAGATGTTATAGTTTTTTGTTGTAAAGAAATAACATTATTATTAAATGAGAATATTTTTTCAAAACCTGATAAAAGAAACATTAAAACAATTAATGTTGTAATAATAGCTGTATTTGAGGTATTTTCTAAAGATATATTTTTTAAAGATATATTTGTTAAAGACAAATTCATTATATCAATATATAAATAAATTATTATTTATTGATATAAAATAAAATGGATAGAATTGAATTATATAATTATTATGTAGATTATTTAAGTGATGGAAAAATAAACAATGAAAAATTCAATAGAAAAATGATTGGTGTAGGAGGTCAAGGATATGTTTATTTATTGGATTTTGGAAATAATATTAAAATAGTAAGAAAAAAAACATATGTTAATAAAATAATAAAAAAGTATATAAAACCAGAAAAAATGTATTCAAATATAGCATTAAAGAAAAGTCAATTTATAGAAATATTATGTAATATATTATATTCATATATTGTATTAAATCAGATAAACAGACATTTTATAATAACATATGAAACAATAGTAAAAGAAAGGAACAGAATATGTAATGAGGATTATCCTTATAAAATATATAATTATATAGAATATATAAATGGAGTAAATTTAATAGATTATTTAAAAGACAAAAATGGTGAAAAAATAGATATAATACGTATAAAAATACTAATTTTTCAATTAGTAAGTGGATTATATACAATGAGAAAATATTTTACAATGAAACATTTAGATTTACATAGTGAGAATATAATGATACAAAAAGAAGATATAGAAAGTTATCATAAATATATAATAGAAAAGGATGAGTATATAATACAGGATAAAGGAGAAACATTATATATATTAGATATGGGACACTGTTATGAAAAAAATAAATTAACAAGTTGGTTTGTAGGTAAGAAATATAAAAGAAAAGAAGTATCAAACAATCCAGTATTAGATATTAAAATATTATATGATGATTTAATAAACAGAGAGATAGATATAATATATCCAGAATTTATAGAAATATTAGAGAATGTAATGAAAGATGGATATTTAGTTTCGTTAAAAAAATTAGGAAATGAATTAAATAGTTTAAAAAACGAAGAATATAAAACAATAAGTAATATGGACAATATACTTGAAATAAAAGATGAAAATATAAAAGGATATGTAAATAAAGGTAATAAATATATATTTACAGATGGAGCAAGTAAAGACAATGGGAAAGGAAGAACTAGTTGGGGAGTAATAGTTGAAGACAATGAGAAATTAGATAGGTTAGGAGAATTGAAAAAAGGATCTACAAATAATCAAGCTGAATTAACAGCATTATATAATGCATATGAAATAGTTTATAATAATTATAAACTATTTAATGGAGTAAAGACGACTATTATATGTGATTCTGAATATGCAATAAAAAGTATTACAGAATGGTACAAAAAATGGGAAAAAAACAATTGGAAAAATTCAAAAAAAGAAGAAGTAAAAAATAAAAATTTAATACAACGTATATTAAAATTAAAAGATAATTGTGAAAAAAAAGGATTAAATATATGGATACAGCATATTAATTCGCATCAAAAAGAACCAGAGAATAAAGAAACATTAGAATGGAGATTATGGAATGGAAATAATAGAGTAGATAAAATGATAAATGAATTGATAAATTAGATAATTTTAATACGAGTGATATTATTAGCAATAGCGCATGAATTAATAAATTTACCAAAGTCATGACAAAACTGTCTAATGTAAAAACCACTAGAAACATGCAATTCTAATGGAATAACAATAAATTTCAAGTTAGGTGATAAGGATTTTAAATTAGACCATTCTAGAATAGAATCATTTGAATTAATATCAGGTGAATATTTTTGAACTTTATTTAAATTAAATAGAATATTTTTAGATAAAGTTTTTAACTTAATATACTTTGGTTTAAAAACATTATAATTTAGAATAGATACTTGTTTAAAAGGTAAAGAAAGATTAGTATAATTATTTTTGTAATACCACCATAAAGGTTTTTTAATATTATTATATTTATAAATATAAGAACTAACTAAAGGGATTGTTTGTACAGAATAAGAGCGAATAAAGAAATGTAAATCTTGTAAAACATTATCAATATTTAAATGTGAAGTATCATTTAATTGTAGAATAGAACTTAATGGATCATGTGAAATAGTTTCAATACCTAAAATTAAATTAAACCTATAAATCTTATTTAAAGTCATAAAATAAGACATTAATTTAGTATCATCATTAGTAAGAATATGAATAAATCCTCTAGCTAAAGGGTCTAATTTACCGGAACAAGTTGATTTGATAAAATTAAAATTTTTTTTAATAAAGCTAATAGATGTAATACCTACAGGTTTCCAAGAAAGATAAATCATTTTGTAGAATTTTATAAAGTTATAAACATTAAAAAATAATTATATAAATAACAAAGTAAAAAAAAATCATTTTTTTTATTTATGATATTAATTAAAGGATGAACAAAGAAGAAATTAAAGAAATGATAGGTAAGAATGTTAATAGATATAAAATATTAAAATTTTTAGGATCTGGTGCATTTGGGATAGTATTTGAAGGAGAACATATAACAACAAAAGAAAAGGTTGCATTAAAAATACCAATAATAAAAGAAAATCCTGATAAACAAAAATCATTAATAGAAGAAGTTAAAATATACAAGAAATTATCAAATCCAGAAAAGGGAATAGTAAATGTAAAAGTATCTCAATATAAAGATAATAAAATAATAGTAATGGATTTATTAGGTAATTCATTAGAAAAAATAATAGAAGAAAAGAAAAAACTAGATTTAATACAAGTAGTTAATTACGCTATACAAATGATGGATATAATAAAATATATACATGAAAATGGTTATATACATAGAGATATTAAACCTGATAATTTTATTTTAGGAAAAGAAAATAAAGAAAAACTATATTGTATAGATTTTGGATTAGCAAAAAAATATATAAAAAAAAACAATAAACATATAGAACAAACGCATATTGGTAAATTTTGTGGGACTGCAAGGTATGCAAGTAGAACTGCGCATTTGTGCATGGATCAAAGTAGAAAAGATGATTTAGAAGCAATAGGATATTTACTTATATATTTATATAAAGGTAAATTACCATGGCAAGGTATAAAAGAAAATGATAAAACTAAAAGATATAGATTAATAGGAGAGAAAAAAATGAATATTTCTTGTGAAGAATTATGTAAAAACATGCCAAAGGAATTTATTGTATATATGAAGTATATACAATCACTTGATTTTGATGAAGAACCTATATATGATTCATTGAAACGAATGTTTGAAAAATTATTTAAAAGATTATCTGAATAAATATAATATGAACACTTGTAAAATTTTAATTGGTTTAAGTGGAAAGATGGGTGTAGGGAAGGATTATATAGCTCAAAATATAATTTTACCATATTTGGAACAAAGAAATATTAAAACATTAATTATAGCTTTTGCTGATCAAATTAAAGTAAATACAAGTGTTAAAAATAATATTAGTTTATCTAAAATGTATGATACAAAAAATGAAGATATACGTAAATTATTACAAAAAGAAGGAACAGAGAATGGAAGAGATAAATATGGTAATAATATTTGGATTGATTATGTTGATAAATGGACAGATGTTTATAGTAAAAAAGGTATTCAAGCATTTATTATAACAGATTGTAGATTCAAAAATGAAGTAGACTATATTAAAAAAAACAATGGTGTAATATTCCGTATAGAAGCACCATTACGCAATAAAGAAAGAATTTATAAAGAAAAAAATTCTTTAGAAATACAAAAACATATTTCAGAAATAGAATTGGATGATTATAAATTCGATAATATAATAAATAATGATTATATTAGTAATGAAGAAAATGAATTGATAAACAAAAATATTAAAGATAATATTTATAAAATTTTAAATATTCATATTAATAATTATCACCAATTGTAAAAATTATTTATTATAGTTTTTATTTTGACACTATTTATTGGTTTTATTAAAAAATCATTAAATCCAATATTAATTAAATTTGTTTTTGAAGAATCTGAGAATTCTGTTGTAATTAAACAAACATAAATATGTAAATTATTTTTTTTTATAAAATTTATAATATGTAATTTATTATCTAAATGTTGATTTAAAAAAATAATATCTATATTATTTTCAATAATAAAATTTTTACAATCATTAAAAGTATTAAAAATATTTATATTTTCATAATTTAAGTTTTTTAAACATTTTGATAAAGTGACTTGATTTAAATGAATATTATCTATTATTAAAATAGATAATTTTTGTTTTATATTAATATTATAAGATATATTATCATTAATAATATCATTTATTTTTTTTGTACATAAAGGATAATCTATATTATCTAATAGAAAATCAAATTTTTTATTTGGTGTATTTATACCTATCAATGGAAATTTTAAACATAAATTTAATTTAGAAAATTCATTAGGATTAATAAACCCTAATAAAAAAATATTATTTTTTATAATATTTAATAATTCATTGTTATTATCACATACAATAAAATGAATATTATTGAAATTTTTTAAGAAGAAATTTATATCATTGTTATTTAATTTATATAATAAAATAATATTTCTATTATTTGATATATTATCATTTTGTGTAAGTAAGTTAGAAGATATTGGTAAAATAAAAGAAAAACATGAACCGTTATTTATTTCTGAAGAATCTACCCAAATTACACCATTCATTAATTTTATTAATTCTTTACATATAAACAATCCAAGACCATTTTTATTTGTTTTATTTGAACATTTAAAAAACAATTCGAAAATATTTAAATGGATGTCTTGAGAAATACCACAACCTGTATCTGAAATATTAAAGCGTATATAAAAAAAATTGTGTTTATTTATCAATGGTGTAAATTTATATTTATTGCAAAAATTTAAATAAGATTCATAATCTGTTTCATATATATATAATGATATATTTCCATTATCTGTAAAATCAATTGCATTATTGATTAAATTGATAATTATTTGTAAAAGACGTTCCTTATCAAAATTAATTAATTTAGGTATGTGATTATCAAGTATATAATTATATCTTAAATTAGTTTTATCAATTAATTTACTATGAATAATATCATTTAATGTATTTATAAAATCATTAATATTATTTTGTGTAATATGTAAATGAATATTATTTTTTGTAATATTTGTTATATCGGTTATATCGTTAATAATAGAGATAATATTAAAAGAAGAATCCTTTATATGATTTACATATTTAATTTGATTATATGATAATTTAGTTTCTTCTAAAAATGAAAGTGTATCAATGATATTATTTAATGGTGATTTTATATTTGAAAAAACCTTTTTTAAATAACATTTATCAGGATTGCTTAAATTATTGTCAGGATCAGAATGCAATATAAATAAATAATAATCATTTATTTTAATATATTGTAAATATACTAATATTGAAGATTTTAAATATATATAAGAATTTGATTTATAGTCTATTATAGATTCTAAATTAAGTGATTTTATTTCTTTTAAATTTTTAATATTGTTATATAAATTTTCAGATTTTTTATTTTTTAATAAAATATTATATGATAAATCAGTAATAAAAATACAACAATCTATAAAATTAAAAAGTATTGGAATAATATTATAAATTAATAAAATTTCATTATTCATAATTATATTAATAATCAATAAAAACAATATTATAATAATATAGTAATATAATAATATAATGAAAACTTTAATTGAATTGTTTTTTAATAAAACTGGAGAATATAATAAAAATTTAAAATTTCAAGTATTTATAATAACTATATTAATAATAAGTTTTTTTAGATTTTATTTTGAAAATAATTATGTAGATGTAATTGTAATAACTGTTTTTATATTTATTATACTAAATTATTATATAGAAGAAAAAAAAGATAGTTTAAATGATATTAATAATATACTGTTACTACAACTAAATACTTTAAAAGAAATGGTTAAAAAAAGTGTAGATGAAGAAATTAAATCAATACAAAAATATAATAAAATATCAAATAAAGAAAAACAAAAAATGTATAATAAATTAAAATTAGAATATTTATATTTAGATGCAGATTTAATTACGTTTTTATATAATAATAAAGATATATTAGAAGTAAATAAAAAATTGTATTTTACAATGATGAATGGAATAAATAATATTTTAAAATTAAAATATGAAATAGAATATTATTATACAGAAACAAATGAATATCCGCAAAATACAAGTGAAATGTTAGAAAATGTATTAGTTTTACATAAAAATGTAATTAATAATATGCATAATTATATACATACAGTACATAAAACATCTAATGTTATAAACGTTATTAATAAATCTATAAAACGTTTAGATATTTTATTACAAAAAAATATAAATAAAATATATGAGTATTATATTTTAAATATAAAAAAAAGAGGAATACATTCAAGAACAAAATTTGTAAATTATAATGGAATAAAATATTATGAACCAAGTAGATTTAATAATTTATATACAGATTTTTATTATTAATTTTCAATTTTCAAT
>Ga0315900_10010774_pt1 | contig 11402 bp, 3 predicted proteins | sample LakEriMetagenome_FD_203521 | JGI IMG/M metagenome (GOLD analysis project Ga0315900, IMG submission 203521) | Freshwater fungal communities from buoy surface, Lake Erie, Ohio, United States - Buoy 12 MA114 | ecosystem: Environmental > Aquatic > Freshwater > Lake > Lake biofilm | place: USA: Lake...
GGCCGTGTGGCCAGCGCCTTCGTGGAGCCGGACCAGGTACCCGTGGCCATCAACACGCTCAGTGCGCTGTGCAGCTCCTTCACCATCCTGTTCCTGTTCTGGAGCATCACGCACATGGCCCGCAAACTGGCCCTGCGCGACAGCGACGCCGAGCTCACCGCAGGCCAGCTCATCGCCGTGATGGGCAGTGGCCTGGTGGGCGCCCTGGCCTACACGTGGAGCGATTCGTTCTGGTTCAGTGCGGTGGAGGCCGAGGTCTATTCCATGTCCTCGTTCTTCACGGCGATCACGTTCTGGGCCATCCTGAAATGGGAGAGCGAGGCGGACGAGGCGCACAATACGCGCTGGCTCATCCTCATCTGTTACCTGCTGGGCCTCAGCATCGGGGTGCAGTTGCTGGGCCTGCTGTGCATACCGGCGATCGCCCTGGTGTACTACTTCAAGCGGTTCCGCACCACCACGAAGGGCGTCATCTACACCATGGTCATCAGCGCCCTGATCCTGGGTACCATCCAGGCGGTGATCATTCCCGGGGTGGCCAAGGTGGCGGGCTGGTTCGAACTGCTCTTCGTGAACGACATGGGCCTGCCGTTCAACACGGGCAACTTCATCTATGGGGCACTGCTGGTGGGCCTCACCGTGTGGGGGGTGATCTGGTCGCAGCGTCGGGGCCGCGTGATCCTGAACACCGTGATCATGGGCGTGGCCGTGATCCTGCTCGGCTACAGCACCTATGCCATGACCGTGATCCGGAGCCTGGCCAATCCGCCGATCGACGAGAACAACCCGGAGAACGTGTTCAACCTGGTGAGCTACCTGAACCGGGAGCAGTACGGTGACCGCCCGCTGCTCCTGGGGCAGTTCTGGGACAGCGAGCTGAGCAGCGAACGCGGCGATGGCTCGCCCGTGTACACCGCCACCTACAAGGTGATGAAGGGCAACAAGGTGGACCGGCTCTTCTACGATGGCTGGAGCGCGGAACACTACATCGACGGCAAGGCGGACCTGCGCATCGAGCACGAATACATCATTACCGATGCGCGCAAGGGAACCGAGCCCATCTACGAGCCGGAGTTCACCATGCTCTTTCCCCGCATGTACAGCTCCCAGCCCGACCATGTGGACCAGTACAAGAGCTGGAGCGAGTTCCGGGGCGTACCCATGCGCACGGAGGACCGTGAAGGCAAACCCACCACCATCTACATGCCCACGCAGGGCGAGAACCTCCGCTTCTTCCGGAACTACCAGGTGAACTACATGTACTGGCGCTACTTCATGTGGAACTTCGCCGGCCGCCAGAACGACATCCAGGGGCGCGATGGCAACATCCTCGAGGGTAACTGGTACACGGGGCTGAAGTTCATCGACGCCGAGCGCCTGGGCAACCAGGACCGCCTGCCGGCGAGCATGCAGGCGAACAAGGGCATGAACCGCATGTACCTGCTTCCGCTGATCCTGGGCCTGATCGGCTTCGTATACCAACTGGTGAGGCACCTGCGCGACTGGAGTATCGTGCTGCTGCTGTTCTTCTTCACCGGCCTGGCCATCGTGATCTACCTGAACCAGACACCGAACCAGCCACGTGAGCGGGACTATGCGTACGTGGGCTCCTTCTATGCCTTTGCCATCTGGATCGGGCTGGGCGTATTCGCGCTGTATGATGCGGCGCGCTCGCTCACGCGGTCGGAGCTGATCTATGGCGTGGGCGGTGCATTGGGCATCGGTGTGCTGAAATACCTCGTGGAGTCCATCAGCGGCGACGATCATTCCGTGTCCCACACGATCCTGTTCGCCGGTGTGGTGTCCGGTGCGGCGCTGGGACTGCTGCACCTCCTGCGGAGCGGCAAGGACGACCGCGTGCCGGCCCTGCTGGCCACGGCCCTCGGCCTTGTGGTTCCCGTGGTGATGGTGCGCGCCGGCTGGGACGACCATGACCGCAGCCACCGCACGCCAGCCCGCGACCTGGCAGCGGACTACCTCGAGAGCTGCGCGCCCAACGCGATCATCTTCACCAATGGCGACAACGACACCTTCCCGCTCTGGTATGCACAGGAGGTGCAGGGCATCCGCACGGACGTGCGCGTGGTGAACCTGAGCCTCCTGAACACGGACTGGTACATCGACCAGATGCGCCGCAGGGCCTACGAGAGCGCCCCGCTCCCGGTGGGCCTGGCACCGGATAAATACCGGCAGGGCACGCGCGACATCGTGGCGCTGATCCCCAAGGACAGGAACAGCTACATGGACCTGAAGAAGGCCATGGCCTTCGCCGCGGATGACCGCAACATGCGCCCGCTGTTCGCCCGCGGCACCAAGGACGCCTACCTGCCCACGCAGAACTTCCTGCTGCGCGCCGACAGCGCCTTCTGCTTCGGTCCGGAAGGCATGCTCACGGCCAGGGACACGGCCGACTGGACCCCGGAGGTGAAGTGGAGCCTGAAGAAACAGTACCTGTTGAAGAACCACTTCACGGTGCTGGACATCCTGGCGAACAACGACTGGAAGCGCCCGGTGTACTTCGCCGTCACCACCGGCCCGGACAGCTACATCAACCTGCAGAACCACTTCCGCCTGGAGGGTCTCGCCTACCGCCTTGTGCCGAAATACAGCAAGCAGCAGAGCCCCAACTCCTACGGAACGGTGGCCACGGACATCATGTACGACAACGTGATGAACAAGTTCAAGTGGGGCGGCATGGACAGCGAACAGCCGCTGTACGTGGACGAGAACTGGCTCCGCATGGCCACGAACCTGCGGCTGCAGATGGCCACGCTGGCCGATGCGCTGGTCAGGGAGGGCCGCAAGGACAAGGCCATCGAGGTGCTCGACCTTTGCATGGAGAAGATGCCGGAGCGCAACGTGCCGTATGAGCGCATCATGCTGCCCTTGATCGAAGCCTACTACGATGCGGGCGACACGGCGAAGGCGAACGCGATCACCAGCCGCCTGTTCGAGGTGATGGAGGACAACATGGCGTATTACCTTAGCCTTGAGCCGCGTTTTGCTGCGCGCGTGGGACCTGACATGAACCTCACACACATGGTGCTTGAGCGCATGGTGCAGACCACCCTGTTGGTGCACAAGCAGGAGGCACCGGGAAAGGAACTGGAGAAGCGCTTCCAGGAGATCGATGCGCTGTTCCAGGCGAAGCTGGAGGAGATCGAGCTACAGGACAGGCGCACGTCACGGATACGCTTCTGACCAGCATGCCGTTCCAGGTCGTATCCAAGACCATCTCCTGGCTGCAGCAGCTGGACGGCCGCCTGTTGTGGCGCATGGACCCCCCCAATGGCGCGAAGCTGACCGAGCGCACCGTATACCTCACCTTCGACGACGGGCCCATTCCGGAGGTGACCCCCTGGGTCCTGGACACCCTGAAGGAACTTGGCGTGAAGGCCACCTTCTTCTGCATCGGCCAGAACGTGGTGAACAACCCCGGCATTTTCGAGCGGCTGAAAGCAGAGGGCCACGCCGTGGGCAACCATACGTGGGACCATCCCAGCGGGTGGCGTACGGATGCGCGGGCGTACTACCGCACCGTGCTCAAATGCCAGGCCGTCACATCAACCAACATTTTCAGGCCGCCGTACGGCCGGATCACCAACCGGCAGATCATCGCCCTGCGCAAGCGGTTCCAGTTGGTGATGTGGGATGTGCTGGCGGGTGATTACGAGGACGGGATGACCGGGGAGGATTGCGTGAATGTGGTGATGAAGCACACACGCCCCGGCAGCATCATCGTCTTCCACGACAACCTGATCAGCCAGGCCCGGTTGCGCCATGCGCTACCGATCGTGATCCGCAAGCTGCAGGCCGACGGGTATCACTTCGCGCCCCTGCCGCATACCCGGGCCTAATCGCCCACGGCGGTCACCGTCCACTCCACCCGCCGGTTGGCGGCGTGCTCCTCCTCGGTGCAGGTGACTCCCGGCGCGCAGTGGTTCAGGAGTCGGGTAGCGCCGTAGCCCTTGGCCACCACACGTTCCTTCGGCACTCCTTTGGAACGCAGGTAGGTCGCGATGGCCTCGGCCCGTTTCTGGCACAGCTGCAAGGCGGCCTGCAGGTCGCCCCGGGCATCGCTGTGCACCCCCACCTCCACGCGTACCATGGGGTTCACCTGAAGCCGGTCGGCCAGGGCATCAAGCTCCGTGCGGGCGATGGGCTCCAGGTCCGTGCGAGCACCGGTCCACCGCTGGTATTTCAGGGCGATGGGCTTGCCCACTTCCACGGCCTCGAAGACCAGGTCGGCCGCCTGGTTGAGGTCGATGACACCGCGCGTCATGCCCGTGGTCCGCACCGGCAGGCTCAGGCTGAAGAAGCCGGGCTTCTCGAACAGCACCTCGAACTCCTCATTCGACTGGAGGCGGAAGCTGAAATCGCCACCCGGCCCGGTCTGCTTCTGCTCCGTGGCAAAGCTGCCGAGGTTCACCACGCTCACGTTCATGCCCTCGATGAAGCCAAGACGGTCCTTGTATCGCACGGCACCGCGGAGCCAGATCCCGGCATCGGGCACCAAGTGGATGTCGCGCGCAAGGATCTGCTGCTGCTCGATGCGTTCGGTGCTCAGGTGCTGCTCCCCGTCGTAACGGCCCTTCATCCGCGCGCGTACGCGGTATTCCCGCTCGCGCTCCACGGAAAAGGAATACTTGCCCTTCACATCGGTCTGCTTGGTGGCCACCACCCTCCCGTCCGCATCCAGCAGTTCCACATCCACCTCGGCCACGGGCTGGCCGTTGTCATCGTCGATCACCGTGCCCGTGCAGAGGAAGCGCTGCTCCAACGGTTGCAGCATCGTGAAGGCATAGAGGTCATCATCACCACGTCCACCGGGACGGTTGCTGGTGAAATAGCCATGGCGGCCCGCCGCATCGATGACCAGCCCGAAGTCGTCCTTGGGGCCATTGACCGGTGCCCCCAGGTTGATGGCCATCACATGGCCGCCTTCCGCGCCACGTGGCGCGGCGAAAATGTCAAGGCCGCCGAGCCCGGGCTGTCCGTCGCTCGCGAAGTACAGCGTCCCGTCCGCCGCCACGAAGGGGAACGCCTCGTTGAAGGGTGTATTCACCTGAGGGCCCAGGTTGGCCGGTTCACTCCAGCCGCTGCCCGTGCGGCGGCACACGTAGATGTCGGTAGCCCCCGACCCGCCGGGCATATCACTCACCAGATACAGGTACTGGCCATCCGGGCTCAGGGCCGGGTGCCCGATGGATGTCTCCGTATTGCTCAACTGGAACGGTTCGGCACCTTCAAAGCCATCACCGACGCGCCGGGCGCGCAGGATGGCCAGGCTGCGCACGCCGTTCTGCCCGCGTACGGCATTGTTCCGCGTGTACCAGAGCTCGGAACCTGTGGCATCGCAGACGGCGGGACCTTCGTGCAGGGGCCCGTTCACATCGCCCGGCAACGCCTCCGCCGCCACAAGGTCGCCATCGGGTTGGCGGCGTGCAACATACAGGTCAAGGAACGGCTGGCCGTTCCAGGCGGCAGTGCGGCGGATCCCTACGCCCTCCTTGCGTGCGCTCGCGAAGAGCACCCGATCAGGACCAAGCCATGCAGGCGCCATGTCACTGTAAGGCGTGTTCACGGAAACGGCACGCACCGTGTACCGGTCCATCCCGAAGGTGAACTTCTCCGCGAACTGGCTGATGTTGCTGTGCGTAGCACCGGTACCGGACTTGCCCGTGGCCAGGTAGCGATCCATCCATTCCTCGGCCTCCTGGTACTTGGCATTGCCTTTCAATGCCTGTGCGTAGTTGTACAGGTCGATCGGTTCCCGGTTCAGGTACTTGACCACCTGGGCATACCAGACCTCGGCGTTCTCGGTATCACCCAGTTTCATGTAGCAGTCGGCGAGGCGCTTGGTGACATGCTCGTTCACCGCACCCAGTTCGGCGGCGGTCCTGTACTCCTGAATGGCAGCAGCGTACGCCATGCGCTGGTAGTGGCGGTCGGCTTCGCGCGTGTGCGCATCCGGATCGCCGCCCTGCGCATGAAGGGCGGTCGCCATGAGGAGGCACCACAACTGGGACAGGAACACACGCGGCACCATCAGAAATAGCGCGGCGATATCGTCCGCCCCGTGTTGAAGTTGAGGTCGTAGGAGATCATCACCTCGTGGGTACCGGCGTTGTACGCGCCGATGCGTGTGGTGGTGAGGTCAAAGGCATAACCTGCGCGCAACTGGTCGGTGAACCGGTACTGGGCCATGAAGCCCAGGCCGCTCGAAAAGCGGTAGAGCGCACCGAACCACACCTTGTCGCGCAGCAGGAAGTTCGCGTTCAGATCCAGCGAAAGCGGGGCGCCCTGCACCGCGCGCAGCATGAAGCTCGGCTTGAACCGCAGGTCACGGTTCAAATCGAGAACATAGCCACCCAGTAGGAAGTAGTGGCGGAACTCGCGGTTCACCACCACCGTGCCATCGCTGCCGATGGTGTTCTCCAGCAACTTGGGGGCACTGAGGCCGAGGTAGTAGGTCGGAGAATGCCAGTAGAGCCCGAAGCCGAAATTGGGCAGCACCTTGCCGCTGATGTTGATGTTCGCGGATTCGGCCTGCACAGTGCTCAGGGAGGCCAGGTCGGCCTGGTAGAAGCCAAGGCCACCCTTGACGCCGAAGGCCAGGCGCGTGCGCTCCCCGGTGCGGATCCGGTATGCCGCGTCGATGAAGGCGGAGGTCTGGCGCGATGGCCCGATGGCATCGTGCAGCACGGATCCGCCAAGCGCCATCGAGCGCCCGGGCAGGGGCGAATGCACCACCAATGTCTGCGTGTTCGGGGCTCCCGCGAAACCCACCCACTGATGGCGGCTCAGGGCCATCACCGAAAGTACGTCCGCACTGCCGGCATAGCCCGGATTGAAGGCCAGCGTATTGAACATGTACTGGCTGTAGAGCGGGTCCTGCTGCGCACGAACATCCATGCCGAGGACCAGGGTGGCCAGGAGCGGCAGCAAGCGGCGCATGCCGCGGTGATATGTGCGGCGGTCCCTCATCGGTTCAGGTACACAAAACCCTTCAGCACGGGTGATCCGTCGCCGAGGTCCAATACGTAGAAATAAGTACCGGTGGGCAGATCGCCGGGAATGAGCGCATCCCCCGAGGTGCCGTCCCAGCGCACCGTACCATTGTTGTATCCGGCCGAACTGTACACCGCTGCGCCCCATCGGTTGAAGATGTCGATGCGGTTCTGCGGGTAGCCCTCGATCCCGGGAAGGATGAACGCATCATTGGTGCCGTCCCCATTAGGTGTGAAGGACTCGGGAACGAACACGGGTTCGGCGAATGCGCAGGGCGTCCCACCGGTCAGCACGCGGGGTGCGCATCCATTGGCATCATCCACCGTGAGCGAGAAGGACTGGCTGGTGAAGAGCGGCGCGCTGACGAACGTGTAGGGCGCCTGCGCACTGATCGCACCGGGAACACCGGTCACCGAATAACTGCCGGGATCCCCACCCTCGATCACCAGCGTGATGGTGTACGTGCGGTCCACGGTATTGCAGGTAAGGACGGTATCGGCGATGCGGACACCCTCCACCACGGTGAGCGCCAGAACGGCCGCATCGGACCCACAGCCGGCGTTGGAAACGGTGTAGACGAACGTGTAGGCACCGGGGGCAATGCCGGTCAGGTCAGCGATGGTCCCGCTCAACACGCCGGTGCCGCCGGGATCGCTCCAGGTACCACCCGCTTGAGCGTCCGCCGCCAGGGTGGTGGACAGATCGAGCGGTCCGCCATTGCAGGACTGTGCCTGAACGTCAGCACCGGCCTGCGGCGGCTGGTCCACGATGATGGTCAGTGATGCGGTCGTATCTGCGCAAGGGGCGGTGCCGGGGAGGTTGTACCGGTACACACCACCGGCCTGCACGGCCGGGTCGAACGTTGCCTGCACAGGGTCTCCTGCGGGATCCGTCCAGACGCCGCCCTGCTGGGGGGCCCCTGCCAGGCGGCCGAGCATGTCGAAAGGGGCTGCCGTGGAGCATACCGCTATCGTGGCATCACCACCGGGATCGGGGTAGTTGGCCACAACGATGGCCAGCAGGGACGAAGCGTCCCCACAGGCGGCATCGAAGACCGTATACCCGAACTGGTAAGGACCGCCGGGCGGAAGGAGCGTTGCATCCAGCACACCCCCGGCCGTATCGATGAGCGCACCGGTGCCCAGCAGGTCGCTCCAAACACCGCCAAGGCTAGGGGTGCCCCCCAAGGAATTGAAGAGCACGTACGCGGCATCTCCACCACAAAGGGTGTCCGCACCACCGATGCCCGGGTCCGGGCCGGCGCCTATGGCCACCGTTACCGTGGCCTGATCCCCCGGACAGGGGCCATCGCCGGGCAGCAGGTAATTGAACACATAGTTGCCCACCACCAGGACGGACGCATCCAGCACACCGTTCTGGAATGCAGTACCCACACCGCTGACGTCCTGCCATACGCCACCGGACTGCGCTGTCGCACCTAGAGCGGCGAACAGGTCCGCCGCCGTATCCGTGCTGCACACGTTCACCAAGCTGTCCACACCCGCGTTCGGGGCCGTGGTCAGGTTGACGGTGAGCGCCGCCGTGGATGGCGCGCAGACGCTGCCATTGGTCACCGTGTAGATGTAAACGCCACCGCCATCGTTCGCGGGATCGAACGTGGGACCATGCGGCTGTCCACCGGGATCGGTCCATGATCCCCCGGCCTGCGGTCCATTGGCGAGCTGGGAGACCATCGCAAAGGGGACGGCACTGCTGCATACAGCGATGGTGTTCGGCGCACCGGCATAGGGCGCCAGATCCTCGGTGACCTGGACCGAAGCTTGTGCGTTCGGGCAGGCACCCGTGCCGGGCACGGTGTAGACATACGTGCCGCTCACGTTGGTGAGCGGATTGTAGATGCCTGGGTGAGGACCCGCGAAAGTCCAGTTACCTCCGGTATCCGGTGTGCCCTGCAGGTGATCGATCAGCGGCTCGGGGTCATCGTTCGAACAGATGTTCAACGTGCCATTGGCGCCGGCATCCGGGGCGATGCTCAGGATGATGTTCACCGTGGCGGAATCCGCAGCGCAGTCGGCATCGCCCGGTACGATGTAGGTGAACAGCCCGCCTTGACCATTAGCAGGGACGAACTGGTCAGGGTGCGGAAGCAGGTCAGGACCGAGCCATTGCCCACCGGCATCGGGCTGCCCGCCCAACAGGGAGACCAGTGCGAGGGGGTTGGCGCTGCTGCAGAGCGGAGCCGTACTGGGAGAGCCCGCATCAGGACCGGGAACCACGGTCACCTGCACATTGATGGAATCACCCGGACAGTTCGGCGAACCGGGCAATACATATCGCAGATCATAGGTTCCCGGTACCACCTGTGCAGCATTGAAGACCGAGCCGGAAAGGGCACCGGTCTGGCCGGGGTCGCGCCAGATACCACCGGCCTGCGGGCCACCTTGCAGCAGGGGGAACAGGTCCGCACTGGCACCGCTGCACAAGGCGATGACCGAGTTCGATCCTGCGTCGAGCGCAGCGCTCACGGAAACGGTCACCAACGCCTGGTCCGGTATGCATGACCCGGCACCCGTGACGGTGTAGGTGAAGGCATATGTACCGGGAGTGACAGATGATGCATCGAAGATCCCGTTCACCTGCCCCGGGCCGGTCCAGGTACCGTTACTCTGTGGGGTGCCGCCCAAGGCCGCGAACAGGTTCACCGCTTCTTCGTTCACGCAGGCGCTGACCGCACCATCCTGGCCTGCATTGGGTGCCGAAACAAGACCGATGGTCACCGTTGCGGAATCGCTGGCACAGGGACTGAAGCCAACGACCCGGTACGTGTATGTTCCGGGCTGATCCGTTGCTGGATCGAAGGACTGACCGAACGGGGCTCCGTTGGGAGCGCTCCAAGTACCCCCGACATCCGGAGCACCGCCCAGCAGGCTGAACAGCAGTATCGGAGCGGAATTGTTGCAGATCTGGTACGCCGTGGAGAGCCCCGCCTCCGGAGCAGCCGTCTCGATGACGATCGCCTGGGCCGTATCGCTCAGGCAGGGCGCAGCGCCCGGCACCACGTAAGTGAACGTTCCATCGGGTGTGGAGCCCGGGTCGTAAACGCCACTGGGGAAGGGAGCACCCTGCCAGGACCACGCACCGTTGAGCGCGGGCGCATCCCCGAGCAGCGAAACGAGGGGGAACGTACCGGCCTGGTCACTGCACACCTCCACAAATCCATCCGTGCCGGCGTTCGGCGCCAGGTTCTCGATCACCTGCACCTGTGCGGAAGCGTTCGGGCAGGGAGCCTGACCGGCAACGGTGTAGACGAACACGTTCGACGCATCGAACTGGGGACAGTAGAACTCGGAGTGTGCAGCGCCCCCGAAGATCGACCACGTACCACCCGGTGCAGGATTCCCGGCAAGCTGGTTGATCAGCGGCACACATTCCTGATCACTGCAGATCTGCAGCAAACCACCCGATCCCGCCCACGGTGCCTGGTTCACAACAACGGTGACCGTGGCGCTGTCGGGGGGGCAGACCCCCGATCCCGCACGCCGGTAGGTATATACCCCGGAAGGGTCGATCCCGGGCTGGAAGATGCCGGTATGCGCCTGACCGTTCGGCTTCCGCCATGTACCGCCGGATTGCGGCGAACCCGTGAGGTATGGGAACAGGGCCGTCGGAGAGCTGGTGCTGCACAGGGTCACCGAACCATTACCACCCGCATCTGCAGCCTGGCTCAACAACACGGTGATGGTCGCCGAATCGGCCTGGCACGCAGTACTACCTGGAACAACGTAGGTGAAGGTGTGAACACCGGCGGCATAGTTCTGCGGCACGAAGAACCCGGGCACCGCCTGGCCCTGATAAAGCCAGTTCCCGTTCAGGCTGGAGGGAGGGGGGGTGAACAGATTGACGAGCACGATCGTACCCTGATCGGAACACACCTGAACGCTCGTGTTATTGCCCGCGAACGGCGGTGCGGACTCCGTCACTGTGACCTGTGCCGAGGAATTCGTGCAGGGCAATGCCCCGGCCACGGTATAGGTGAAGGTACCGGGATCGTTCAGGGCCGGCACATACGTCCCGCTGAACCCGTTCGACCAGATGCCATTAAGGTCGGGTGCCCCACCGAGCACATTGACCAGATCCAACGGGGAACCGTTCGCACATAGCTGCACACTGTTGGAGATGCCCGCATCCGGCTGCGCATTGATGAACACGGTCGCAAGGGCCGTATCGTTCGCACATGGCGCCACCCCCTGGACCACATAAGTGAAATCGTTCGCACCGGCACCATGATCCGCGGGATCGAACAGACCGGCCGGGACAACGGAGCCCACGCCGTCCCGCCAAATACCACCAGCATCCGGTGTGCCGTTCAGCACGTTCGCCAAGGGGAAGCCGCTGGAGGTGGAACAGACCGTTTCCACACCGTCCGCGCC
>Ga0315900_10010775_pt1 | contig 11402 bp, 9 predicted proteins | sample LakEriMetagenome_FD_203521 | JGI IMG/M metagenome (GOLD analysis project Ga0315900, IMG submission 203521) | Freshwater fungal communities from buoy surface, Lake Erie, Ohio, United States - Buoy 12 MA114 | ecosystem: Environmental > Aquatic > Freshwater > Lake > Lake biofilm | place: USA: Lake...
CCCGAGCTCGAGGCGCTGAGCGGCGGCCGCTGCGGGCTGCGCATCCTCTCGAACCTGTGCGACACCCGCCGCGTGCGCGCGCTCTGCCGCGTGCCCGCCGCCGCGCTCGCGATGGAGGGCCGCAGCGGCGAGGAGGTGCGGGACGGCATCGTGCGCGCCTCGCGCTTCGCCGAGCGCGATCCCTACCGCGCCGCGACGCACAACAAGGGCATCATGAACGGCATCGACCCGGTCGTGATCGCGACAGGCAACGACTGGCGCGCGGTGGAAGCGGGCGCCCACGCCTGGGCGGCGCGCGGCGGGCACTACGCCCCGCTCGCGACGTGGTCGGTGGTCAACGCCGAGACCCGCGACCTCTCCGGCGTGCTCGCCTCGCCCGCGCAGTTCGGCTGGCTGCAGGGGCGCATCGAGCTCCCGCTCGCGCTCGGGATCGTCGGCGGCACGCTGCGGGTGCACGAGGGCGCCAAGGCCGCGCTCGCCCTGAGCGGCGTCGCCTCGGCGCAAGAGCTCGCCATGCTCGCCGCCTCGGTCGGCCTCGCCTCGAACCTCGCCGCGCTGCGCGCCCTGGCCACCGTCGGCATCCAGCGTGGACACATGGCCCTGCACGCCCGGAGCGTCGCCATCGCGGCCGGCGCCGAGACCGACGAGGTCGAGCGCGTCGCCGCGCGCATCAGCGAGCTCGGCGCCGTCACCGTCGAGGCCGCCAAGGCCGCCCTCACCGAGCTGCGCGGCGAAGCCGCCGAGTGACGCCCCGAGAGGGCGCCGTCACAGCACCAGCTCGCAGCGGCCTTCGAGGCAGCTCGGATGGGCGCCGTGGGTGAAGTGGACGCAGCGCGTGCTGCCCGGCGGACCGACGCGGCCGCAGCCGGCGGCGCGAAACGCCTCGGCCGCCCGCTCGACCTCGGGGAGCGCCGAGACCGGGGCAGCGCTGCCGCACGGCGCGGGGGGCTCGCCCATCACGCCGCTGCCGGGATCGGCGGGCAGCGCCTCGAGGCCGGGCGCCCCGACGCACTCCGCGTCGGACGCGCAGCCGCCCCCTGCCCGCGCTGCGTCGTAGGCGGCCCGGAGGGCCGGGCAGGGATCGACCGGCTCCGGCGACGAGCAAGCCGGGGCGAGCGCGAGGCAGAGCGCCGACGCGAGGCTGGGCGCCGCCGCGAGGCTGGGCGCCGCCGCGAGGCCGCGACCGCGCAGCGCGCGCGCTGCCACGCGCCGGGTGCTCGGAGCGCGCACGGCCCTCAGCCCACCGCGCCGCGGGCCGCGCGGAGCACGCAGGCCTCGGCCGCAAGACGCGCCCCGAGGTAGCGGTAGACCGGCAGCGCATCGGCGCCCGCGGAGACCGCGCCGGCGACCTTGTCCGCCGCGCCGAGCACCCCGGGCAGGTACTGCTGCGCCGAACCCGCGATCTGCCGTGCGTGCGGCATGACCTGCCGTACGGCGCCCTCGATCGGCGCGACGAGCGCGCCGAGCACGCCCTGCGCCGCGCCGGCCATCTGGCCGCCGCCGGGCAGCGCGCCGAGCTTGCCCATCGCCGCCTGCCCGTGCCGCGACAGCAGCGTCTGGATCACGTTGCCGGTGCCGGAGAGCGCGTTGTCGGCGAAGGGCAGCACCACCTCGACCGCCGCGTAGTAGTAGCCGATCGTCTGTCCGGCCGAGGTGGAGACGAGCGCCTGCACCGCCTCCTGCGGCGCGCCGGGAAAGAGCTGGTGGGTGAGGTAGGCGAGCGCGACGAGCTTCAGCGCGGCGTCGACGCCCTGCTCGGTGTCGGTGTCGATCGCCGCGAGGCCGCCGCCGAAGAAGAGCCGGAACGCGCTCTGCACCCCGGAGTACACCGCGATGCCGGCATCGCCCGTGTCGATCATGCGCGCCGCTTCGAGCGCGCTCTGGACCTCGGAGCGGGCCGCAAGCACGAGGGCATTCGCGGCGAGCGCAGGCGAGGCGCCGGGCACGTTCGCCGCGCACTGGGCGAGGCTCGCGTAGGGCAGCTGCGGCGGCGCGAAGGGCATCGCGCCGAACATCGCGCGCACGAGCCGCGCCGAGATGGTGTCGGGGCCGAACTCGGCGAGGATCGGGTCGATGGCGTTCGTCGTCATGGGGATCTCCGGTGCGCGAGCATCGCACGACGGGGCACGCGCGAGCACGGTGAGGAGGCCCGCGACCGCACCGCGCGCCGGCGACGTGCGCGTCACGCCGCGGTTCGGCGCGGCCCGCCGAAGCGACGCGGACCGGTCACATCCGACGGGTCCGTGCATCGAGGGGCCATGCGCGCATTGCTCCCGCTCGTTCTGCCTCTCCTTCTCGCGGCCTGCGCGGCCGACGCCGCCCCCATCGAGGTCGACCTGACCGTGGCCGAGTCCGGCGCCGAGAGCCCGGTGCCCGCCGGCACCTCCTGCATCCTCCGGATGCAGCCGGCGTGGCGCTCCGGCGTGAACTGCCAGCTCCTTCTTCGCTGCCACCGCGCGGGCGGCGATCACGACCTGTTCGGCGGCGCGCGCATCGGTGGCTACTCGGTCTGCGACACGGCCGAGCACGCCTTCACCCGGGCCTTCGACGGAGAAGCCGCGCGCGACGGCGACCCCGCGCTCACCGTCGATCTCGAGGCCCGCACCGCGAGCTGGCGTGGTCCGCACGAGGGCGAGTACGCCGCGCTGCGCTTCACGAGCGAGCTGCGCGCCATCGCGCCGTGGGACGAGCACGAGCGCTGACGGCGAGACGCCACGTGAGGCGGCGCGCGGACCGTCGGGCGACCGCGGCAGCGCAGCGCGCGGAGGTCGCTCGGCGCGCCCCCATGCAGCCCGCCCCAATCTTTGACGCCGTGCCCGAGGCCCCCCTACGCTTCACGCAGTCTCGATGTGCGACTTCGTTCCTTGCGCCCGTGCAGTCCTCGATGATGTCGGCGGCGGCGCGTGCGACGGAGCGACCGCGCAAGCGCACCCGAACCTCCGCGCCGAAGATGTGCTGACCGAGGGCGCGCGATGAACCGCGTGCTGATGGTCTGCCGGGGCAACATCTGCCGCTCCCCGCTGGCCGCGGCGGCGATGCAGCGCCTGCGACCGGACTGGCAGGTCGACAGCGCCGGCACCGGCACCTGGCACCTGGGCAAGCCCGCGGACCCGCGCGCTCAGGCGGTCGCGCTCGAGCACGGCCTCGAGCTGACCGCGCATCGGGCGCGGCGGGTGCAAGGCGCCGACTTCCACCTGTACGACCGCGTGCTGGCGATGGACGCCCGCACGCTCGAAGAGCTGCGACCGCTGATCCCCGGCTCCCCGCACGCGCTGATCGGCCTGCTGCCCGACTTCGATCCCGAAGGCTGCACCGCGATCGACGACCCCTACCACGGCGATGAGGCCGCGTTCGCCGCCGCCTACGCCGCGATCGAGCGATGCTGCCGCAACCTCGCGGATCGGCCGCGCGCCGCCTCGGGTCCACCGCGACGTCGGACGGTGTTCGTGGAGGCCTCGGGCAGCCTCGTGTCGGCGTGGATGATCGCCGCCATCCGCGCGGCGGGCCATCGGTGCATCGCCTCCGACATCCACCCGGACGCCGTCGGGCGGTACCTGGCCGACGGCTTCGCGGTCGTGCCGCGCCAGGACGACCCCGCGCTGTGGCCGAACCTGGCGGAGTCGCTGCGCGAGCACGGCGTCGACGCGGTCATCCCGAGTCTCGACGAGAGCCTGCCGGGCTGGGCGGAGCGCCGCGAAGCCTTCGCGGCCGCGGGCGTGCAGGTGGTGGTGAGCGACCCGGAGACGGTGCGCATCTGCACCGACAAATGGGAGACCTGGCAGCTGTTCCGCCGCCTCGGCATCCCCGCGCCCGAGGCCAGCCTCGAGCAGCGCTACGAGCTGGTGAAGCCGCGGCACGGCCGCGGCGCTCAGGGCATCGTCCGGACCCGCGCGCCCGTCGACATGACGGGAATGCTCAGCCAGGAGTTCGTGGACGGGGTCGAGTACACCATCGACGTGTGCTGCGCGGACGACGGCACGCCGCTGCACATCGTGCCGCGCCGGCGCCTCGGCGTGCAGGGCGGCAAGTCGACCGGCGGCGTCACCGAGGAGCATCCGGCGATCCTCGACGCGGTGCGGCGGCTCTGCGCGGGCCTTCGCTTCCGCGGTCCGTTCAACACCCAATGCATCGTGCGCGACGGCACGCCGTGGTTCATCGAGATCAACCCGCGCATCGCCGGAGGCATGGCCCTCGGCTTCGCGGCCACCGAGAACTGGATTCCCCTGCTCCTCGAGGGACGGCGTCCCGCCGCCACGCCGCGCTGGGGCCTTCGCATGCACCGGCACTACGCCGAGGTGTTCACGACATGAGCGCCACCTTCTCGTTCGCCACGACCGAGCGCGCCGCCCGCGCACCGGAGCGCTGCTGATGCGCATCCTCGCCCTCGTCCCGGCCCGCGGCGGCTCCAAGGGGTTCCCGGGCAAGAACCTCGCCCTCCTCGCCGGCGAGCCGCTCGTGCGCCGCGCGTGGCGCACCCTCGGCGAGCTGCGCCGGCGCTGCCCGGGCTTGGTCGTGCACCTGAGCACGGACAGTCCCGAGATCGCGGCCGCCTGGCCCGAAGGAGAGCAGCCAACACGCCTGCGCCCCGCAGCGCTCGCGGCCGACGAGAGCCCGACCATCGACGTCGTGCTCTGGGAGCTGGACCGCCAGGCCGAGGCCGGGACGCCGTGCGATGCGGTGCTGCTGATGCAGCCCACGACGCCGCTCGTTGACGTCGACGACCTCGAGCGCCTGCTGCAGGCATTCCCCGAGACCGGAGCCGCAGTCTGCGTGCGGCCGAGCGAGCATCCCCCATGGTGGGCGATGGGCGACGAGGGCGGCCGCATGGCGTGGGCGATTCCGCGTCCCGGGAGCCTCCGCCGTCAGGACCTGCCCGCGACCTGGATGCCGATCGGCGTCGCCGCCGCGCGGACCGACCTGCTCCGACAGCACCGCGGATTCAACCTCCCGGGGATCAGCACCCTGGTCCCCGTCGCCGCCGAGCATGGCATCGACATCGACGGTCCCGAGGATCTGACGCGGTGCGAAGGCGTGCTGTCCCGCCGCGCCTCCGCGGCCTCGGTGGACTTCTTCGGGCGCGCGGTCGGACCGGGGCGTCCGTGCTTCGTCATCGCCGAGGCCGGAGTGAACCACAACGGCGATCCGGACCTCGCGCTGCAGCTGGTGGACGCCGCCGCCGAGGCCGGGGCCGACGCCGTGAAGTTCCAGACGTTCAGCGCCGACGCCATCGCCAGCGCGGGCGCCGGCAAGGCCGCGTACCAGCAGCGCCTCACCGGCGGCGGCAGCCAGCGCGAGATGCTGCGCCGCCTGGAGCTGCCGTGGACGGCGTGGGTCGCCCTGAAGGAGCGCGCTGCCGCCCGCGGCATCGCCTTTCTCTCGACGCCCTTCGATCCTCCGAGCGCCGCGCTCCTCGCTCGGCTCGGCCTCGACGCCTTCAAGATCAGCAGCGGCGACCTCACCTGTCATCCGCTCCTGCGGCAGGTCGCGGCGGCAGGCCGCCCGATGATCCTCTCGACCGGCATGGCGAACCTCGACGAGGTCGCCGACGCGGTGACGCTCCTGAGCGGGCACCCCTTGGCCCTCTTGCACTGCGTGAGCAGCTATCCGGCACCGGGCGATGCGGCCAACCTGCGGGCCATCGACACCCTCGCCCGCCGCTTCGCGGTCCCCGTCGGCTGGAGCGATCACACCCCGGGCTGGGAGGTGACGGTCGCTGCCGTCGCGCGCGGCGCGTGCATCGTGGAGAAGCACCTCACCACGGATCGAAACCTGCCGGGTCCCGACCACCAAGCCTCGCTCGACCCGGAGCAATTCGCCGGGATGATGCGCGCCTTGCGCGCGGTCGAGGCCTCGCTCGGAGACGGGACCAAGCGACCCCACCCCTGCGAACACGAAGCGCGCCGCATCGCCCGCAAGTCCCTGGTGGGCGCGCGCGACCTGCCCGCCGGGACGGTGCTCGCAGAGGGCGATCTGGCATGCATGCGGCCGGGGGACGGCCTGAGCCCGGCGCGATTGCCCGAACTGCTGGGACGGCGCCTGACGCGCGACCTCGGCGCCGAAGAGCCGCTGACGACCGATCACCTCGCCGGAGACGCCTCATGAACCTGATCGATGCCTGGGACGCCTCCTACGGGCGTGGAGAAAACCATCTGTTCTGGCCGGCGGAGGAGCTCGTCCGCTTCGCGGCGCGGCACGTGCGCCGGCGCACGGCCGAGGGCTGGCAGGACCGCCTCCCCTTCGACCCGCCGCCGCGCGCGCTCGATCTCGGTTGTGGTCTGGGCCGGCACGTCGTGTTCCTCGACGAGCTCGGGTGCGAGGCCTGGGGCATCGATCACAGCGCGACGGCCGTCGAGCAGGGCCGTGGTTGGCTGGCCCGCCGAGGCTCGACGCACCTGTCCGAGCGACTCGTGGTCGGCGACGCGGCCGCGATGCCGTGGCCGGATGGGCACTTTCAGGTGGTGGTCTCCCACGGCGTCCTCGACAGCATGCCGTCGAGCGTCGCCGCCGCGGCGATCCGCGAGTGCCACCGCCTGCTGCGGGCCGACGGACTGGCCTACATCGACCTCGTCAGCGGGGACGACGGCCAGCACGGCCGTGAGTTCGCCGGGGAGCTCGCCGTGCCATCCGGCCACGAGGCCGGGACGATCCAGCGCTACTTCAACTGGTCGGCCATCGAGACGCTGCTCGCGGGCCGATTCCACATTCTCGATGCCTTGCACGTGCGGCGCGCCGACGCGCTGCGGCCCGGCGCCGCCGCGCGCTGGCACCTCACCCTCCGCCGCATTCCCCTGGAGTGATCCGTCATGAACCTGCCCGTCATCAACAGCGCTGCGAGCTCCGCCGAGGAGCGCAGTCGGCGCCTCGCCTTCGTGGAGATGATGCGCCAGTGCCCGATTCCCGATGCGGAGCGCCTGGCCAATCAGGGTCTCTTCCTGAACCGACAGACCCTGTCGCGACTCCTCTTCTTCGAGCAGCTCTACCGTGAGATCGTGCCCGTCCACGGCGTGATCATGGAGTTCGGGGTGCGGTGGGGACAGAACCTCGCCCTGCTCACGGCGCTGCGCGGAATCCACGAACCCTACAACCTCTCGCGGCGCATCATCGGCTTCGACACCTTCAGCGGGTTTCCCGGCGTCGACGCGAAGGACGGGGCTGGCGCCGCGGTGCAGACGGGCGGCTACGGCGTCACCGAAGGCTACGAGGCCTACCTCGCGCAGCTGCTCGCGTACCACGAAGCGGAGTGCCCGCTCGGACACGTGCGCAAGCACGAGCTGGTCAAGGGCGATGCGTGCGAGACGGTGCCTGCGTGGCTGGCGCAACACCCCGAGACGGTGATCGCGTTCGCCTACTTCGACATGGACATCTACAAGCCGACGCGCGAGGTGCTGCTGGCGATCCGGCCGCACCTGACCCGCGGGGCCATCATCGGCTTCGACGAGGTCTGCAACGTGCACTTCCCCGGCGAGACCGTCGCCGTGCAGGAGGTGCTGGGCATCGGCAACGTCGCGCTGCGCCGGAGTCCGCTCGCGCCGAGCCCGTGCTGGATGGTGTGGGATCCGCCCGCGTCCGGGCACCGCTGACATGCCCCGGCGCCGCATCCTCGCCGTCACCGGCATCCGCTCCGAATACGACATCCTCAGCTCGGTGTTCCGCGCCGTCGCCGCGCGTGGCGACCTCGACCTGCAGGTGTTCGTGTGCGGAGCACACCTCGCCGAGACGGCAGGCCGGACGGTGGACGAGGTGCGCGCCGACGGCTTCCCCATCGCCGACGAGTGCCTCAGTCTGTTCGCGGCCGACGACCCGCTCGGGCGGGTGAAGGGACTCGGGGTGCAGCTGATGGGGCTCACCCAGACCGTCGCGCGGCTGCGTCCGGACTGGCTGGTGGTGCTCGGTGACCGCGAGGAATCGATCGCCACCGCGCTCGTCGGGGCCTACGCCGACGTGCCGGTGGCGCACCTCTGCGGCGGCGATCTGGCGGTCGGCAACGTCGACGACCAGGTCCGGCACGCCGTCACGAAGCTTGCCCACCTCCACCTCGTGACCAACCACGACAGCGCCGAGCGGGTCCGGCGGCTCGGCGAGCAGGACTTCCGCATCCACGACGTCGGCAACCCGGGCCTCGACCGGCTGATCGACGAGCCGCGGATCGACGACGCCGAGCTCGCCCGCGCGATCGGCCTCGAGCTGCCGTCCGGGGCCCCGCTCGTGGTGGTCATCCAGCACGTCATCTCGAGCGAACACACCGAGGGCTACGCCCAGATGCAGGCCACCTGCACGGCGCTGCGGGACCTGTCCCTGCCCACCGTGGTCATCCACCCCAACACCGACGCAGGCAGCGAGGGCATCCGCCGCGCCATCGCCGAGCTGGCCGGCACGCCGGGCATCGCCACGGCGCGGAACCTGCCGCGCCGGATCTTCGTGAACCTCCTCCGCCGCGCCGCGTGCCTGCTCGGCAACAGCAGCGCCGGCATCCTCGAAGCGCCGACCCTCGGTCTGCCCACGGTGAACGTGGGCAACCGGCAGCGCGGACGCTTGCACGGCAGCAACGTGCAGTTCGTCCCGCACGATCCCGCCGCCATCGCCGCGGCCGTGCGCCGGGCCGTGCACGACGCGGACTACCGCGCCGAGGTCGCCGCCGCCGGCAGCCCCTACGGCGATGGCCGCAGCGGTCCACGCGTCGCGCGCCTGCTCGCCGAGACACCGATCGATCGGCGCTTGCTGGTGAAGGAGATGACCTACTGATGGCCCGCATCCTCGTCATCTCCGCGCACCCCGACGACGAGACGCTGGGGATGGGCGGGACGCTGCTGCGGCACGTCGCCGCCGGCGACGAGGTGCGCTGGGCCGTCGTGAGCGCAGGCTGGACGCCCCGGTGGAGCGCCGAGGCGCTCGCGGCGAAGGACGCCGAGATCGACGCGGTCGCGGCAGCCTACGGGATCCCCTCCCCCACGCGGGCGCGCCTGCCGGCCACGCGCCTGACCGACCTGCCGCTCAACGACGTGATCGACGGCCTCGTGCCAGCCTTCCAACATGCGCCCGACACGGTCTACTGCGTGCACCCGGGCGATGTGCACACCGACCACCAGGCCGTGTTCGCCGCCGCCTGGACGCTGGCCAAGCCCTTTCGCGCAGGCCGCGGAGGAGTGCGGCGCTTCCTCTGCTACGAGACGCTCAGCTCCACCGACGCGGCGCCTCCGGATCTGCATCGCGCCTTCCAGCCGACCGCGTGGTGCACGCTCGAGGCCGAACAGGTCGAAGCGAAGGTGCGGATCATGGGTCTCTACGCGAGCGAGACGCAGCCGGAGCCGCTGCCCCGCGCGCCGTCCGCGATCCGGGCGCTGGCGCGGCTGCGGGGCGCGCAGGTGGGCATGCCGCACGCCGAGGCCTTCCGCGTGCTGCGCGACGTCTGGTGAGGATGCCTCGACCTGCCCCGTGACCGCGGGGTGACTCGGTCGCGCGCGCGGGCGCCGATCCCGCTCAGTCGCAGACCGGCGCCGCGGGATCGACGACAGTCGGCGCGCCGCGGGCGAAGGTGCGGAGAAAGCAGGTCACGAGCTGCCGCGCGTCGGCGCGCTGCCACATCACCTCGTGCCCGTCCTCGATGCCGTCCTCCTCGAGCTGCACCACGAGGGCGGTCGTGCCGTCCACGTTGCCCTCCGCCGGCAGCGCCACGGTGCTCCGTCCGGTGAGCGGCAGGAGCGACTCGATCGAGGTGTAGGCGTCGAGCGCGGGCGTGCCGGTGTCGCGGAGGGGCCGGGCCACGTCGATGCCGAGGCCGAGCGTGAGCGCGTTGGCGACGGGCGGCGGGATGTACGTGTCGAGGATGCCCTGGAACATCAGCACGTGCCGGGGCAGGCCGAGGTGCGGCGCGCTCACCAGCGCGGGCGCGTACACCTGCGCGTCGGCCTCCTCGCCGCCCCATTGGAGCAGCGCGAGCATCGGATCGACGTCGGTGAGGCTCAGGCCCCGGCCGGAGTAGCCGAGCAGGCTCTCGGCGACGTCGCGCGTCGCGAGCGGCCGCTCCTTGTAGAGGATGTTCTCGATCCAGCTCCCGCCCGCCCCGGAGAGAACGAGCGCGCCGTACCGCGGCTCGCTCGCCGCGACGAGCGGCGCGATGCTCGCGCCCATCGAGTGGCCGACGAGCGCCAGCGTGCGCACGTCGATCCGCGCCTCGCCCGCGGGCACGGTGAGACCGGGACAGCTCGCTGGGTCGATCGCGATCTCGGGGAGCGTGTCGACGAGCAGCGCGAGCTCGAGCGCCGACTGCCGCAGGTTGTCGCGGAGCGCCGGCGGGTTCTGGATGTTGAAGACCAGGAACTGCTCGTCGCCGCCGCTCACGTTGCGGCTGCCGCCGTGCGGCCCCTCGACGCTGATGCCGGCGAAGCCGGCGCGCGCGAACTCGCGCCCGAGCCCGGTCCCCGGCACGGCAGGGGGGCCACCCTCGACCAAGCGCGGCCCGCGATCGACGAGCGGCCGATCGGCCCCGGAGCCGGTGCGGATCAGGACCGCGGCGGGGAAGCCGTCGGCCCCCATCGCGGTCCGCGGCAGCGTGACCCAGAGGTTCGCGGTCTCCTCGCGCTGCAGGACGAGCTGCCCGGCCTCGTCGAACACCCACGCGCCGCCCTCGCTCGCGTAGGGCGGCGCGCCGGCCTGGTAGACGGGCACGCGCACGGTGGCGCGGTAGGCGCAGTAGTCGTCGAGGATCTCCGGCGCATCGAAGCCGCCCTCGAAGACCACCTCGGCCCCGCCGGCCCGCGCGCCGGCGATGGCCCGATCGAGCACCGCGGTCGGGGCGTGGGTGCGGAACGCGGTGAAGGCCACCAGCCCATCGACGTCGACACCGAGCTCGCGCAGCGCGTCGAGCGCATCGAGGAACGCGGCGCCCGCCTCCTCGTCCATGTCGGGCGGCGGGTTGCCCGCGGCCATCCACCTCATCCAGCCCGCAGGCCGGAGCGGCAGCCCGCCCTCCGTGCGGAGCGCGTCGGTGATGGCCGCCGCGTACATCGTGTTCGGTCGCAGCGGCCGGCCCTGCACCGGCAACAGCGCGAGCAGGTTCGTGGTGCCGAACGGCCCCGCGTCGGCGAGGAAACGGCCGACGATCGGCGCGAGGCGGCCGCGCTCCGGCGAGCTCGGATCGACGTCCACCAGGAAGACCGGCGCCTCGAACGAGGGCGCGTCGGTCGCCGCGGGCAGCGCGCTCGCATCGACCGGGACGGTGAGCGGGAAATACACCGGCGTCGTCGTGCCGAAGCCGCGCAGATCCGCGACCGCGTCACGCAGCTGCGCGCTGAGCGGGATCCGCCCGCTCACCGGAAACATGGACACGTCGATGCGCCCGTCGGGCAGGCGGCGGTGCTCGCCAGGCATCGGCGAGGACCAGAAGGACGGCCCGTCGAAGTCCC
>Ga0315900_10010776_pt1 | contig 11401 bp, 8 predicted proteins | sample LakEriMetagenome_FD_203521 | JGI IMG/M metagenome (GOLD analysis project Ga0315900, IMG submission 203521) | Freshwater fungal communities from buoy surface, Lake Erie, Ohio, United States - Buoy 12 MA114 | ecosystem: Environmental > Aquatic > Freshwater > Lake > Lake biofilm | place: USA: Lake...
CCGGAGACAGCATCGATCGCCGAGCTTCCCGCACCGATCGAGAACGTGGGAACGAGTCCGCCCCACGGCGCGAGGAATCCGAGGTTCAGTGAACCGAAGGTGACAGGAGTAACTCCGCGGGCCAGGCATGAGGCGCTCGTCGACACGTTGGCGACCAGTGTCGAACCGTTCGGGCAGACGTCATTGGAGGGCGTCACCGAGGGCGTGTACGCGATGAGGCTCTGTTCCAGCGACACCACCCACGAGGTGTCTCCTTCTGTGGGGGCGAGATTGTCGATGAACGTTGATTGGGTTGCCAGAACATCCGAAAACGATCCATTGATCGCTCCACCGTTTCGGGAAGCGGAGTTCTGAACAAAAGTGCTGTTGGTGACGGTCGAAGTGGTGGTGTTGCCGACCACCGCGATGCCACCGCCGTCGACACCGCTGTTGTCGTAAAAGGTCGAGTTGGTCACGTTCACCGACCCGGTGTTCCCGGGCGATCCGATGAGGGCGATGCCACCACCGTGTTCGTCGGCGTGGTTATCGACGAACAGCGAGTCGTCGACGTTGAGTGTCGCATCGGCGTTCATCCGGATCGCGGCGCCACTCTCGCCACCACCCGTTGCCCGTCCCTTGCGGAAGTGAAGCGCGTCGATCGTGACCGTGGTGCCGCCCGTGGTGATGTCGAGGATGCGGGTGGTTCCCCCACCATCGAGGACGGGAAGAGTTGTACCAACGCCGGAAAGGGTCAGGTCCTTGTTCACGGTGATCGTGGCGCCGATGGAGTAAGTGCCCGCGCAGATCTTGATCTCGTCGCCAGCGCTCGCTCCATCGATGGCGGTTTGAATGACCGCGTCGGTCGTGCCGACGTAACCGGGGTTGCCGCATCCGGTTCCCGACGACGCGGGATTAGCGGCCGAACCGGAGGGGGCGACCCACCACACCTGGTGGCCGGTAGCCCGGACTGGTAGCGCGGTCACGAGGGAGACTCCGATCACGAGTCCCACGGCCAACAATCTTGAACCTCCACCAAGTCGACGCATGTCGGACCCTTTCACGAGTAGTAGCCACTGGCGATTACGAATAGCCAGTGGCTACTATAAGGAAGAACCAGTGGCTACTCAAGCCGAAAGTTCCAGTTCTGACGGATCGGCAGGTGACCAGTGGCGATCGTCCCTTGGATACGGTCGGGCACGTCCGCGATCGGCGAGAGGGGGTCCGATGAACGAGAGCGCACGAATCGATCCGTCTCGTTTCGTGCCCGTAGGCCGGGTGAGCGAGCGATTCCAGTCGTACAACATCGAGATGGCCGAGATCACCGGCGGCACCTTCTGGCGCCCATACTCCGACGCCCAGGTGCGCGGGGTCGAGCCGGTCACCTTCGCCAGCGAATCCTCCGGCGTTGACGGTGAAGGCTCGGCCGCTTTCGCTCACGTGGGTTCCCTGACCGCTCCGGTGGATCCGGTGGATCTGTCGGGTGCGCGCGTGCGCACCTTGGCCCGGGCGTTGGGACCGGTGCACGTGCGCGTGAGTGGCTCATGGGCCTCGCACACGTGGTTCGACGTCACCGGTGAACAGGGGGGTTCGGCCCCCGACGGCTACCACGCGGTGTTGCGCCGTCACCAGTGGGACGGTCTCATCGACTTCGCCCGAAGCGTGGGTGCCGACCTGGTGACGTCGATGGCCAACACCGCGGGTGCGCACCTTGCCGACGGCTCGTGGAACCCGGCGAACTCGCGTGCTTTCCTCACGTACACGCTGGAGCACGGGCTGAACGTCGCCGGTGCCGAGTTCATGAACGAACCCGATCTGGCCACGCTGCACGGCGCACCAGCGGGATACACCGCCGCCGACTATCGACGCGACGTGGCCATCTTCGTACGCACGTTGCGCGAGACCGCGCCCGAAGCGTTGTTCATCGGCCCCGGTGCGGCGATGGCGCGCATGTCGGGCGCGGCTCCGTTCCCACACCTGCCCATCGACGACTTGATGACCGGACCGGCCGGACCACCCGACGTGTTCAGTTATCACTTCTACAACGGACTCAGCGAACGTGGTGGGGGACTGCACCACACGCCGGCGGATCAGGTGTTGACCGAGGAGTATCTCGCGCGCACCGAGAAAGCGCTCGAGGGTTTCGCGGCGGTGCGTAACGATCATGCTCCAGGTGCGCCGATGTGGCTCACCGAAACCGCCGATGCGGCCTATGGCGGCAGCACGTGGGCCCCCACCTGGTTGGACGTACCGCGCTACGTGGATCAACTCGGTCGACTGGCGCGCAACGGCGTGGACTGCGTGATGCACAACACGCTGTGCGCCAGCGACTACGGGATGTTGGACTCGCGCACGCACACGCCGCGCGCCAAGTACTGGGCGGCCTGGATGTGGGCCAAGTTCATGGGCACCGAGGTGTTCGACGCGGGCGTTCCGCTGCGCGAGGGACTCCATGTGTACGCACACGATCGCCGTGGCGGTGCGGGCCATGCGATGGTGTTGATCAACAACTCCCGCACCGAGTCGACACACGTCGAGTTGTCGTCTCCCGCGAGTGCGTACGTGCTGACCGGACCGGAACTGCGGGGGCTCGACGTTCACTGCAACGGCCGACTGCTGAGCATGATCGACGACCACACGATGCCCGAGCCGGTGGGTGTCACGGTGGAGGGCACACTCGCGTTGCCCCCCGTGAGTGTCACGTTCGTGACGGTCGATCTCCGTCGATGAGGGCCTCGCCGGACACCAGCACTTCGTTCGGTTCGGGCTCGTGCCGTTCGAGCCACACGTGCACCCGGCGGGAGCCGTCACCCGTTCGTTCCTCGAGCACTCGCCCACCGGCGATCACGCGGTCACCGTCGAAAACCGGACGGTGGAAGTTCACCGTGAGTCGACGGATGCACCCGACTCCGGCGAACGCGTGCAATGCGTTGACGATGTAGCTGACGTTCAACGGTCCTTGATTGATCACCCGACCACCGAGACCCATGGCCGTGGTGGCCTCGCGATCCCAGTGGACGCGGTAGGGGTCGCGCAAGATGGCGGCCATGGTCTTCATGCGTTGGGGGTCGACCGAGTCGACCACGAACGCGGGAATCGGTGTCGCGTCGGCGACTTCGTGTTTGGCGTGTTCCCGGAACGCCGCGGTGGATGGAGCGCGCCTGAAACGCCACGTGTTCGTGGCCCGGGCCACCAGGTAGTTCGTGCTGTTGCGCAACTCGATCGCGAATCGCATCGAGTCGAACGGTCGACCACGGTCGTCGACGCAATGTTCCCAGTGCACGATCGAACCGCTGGCCGAATACTCGGTGTCGATGGTGAGGGGGAAAAAGTACTCCCAGTCGTAGCCGTCGAGACCGACCGACCCCGGCCCTTCGGCTCCGCAGATGTCGAAGAGTTCGGCGATGCTGACCCCGCAACCGAGGATGGGCACGTGGAACATCGCCACCGGATGCACCAGCCCATCGGGCAACTGATCGGCCGTGGTGCAGTCGGTCAACAAGAAGTTCTCCCAATGAGCGATCGTGTACCGACCTCCGGGGAATCGATGACCGATGATCTCGGAATCAGCGAGCATGAGACGAGCGTAAACGCTATTGACGATTGTTTTGACCGCCCGCGGCGAGGGCCTCGGAGGGTTGAGAACTAGCCTACGGATGTGGTCGGGTCGGTTGTCCGGGCGAGTTTCGCTCCGGGTTCGGCTCCGCCCCCGCGCCTTTAGCTCAGTCGGTAGAGCATCGGACTTTTAATCCGCTGGTCGAGGGTTCGAGCCCCTCAGGGCGCACCACGGCGAGGGCCGGCGGCGGGTGTCGCCGGCCCGGAGCCGTGCGAGACTGAACGGGTGAGCTTCGACAACATCGCCCTCTCGCGTGACGGGGCCATCGCCACCATCACCCTCGACCGTCCCGAGAAGCGCAACGCCTTGTCGCTCGACACCATGCTCGAGATCATCGAAGCCCTGCAGTCGGTGGCCGCATCGGATGCCGACGGTGTCATCATCGCGGCCAACGGACCGGTGTTCAGCGCGGGTCACAACTTCGCCGACATGGCCGGCGCATCAGTCGACGTGACCCACCATCTGTTCGACACCTGCACGCGCATGATGGACGCGGTGCAGAACATCCCGCAGCCGGTCATCGCCCGCGTGCACGCGTTGGCCACCGCGGCCGGATGCCAGTTGGTGGCCTCGTGCGATCTGGCCATCGCCGCGGACTCCGCATCGTTCGCGATTCCCGGTGGCAAGGGCGGCCTGTTCTGCCACACGCCGTTGGTGGCGGTGGCCCGCAACATCGGTCGCAAGCGCGCCCTCGAGATGGCCATGACCGGTGATCCGATCACCGCCGCCGAAGCCGCCGATTGGGGTCTCATCAACCGCGCGGTGCCCGACGATCGACTGGACGCCGCGGTGCTGGACCTCATCACGCGGGCCACGCGTGGTTCGGCCTGGAGCAAGGCCGTGGGCAAGCGCACCTTCTACGACCAGATCGGTCTGGATCAGCCGCTCGCCTACGAGATCGCCGTCGACGTGATGGCCGACGCCGCCACCTCACCCGACGCGCAAGAGGGAATCGACGCCTTCCTCAACAAGCGTCAGGCCACATTCGACCAAAGGCCCTGAATCGGGCGACGGTCCCGGTCGTAGAGTGATCTCATGAGCAGCGACTCCACCGTCACCACTTTCGCGGTTCCCGGCATGACCTGTGGTCACTGCAAGCAGGCCGTCACCACCGAACTGTCGAAGCTCACCGGTGTGTCGACGGTCAACGTCGATCTGGACACCAAGGCCGTGACGGTCACCAGCTCGGGTGCGCTCGACTGGAACGCGATCGCGGAAGCCGTCGATGAAGCCGGATTCGAAGCCGTCGCCGGTTGACGACCCCGTCGTCCTGGCCGTCACCGGCATGACGTGTGCCGCCTGCGCGGCGCGCATCGAGAAGAAGCTGAACAAACTCGACGGTGTGGTGGCCACGGTCAACTACGCCACCTCGAAGGCCACCGTCACCGGCCTGCAGACCCGACCCGAGGCCGGCCAGCTCGTGAGCGTCATCGAGGGGCTGGGTTACGGCGCCGTGGCACCCAATGTCGACGACGGTGAGTCCACGGTGGAGATCGCCACCGAGGCGCACCTCGTCGACGTGCGTCGTCGATTGGTGGTGGCCGTCGTGTGTGCCACACCGGTGATGGCCATGTCGATGATCGGCGCCCTGCAGTTCGACGGTTGGCAGTGGGTCTCGTTGGTGCTGGCCGCTCCGGTGTCCACGTGGTGCGCGTGGCCCTTCCACAAATCAGCGTGGCGAAACGCCGCGCATCGCACCACCACCATGGACACCCTCATCTCGTTGGGTGTCATCGCCGCCATGGCCTGGAGCCTGTGGGCTCTGGTGTTCGGAAACGCCGGCGAGATCGGTATGAGGATGAACATGAGCCTGTTGCCGCGCACGCAGTCGCACCACGGCGCGATGGTCCACGACGAGATCTATCTGGAGGTGGCCACCACGTTGGTGGCGTTTATCTTGGCCGGGCGCTGGTTCGAGGTTCGGGCCCGCCGACGCGCCGGTGACGCGTTGCGCGCGTTGTTGGATCTGGGCGCCAAGTCGGTGACGTTGTGGCGCGACGGAAACGAGACGGTCATCCCCATCGGTGCGCTGGGCGTGGGCGAGACGTTCGTGGTGCGACCGGGTGAAACGGTGGCCACCGACGGCGTGGTGGTGGAGGGCGACAGCAGCATCGACGCCAGCATGATCACCGGTGAGAGCGTGCCGGTGGATTGTCGACCGGGTGACGTCGTCACCGGCGGAACACTCAACGCGAACGGTCGACTGTTGGTGCGCGCCACGCGGATCGGTCGCGACACGGTGCTGGCGCAGATGGCTCGATTGGTGGAACGCGCACAGGATGGTAAGGCGCCGGTGCAGCGACTGGCCGACAAGGTGAGTTCCGTGTTCGTTCCCGCGGTGATCGTGCTCTCCGTGGCCACTCTGGTCGGTTGGCTCGTCATCAGCGGTGACGTGCAGCGATCGTTCGAGGCGGCGGTGGCCGTGTTGGTGATCGCGTGCCCGTGTGCCTTGGGTCTCGCCACACCCGTCGCGTTGTTGGTGGGCACCGGTCGCGCCGCGCGCGAGGGCATCATCATCAAGGGTGCGCACGTGCTGGAGGCCACTCGCGCGGTGGACACCATCGTGTTCGACAAGACGGGCACGCTCACCACCGGCACCATGACGTTGCAGAGCGTCGACGAGATCGAAGCCGGTCACCTCGCCGCGGTGCTAGCCCTGGAATCCAACAGCGAACATCCCATCGCGCGCGCCGTGGTGCAGGGGTTGCGCGAGCGAGGAGTGGTGGCCGCGCATCCGGTGGAGGATTTCGTCAACATCCCGGGCGTCGGCGTGTCGGCGGTGGTGGACGGACGCCAAGTGACGATGGGTCGGTCCGTGCACGGCGACGATTCCGGTTCCACCATCGTCGAGGCCACGGTCGATGGTCGCGTGGTGGTGCGCCTGTCCGTGAGCGACCAAGTGAAACCTGCGGCAGCGGCGATCGTGCGCGAACTGCGTGCACTCGGCGTGCGACCGATGATCGTGTCGGGTGACGCCGATGGCCCGGTGCGACACGTGGCGAACAGCGTGGGGATCGACCCGAGTGAGACCCGCAGCGCCGTGTTGCCCGCCGACAAACTGTCGGTCGTGCACGAACTGCAGGCCGCCGGTGCGACGGTGGCGATGGTGGGCGACGGGGTGAACGATGCGGCCGCCTTGGTGGCCGCCGACCTGGGCGTGGCCATGGGAACGGGCACCGATGCCGCCATGGAAGCCGGGGACCTCACCATCGTGAACGGTGACCTGGCCAAGGTGCCGCGCGCGCTGGCGCTCAGTCGTCGCACGTTGGGCATCATTCGTGCCAACTTGTTCTGGGCCTTCGCCTACAACGTGGCGGCGCTGCCGCTGGCGGTGGCGGGGCTCATGAACCCGGTCATCGCCGGTTTGGCCATGGCGCTGTCGAGCGTCTTCGTGGTCACGAACAGCCTTCGTCTTCGACGCTGACCGTCAGCACCTCGCGGGCCCGCTTCAACGCGGACGCGCGGCGGTTGCGCGCCGAACGGGCGTTGATGCCCAACGCATCTCCGGCCTCGGCGGAGTTCACGTCGTTCATCACCGAGCGCAACATCTGGATGTCGGCCGTGCTCAATCCCGAACGTGCCAGATCGGCCAGAAGTGCCTCCACCTCGCCGTTGGCCGCCACCGGATCGTGCGAACCGTTCGCGCGAGCATGGTTGGCGCCGGCCAGGTCCAGCACGCGGTCCCCGACCACGGTCTCGATGGTGGCGCTCTTCAGTCGCTTGTCGCGAACGAAGGCCGCGTATTCGATGTCGCGCACCAGGTTTCCGGCCACGTGCACGGGACGTCGGTCGATGGGGTAGCGGCGTATCACCACCCAGGCCGCCGACACCACGGCCTCGAAGGCGCCGATGGTTCCGTTGTCGGTGATGGGCGCCCGCTTGGTGGCGATGGACAACATGGCCGGCATCAATCGCTGCAGCATCACGCGGGCGGCCAGTTCGTCGGTGCCGGCCCGTTGCTGGATGAGGGCGAGGTAGTGATCGGAGTCGTCGTCGTCCGAGCGACCGTCCAAGCCCGACCGAATCAAGAGTTCGTCCAGGTGCCCGATGGGCAGCCCCGGCAACCCCCACGCGTTCACCTGGCGCAACAGGCGACGATTGCCGCACATGGCGGTCCATTCCAGGTACAGGGCATGGGCCACCGGGATGCGTCCGGAGATGGTGGGTCGACCACCGCGGGACACGGTGTGCAGGTCGGGGCGCACCTCGCAGGGCAGGTCCCACGGTTTGAGTGGGGCGGTCGGTGGATCGAGGACGGGTGTGTGGTTGTTCATGACCCGACCACATCGCGGTGAACTCACTCGGGCTCGCCCCGACGATCACCGTGGTTCACCCGGACTCTCACCGGTGACGGGGACGGTGAAGGTTCGGTGGCATCACGGATGCATGACCGCGCAACCGTTCCATCGCCCACCACTGCGACCGTGGGAGGAACCCCGCGTCCCCGACTCGCTGACACCGTTGCCCGCACCCTCGATGATCGACGGCGACTCGGATGTCACGAGTCGTCTGACCGCTCTTCTGCCGGGCATCGTGACCGCGGGACTGTTCGGTCTGGTGACCGGGAACATGACGTTCGCGGTGGTGTCGGTGGTGGCCGCATTGCTGACCGTGGCGGTGTGGCGACTGGATGCGTCGCGTCGACGACGCCGGCGCGGTCGTGAGATCGAGGCCCGCGACCGGGAGCGCGCCCACCTGGAAGCCGATCACGTGCGGCAGTGGGATCGGTGGCATCGGGCGTGCGCGAGCCGCCTTCGTTACGAACATCCGAACGCGCACGAGCTGGCCACGTTGGTGGCCACCGGTGACGAACGGTTGTGGCACTGGCGTCCGGCTCGACACGACGACGTGTGGAGGGTGTCCGTCGCTCGCGGGAGCGAGACGGTGAGGGTCGACGCGACGGAGACGACCGTCGTAGTGGATGACGTGCCGCGGTTGGTCGACCTCGCCCCCGGTGCGGTGGTCGGGGTTCACGGATCGTCGGCGACGGCGGCGGCGCGGGCGATGGCGGTGCGCCTGTGCGTGCGCTCGGGTCCGGCCGACTGGCGCCTGACCGCTTGGCCCCGTTCGGTGACTCGAACGATCGGTCTGGCCGGAACGCCCCATTCCGATGCGCACGCGTCGCACGTGGTGTGCGTCGTCGACCGACCCGAACGTTGGGTGGAGTACTCGCGACTGCGGGGGAATGCCTGCGTGATCGTGATCGCCGAGCGGCGACACGAACTGCCCGCGGAGTGTTCGACCATCATCGCCGCCGACGAGGTTGAGGGGATGGATGCGACGACGGCCGACACCGTGATGCGCGCGCTGTGTCGCTGGACCGACCCCGAGTTGTTGGAGGCATCCGTGAACGACGAACGATCTCGCACCGACGGCGCGACGCCGTTCGCGGTGGTGCTGGGCGACGACGATCTCGGCCGGGAGTTTCGGATCGACATCGTGCGCGACGGGCCGCACGCGGTGGTGGTGGGGTGCACCGGGTCGGGGAAGAGCGAACTGCTCCTGCGATGGCTCACCGAGATGGCTGCAGCCGTCGATCCATCGATGCTGAACATCCTCGCGGTGGATTACAAAGGCGGCTCCACCAGCGACGTGCTGGCGGGATTGCCGCACACGGTGGGCGTGCTCACCGATCTGGACGAGTCCACCGTCGATCGTGCGGCGGCGGCGTTGCGCTGCGAGTTCCGCGATCGTGAAGAGCGACTGCGAGCCGTGGGTGCGCGAGGTATCGACGATTGCGCGGATGGGACGATTCCCCGATTGTTGGTGGTGGTCGACGAGGTGGCGGCCCTGCGCGCGCAATCACCGGAGTTCCTGCACGAACTGTTGAGCATCGCCCAGCGGGGTAGATCGTTGGGGATCCACTTGTTGTTAGCGACGCAACGCCCGCAATCACTGACGGCCGACATCGTCGCCAACAGCGACATTCGCGTGGTGCTGCGCGTGTTGAACGCCGGAGACAGCGTGGACGTGGTCGGTTCACCGGTGGCGGCGTCGTTCCCCCGTCACTCGCCGGGTCGCGCCGCGGTGTCGTGTTCGGGGTCCGAGCCCGTCGTGGTGAACACGCACATGTCCGCTGGGTGTGGCTCGACGGGAGAACCGGCTCGCTCGCTGTGGTGTGCGCCTCTTCCGTCGCCTCTGGTGTCCGAACCGGATCCGGGGACGGTGGCCGTGCTGGACGACATCGATCGCCGCCGTCGTGTCGTCATCGGACCTCCTCGTGAATGGTGGTTGATCGTCGGTGATCCCCGGACTCGCGCCAAGGCATTGGCGACTATCTCGGCGCGGATCGAGATGATCGGTGTGAGCGCCAACGATTGCGACGCCGAAACCATTCATCGAACGGCATTGGCGCTGGAGTCGCATTCCGTTGGCGCCGTGATTCTCGACGGCGTGGACGACATCGTGTCCCACTGTTTGTCGGACGCGGCGAGCCGCTTGGCCTGGGGTCGCTTGGAGAAATGGCTCTCATCGTGGGAGTCGGGCATCATCGTTGCCACGTGCGCGCGGGAGTCGGGAACTCCGTTGGTCGTACGTGATCGGTGCTCACGAACTTTCCGCATGGTCGACCGTGACGGCGGGTTCGAGACACTCCTCGACGGACGGGATGTCTTCGGGCGGTTCGTGGCGTCGACCGGTCCGTGGATTCCGCCGGCACCCTTGCGTCTGCCGGTTCGCATCGAACGTGACGAAGTCTTCGCGGTCTTCGCCGACGATTCTCGCGCGGTGGAGTTGTCGACACGTGATCCGTGGCGCGTGATGATCATCGGCGAGTCGGGTTCGGGCCGAAGTGGTGCCGCGCGCTCGTTGGTCGAACACTGGCGACGCGAGCGTGGTCATCTGGCGCGTCGATTGGTGGTGGTCGATCATGACGAGGTGCCGCACGAAGCGAACTTCGACGATGACGACCTCGACGTGATCGCCACAGTGGATCCACTCGCGTTGCGCCACTCGTTCGATCACTGGGCTCACGCCGTACGTCGGCACAGAACCGGCCTGCTTCTCGGGAACGCGGTCAATGATCACGCCGATCTGTTGGGTGTCGCGCCCCCGCCGCGCCCGTACGCGATCGCGCCTGGTCGGGGTGAGTGGGTGCAACACGGCATCGCCATGGGCATCGTGCAGGTGACGGTCTGACAGAATCGAGGAATGCGCACCACGCTCCCCTCGGGTACACCGGCCGAAATCCATCACGTTCCGTCGGCACCGTACGGGTTGGTGGTGCACCCCGACATGTTCGGACTACGTCCGTTGTTCGACGATCACGTGCGACGGTTCGCCGAGGAGTGGGGCATGTCGACCGTGGCGATCGAACCGTTCCCCAACCTCGCCGAGGGCGCCTCGCCCGAGGATCGGTTCGCCTCCATGCCGACCAAGCGCGACAGCGACGTGTTCGACGATCTGCGATTGGCCGCGGAGCTGACCGGATGCACGACGGTGCGCATGATCGGTTTCTGCATGGGTGGCATGTACGCATTCAAGGCCGCGTCCACCGGCATCTTCGATCGCATCGTGAGCGTCTACGGCATGATCTCGCTGCCCGAGGCGTGGCGTGGACCGGAGCAGGCCGAGCCATTGTCGTTGCTCGCTGCCGGCGACTCCGCGAGTGTCCTGGCGATTCTGGGTGGTCACGACGTGTGGACACCCGAAGGCGACATCGAGAAACTGCGCGAGACCGAGACGACGATCGCGTTCTACGCCGAAGGCGAACATGGCTTCGCGCACGATCCCAGCCGTCCGGCGCACCGACCCACCGATGCCGCCGACGCCTTCACTCGCGCGCGGAACTGGTTGACGCGCTGAATCAGC